>JAALOO010000503.1_pt1 | contig 34863 bp, 42 predicted proteins | sample 7257641 | NCBI WGS metagenome assembly JAALOO01 (sample SAMN14085613, study PRJNA598686) | mite metagenome | biome: ENVO:01001000; feature: ENVO:01001002; material: ENVO:01001226; isolation source: single female mite from University of Michigan culture on fish food culture... ...
AGAGAGAGAGAGAGAGAGAGAGAGAGAGAGAGAGAGAGAGAGAGAGAGAAACAGAAAAATGGAGAGAGACAATGAGACCAGAAGAGTCTGGCATCGCACACAAGCGAGTCACTCGCCGAGAATTATGTTCTCATTGGCGCGCCACACGAATGCATCCGAGCATTGCACGTCAAATCAGGTTTCTGTCCGAATGGCGCCATTCATGCCATCATTTCCTCTCGCCCGGTGTCTTTCATCTCGCAACTTCATCCACCGACTCAACTCGGCGGCCTACAGCTCACTCACACATTTGCCTGAATCACTGCTGCTGATTCTCACTGCAGCTTAGCCTAGTTCTGGTAGTAGTAGTCACCTTTTAAATGGAAATGGCTGATTCTTTGCGGATTTGAGCAGCTTATTATCCTTAGGTATTTACTTTAACAATTAACAGCAGTCAAGTGCTTTTCTCCGCGACCAGTCATACTGCAGGGAGCTCTCTTCCTCTCTTCCTCTCTTTCCCTCCTCTGCCTTTTCCCTCTCTGTCTCTCTCACCGGTGTCCGTGTCGACTGGCGTCGGGATGCAGTCAGCGACGGCCAGCTCAGCCGAGAGTGCTGCTGGCACAGCCTACCTGTTGGAATGGCAGAGTGCTCGTCAGTCACTGTCTCCCAGTGTGTGTCTGTGTGTTGTCTGTGTGTATGTTCAGTGCGGCCAGTCAGCCACTGACTGCTACGACCACTGCTACAAGAAGTCTCGACCCTCGGCATAACTGGCTGTGCCACTCGGTGCAATTGTTTTTGCCGTTTTATTATCTCTCTCTCTCTCCTTCTGTTGTTGTTGCTGTTCTATGTGTTATGTCGAATGTTTTCCTGTCCTGTTCGAGTGAATTAAGCATCTCTCAGCATAACTAGCTGTCGATGTGTCGACCCTGCCGCGCCGCGCGGCTAGTGACTGCTTCTTCACCGCACCGCGACCGCTAGGCGCTCTATTCTTCCCGTCCATTGCTACAGGACAATTTATCAATCTATTTAGATGAGCAATATCTGCGGCGGCTGCTCCTCGCCTCCTATGCTCACTCATACCTGCTGCTGCCTTCTACGTACTCACCCAGACACACTATAATCTAAGTTGATCGATTGATCCCCTTCACTTCACCTGCTGCAGTCACAGTCACACTTTTTGCCCTACTTCCCATCTTTTTACCGTTCGGCGATCTTATCCGAAGTTCTCGCCGGTTAACGGCGACTGGTGCCAGCCTGTCACCCACCTGCCATCTCTGACTTTACTTTCCTTCTCTGCAATATGAACACCTCTACACCTTTACCTGTGCAATTCGCCGGTCACCGTGTCTCAACACTATTACTCACGCCTCACTAGGCCTTCACCAAAAGCTGCAATTGTTTTTAATGAAGTGAACACCGAGCAATACTAACCGCAATCATGGTCATCGTAACGAGGGTATGTGCTTTTGGAAGCTTTTCAAAGTAACCGTGCTCAAGGCTGCTGTCATAACACACCACTTTATCGTCCAAAAGGGGGATTACATTTGGGTCGAGCCTCAGACGAAGAAGGAGTTCGATGTGGCTATTGGTGCCCGGGTCAAGTCAGTCGACGGCCGCAAAATTGTGGTCGTCGACGATGACACAAAGGTACTTCTGATGGCTGCGGTTTTCACGCAAAGATCAGTGCGCTAACCATACTTCTTAACACCTTTGCAGGAATATTCGCTCAGTCCATCGGAGAGGCGCATCAAGGCGATGCATCCTACCTCTGTCCAGGGAGTGGAGGACATGATTTCGCTGGGTGATCTTCACGAGTCGGGCATTTTGCGAAACCTCCTCATTCGCTACAACGACAACGTTATATATGTCAGTGAGATCGTGCCAGCTGCAACTGTCAAACGGAGGCTTATCAACTCTTGCCTTTCTTTAATCATTTATACAGACGTACACTGGTTCGATTTTAGTGGCGGTCAATCCCTATCAAATACTACCCATCTACACACTTGAGCAAATCAAACTGTACAAAGACAGGAAAATCGGCGAACTGCCACCGCACATTTTTGCAATCGGCGACAATGCCTACAATAACATGCGCCGCTACCAGCAAGATCAGTGCATTATCATCAGCGGAGAAAGTGGTGCCGGCAAGACCGAGTCCACCAAGCTGATTCTGCAGTACCTGGCAGCCATCAGTGGACAGCACTCGTGGATTGAACAGCAAATTCTCGAAGCGAATCCTATTCTTGAAGGTTAGTTCAGTGACCGCCTTAATGTTCTTCTGCTTAACCTTTGCTTTCCATGCAGCTTTTGGCAATGCCAAGACCATTCGCAATGACAACTCTAGTCGATTCGGCAAGTACATCGACATTCACTTCAACAAAAACGGCGTTATCGAGGGTGCCAAAATTGATCAGTATCTACTGGAGAAATCTCGCATCGTCAACCAGGCTGTGGACGAACGCAACTACCACATTTTCTACTGCATGCTGGCAGGGCTCACCAAAGAGGACAAAATCAGTTTAGAGCTTCAAGATGCCTCCAAGTTTTACTATCTCACCCAGGGAGGATCGATTACCTGCGAAGGGCGAAATGATGCCAATGAGTTTGCCGATATTCGCTCTGCAATGAAGGTGCTCATGTTTTCAGACCCGGAGATTTGGGAGGTTCTGAAAATTTTGAGTTCTCTCTTACATATTGGCAATATTAAGTACCGAGGTTAGTGCGGAGACTGACTAGTGTCTTTGCTTTATTTTTGACCTTTTAATTTATCTTTGATCTCTAGCAACAATGGTCGATAATTTGGATGCGACTGAAATCATCAACGCAACAAGTGCTGGAAGTGCTTCTACTCTGCTTAACGTCAACCAACAGCATCTAATCGACGCTCTCACAACTCGAACCATCTTTGCTCATGGCGACGTTGTCGTGTCAACAATGAGCACCGAACAGGCATTGGATGTTCGAGATGCGCTCGTTAAAGGCATCTACGGACGAATGTTTGTTTGGATCGTCAGCAAAATCAACTCAGCCATCTTCAAACCGAAATCAAGCTCAGCTCAGCGCACTTCGATTGGCGTGCTGGACATTTTCGGTTTTGAAAATTTTAAAGTCAACAGCTTTGAGCAGTTTTGCATCAACTACGCAAATGAAAACTTGCAGCAATTCTTTGTGCGTCACATTTTTAAGCTTGAACAAGAGGAGTACAACTTGGAAACAATCAACTGGCAGCACATTGAGTTTGTCGACAATCAAGAGGCTCTCGATTTGATCGCCGCTAAGCCCATGAACATTATGGCGTTGATTGATGAGGAAAGTAAGTTTCCAAAAGGAACCGACGTGACACTTCTCAACAAGCTGCACAAAACACACGGCACCAATGGCAACTACCTGAAGCCCAAATCGGACATCAATCAGTCTTTTGGTCTGAATCATTTTGCCGGGGTAGTTTTCTACGACACGCGAGGTTTCCTCGAAAAGAATCGCGACACATTTAATGCCGACCTGATTCAGCTAATACAAGTCAGCAAGAACATGTTTCTTCGGCAGCTATTTGCGCAAGATTTCAATATGGTAAGCTGTTAAACGGTTATCAGCAGCTCTAACAGCATCTAAACACCATTTTAGGGTAACGATACGCGAAAGAAGGCGCCAACACTGAGCGCACAGTTCAAAAAGTCTCTCGATTCGCTGATGAAGCAGCTGAGCAACTGTCATCCCTTCTTCATACGATGCATCAAACCAAATGAGTTCAAGAAGGCAATGGTACGCATTTGAAATGATTAGCTTGTGCTTGCAATACTTACCGTTTGGTTTTCTTTGTCCCATTGCTTAGATGTTTGATCGGCTGCTCTGCTGTAAGCAACTTCGCTACTCTGGAATGATGGAGACTATTCGCATCCGTCGAGCAGGCTACCCAATTCGCCATACTTTTGCCGAGTTCGTCGAACGATACCGCTTTTTGATTCCCTCCATTCCGCCGGTGCACAAAGTGGCCGACTGTCGCGAAGTGACAGCCAAAATTTGCGCTTCGGTTCTCGCCAAATCTGACTACCAGCTGGGCAAAACAAAAGTGTTTCTCAAGGACGCACACGATCTGTTTCTCGAGCAGGAGCGAGATCGCGTCTTGACAAAGAACATTGTCACACTTCAGCGAGCTATTCGATGTTGGTACTACCGACGCAAGTTTCTCCAGTTCAGGAATGCTGCCGTGGTCATTCAGAGATTCTACCGGGGGTACATTCAACGGAAAAAGTACCGAATGGTAAGCGCTGTTGTTCACTCCACCAGCAATCGATGTTTATTTTTGTTTTATTTTTAAATCTGTCAGATGAAAGTTGGCTATCTGCGTTTGCAAGCGCTCATTCGATCTCGCATGATGACCAACCGCTTCAAGCACCTGCGCAACCATGTTGTCTCCTTGCAAGCCATTTGCCGAGGCTACTTGTTGCGCAAAGAATTCACTGCTCGTCAGCAGGCAGCTATTAAAATACAGGCATTCATTCGCGGCTTCATTGCCCGAAAACATTACCTCAAAATGCGTCAAGAGCATCGCAATATGCTTGAAGCGCTGAAACTGAAAGAGCAAGAAGAACACCTGTTGATGAAGAAGATGAATCCCAAGAAGGCAAAGGAGATTGCCGAACAAAAGTATTTTGAGCGAATTCAAGAGTTTGAATCGCAAAAGAAGGAGGAGGAAATTGAGGATAAGCGAATGATTGCCGAGAAGAAGGCCGTCATCACGGATGCCGTACAGCGACAGGAGGAAATTCTCGATGACTCCAAGTTGGTGGACGCCATGTTTGACTTTTTGCCCCGTGCCGACAGTCAATCGGAGTCAAATGTGCCCAGTGCCTTTAGTGATTTGGAGCGAATAAACGGTGACATCGCCGACACTAGCGACATCAACTTGCCTCCGGTGCCGCAGGAGGACATCGAAGACCTCTCCGAGTACAAGTTTCAAAAGTTTGCAGCTACCTACTTTCAGGCAAATGCCAATCACCAGTATCAGCGAAAACCACTTAAACAGCCACTTTTGCCGTTGCAAACTCAAGGAGACTGCATGGCTTCGATTGCCCTTTGGATTACCATATTGCGCTTCATGGGCGACCTAGGCGAACCTAACTTTCACACAATGGGTCGAGTAAGAATGAATTTGAGCTGACTTTGGTGTTTTAACTTCTCTGACCAACATCTTTTTTTCAGGATAATACCTCAGTAATGAGCAAAGTCACGGCAACGTTAGGTCGAAATTTCATCAAAAGCAAAGAGTTTCAAGATGCTCAGCTGAACGGTTTGGAGGGTGAGAGTGAACTCAAGCCAAAGTCACGTTCAATTCGAAACAAACTGGTCTCTTTGACGCTGAAAAAGAAGAACAAACTGAGCGAAGATGTACGTCGTCGTCTGCAGGAGGACGACCTGGCAGCTGATACTTATAGCAGTTGGCTCGAGTCTAGGCCAACGTCGAATCTCGAAAAGTTGCACTTTATTATTGGCCATGGAATTCTTCGAGAGGAGCTTCGGTTTGTACTTTTTTTCTAAATGTAAACTACTGAACACTACCATTATTGTTTAAACATTCTATCCAACAGGGACGAAGTTTATAGTCAAATTTGTAAGCAGCTATCCAGTAATCCTTCCAAAAGTTCACATGCACGTGGCTGGATTCTTCTGTCACTTTGCGTCGGATGTTTTGCGCCATCAGAGAAGGTGCCAATATTGATTTGGGTAACTTGAAGTTTTAACACATTGCCATTTTTTCGTGTTTAGTTTGTCAAATATTTGCTCAACTTTATTCGAGAGGGCCCGCCAGGATATGCACCCTACTGTGAAGATCGCCTGAGGCGGACTTTTGTGAACGGCACTCGAGGACAGCCTCCCTCTTGGCTGGAGTTGCAGGCGACCAAGTCTAAGAAGCCGCTGATGCTGCCAATAACCTTCATGGACGGAAACACCAAGACACTTCTCGCCGATTCTGCCACCACGGCGCGGGAACTGTGCGCCCAGCTGTCGGAAAAGATAAACCTGCAGGATCAGTTTGGCTTTTCGCTGTACATTGCACTCTTTGATAAGGTTTCCAGTCTGGGCAGTGGAGGCGAACACGTGATGGACGCCATCTCACAGTGCGAACAGTATGCCAAAGAGCAGGGCGCACAGGAGCGCAATGCTCCCTGGCGGCTCTTCTTTCGCAAGGAAATCTTTGCCCCCTGGCATGACCCCAATTTGGACTCGGTTGCGACGAACCTCATTTACCAGCAGGTAGTGCGCGGAGTCAAATTTGGGGAGTATCGCTGTGAGAAGGAAGAGGAGCTGGCGATGATTGCCGCCCAGCAGTACTACGTCGAATTCGGAGAAGACTTCAAACTGGAGCACCTGTTGTCTGTCATTGCCAACTACATTCCCGACCACTACATTCACACCAACGATAAGAGCATCGAAAAGTGGGCAAACTTTGTTGTGTCCGCTTACAAAAAGGTAATCGAATCAATGACCCTTTTCAATATCTGCCTAACTGGTGCACTCTAACATACTTTGCGCCTTCTTCTATCACATAACAGAGCTACTTTTATCGGGAGAAAATTGCGTCGATTAAAATCAAAGAAGACATTACCGAGTATGCCAAGTACAAGTGGCCATTACTATTCTCTCGCTTTTATGAGGCTCTGCGCATTGACGGTCCTCTGCTGCAGAAGAATGACATCATCATTGCCATCAACTGGACGGGCATTTACATGGTGGATGACCAGGAGCAAGTTCTACTGGAGCTCTCCTTTCCCGAAATAACCAAAGCGCAGAGTGAAAAGAGTAACCGTCCATTTATGCAAAACTTTACTCTGACCACAGTACGCGACGAAAAGTTTGTCTTTCAGTCGCCCAACTCGGGAGACATCTGCGAGTTGGTCAACTTCTTCATTGAGGGACTGAAGTTCAGGTCGAAGTTTGTCATTGCCACACAGGACTACAAGGCAGACAACTCTACGGCGCTGTCATTTAATCAGGGTGACTTGATGATTCTGGAGAGCAGTCTCACCGGGGATCATGTAAGCAAGCAGTCCTGGGTCCAGGTCAAGCTTGATCGCACCAGCGAAAAGGGAGACGTCCCTACAGGTGAGTGTTCTCGATGAGGTCTTTGTTCCTTCCCAAAAAGTAATCACACTTTGCTCCCTCGTTATCCTCAGAATACCTGTACGTGTTGCCAACGACCAACAAACCAACCTCTTCTACGCTTGCCATCTTTAACGACAGCAACTTTGAGGAGCATCGAACGCTGTACTCACAAGCCAACGGCTTTAACACTCACGAAAAGCCACACACTTTAGAGGAGTACTCACTGGACCACTTTAGGCCCCCTCCAAAGCACACTTTCCAGCGAACACTCACTTTTACGTCGCCCAGAAAACGAAACTCGGAGCAGCTATGGAGACACGCTCGAGATCCACTGAAGCAACCACTGCTGAAGAAGTTACTCAACAAAGACGAACTGGTTCAAGAGAGCGTCTTTTCCTTTAATGATATCCTTTTCACAGTATATTTCATTAATTAACCTCTTTTACAGTTTAGCAAATGACTATTTTATTATTCTTATTATTATTTCCTTAACTTCTTTGCACCCATTCTTAAGTATATGGGCGATTTACCCTCTAGGAGGACACGCAACAGCAACGACCTGACAGACCAAATATTTGAAGGGCCGCTGAAATACGTGAGTGTTTTTGGACCGGTTTAACCTTTTTGATCACTAACTTGATACTTCATTTAGGATATTCTTCGAGACGAAATTTACTGCCAAATAATGAAGCAGCTAACAGACAATAAAAATAGGTAACAAGTTGCAAACCTTCAGGAGTTTTCAACAAACCTGACGCAACCATTTTGCATTGCAGACTCAGTGAAGAGAAGGGCTGGGAACTGATGTGGCTATCTACTGGACTTTTTGCTCCTAGTCAAGCATTACTGCGGCAACTCACTCTCTTTCTCAAGACAAGACGACATCCAGTGGCAATGGACTCCCTGCAACGGCTTCACAAAACACTAAGGTATTGAGGAGAAAGATGTTGTTGTACCAGATTTTAACAAACTTCTTTAAACTTAGAAATGGTCAACGCAAATATCCTCCCCACTTGGTCGAGGTGGAGGCAATACAACACAAGACAACGCAAATCTTCCACAAGGTGTACTTTCCCGATGACTCTGATGAAGCATTTGAGGTGGATTCGAGTACTCGAGCCAAAGATTTCTGCTTGGACATTGCTCAAAGACTCAATCTCAAGTCGGCTGAGGGCTTCAGTTTATTCGTCAAAATTGCCGACAAAGTTATTAGCGTGCCAGAAGGTGATTTCTTTTTCGATTTTGTTCGTCACCTCACCGATTGGATTCGCAAGGCTCGTCCATCGAGAGATGGTAAGCAGGATGATAAACTAAAGATAAAAATGCGTTTACTAACGATGATATTTTTGCGTTTTTCAAGGTTCTGTACCTCAGTTCACGTATCAGGTGTTTTTCATGAAGAAACTGTGGACAAACACCGTTCCTGGAAAAGACCGGAATGCGGACATCATTTTCCATTATCATCAGGTAATTTATACTCAAATGCACCTTAACTGTGACTCTGACTAATCGGGTTTACCGTTCACAGGAGTTGCCAAAATTACTTCGAGGGTACCACAAGTGCACGAAAGAAGACGCAGCTCGTTTGGCATCTTTGATATTGCGTGTTCGGTTTGGTGATAGCAAATACGAGCTGCAGTCAGTTCAGTAAGTGGAAATAAAAGTACTGATACTGGAACATTTTAAATCTTAAAACTTTGTTAATAGAAACTTTTTGCACGAAATCATCCCCAATGATCTGATCAAATCGCAAACTCCTAATGAGTGGAAGAAGGTTAGAAAAATATCTTTGAAACTGATTTGCAGTACTAAATTCTATTCTTTTAGCAAATTCTCAACTACCACACACAAGACAATGGGATGAATTCAGAGAACGCTAAAGTGGCATTCCTCAAGTGCGTCTTCAAGTGGCCTACTTTCGGGTCGGCTTTCTTCGAAGTGAAGGTTCGTCTAATGCCAGTCAAAGAAGGGTGGCCAAAACTGACCAATGATTTTTTCTTTTGTCAATGCAGCAAAATGGAGACACAAACTACCCGGAACACCTCTTGATTGCTATCAACAAGAACGGTGTCAGCCTAATTGATCCCGCCTCAAAGGACATTCTGGTGACGCATCCTTTCACTCGAATATCCAACTGGAGCAGCGGCATAACCTACTTCCACATGACCATTGGCAATCTAGTTCGTGGCAGCAAATTGCTGTGCGAAACTTCTCTGGTAAGCAGATAGATCTACTGAATTGAATAGTTCGACAGTAGGTTAATCGCTGATCAAATGACACTCTACCACTACAGGGCTACAAGATGGACGATCTGCTGACTTCGTACATCAGTCTGATGCTGAGCAATCTGAACAAGCAAAAGACCAACACTATCGGCAAATCAAAGTAGCAAGTGAACCGAATTTGACTAACATCAAGTTGTGATATAAATGTTTTATTTCGAGACAAATGGTTCACTTCATGCATTAGCAATAAAATAATAAAATGAGATTAAAGAAAGCGGTGTTTGGGAAAAGTGTCTTCATCATCATTGGCTGTTAGTGGTGACAGATTTTTATTAAAAAAGCGCGCATTACAATTGAAAGATTACTAATGTCCTAACGTAGCTGAGAGAAAGGGAGAGGATGTTATACTGACAGTCTAGAAAATTATACAAACGGAATTAGGAGAGAGAGGGAAAAGAGAGGGGGCTTCAATGAAGAGTAATGAAAGTGTGTTGAAAATAACTTAAACTTGTTTTTTAATTTTCGCTTTTTTTAAAAACAAGGATCCAATTTACAAATAAGTATAATCATAAATAAAAACAGCGCATGGGTGCACGCACTGACGAGCGCAAGAATGCAGCATGAAGCAATTAGAGCGGAAAAGAGAGAATAGCGGCGGAAGTGGCGGCTCTCTTACATGTGGTCGTAATCGAGGAGTTCTCGAATGGTGGTGTTGTAGAAGTCCTCAATGCCTTTGAGATGACTGATGTCGTCGTTGGTGACAAAGTTGATGGCATTTCCCTTGCGGCCGAAACGACCACTTCGACCGATTCTAAATTAAACAAACAAAAAGTATTAGCAAACTGATTGCTCTCAGGTAGGGCGCTGTCTCAGCTCTCCGAATACACACCTGTGAATGTAGTTCTCGTAATTGATGGGCAAGTCGAAGTTGATGACGAGCGAAACTTGCTGCACGTCAATGCCTCGAGCCAGAAGATCAGTGGTGATTAGGACACGGCTAGAGCCGCTTCGGAATTCTTGCATAATCTTCTCGCGAGTCTTTTGATCCATGTCACCATGCTAAAATAAATTGGTTTTGGAATGTTAGTAATGCCATTGAGAAATTAATTCATAATAAAATAAGAGAAGTACTTCTCACCCAAAGCACCAATTCACTAATTTCCTTCACTTTGACGACTCCAAAATCAATAGAGAACAATGGCAATGAAGTGCTTTTAGGAAGGTATATAACATATCAAATCGCCTAACCCTGACACCCTAAACTATCATTGAAATTAAAAGTATCATAAAAGTAGCTTACCATCGAAGAAACGGTAAAGTCGTTGGCCTTGAGTTGATCAGAGAGCCACTGCACCCTCTTACGGGTATTGCAAAAGATGACTGCCTGGGTGATGGTGAGGCAGTTGTACAGATCGATCAGAGTGGTAAGCTTGTCCTTCTCGTGGATCACGTTGACGAAGAACTGCTTAATACCTTCCAGGGTGAGTTCCTCCTTCTTCACTAAGATCTTGATTGGTTCGCGCATAAACTTGGTCGTCACCTCAAACACGTCCTGAGGCATGGTCGCAGAGAGCAGGATGACCTGAACCTCGTAGTCCAGAGCCTGGAAAACATCGTAGATTTGCTCCTTGAACCCGCGAGACAACATCTCGTCAGCCTCATCGAGGACGAAGATCTTGATCGTCTTGGTCTCTGTGAGAATGGAAGGAAAAGGAAGTTGTAGAAGACAGGATATCATACAATAGACGTATTATACGTACTCAAGTAGCCACGCTGGACCATGTCGATGACGCGGCCAGGGGTGCCCACAAGAATGTGGGTACCGTTCTCGAGAGTGTTGATGTCGTTGACGACATTGGTGCCGCCAATGCAAGCATGGCACTTGACGTGCAGATGATCGCCGAGAGCAAAGACGACTTTTTGGATCTGTCAATGGAGACAAAAGAGCATGTGAGTGACGAGCACGTGGTGTGGTGGCGGAAAATGTGGTTTTAGGGTTTCCGAGATTGCGTACCTGCTGAGCCAGCTCGCGAGTGGGTGCGAGGATGAGGGCTTGGCATTCGTTGATGGTGGTATCAATGCGCTGGAGAATCGAGATTACAAAGGTGGCGGTTTTGCCGGTACCAGACTGCGCTTGGGCGATGACGTCCTTGCCAGAAATGCAGGGCAAAATGGCGCGCTGCTGAATAGCCGAAGGTTTCTCAAAACCGTACGCGTAGATGCCTCGGAGAAGCTCATCCTTCAGTTCCATCTTGTCGAAGGTGTCGACATCCACGGTGACCTAAAGGGTGAAGCGGACACAAATTTATGAAAATGCGTTACGCTAAAACTTGAGCACTTACGTCATTTTCAAACTTGTAGGCCGGCTTGTCGTTACCGGAATCATAGTTTTGGACTCTAGAGGAAGTAGGGGAGGAGGAAAAGGGCATATTAGACGACATTGAGCAAGATAATCACGCCTTGCAGAGATGGCCAGCCGGCCTGCCGGCAAAAGGGCGCGGTGCGGTTGAGGGCTAACGCCAGAGCGTGCTCTTCCGCAGGTGGGTGCAAACGCCGGTTGGGTTTGAAAACCTGAACTTACCTGTCTTCAAAATTGCCGGACATAATTAGGACCTTGTGAGAAAGGGAATATCAGGTAGGAGATGTTTCGCTGACGGGTAGCACAGTGCTTGTGTCTCTGAGTTAGACTGAGCGGAAGAGTGGACAAGCGTGAGCAGCTCTCATATAAGACGTTTTCTGTAGCGTTTCACAGACACCGTGCACTTGCGCCCCCTGGTTGGCAAATGCCCAACTACCGGATAACAGAGAGTGAGATTGTGGAAATAGAAACTCAAAGTGCTAGAAATCTGACGCATTAGAGTAATCGCAGCTAAGATAAGGCGTCACGATTAGAAAGACCTGCAGTGCTAAAAATGATAACAGAAAAAATGACTCTGAAACAAGTAGTCGCTGAAAGAGGAACGACTTGAAACCGGCATCGCTGAGTCATTGCGCCCGCCATGACGCAACTCTGAAGCGATTGCTCTTTTAGGTAGAAATGGGACAGCCCAAAAATGAAAAAAAATTGCGCTCAAATAAATCGCCGGCATCTTTATTTTGCCGCCTCTTTCAGTTGTGGAATGGCACCATGTCCAGTGGGAACGTTCGGTACATTCTGATCGGTGCACTTGTTAGCCTGAACTTCGGATCATCCATTTTCGGCGACTTTGTGTTTGATGACACGGAGGCGATCCTGGTGAACCCTGACTTGGAGCGTCACTTGTTTGACAGTCGCATATTCTTGAATGATTTTTGGGGGAAAAGATTGACAGACTCATCCAGTCACAAGTCGTACAGACCGCTCACGATTCTAGTCTACAAGTGTATTCGTCTCTTTAGCGCTCTTCTCTATCAAAATGGTTCCCAGCAGTTGCATCCTCTGGGGTTCCGAAGCGCCAATCTTATCGCCTACACATTGCTCTGCTGCTTGCTCCATTCCACTCTGTGCCTCTTTCTTGCGGGCCCGATCATCGGCAGTTCACCAGCCAGTGCCCAGAGGAAGGCATTCCTGGTGACGCTGCTTTTCGCAGTTCATCCTCTGCACACTGAATCGGTACACAGTTTGTCATGGTAGAACTTTGGCTGGCGGGTCTCTAATTCATAGCTGTTTCCTAGGTTGCTTCCTGTGTTGGCTTGGCTGACATTCTATCTGCCCTATTCTCCATACTGGCATTTCGGGTTTACCTGAATGCTCTAAACTTGCTTAAAGTTAGGAAAAATACAAGCACATTTCAGGCAGTTTATATCAAACGCACTCTATGGTCAATTACAATTGTTCTTTTGATTGGACTTGCTCTTCTCTTTAAAGAACAAGGAATCACCTATTTGGTAAAGCTTTCAAAAGTTGACCTTCTTCATATAACAGTTCTGTTTTATGCAGGGAGTTTTCATAATACTGAATTTGAATCTCGTGATTTTTCACACTCATGTCTATGATCGCTCTGTGATATTGCTGCAAAGTTGCTTCTTCTTGATCTCTGCCGCTGCTTTTCTATACGGTCGTTTATGGGTCATGAACTTCAGTCGTCCATCATTCAGCTCAATGGATAACCCTGCTTCACATATCTCCTCATTGCCGTATCGCTACATCAACTTTGGTCACCTTTACCTGCTTAATGCATTCCTCATTGTCTGTCCCATTTGGCTGTGCTTCGACTGGTCAATGGGCTGCATTCCACTCATTGAATCATTGTCGGACATTAGATTCGTTTGGCTCCTTTTATTTACAGTAACTTTTGCTGTGATATTTTCTTACTTAATCATCTCAATTCGACACAGAAATAAACGGTTCGAAGTGCATGTTCAGTCAAGTTATTCAGTTTCTATTAATTTACTCGTGTACAGATGCTTTCTTGTGTTTTTCGCGTTTGCATTACTTCCGTTTCTGCCTTCATCAAATCTGTTCTTTCAAGTTGGCTTTGGTAATGAGACTTGCTGCTTTCTGATACTAAACATGATTAATCAAATATATATTCTAGTGATTGCAGAGAGAAACCTTTTTATGCCCCTACTTGGATACTTGTTGATCTTTATCACCGCTCACAACCAATGCCTTTATCTTTTGCCGCGAACATTTTTCAAACAGATCTTCCACTACTCGGTGTATCTGCTGCTTCTAACGTATTCAATTCGCTCATTCACTGTAAGTTTTCACACAATTTTTGTTAGAGATACTAATTTACTCATTTTTGCATAGCGATCACGAGATTGGCTCCATGAAGAGGATTTATTCGCTAAGGATGTTTCAGTTTGTCCGGTACGGTTTTTGCAATTTAAAAAATTGTGATTTTTACTAATGTCGTGTTCGCAGGGGAATGCCAAAATATTCTACAATATTGGCAAGATTGCAGCAGACAGGGGTGAAATTGAAAAGGCAGTGGAGAACTACAAGCTCTCTCTCTCACTGTACTCAAACTACACCAGTGCCCTGAACAACTATGGCAACATTCTGCGCGATCTAGGACAGCTGGAGAAGGCTAAAGCTATACTGGAGAAAGCCTGTTCGATTGACCCCCAATTTGCATCTGGTCTAATGAACCTGGCAATTGTAGAGATGGCTCTTGGCAATTATCCACAATCTGAGGCATACTTTAAGCGAGTCATTCAAATCAGAGCCAATCACGCCTACTCGCACTTCAATATGGCCAACATGGTATGTTTATTTTGTTGTAAACTAAACTATTGCGGACAGTTATATTTGTTGCACTTACCAGTACCTCGAATGGAAGCACTTTCGAGAAGCAGAACAAATGTACAAAAGAGCTGTTCAGCTAGATGAAAAACTTGTGCGGGCCTGGAACAATTTAATTCTTCTAACACAAGACCATAAACAGCCACAGGATGCACTTCAAATGGTTTACCGAGCCTTGGAGTTCAATGCTGATGAGGCCTCTTTGCATTTCTTAGCTGGCAATATTCTCGGTCAGATAGGTCAGGCGGAAAAGTCTGAAGAGCACTTTAAGAGGGCAATCTCCCTTAGTCCCCTCACGGCCAAGTATCACTACAACCTTGCTGTACTTTATCACCGCAACAAAAGACTCTCCGATGCGAAGGAGTACTATCAAAAGGCTCTCTCACTTGACCCTGACCATAGAGGCGCCAAACAGCAACTTCAAGTATTGATAAACAAAAGTTCGAAATAACTGTTATGGCAGGATAAGATTTCTGTTTGTATTTATTTTTGATTATAAAAAAGTGTATAAAAGCTTACGAGTTTGACAGTGATCATAGTTGGCATACAGTTTGTACAATATTGTAAAAAATAAGACTGACTACAGTTGGCGATATAATACAGCTTTGCAAGTTGCATTAACACAAATAAAATCTGTATATACTTGACGGAGTAAGCGAAATGAATGAAAGAAATAAAAAATTTCCACAATGCGTTTTAAAATAATTGTTTCCGTCAAATATCATAATAAAAACTTCTTGGTTGTGATTTGGTTATTGAACACGGCAGAGGTGAAGTGAACTGAATGGGATGAATAAGGCGAGTCACAAGAGACTGAATCACAGTGTTTGCCAAGGACCTAAGTGATCAGCTACCATCTATCAATCTGGCGATTCGCGGGTAGAGTAGATTTGGCCAACAAAGTGGTCCACCAGGTTAGTGACACGGCGGCCGTTGTTGTGGTTTAAATTGAGCGAATTGTAGGCAGAGTTGAAGATTGACCGAACTTCTATAAGCCGAGTTTTGCGGTTGTTCAACTTGGACTGAGCTTGATCCTCGTGGGTGATGGCAAAATGATTAGCATTGTAGAGCGGGGAGTTGCTAAGATCCTTTCGCAATGAGTTTATAGAGTCGGGAGAACTAAAGTGATTCGACATGTTGTGGTGATCACGAATGCTTCCTGCCTTGTCGACAAACTGCCAACTGTCGCTACGACACAGAGAGTGGCTCCCATTCTCGTAGCTCTTGTTGGAGTTTGGAATTTCCACTGGCTTTGTGGGCGCGTGTAAGCCATTGCTGGCGCGATAGCTTCCACTCCTTTCCACACCTCCTCCGACGGAGCCATTTTCTGAAGACGGGGATAGCTTGCTCGTTTGAAGACTTGAATTCTTCAGGACAGAACTGGACGTCAAGGTAGAAATCATTTCGTCACTTTGAGACAAGTTGTCGGATTGAACTGAACTACTATCGGCAAAGAGCGAAGAACTGGAGAAGCTATCATTTGAGGTAATCTTTAGTCGTTCAATGCCTGAAGGTGATATCGAGGAGGAGAAAGGGTCATCGTGTTTAGAGTCGTTGTACACTGAATAGAACACTGGCGGTTCGACGCAGTTTGCCAAACTGCCATTACTGTTGAGACTAGTGAGGCTGCCGCCAAAGTGAGGAATGTTCTCCAAGATGAAACCGTCATCTCCGTTTGTGTAGCTGTCGACGCTTATCTTTCGTTTAAGCTCTTCATCGTCAATTTTAGGCAGTTCATAATTAATGCTATACTGCTCGTCGGTGATGAACTTGAGGAACTGAAAGCAAAAGAACATGATCTCTTCGCCCTTGTTCAGGCGGTCATTAAGATTGTGGCCAAAGAGGAACCAATCGTAGGCCACTGTGAGGTAGGTGATTTCCATTGCAGAGAGGTTCTTGTGAATTTCCCCGTCAGCCCAGAGGGTGAGACGCAGCAGAGACATGAACAGAGGCGTCCTGTCCCAGCCTGAAATGCAGTGGATAAGGATTGAAGAGTCGGATTCGCGGATAAAGTAAATCAACAGGCGAAGGTAATTCTGCGTCAGCTTTGCCACGTCCCAAGAGCGATATTCTTTCAAGTTAACTTTAAGCATCCGAGAAAGTAGCTCACAGTTGGGAAGATCCAGGACAGCGTCGACGAAGTTCTGGTTCCAGTTGTACACCAGGCCCTCTGCGCAGTAGCTATTGTCTCGGTACTCGCGGAAAAACTCGCAACCAGGATAAGGCAGTGAAATTATGTTAAAGTCGGAATAACGGTTTTCCCTGTCTGTTTGGGCATGAGAAAAAAGGGCAGTTTAGTGAATATTGTTGTTGAATTAATTGGAATCAACTTACCTGCTTTTTCTGACGAGGTAACTTTCATTCCGTATTTGACTTTCTTTTGCTCCAACATTAAATCACAGATGTTCTTCACCGAGAAAAACTTGAGCAGCTTAATGTCGAGGTTGCGCACGTGTGTGCACATTTGACTGGAGTCACTAATGTTCAGTGAACGCTGTGGCATCGGTGGTGAATCCTCGGCAATTGCTTCCTCAAAATCTTCGTCATCCTCACAGGGTTCCACCAGACAAGCGTCAGAGTTGTTCGGGGCAGAATTGTTCTTCGGATCACTGGCAGGCAACGAGCAGTAGTCGATTACTGATCGACCATAAATCTCGGCACCACTAGACAGAGTGGCCGATCGGCAGATGTACTTGTTCTTGAACAGTATCACAGGAATCGGAAACCGGGCTCTACACCGAGCGACGCGGGCTTTGCTCATTAGATCTTTCAACTTCATCGCGTCGGTGTACTCATTGTAGGCAGTGCCGTTTTTTCGTTTTACAGGCTTTCCACTCGGTTCCTCCTTTTCCAATTGCGGAATGATAATCTTTGATGGGTAACTAGTAGAGAGCTCGCCATTCTCATTGGTAATCACGATTGGGTTTGGCGAGTCTTTGGAGAACAGTCGGATGCAGGTGTTTTCAATCGTATCAGTGCGGTTGTTGGCGACCTTTGACTTAAAGTGTGTCGATGAGCAAAGCTTGAGCAGTTTCTGAAGGTCGTTCGTCGAAATGGACTGAGTATTGTTGTGATTGATGTTTATCGAAGTCATCTTCAAGCTCGGGTAGATCGCACTCGTCGTGCACTTGTCGGAGCTGTTGAAGCTGCTAGGGCCGACGGCGAACGGGTGGTGGCGTGAGCAGGAAGAGAAGTGGACGCGGACTGCTTTAGACGATCATTCGGCCGGTGCAGTAGGGCGAGAGGGACCACAGGGCGACAGGGAACCAAAGTCCACGTGGAATGATAGGCGTGTGTGCTTTCCGTGTGCGATCTTGTTTTGCAGTCTTGTTATTGCAGTGCCGCAGTGCTGCCCCCTGTAGTACGGCCAAGGAACATCTTTAAAATGATTTTCCACGCGAAAACACCAACCGCATAGAACGTACAATCTTTGGTGCGTCCAAGTTCAGGACTGCGGGAGTTCACTTGGCAGCTCAGCAGGAGGGGGCGTCACCCGTTGCATGCTTTCACTGAACCTCTACTACCACTACGAAGGTCGATGAACGCCTTCAATGCTACTGGCGATGTCTACTGCACCTACAGAGAATGTACAATTGTTGCTACCGACTGACTGAGAGCCCACTTTGCCTGGCTGATTCTCTCTTCGATTACTGAACCACAGCGGAAATCATGGCGCCAACTCGTCCTGACGCCTGAGACTGCTCTGTTGATAGGCAGGCGGATACGAGGGCGAATGAGCCAAGAGCAGCGGAAGTGTGGCCGACACCGATTAGTGTGTGCGCGGCCAGCGGAAGGCGACAGTGGTGATTACTGTGTGTGACTGTGTGAACAAGAGAAGATGTGGAAACATGGGTGGAGATTTGAGAGAGAGAAAAGGTGGACAAATGAGATGAAAAGTGGTGGCTCGCTGAAGAAGCGTGATCAATTTATTCCATTGATAAAAACATTACGTTTAGAAAAAATGACAAACTGTTTGCAATTATCACTGAATGGTTTAGGCTATTGAATCCTCGATTGGGTGTAGAGAAGAAGAAAGCAGTTTAGAAGTTCTGGCCTTTTAGGTAGTCGCCGAGTTTCTCAACAACGTTGTTCAGTTGTCCGGGAGGGAAGCCGTCGACGGTGGCAGCAACGAGGAGGCCTATGTGGTAGAAAGCAAAGAAATTATTGCTATTGGCATCAATTTAGCAATTTAAAAATAACTTCTTACATGTATTTGTCGCAACGATGCAGAGTGCTGAAGATCCTTTTCGGCCACGAACCAGGGTGTTGTCGGCCTGGATGCAGATATACTTTTCGCCGCCAAGGTGAATGCCATTTTCCAGAAACGACTGCGGGTTGCTTCTAATTGCATCAGCAATTGTCTTGAGCTCCTGCTGGGTGACCTGTGGGGGTGGGGAGAAAGCAGAGATGCGCACCTTAGTATAAACCGAATCATTCCCCTCCCTCAGAACCACCCCATCTGTTGGGTGAAAAGTGAGCTCATATTTCCACGTTTCCCAGACTGTTCCACTGCGTGTTTGTTGACGAACCAACGCCCAAGATGATGCGGCATCATTTACAAGCGCATGGACAGTCTGTAGATAGTGGCAACGCACTGATTCACTGCCAAGTGCGCGGATACTGTTGTCTATGTTACTGCGAGCACTGAAACATCAATAAAAGTGCACATCACAACTGCATTGAAGCCATCTAACAAAAAGGAGGGCGGTGGCCGGGACGCCGGTACAGTGGGAGAGAGCGAGTAGAAGAAGCAGTGATGTGATTCAGACGGTATGTCAGACGGAGCAAGGCAAGATAGTGGTCACCATGCGTTTGGGTAGGTAAAGTGCTGATAAGTGAAAGTTACCTGCTTGGCGAGATCCTTCTCAAATTTGGCCCAAACGGCGCCGTCCCCGAGGCCGGCGATGACAGCGAGGCGGGAGTCGACGTGCTGGCAGATTTGGTTGTCCACATACGATTGCCAAGACATTTTCGTCAGTTGGTGTTTCTGGAACGCGCTTGCGGCGAGATTTGAGATGAAAGGGCGAACTGGCGATGACTACGGAGAGGTGATGAGCGCAGAATGAATCTTTGGCTCAACGAGTAATGAGGCCTGCTACAACTGCGAGCAATCTGCCGACTGGTGCGCCCATACACGCTGTGGTCGCCTTTTATCGTCTATAGACTCTTTTTTCAGCGCCGCCAAAAGTGCACTGCTCCACCTTGGCAGTGCTAGACGGTGCTGCCCTCTGTAACGCTGCGAAGGTGGCGTAGTACGCGCTTGGCAGCGATGGAAAAAGTCTCTGTTTGACTAGCAGCAAAGTCTTGCCCACGTTCACCCGCACTCATCTCTATGCCACTGCCTTTTGCGCCCTCTGCATCCGACACGAGTGGCACTAGTGGCTCCGGTGGAAGCCACTTTCCCCCTCTGCCATCTCCCTTTTCCCCTCTTCCTCCTCTTCCTTTGACCGCACTCCTCCTGGTCCTAGCAGTCCACTGCCCGGGCAAAATACTTTCGGCGCTACTGGTGCCCCCGCCCAAATACAGGCAGAAAGTTGAAGCACATGGAAAATCCATACTTTCTCTTCACTGCACTGGAAGAGTAGACAGACAGACTGACTGACGCTACTCTCCCAGAGCAGTGAGCAAAAAGGAACGGATTCGAACTGTGAGAGAACTCTCTGCATTCCTTCCACCACAATCAGTAGCGTCCTCTGTGGACGTCTGCCCACCAGTGGGTTCCAAAATGAGTTGTGCGGTAAGATGAACCCGAATCAGTTCCCGAGTTAGTCATTATCACACTTTGCTCCGGTAAATGGCAAAGAGGGTGAAGGGTGAAGAGTGAAGGTGAGTATGCCTGCAGTACGAGAGCTGGCACCGGCGCAAGGAAATGCGCCAGTTGTGAGTTGGTTGTTTAGTTGGCCTGTCTCTCACTGTGTTTGTCACTTCTCACTTTGTCAGCAACTGCGTCTCTGCTCAGCTTCAGCAGCAGCAGCAGCATCACATACATCTGTCGCTGGTTATCGGTCCGAACAGACTCGCAGCAATGTGACGTCCAATTTCACCGGTGCGCTGTCGCTGCAACACTGTCAGTCTGATAAGGTGTCAGACTGCTGCTGCACTCGCTTGCATTGCTGTCCACTGCCAGTGCCAATGACAGTGCCCACGACTGCCGCCTCGGCTTGGCAACAGGCCGTTTGTTTTTGCTACTCGCGTTTGATCGTGTATCGCACTGCTTTGATGACGCCACTGACTGAGCCGGAGAGCTGAGCCAAATAAAGCTCGAGTTTCTATTCTGCGCTAAATTTTGCACCACTTTGAATATTCTCCCCACTGCAATCTGGTGCGGTTAGTCGCTCTGTCCGACGGCCCGCCCGTGCAAGACAGTCAGCAAAAGCTGTTAGCCTGTCTTCCATTCAAGTGAACTCTAATGTTCACACCCGTCAGCATCTGCTGTTAACGGTAGTGGTGGTGGTGGTGGTGGCGGTTGCGGTGAGGTTGCCCAAAGAAGATGAAACCCAATGCAACAAGCGGTTCTGATGATGAGCAAGTGGCGGTGGGACCGCCCACTGCGGCGACTGCAGCCAGCAGGCAATCAAGTGCTTTTGACCTGAAACGGAAAGCAAGAACACGGAAAGAGAAAAGAGTTCAGTTTTTGTCACAATCGGTTATTAGGTGATTAGGGCTAATTGCTAATTGGACAGGCAAATGTCAGGCGCTGACGCGTAGTTGTCTGTCTCTCGCTGACTCACACTACTCTCTCTTTCTCTCTCTCACTCCTTGGCTTTCAGATACATTCGCTGCTGGACCTAAACAGGCGCCACGACCAGCACTTTAAAGGGGTCACAGGCCAGAGGCAATTATTTCTTTGAACCGTTTCAAGCCGAGTGACCATCGTCAAGGTCTCTGGTGCTGCGTTCCAAAGTCAGATTAATTGGGTCATCGTTACTTTGAACAGTTAACACACTGTGACACGTACTTTTTGAATAGCCTCTTTAAAAAAATTGAGTTTCTGAAGGCTTTTGGGACTGTTTGTTTTTTATTGCTTATATTTTTGTTTGGCATTTTGCATTTTCAATGCCTGATTTTAAGTCTGATTTTACACACCCATCTTTTTAACAAATCACCTTTAAAACATCATTTGCCGGTCCAGCTAATCCTCTCTCGACGCATCCCAACAGCTGATTTCAACCAACTTTAATGACGCCATAACACAGACACACAGACAGACTGCCTCCCCTCTTCATGCTAGCACCTCTCTCAGCTGATCTGACTCTGTAATGCACCTTGCTAATTGGCTTAACTTTTGAGTGTCCCAGTGTTAATTAAATTGTCCAGGCAAATGTCGCAGAATAAGTTTCAACTGAAGTTTACAGGTAGGAAAATGGTATTTTTGTGACTAATCAAAAGTTTGACCTTCCAAAACTGCCTTTTATTACGCTACCATTACTACGCCTCACCTGTAAAGTTCTGAATGCTAAGCTCTCAAGCAGTTCCGTCTTTAAGCCTGACCCTTATGTAGCGCTCACCGTGGACAACTCCTCAACCAGCACGCAAAAAACTGATTACAATCGCTCTACAAATAATCCGGAGTGGAATGAAACGTTTTATCTGTATGTGGTATTTACACCCTTTTTATTTAGCTAATTTATTGGTTTTGATTAAAATCCTAGCTCGGTATCGCCTTACTCTCAAATATCTCTCAAAGTATTCAACCGTAACTCGTTGAAAAAGGATGTCTTGATTGGAGAAGCAGTTCTTGACATCTTTGATGTTCTACGCAAAAATAATGGAACTTTTAACAAATTAAAACTCGCCTTAACACTAAAGCTTCCACCTAATAACCACAAGTCAATTATTTCTAATCGCGGACCAAGCAACTTGTCTATTAGTCTAGATGGTTTAGTCGTGGACATGTCCCAGTTTCCTGAGAAGGAACTTTCCAGTCTTGAAGATCGACAAAGTGATACAACGATTGCTGCAAGCACCATAACTCCGTCTACTTCATCTTTAAACTTTGATTCTCAGCCTAGTACATCTACAGTATACGAAACCAACAATGTGATTGCTGAAATTACTAGCTCATTGCCCAAGTGGTCAGTGAAAGATCCGCTCTCTTCATCAGCTGCCGCTGCAGCCGCCGCTGCTCCGGTGGCGACGGCGGCGAATGCTCCAACTGCAAATGTTCCAGCTGTAGCAGTTAATCCAGCTCCTACAGCAGTCAATTCCACTGCAGTTGCAAGTGTACTTCCACCGGCAAACTTGCCTGGCAGTAGTGCCAGCGCAAATGAACAACATCCATCAGTTAGCCCTTCTCGAACTCCGTCTGCACCTATGCCTTCCACTTCGGGGACCACTCCTCCAATGACTAATGGGCAGCCGCCGAATCGATCCAATGCTCCAGCAGCGCCAGTTGAAGAGGCTCTTCCTGCTGGCTGGGAGATTCGGTTTGACTCCTATGGGAGGTACGTCAAACCGCGCATTGTCAAATCTGTTTTGTATTAATAACTTTTTCAATATTAGGAAATACTATGTTGATCACAATTCCAAGTCTACGACATGGCAGCGACCATTACCTCTACCCAGTGGTTGGGAAATGCGAAAAGACAATAAAGGACGCATCTACTACGTCGATCATAATACCAGGTAATACTAGTAGACTTGATAAAGGCAGGATTTTTTAGGATTTAAACCCTGGCTCTTTCACTCATTAGAACCACAACATGGCAGCGACCAACTCCTGAACATGTGCGCAACTATCAACACTGGCAATCTCAGCAAGGTACAGTCATGCAGCAGTGTGGGCAGCGATTCCTCTACGACCAATCAGGAAATGGAGCCGTAGCTAATGGCCTTACCAATGGACAAGCGCCTGAAGAGGAGGCATCTCCGCTGCCTGAAGGCTGGGAAAAGAGAACGGATCCCAACGGCCGGGTGTACTATGTGAATCACAAAAACAAGGTAATTGATCTTCGTTGTTCACTGTTGCTGAACTGGTAAACTAAACTATTTCTATTGGCGAACATTTAGACAACCCAATGGGAAGATCCCAGAACACAAGGAAAGGAAACTCCACCCCTCGCTGAGTTGGCCTTGCCTCAGGGCTGGGAGATCAAATACACTCCAGATCATCAGCAATATTTTGTGGACCACAACACGAAGACGACCACCTTCCAAGACCCACGAAAGGCGAACGGACAGTATGGAGTGCCCGCCACCTATGAGCGGTCGTTCCGGTGGAAGTTGACGCAGTTTAGATACCTGTGTCTTTATAATGCCTTGCCCAGTCACATCAAAATTCAAGTTTCCCGAACAAACATATTTGAAGATTCATTTCACGCAATAATGCGAGTGCCTCCACACGAATTACGAAGACGACTATTTATTACCTTCCGAGGTGAAGAAGGACTCGACTACGGTGGCATTGCCCGAGAGTGGTTCTTCCTTCTCTCTCACGAGGTAAGTTTGTTTTGCTCTTCCCACGACGGTTTTTACCTTACCTACTCACTTTTTCACTCCTGATAAATGCAGGTCCTCAATCCAATGTACTGCTTGTTTGAGTATGCAAGCAAGAACAACTATTCCCTTCAGATTAACCCGGCAAGTTCTGTTAATCCTGATCATCTTCTGTACTTTCGATTCATTGGCCGATTTATTGCAATGGTATGCTATTTTTTTGTGTTTTGAGACTAAATGCTAAGCACTCTTTTTGCTTTCTAGGCACTTTTCCATGGAAAGTTTATCTACTCTGGATTTACGCTTCCCTTCTACAAGCGAATGCTAGGAAAGAAGCTAGTGATGAAGGACATTGAGTCTATTGATCCAGAGTTTTACAACTCCTTAAAATGGATAAAGTATTTTATTTTCAGCTTTAAAGTTTTTCAGTTTTTTAATACTCATGATCTTTGTTTTCAGAGAAAACTCTGTCGATGATTGTGGTCTTGACCTGTACTTTTCGGTAGACTTCGAAGTACTTGGACAGATCCAGTCGCATGAACTAGTTCCAAACGGTGGTGATCTACGCGTCGACGATGAAAACAAGGAAGAGTATCTGCGACTAATGACTGATTGGCGATTCAGCCGAGGTTTGTGCAGTTTTTAAGTGCTTAGTCCACAACAAGGGATGCTGACACTCTTTTTCTCCAGGTCAAGAAGAGCAAACTAAGGCGTTCTTGGACGGATTCAACGAGGTGCTGCCTCTTGAGTGGCTGCACTACTTTGACGAACGCGAGCTGGAGCTTTTGCTCTGTGGCATGCAGGAGATTGACATTGAAGATTGGCAGCGAAACACCATTTTCCGACACTACACTCGCAACTCTCGCCAGATCATCTGGTTCTGGCAGTTTGTTAAAGAAGAGTGCGACAATGAAAAGCGCGCTCGTCTACTTCAGTTTGTAACCGGTACGTCTTAATCTTTTGTCGTTGACCTGTTCGCAAGAACTAAGAACTGTTTTATTCACTCTAGGCACATGCCGTGTTCCGGTCGGCGGCTTCTCCGAGCTAATGGGCTCCAATGGTCCGCAACGGTTCTGCATTGAGAAAGTCGGCAAAGAGAACTGGCTACCGCGAAGTCATACTTGTTTTAATAGAATTGACCTTCCACCGTACAAATCTTATTCGCAATTAGTGGAAAAGTTGAACTTTGCAATTGAAGAAACTGAGGGATTTTCACAAGAATAATAGAATATTGTTAAGAATATATATTACTGGTGATCATTTATATACATTTGTTATTGCTGTTTACAATTACTGAGCCATATACTGCTATGGTCGTTGTTGACTGTTTTTAGTATCGAATCGGTTACAAATTGACTTATTTGTACATAAAAGAAAATGTTATATTTTACATAATTATTAAAACAATTTGAAAGCTTCTCAAACTTAGTTGGCCTTGTTGAACTACTGAACGCCAGATTGGTTGCCGGAGTAAACTTCGCCAATGTAGTTGCTATTCACGTCTATAACAAAAATGAATGAAAAAATAAAAGTAGATTATTCACATTTAAAATTACCTGTATTTTTCACGCAGTTTGAAGCAGCCTCCAATGTTTTCAGTTGAATGTGAATGGACTCAAAATTGTTAATCTTCAAATGATAAGCACTCGGTGATTTTGAGAAAAAGTCAACTTTTTGTTCAATTTCGAAAATAGTTGCCACGTCATTTTTGATACTTTGCAAACGAGAATCGTTTTCAACATCTTCAGTCGTAAACTGACGGTTAAACTTGACTAGAACTCGGAGATTATTTTTAAAATTCAAGTACAGCCGGATGATGTAATCATTTAGCAAGTTGAGTTTACTTTGCAAAAGCTGAACTTGATGGCTGAGCGTTCTAATTGAGCTACATATTTCTTCGAGATCATCAGCGAACTGATCCAGATTATCATTATCACTCACTTTATCAGCTTTAGTCATTTGCTTTATGCGATCAGCTGAATCTGCTAAAACCAGATAAAAAGGAATGAACATTGCAATCATAAAAATGATCTTCGCTTATCACTCACCACGTTGCTGGTTGTTATCCACTTTAGAAGAGGAAAACTTTTTCCAGGTCAAACACTTCCAATGAGATGGAACTGAAGAAACGTTGACTGTAATTGGTTTGATTCTCTCGAAACAGCTAATCTCCTGCTCGTCTTCATAGTAGCACAGAAGCTTCTCTTCCATTTGCTTCTTTCTAGCAAACTTTTCCTCCTCTGAAACGTTTGGGCAAGACTCTGAATCATAGTACTGCACTGTCTTTCGCAAGACTTCTTTAATAAACGCAAAATGATCTCCTAGAAATGATAAGTTAATCAGCAATGTTTTTGTAGTGGTATTGACTTACTTATAATGTTTTTGATCTCATTCTTGTCATGAATTTCACGGTTCAGCTTAAGAAAAGAAGCGTGGATCTCCGACGAAATGCTAAGGATTTCTTTGTAAACTTTGTTTGTGGGCGAGAAACGTAACTTGAAGGGAAAAGAATTCAAATCGATATTCCGTAGGCGATCCATTGCTGAACGGTCAGTTCACCAGGAGCGATCACTCGAGAATGAGACAGCAGCGGCTGCAGATTTTGGCATAGCCAAACAGACAGACAGACAGACTTGAGAAGCATGGGTGCGAATGCGTAGGCGGAGCTTTGTCATTTATTTATTTACAAACAGAAGATCCCAAAGTGTCAAGGAACTCACTCTGGTTTCGATCAAAGTGATAGTTCTCAGCCTTGTTCCAATATCTTTTAGATAATTTACATTACAACATTTATACGATAAAAGATGACTCTAGCTGACCAAAACTAAAAATATCAATATTTTTCAAGTTAAAAATACATTTTTCAATTTAACTTTCACATAGCACGTTATTCAGTGTTTCAATAAAACCGCGCTAAAACGGCAGACTAACAAAACGTTGACTTCATAATGATAAACTGTTTATTCGGTTAAGCAGATAATATTTACACTTTTTGAAATTTAAAAATCATAATAACTACCTGAAAATACTAGTCAATATACTTTGGAAAATGTAATAGTAAAATAAAAAACAGATTAGATAAAAGTTTAGAGGTTTTGCAAGATAACAAGGTGACTTTCAGCAGTGGTTTACTTTGATGATTGCAAACTATTTGGGAAACAAAGAATATTTATTTTGATCTGATCATGTTGATCGATCGTTATTTTTTATGCAAAGCGATCATCGTCGCATAATCTGTGGACGAAAGAGGTGGGGAAAATATTGGTAGGTACAAAGGAGAGAGAGTTTTCGGGTGAAAGAAAACTGGGACAGAAAAGAATGAGGACTGGGAGGGACTGCGCCCGACTGAGAGGGCTTCAATGTAGTACTGAAGTTAGGTGGACAGAGGAGGAGGAAGAGGTGCCCTTTTGGAGGTAGGGCATTGTTGCGGCTTCTTTGGCACGTGTTTACATTGGTCAGCGGTGAGCGTTTATCTCAGGTCAGCTACATTAGACTTGGAGCCAAACAGCTTGACTAGTTGATCCTCGTAGTGGTTGAAGTTGCGCTTCATAATATCCATGCACGGACCGAGCAGACGTTCAAATGCGTGCACATCGAGAACTGAAAGTAGTGCAATAAATAAATACCGATTAGTGAGCCATAAGCAGTAATACACACAAGCGGCACTTACATGCCAATTTAACATCGGGAGTTATTGCGTACACCGAAGCAGCCCTAGGTTTGTGAGTGATCAGCGCCAGTTCGCCAAAATAACCGCCTTTCTCGACTCGAGACAGCTCCTGCTCTTTGCCAGTTTCCTAAATGTGATTACAGTAATGAGTTTTCTATCTGTAAGCAACCAGTGCCCAGGCAATTAGCGTACCTCATCAAACTTTAATATTCGCACGATTCCTTCCTGGACAAAGTACATGCCATCAGCTTCGTCGCCCTGAAACGTTGCCACGGAGGCCATGAATGATTCGCATTAGTGTTTTCATAGCAGAGCAGTTAATGCTAAACGACCTACCTGTTTAATGATCCTATCGCCTTGCTTGTAATTACGGGCCAGAAATGCGTCGCTGAGAGACATTTTCTCATAATACTGTACCGGAAAAATTTATTACAGAGAAAATGTCATTTCCTTGCGACTTTTACGGCAGTCTAGTTATTACCTCGAGTTGCTTGAAAATTTCCACCTTTTCGATGAATGACTCGTACTCTTTACGCTTCATAAACGCTCGCTTAAGAACAATTCGTCTGAATGTACTGCGGTTCTACAAACGGTGAGGAAACGAAGGATTTATTTTATTTAGTTTATTTGTAAAATAACGGATTTACTGAAACTTACCATTGCCCACAAGGAGCCTTTTGTGATGGCTCGCACTGTAGCCGCTCGGGGCATATTGTACATCAGTGCCAACTCACCGAAACTTCCACTACCGACGTACTTGCCAACTTCTTTTTCAGTGCCATCATCGTTAGAAACAACTATAGAAAATGTGCCACTAGTAAAGAAGAAGAAGAAGAAGCAGTCAGAAGGTGCCCAGGCGAGAGCCATTTGGCGCATTCACTTGATACTTACTCCGATATGACGTAGAAAAAGTCACCGTCATCGCCTTGTCGGATGACCATCTCCCCAGACTCAACCTAATTAACAGAAAGTAGCGTCAGCCAACCAAGTTGTGTGTTCACTCGCTACTGTGCAGGGACACTTACTTTTCGCTCGAACATGGCATCGATAACTTCGCCCATTTCACTCTGGAGGATAGATTAAGCGTGAGCAACTGCCCAAAGTTAGGCACTCAAAAACACTCACCGGTTCTAGAGACCGAAAGAGAAGAATGTTCTTGATTGCTTCACTTAGACGTTGTCTCTGCACGTCGCTCTTTGGGTGAACAATCTATTCAAAAGGCAATGGCATGATCAGACTCCAACAACATGTAAATGAATAAAGGCAAAACAAACCTTTTCCACTTCTTCTTCATCTTCTTCCGGGTCGTAATGTTCAGCAAACACTAATGAGAGAAACGCAAACACGTCAGCATGTTACATTGCCATAAACATTAAACAATAAACAACAACACCGGCGAGGCATTACCTGATTTGCGTCTGGTGAACGATAATCTTGCTGGAGGTTCTGCAGAGTTGATAAGAGAAAAAAGTGAGCAAATACATTCTACTGGCAAGTGATAAGTGATCCCATACTTATATCGCTCGAAGTTGAGTCATTATCATTTTCCTCGTCGTTGCAGTGGTTGCCGAGCGCACTGTGATTGGTGGCCACTGAATTGCGGCGCTCCTCGAGGAGCCGGTTAAAGTGTGCCGCCGCGTACTCCACCAGATCTGACGGTCGATTCACAAGGACGCTGACGGTGAAGTCAATCAGCAGATTGTTGAGCTCGGCGGGTATTTCGTACTGGGAGTGAGACATGATGATCGATTTCAATGGGGTGGGAGTGGCGCTGCTGACGGTGCTGGCGATGAGCTGCCTGGTGGAGCGAGCAGGAGGAGGACGAGTGCTGTCGGGCGGTGGTAGTGGGCACGGCTCACTGGGCGCCCATTCGATTCGATTCACTGCTGCAGCGGTTGCCAGAGATGATGCTGATGCTGTTGCTGTTGATGCAGGATGAGTGCTGTGTCTGTGTTTGTGTGCTGTGTGCTGTTCGCTGACGAGTACAAGTGCCTCCACTAACACCGATCACTGGTGCGCCCAATTAGTATCGCTAACTGAGGCTGATGTCGTACACTGAAAAGTGCTTGCGCAGAGAGAGATGAAATGATGAAATGTCAAATAGGAGTTTGCCTTCTTTCAAGTTAAAGCCTCTTTTCCTGCCGTGAAGCTCTGCAGAGCGTCACAGTGCTGCTGAATGAGTTAGGTGGGGAGGTAGGAAGAGAGAAGTGATCAGTTGGTAGCTGAGCAGATGTGCCTTCAGCGAGAGATGAGCAGACTGATGGAACATCGACAAAGGAGCTACTGGTGCTGCAGCTGATTGGACAGCAAAATGGGTTGAATGCTGTGAAGATGGTATACCGTTAGGAGAGGCTATCACGCCAACAGCAGTGATCGAGGTCGCTGGTAGTAGTCACCGACACTCGCCTTCTCACTCTCGTGTTCTGCCTTTCTCTCTCACTCTGCGACCGGTGGCTGGTGACGATACAAGTGGCCCCCTTGGTGGCTGCTACTGCACCTCTGATATTGAAGCTGGCTGGTGTTGCTTGTCCTCCGAGATTGCGACTACCCCTTCGGTCGGTAAAGGAGCAGGTGCACCTTCAGATGAGTTGTTGATAGCCGTCCGATTGGAAGGTGGACTGCTCAATCCGCTGAACACGGGGCACTGGAATCTGCGATCGCGGGTCGGCGGTGGTGTTTGGCGGAAAGTGGGCACACTGCCTTCCACTGAGGCGACGGGAGGGGCAGGCAGCGAGGCAGCGGCAGTGGCAGCGAGGGCGACAGCAGCAGCAGCAGCTCACCGCTGTCTACAGGCACGAACGTACGAACGTCTGCTTGTCAATACCGATCGGTGGGCAATGTAAGACAGAGGCAGATGCACAATCACTCCTCACATCACAATAGTAATAAATGGCAAGAATTGACTGCCTTGCGATACATCTTTCTCTGGCTCGGTATTGGCACACCGCGAGTGAGGAGCGTCGAGTGTGAGTGGCAGCCAGCGGCATCAGCATCAGCGACGGCGACAGCGACGGCGACGGCGGCAGAGGCAGCGGCGGTTGCGGCCACCAGAGCAGCCGCTATATGATATTGACTGGTTACTACTTCGCTAGCACTCACTTTCGGATTTGCGATTGTAAGTCGGAGTAGTAGACTACACTCGCCAAATGACGGCACACTCTACCAGCACCAGAAACGGCAGCAGCAGCACTACCAGCGCACAGACACAGCAGACACTAGACATCCTCGACCCATTGGTCTTACCTTTTCTGGTCGGTCACGACTGCGCTGTTCGATTGTTTTCGTTAGGTCGATCGCGGCCTGGTGCTGCTCAGGCAGACAGGCAGACAGATCGTCCCGAGCTATATTTGCTAGGCAGACTGCTTAGGTGTGAGCTCTCTTTCTCTCTTTTTCTCCTTTCCTGCCTACCAGAAGACGACCCAAGCAGTGCCAGCCGGCAGTGGGAAGTGAAAGAAGAAAAGGCTGCCTTCACCATCGCCTCTACTACCACCAACGCCTGAACCAGAAGAAAGCTCCAAGCGAAAGAGCAGTGAAGCAAGAGAGTGCGTGTACGGCAGACAAAGGAGTGCATCGCGATGTACCGTTAGAGTCTCCCTTTCGAAGTGCTCTGCAAAGGAAAAAGATTCTCCGCCAAGTGAGTAGTGGTTGCTGCTCCTCACACTACTGTCTTTGTGGCCTTTGCCCTGGAGAGGAGCGAGCATGCCGCCTGAGCGCCAGAGAGTGAACAGTACTTCTCCTACCTGCGTCATACCTTGGCGAGTGTACGGTGAGAGGCCACCAGGACGGCACCGTTCCGTATCCAGTTGCCATCGTAGTAGTCAGTGCAGCGGCTGCTGCTGTCCCCTTCCCTAGCAGCACACTCTATCTATAGGCTGCCTATTAGCATTATTAAAGTAATCTTATTCTTCTTGGCACATTGGCTGCACTTTATTGCTGCATTGTTGTGCCTCTCTTCGATGCGGCTGCAGCCGCCGGAGCTGTCGTCTCCGGAGCTGCTGTTGCCATCAACGGCGCTGCCATGAGCGACTGTGGCCTCGGCAGACTGGTGGGCGCATCGGTGGCACCGGCACTGCTGGCACCGGCCCTGTTGGTTGGCTCTGCCACCACCACCACCACCACCATTACCAGTACCATCCATCCGCCTTCAGTGTTCAGTCCATCCTGTTGGCTGAAAGGCCACCATTGGCATCTGCAGCCCTGCACGGCAGCGATGCACTTCCTCGAATCTATTTAAAAATCAAAGCAAAAAGCAGCACATGCACAGGACATATTAAATTATTGAGCATTCCCATCGAATCGCCAATGCCTCGGCCAGTCAGTCACAGGGCACAATACACATAGTCACCCAACGCCGTCGCGCTTGTTATATAGGTGAGGGCACTCTGTTCAGCAAGTAGAGTACTAATTAGAAGCTGTCGAATAAACAACCTAGAACGGCCGTACTGCCACACACACGCACACAGCCCCTTCGACAAGGCTGCTTGACGTCAACTCTCATTTGCATCCACTCTCGGACACGTCGCCCAGTGCAGACGCTGACTGAATCTCTAAGGCTCCTTCATTAATATTCGTCTTCAATCGACGCTCTGACCTTTCAATTAAGTACCGACAATTAAATTCCGTTTTAAAATAAATTAGTGCGGAAATCAGCAAAGTAGGGCCCATTTGCAAGTCAACCTACGCATGGGTTTTTCTTGTAAAAAGAAAATCTTTCACTTTCAGTGAGCACAATCGGCGGTGCATCTGCAGCGCAAAAGCTGCATTAAATTTGAATACATTGCTAAACGGATGCCAAGATGAGAGCTTTTGAATTGGCGGCGACAGCACACCGGCACTTATCGGCCACCATAGTCTCAAATAGTCGACATTTAATCGCTTCTGAATAGGAACAGGCCTTATTGAAAGAGGCGAAATTCCTGTCCTGACTCTCTTGCTTGCCCTCTCTCTCTCTCTCTCCCTCCCTCCCTGAACCCTTGGCAATTGATTTCGTGGTAAGAGCCCCCTGAGCCAGTGGGGCCAGTGCAGCCATGTTCCACTCGGGCGACACCAATCAGACTGTACAGGGCAAGAGCTGTACAAGTGGAACTGCTAAATGCATCGCCGTCACTGCTCACCGGCACTCAGCACTGCCTGACGATCGATCCACTACCATTTACTCTCACGTCTCCACCGCTCTCTTCCCAGTGCACTCCAAGGCAGACTGCAACTAATCTCAGTTGCCGCTGTTGCCTCTCTCCCTCTCTGGTAGTAGACTGGCAGGCGATTAGTTAAGATGGACCACTCAATTCTCTCTGACACGCCGTTCAATCGATCGGCCGTCTGCCTGCCTGCCTACCTCATTGAGGTATTTCTGATGCGGTACGGCCGCTGCTCGAGTGCCACTGCCCCGACCGCAAGCAACACAGTGCCAGGTTTCGCTCGTCAGTGCTTCGGTGCCCCGCACACATGTTTGTACGACTGCCTGCAATTAGTGCACTAGCACATACTCACTCATTCACACACACACAGCGGCAATGAAGTGATTCACTGAGAGGAACTTTGCGGCTAAGGAGACAACAAAAGGTGCAGCAATGGTTGCACTGATGCTCGCCCTACTTGGGACTCCAATTGTCAATGCTGATGGCTTCCAGCACTCGTAAACTCGAGCCAATAAAGTTACCACAGTCGTAAAAGGTGTACTAAATTATCGATAGCAAACAGGCGACAATTGACAGAAAGGTACTTTCACCATCACAGATACCTTTATTGCCGGCAATAGTGGCATAAACATAAAACAAAACAATATTGTGTGCGTAAAAACATGGAGGTAATCGGATAAGCATAGGCAAAACATGTCAAATTGGATTGTGTCTCAAAAAGAATCAAAGGACTTTACTTCTTACTGAAAAACTGATCAATCTTAAGCTGAGATGTGTCTTCGACATTTGATTTCTGCTTCTTAGATTTCTTATTAGAAGGAGTCATTTTTCGCTTCGGTTGTGAGCCCGTTTTTGGTTTTGAGACCGTTTTCGATTTTGCAACCGTTTTCGGAGGGGGGCTTTGCTTAACTGGAGTAACTGGGTTTTCCGATAGCTCACGAAGACAACTTTTGTTTAGGCAATTGTCGAGATGTTCATTAAACAAAAAGTTATTTTTACATATAAAGCTCAATTGGCACACGGGGCACTCGACTCGTAGATTTGAAAACGAAGAAATTGAAGATGAAGATGTATTGGCCTCGGTTTGATCAATAGAGTTATGCTCACTTTCAGACAAATTTAGTTCTGATCCAGGAGCACTATTGCTCCATTCGTTTTGATCCAATTCAGTTAGGAAGTCTTCTGACAGATCAGTGTTGCATTCTTCACATTGCATACGATGCATTTCAAAGTCATCACAATGCTCGAATGCCCTGTTACAAAATCTGCACTTGTAATTGCTGCTAACTTCTGAATGAACGCTCGAATCATTATCACTTATTTGTTCAGAAGTTTCGGAATTTTCGGAACGAGTATGGAAAAACTGAGTTACTGTGAGCTGCTTGGATGTAGGTTTATCAGCGTCTTTCTTGTCTTTTAAGTTTGATACTTTGACGCCCAAGAGTCGGTAGCGTGTAGAAGGTGATTTGGCCATTTCCTGTGACAGCAAATCTGTAGCAGTTTTCAAAATGGTCTCTTCATCATCAACATAAGTGTTGAGCGTTTTTGACTTAACATTAGTTTCAAATTTGACATTTTTCAGTTTAACTGTGACTGTTTTGCAAACTTGCTCGTTGGATTTCAGATCATTTGCCACATGTTGACTAGTCTTCTTTAGCAATGAGCACATATCAGCAAAGTTGTTCAGATCGCCGACCGTTCTTTCAGAGCTATACGACTTTTGCTGCCTATCATTTGAAATAAACGAAGAGCCAATACCCAGCGCTGTTCGAAGAAAATGCTTGGCTGATTGTTCAGAAAAAATGATGACCAGATCATCTCGACGATCAACGATGTCTTTTCCTTTGCATATGTTCAAGCCATTCAAAAGTTGACCCGTCACAGGGCCAATGCCGAAAAACTTGCGAATCGGTAGATCCATTGTCATTTTAAGAATTTCATCTTTATCTCCTTTCAACAAAAACTGGCCATTGGGCTTATTTATGTCCGTGCAAAGTTTAGCAAGTGCTGTATTTGATGCTATGCCTGCAGACACCTAAAAATTAAACAAACTGTTAAAAACTGTCATGAACAATACTATAA
>JAALOO010000505.1_pt1 | contig 34724 bp, 28 predicted proteins | sample 7257641 | NCBI WGS metagenome assembly JAALOO01 (sample SAMN14085613, study PRJNA598686) | mite metagenome | biome: ENVO:01001000; feature: ENVO:01001002; material: ENVO:01001226; isolation source: single female mite from University of Michigan culture on fish food culture... ...
TGCTCTCTCTCTCTCTCTCTCTCTCTCTCTCTCTCTCTCTCTCTCTCTCTCCCTGGACACCGTCGTTGCGATATGTCTCGCAAAATGTGTCGGGAAAAGCAGTGTAGAAAGCAGAGGGGCCACAAAGCTTGCCAGACTTTGCTGCTTCTCTTTCTGTGCAGTTGCTGAGGCCACCGAGTGGTGTTGCACTCAGCTCGTAATGAGTCAAGGCGCCATAATGTCGCCATCGCCGGTTTTATCCACTCTATTATCCACCCTGCCCTCCCCCCTCGTCGGCTAATTCTTGTTTACTCATTCGCCAATGTTTGCTTCAGCGACGACCTCCATTTGACACACCATCGCCACTTCTGCTGCTTGGTCTTCTTCAAAGCTTAATTTGGCCTGTCATCAGACCTCTGTTTGTAATTCTCTAGCCTAATTACGAGTCTTGGCAATATTTGTGGTGGTGGTGATATTGATGGTGGTTTTGCCCATAACCATTAAGAGCAATCTTTCGTAGGCCTTCTTTTCTCCTCGTAAGCCTTCAATAATAAAAAAAGAAAAGTGCGTGCACATTGCGAGTTTTCCTTTCAATTAAGCACTTTTATTTTGCTCTGGTCTTCGCTTTTTGTTAGAATCTGCTTCCTGCAATGGCTTAGGCAATGGATTAGGTGGGCACATTGTGCGTGTGCACTGCAACTGCAGTTGACATTGAACAACATCACCAACTTAGTTTGTTTTGCCTTACGACACTTTTGCTGTCAACTTCCTCAATTATTTCGGTGGCAACCAGACCTAGAGTTGCCTGTTTTCTCTTTCATTTTTATTTCTGGTCATCTGGTGTCTGTGTCTCTCTGTGTAAATGCTTTCATTCTCAGCGCACTTACTTTACTATTAAAGTGTCAACGGTATAGGCGTAAAAGTGCTTGCCTAAAGTGCTCCCCCGTTCTGCTGTTTACTGCTCGTTCACTTGTCTGTAATCACCAGAAGAAGTGCCGTTTTGATGGATGCTCACCACATTCACACTAAAACGCTCGACTTTGCGTGCTAATCGAGATGATGATGAGGATGCTCTCTGGGCGCTCTCTTCGCAACTGCACCAGACGCATTTGCTGCCATTGCAGTGTGGTGCTAGAGCTGCATCATCAGCGGCACTGGGGCGCACTTTTTCTTTTATCGCGTGTCACTTTGCTTGTTCGAGATGTGAGTGTGTGAGTGAGTGTGTGTGTGTATGTCTTTGCACTTGCTGTGATCTTCATCAGTGGTTTGACTTGATGTATAAGTGATCTTCTTTGTGTGAGCACGATTAGCCTTTGCACTTTCACAGGCTTGTCCGAGAGTGGAGATTGTGGAAACTCTGTTTCATGTTGTGTTCGCAACCAGACTCTGCCCAGTTGATGAGTGGCTAGCTGCCAGTAGCTTTGATTGAGACTGCAAGTCACTCGTAAAATGGGCTTCACAATTTGCCAGACTGCACTTTGCTAGCCGGGGAGCTTTATGATAGTGCCGCGCTTGCAACATTGATGATTTGTTTTGATTTTCAGACAGAGTCACTGTTGCCGCCCGCTCTTGGTGTCTGGCCAGTTTTGTCCACTGATGAACAGCCGCTCTGTGTGAACAGTTTGGTATTCACCGTTATGCAACCTCTGGTATCAGGATTTGGTTTTATTTCACTCTCTATATCTGGCATCTTAGACACACAGAGACAGAGACTGCCTTGACACTGCAGCAACGCTGTTATTATTACTTTGCTCGGCGGTGTTGGTGTCGCAATGTGTCAAACTTGTTAGTTGTGATGATGGCCAGATGATATACACACTATGGCTTGGCAGGTCAAGTGTCAGCAACCTTGCGCCTGGGAGTTCACAAGTCGGTTGGTCCTTTTTGGGAATTAGCCATCACACTGATGGTCTGCCACTGCAGTTCATTTTTGATGATGATGGTGATGATGGTGATGCACTTTCACTTGACACCAACTGCAGAACAATTAGCACACTGTGAGAAAAATAGAGGGAGAACCAGGTCAGAGGTCAGATCAACTTTGAAAGGCGAGAGCGCTCATTACCCAGCCATTTGTATCTTTTAATTCTTTTTAGTTTTTAACTTTTTTCTAGCCACTTGTTTGTGCTGAATGAAAACTTATTTTTTTGCCCGTTTTCATTGTATTTATCTTCAGCAACCATTTTTGTGTCTAGTATATGTTTTTTCTTCATATGTCGACAATCATTTGGAGAGTTTGAGCTGCTGAAATGTGTACAACGCAGCAACAGTAATCTATGAATGAATGCCCTTCTTATTGCTTGTTTCTTATTGACAAAAACACAGTTACTTTGTAGAACTGATGTACAGAAATGAAAACTGTTGTTGTACATTTTGCGATTGATGCCATCAATGACACAATCTATAGACTGAGTTTACTTTGCATTACCAAAGCTTACTAATGAATTTTTGAATTAAAACCGCCGATTTTTTTGAGCACACAAATGCAACAAAATTAATTGGTGTTTTCACTTTTCTGCAAGGAGCTTCTACCAAAACGCTGTTTAAAGTTTACGTACTCGTGCGCCGATAGTTAGGCTGAAAATTGATGACAGGTCAAAGGTCGATGATGCTGCAGTCTTGGCGGCAAGACACTGAGACACCGAGACAGAAAGAGACCGAAGCTACTGCTGCGACAGACTGAGTGAGTGAGCGAGCCATCGTCAGTCGGAGATCACACAGTTTGACAAGGATGGCCACTCTCACTTATCAGCTCAATGCATTCTCAAAGTCTCATCATCGGCACTCTCTTTTAGGCTTCTTTGTTTTTCCCTGACCACTGTGTCGCCGACTGGTCACTGTCGACTGACGGACTTGTGCTGTTAGCAGACAACTGATGCGAGCCAGCACCATTTTCCTCCCAAAGTGGGACAGCAGTGTCTAAAGACATAGTGCAGTCCCGCCGTTGACTTTAACTTTTTGTCACTGCCGCCAACGTCGCCAGCTTATCGTCGAAGCTGATGGAACGAAACTGATGGAAAATAGTCAAATCATTGATGAGCCTTCAAGTGATGTATAATTTAAACTGGAATTTAATTTGCTTCTGCTAAAAGTTCACAGCACTACTGGCGCATAAGTGCTGCTCTGTGAATTTACTTTTGGTGAATCCGCCTTTTATTCCCTCTTCTTTACTTTTTTGCATTTTTTGATGCGCGCTCTCAATTGGTCTCACCTACACATCTTCGCAATGTGAGTGTGTGTGTGTGTTTAATGCTGTCGGTGATTAGCATTTTAATTTGCTTTGCAGAGAGTTTCATTCAACGAGAATGCAATGCTCTGAGGGGTGAATCTCATCTGGCAATTGACCTTTCTGAAGCGTCACTTCTCTCTTTCTCATTTGCTCTGCTTTTTATTCACTTCACTGTGTGTATGTGAATGGCTTATCTTATCGGCTGCTTCATTGTGTCTACACTAAGGTAGGCTTTCAAGGCAACCGTTTCCATAGCACAGAGCGAGAGAAGGAAACTACTTTTGAAACTTTTCAAGCTGTCTATGTGACTCTTTGAGCATCCCTTCTTAAAAGCATCATTTATACCACCGGCATATATTGCTAATTGGAGGTGCATAAGCTTCAGCGCATTGATACTGCTGAGGAAAGCAACGCGTTCAGTGCAACTGATACTTCAGTGGTAACATCAGCAGTCTTCTTCAGTCCTCTCTTAGTTCATTAGCATTTATAAGTTTGAGCAACTAACTTTGCTATCACACAGCTGTTTGTCGGCTATTAATTGAATTAAAGTTTGAGCAACAAGCAGTTAACCTGTTCAGTTCTGATAAAAGAGGGAGAGAAAGAGAGTTGGAGATGGAATTAAAAAGTTCACGCTTGATGGTAGCTCTGTTGTGGTTTTTAGTCAGAAAAAGTGAGGCGCCCGAAATAGATGGCTGCAGTTTGAGGGGGAGAAACCAAAGGGCAATCACGAGGATCACTGTCTTTTTCTTTTTTTCAGCTTGTCGCTTTCTGGTGGTCAGAAAAACGGAGAGTGCATTGAGTCAATTACGAGATCCTCCACTACCTTCACTATCGATTACGTGAGTGACAGTGACTTCACATTTGACGAGTGGCAATTCATTTGGAACGAAAGACGGCAGCAAAAGCAGCAGCAGCACTCAATATCAATTAACGAATCCGCTCGTCTGTCTGTGTGCACTTTTCATTGCTGTCCATTTGTTCTGTGCCCGCTTGCACTTTCTCGTCGGCGGTCTATTTTTGTTCTTTACCACTTTGATACTCGTTGTCACTCGTTTATCCAGGTGAAGTTAGAGCAGCAGCAGTAGTCGTCATAGTGATGGCAGTAGTGCCTGTGCCACTGCTCTCACTCCTTCCACTGCTTTAGTTGAATTTCAATTTGTCTAGTCTTAATTAAAAAGTCTTTTATTTTCTCTCCCTTTCTTCACACATTTTACCCATTTGTCTTTGGCGCCTTTTTTTGTTTTAGTTTTTTGTTTGTGCAGAATTTGCATTGCCTCTTTCAACCACTGCTGGCCTACTTGACTCAAACAAGACTGCTGTACTTTACAAATGGTCGGCAGTGCCAATCTGTCGATGGTCAATTGTTGTTGTTGTTGTTGTGTTGACGAGCTGAAAAGCTGACAAAAAAGATGAAGTAGAAAAAACGGCAAAAGAACAAGTGGCAGCTTCTTCTAACAAGCCTTCTTTTCAGCTGCTTTTTCTTCTTTTATCCATTTTCAGTTGATCATGAAGATACACAGCTCATCGTCGATTCAGTGGTGCGTTAGCTGGCGATGAGATGGTGTAGCTCACCGAAGCACAACTCGGCGTCTGCTTTAGTTTCATTTTGATTTACTCTTCATTGCTTTTTACTCTTTCTGTTTGTTTCTTCTTCCCCCTCTACTTCTGAATGAGTGTGTGGTGGCAGCTTGTTGTTTTCCCATTCTCTCTCTCTCTCTCTCTCTCTCTCATTCAGTTCAGCAGTGTTGTTTCTGTGTTTGAAGTAGATCAGATTGACTTGGAGTCGAACACCGATAGCAGCTGTCAGCAGTTCACCTGCACAGTATATCTGTGCATCTGCAAGACTGGTTGTCGTTCTTGAGCACTAACAGAAAGTCACATCTATCTGTTCGTCATTATTTGATTATCACCGGCTTTAATTCAACCCTTGAATTATCAACTCATTGCAATCAAACCATCTAATTGCCAAACACTGGTTCGATTCAGTGGTCCGAATCCTCCGCCGCCATAGTGTGCACAGTGTCCTCTAGCGCAGCACCGTCTAATGGCCACCTTTTTCACTGTGCTCCTCGGCGTCGTCTATCTATTCAGCCACCAGCCGCCCATTTGGGCCTCCAAGTCATTTGGTAGTCGATTTGGTGCCGCTTATTTTTGTTTTTCAATTTTTCTTTTTTTTCTTACTAACCACATGCTTTGGTGAACACAACACAACACCAGCACAACCAATTTGTTGTTGTTTTGTTTAACCCGTTTTTCCGAGAACGACAGCTGTCAAGTAACACTTTTACACTTGCCTAATTTGTCAATTGTTTTTTTACTTTTTCCTTATCTCCAATGCCTAATTACCAACAGGAACTGAGTCTACTACCGTACAATCGGTACTACAGCCTGCTGATGTAGGAAACAGCAGTTCTTCGCTTCTCTCGGTCACCTACGAGAGCAATGGTGGTCGTTCTTTTCCATCGCTCAGCTTTAAATCTCGTATTAGGGTAAAATTTTACAATTTTTTATAATTGATGGTAACTTTTTTGTTACAATTTAGGCCAAGTTTCCTACTCATCGACCTGAAACACTAGGGTTGACAGTGGCAAAGTGGGCAGAAAACAATGCACTGCCAACTTCGACACTTCCTCCGATAAATCAATCTCGAATGATTTTCTCGCCCGTTTCGCTGTCTCCTTTTCTGCCCAATGTTCTGCACCCGCACCTACTTTCAGGATCACCATCAGCCGCCTCTTCGCATTCTCTTCAGTCTTTGCCGATCAATTATTATCGTAACCGAAGCATCTTTTCACCTAGCTACAATTATCGCATTTTGCCACTCAACCAGCGCGACTTTAAACCTCAACTGCCAGTACTGATTACTACCACATCGACAGTGCGACCAAAACCTGTGCTGACAAAAGGTCCAATTCTGTCGAACAATGCCACCATCTTGCCTAATGACGACTACTCCATTGAAGCGGTCATTCCAGTCAATTTGAGTGCCCATTTTAAACTGATCAACTCACAGCAGCAGCAGAGAGTAGTGCTCAATAATATTCAAGAGATTATCAACTCACTGAAAAGTGAAGAGCTTCGTGAAGCAAATGAAACAACTAGTGACAGAGGACGTGGATGGAACTCTAATCAACCGGCAAATTTTAAAAATGGCAATTTTTCAGCTTTCAAATTGCGGTTTCTCGAAAAGCTACAAGAACATCAAAATCTCATGAAAGGAAAGAACAGTCCACCATGTAAGTGTACTCCCAACGAATTCAGTTTAAAGGTGCATAAACTGACTTTAACTTTTTCATTTCAGCAGTGAACTTAACTAAAACTCTACCTGGTCAAACACCAACAGAAAAACGGAAGCAAAACAATCTAAAGAAGCTTGTTAACGATTCACCCACTTTAACGGTTAAATCGGCTTCACCAGAAAATCTTTTTAAAGTAGAAAGCTATACACTTCCAAAACGAAATAAAAATCAGCAGTACCACTCTACCCCATCTGTGCCTGCTAATCGAACTCAATGGCAGGTTGTAGAAATGCTGATGAACAAACCGGTGGAAAAACCAGTAGTGGATTTTCGAAACAAGCATCATAAGCAAATTGTAAAAGCACCTTTGAGGCAGTTAAACTCAAATGCTTACGATGATTCTCAGAAGAAGCTGACCATGAAACCTTCTAAAAGTGGAAGAGGCGAAGAGACAGATGAAGACACATTTATGACTCACCTAAAGGACTACCTCTCAAAGTTGGTTCACAAACCAGAAAGTGACCAACAAATGAAGCTACCATCGCCAGCCTCTTCGCTCGGCAGCAGCAGTAGTCAGCACCTTCAGATGATCATTCGATCTCCGGTGGCTGCAGCAGCAGTAGCGCCAGTTGCTGGCGTATCAGAAGCAAACCGGATCGACTATGGAGAAGTGGAGCGCATACTGGCCTTTGTAAACCCTTACGGACGACGCATCTCAATGCCTAATATAAACACTGAATACAGCAGCAGTCTAATGGCAGAGAGTAGAAATGTACGGTTGCAACGTTCAGCAATGAGCAGTAGTAATGTTTCGGAGGATCTGCCTCTCAACAACCTCTGGGATCAATCCATGTCCAGGCTCAATTTGTCCTCGCAATCACTTAAAAACAGGAACCGCAAAGATGACAGCTGGTTGGACAATCTGTTTGAAAAGCTTAACAATGAAACGCAAAAGAGGACTGCTTCGACTAACACGTCTTCAGACGATCCTTTTGATTTTATCAGCTTCCCCAGCACAAAGAGCAACTACTCGAGAGAGGTAAAAACTTCTATTGAAAACAACGATAGACAGCACTACTCTTTAAAAGTTGATGCCGATTTTAAACCAAACAGAATAGTAAAGTACGGCATGCGTAACAGTTTTGTCGGTAGCACTCAAAAGCCCGATCAAGATGAGTTCAATTTTGGATGGAAAAGACCTTTTAAAGGAGAGGAGAACATGTCAACTGGTGCAAACAATGACAAACATTGGCCTTCAGTCTATCCAAAAGAACGTTTTTTCGGTGCCGATCAGCGGCGTCAGCTGGAAAACATCTCTGACATTTTCAGAAGCGATTGGTTGAATTACTTTGAGCATTTGCAGCAAGAAATGCCAAGGGGATTTTCTGAGCAGAATTCTGATCGCAGACAGTTTTTGCCAGAGCATCATTTAGGAAACGATAAAGACCGACTAATGATGGACGTTCCACCATTCGCCAACGATCAGCAGGCAACAGAGTCATTTGATGGCATTACAGCTGGAACAACAACAGTCATGTCAAGCCTGCCATCGCCAATTACTGCACCACCCTCTTCTGCAGCACAACTCTCGGTAGCAAATAAACCTCAGTCAAATACCGCTAACCGTTTTCTCACAACTACCGTTGATGGTAGTGCTAAAAAGCAGTCATCTTTTGAACATAATGCAAAAGATACGAGAAAAAGAAAATATACAGGTCAAAGAAAAGAAGAGAATCATCGGGCCCAGTTTAGAAAGTATTTTCAAGCATCGCCAATGAATCGGGGTTATACTCCTTCAAAGTTCAGATCAAATGGGCACCGAATCAATCATCCTCTACTACTGCCGTCAATGTCTGATGTTGTCCACTATAGCTATAGCCCACCTGTGCATCCGTACCATCTTTCTGAGATGATTCAGTACAGCACAGATCAACCGTACGAAACACCCTTTTCACCACCCCTAATAAACCAACAACTGCCACCAGTCTACCCTCACTATCATCCCCCGTACGGTTACTACTAAAAACCTCTACGTTTTTTGTCTCCAGTATTCAGAATCTATAACTTTTTGTATTCACTTTTAAAATGAAACTTTGAATCTCAAATTAAACTACATTTTTTACACGTTTCAACAAAACGCATTGCAAAGCTAAATCAAAAGCAATGAACAGAATTAATTTTTAAGTTTAATCAAAGATTAACAGTAGAAAGTGAAAAGGAGAGGGAGGAGGAGGAATTATCATCTCCAAATTGGTAGCAGTACATCATCATCCGATGTGATCACGACCACACTACCACCACCAAGACCAGCACTCTGCTGCTCAGTCAGCAGCTCGTCCCATCTCGTGGACGTAGTTGTTGGCGAGCGCCACTCGAGTGTCGTACTCGTCGGTGAAGTGCTTACGCTTGACGTGCTCCACCACCTGTGGGCGCTCATCGGCGGCGTAGGCACATCCGGAGAATGCACAGCAGAAGCGTCGTCCCTTCTGGTGGTCGGCGAGGTGGGCGTCCGCCAGCGACTGGTTGTCCGCTCGGTGGCTGCACAGCAGACAGGCGTGCAACTTCGGCTGACTGCTGTCCACCAGGCGGGTGGCGCACTCGAGGAAGGACACCAGCGCCGACAGCTGCTCCTCATTGCCCTCGGCCATCAGCACCAGACGCTTGAAGTGACCTTCCGCCTGACTCTTCAGGGCACGCATTGAAGCAGAGATGGGGCCCGAGGTGAAGGAGAGGACGGGGCCACCGCTGGAGATGCCCGCTGAGGCCAGTGAGGAGGCACTGCATCGTTTATCGCCTCGTTTGCTGGTGGTGCTGTTGCACTGGTTGTTGTTGGCACTGCTCGCACTGGCCTTGCCTCCGTGCTGGTGGTGATGCGAGTGACTGGCCTCCTTCTTGCTCTTGCTCGGGGAGTTGATCGTGTGAGACATACTTTGCTTTGCTTACGATGAAAAGGAGTGCTTTCTAAAGTGAAATGATTCTCAGTTCTCTGTCATCAGTTTTTGTACAATGTGTAGTTGTTTCGTCATCAGCCCACTTTTCGAACTACTGTTCAGAATAGAACATGTTTCAACAAACTAGGAGTTTCTTTCAAAGTTACTTTGGAAAGAACTCTATAAAAAACTTTTATTTCAGCCAAAAAAGGTCGTTGTTGTTGAAAACCACAGGTAAAACAGTGACAATAACGGGAGACAAACACAGAGAAAAAGAGAAAGGACAAAAAGGGGACAAACAAACAAACCTAGAATTCCAACTGGAAAAAAGAGGGGAAATATTGCGGTGGTTGCTGTGACACTGTGACATATTGTAAAACTCTACTAGGGGTAAAAGGGGACTAAAAGGACTGATCACCGGAAACGCACTTGATCATCATCAACTTTGCACTTGGTTCTCTCCACCGGAGGCCTCGGAGGCCGCGGCCGCCTCCGCCGCTGCAATCGCATCGGCCATCTCCGCCAGCTGGTAAATGTAGTCATGGGGCGTTAAGCTGCTAAAGTACTGCGCCATCAGCTCCTCCTCGCTCAGGTCAGCCTGTCCCGCCTCATCAGTGGGCTGTAGCAGGTTGTAGGTGTGATCCAGTGGCCCGGGCGGTTGCGAGTAGTCAAAGGCCCAGCAGAGGGGTGGGCCATTCGAGTGGTGGCGGGACGCTGTGGTGGTTGCTGCTGCTGCTGCTGCTGTTATTGCTGGTGGCGGTTGTGGCCGAGGTTTTTGTGCCTTTGATGCTGATGTTGTTGATGGTGGCTGTTCACCACCACCACCAACAGAATTCAGGTCAAAAGCGCTGATGGTGGTGCCCATGTGATGGAGGTGAATGTGCTCGCTCAGTTCGCCGTGCCGGCCAAATGTCTGCTCGCAGTGCTGGCAGCAGTAGGTGCCAGCAAAGTGGCGATGTCGTCTCCAGGAGTGGCTGTAGAGCGCAGAGCCGTACATGCTACAAAAGAAAAAGAAAAAAAAGTTAGGTGTTTACAGAATTTCTGTCTGGAAAGGCACCACCTACTTATTGTCAAAGACGTCATTGCAGACGAGACAGGTGTGGGGCATGACGCCGTGCTGGTGAATGAGGTGGTGGTTGAGCTGCCTCACCGAGTGCACCAGCACACTGCAGTCCTTCTCCGAACAGGTAAAGGAGGAGGAGGAGGCAGTGGAGGACTCCAAATTCTCCGTTTCCGTTTCCTCCCAATCAGCCTCATACTCCTCCTCCTCCTCTTCACTATCACTGGTGTCGTCCTTGGGTGGCCTTCTCGGATGCAGCCGCTCCAGCTCCTCCTCGCCCTCAATCACATCCTCCATCCAAACGGCCTTCACGTTGGGCGTCCGCACGATGGCCACCAGGTCGGCCCAGCGCTCGCGCACCGATCGCGGCGTCTGCAGCTGGTGGGCAAGGGAGAAACTGGGCGAAAACTGGGGCAAACTGTCACCACCACCACCACCACTACCACCACCAGTTTCCAGCCGTTTCGCTGATTGACTGAGGCTGGTGAAGCCTGGGAAAGGGAAAAGGAAATTAGAAATAAACAGAAAATAAACAAAGGATTTCTGTACCGTGACTCTCCTCCAAGTGGCGCTCTAGAGCTGGCCAGGACTCGGCGGTTACGTCGCAGTTGTTGTGAAAGCACTCAATGTTGAGGGGCAGCTGGTCGTCTTCGCCAAACTTTTTTACGCTATTTTGCGGGCCCTTCTTTGCCTTCTTCTTCTTTGAGGACGATGGCTGTGATTGGGGAGTTGAAGCAGCGCCAGCGGTGGTTGTTGTGCCGCCGTCCTTGGCCGCCGCTGCCGCCGTTGTAGTCACCACCGACTGACCCTTGGTGATGTTCAGCTTGGTGAGAAACTCAATCTTCGAGCCCGAGTTCGAGGCGAGGGGGATGATCTTCGTTTCTGAGCCGCTAAAGTCGAGAATGGCCTCTGGTGAGCCGAAGATGTTCTTCAGCTCCTTCACCAGCGGCTTGAACACCTCATTGACCATCACCTCCATGCGCTGGTTGATCTGAGCCTGCGCTGCCTCGGAAATCTCCGCCGGCTTGTTGGCGTTGACGCTTGACTGGCCGCTGCTGCCGTGGGTGCTGGTCGCCTCGCTGTTGGTCATATCAGACATGATGGGCTCCAGTAGGTCACCGATGGTTTTGATCATTACCGAGTTGAGGTGCTTCGTACTCTTCGAAATGGAGTCCTCCTCCTCCCCGTTCTCCTTCTGCTGCTGCTGCATGGTGAACTGCGAGGGGTGTGACTCTGCTGTGCTTAGGATCGGTTATAAACTGCCCTAGAATCGTCAAAGGAGGATAAAGTTGAGCTTGAAGAGCTGAGGTCGTCGAGGCAGTTCTCAGCGTCCGTCAATACCGGCAGCACGGTAGTAGGCGCAGTAGCGTCGGTACAGTCCGGGCAAAGCAGCGGGCGCACCATGAGATAGGTCAGCAAGAGCAGCGGTAGCACAGCAAGAAAGCTTCTTCCTCCTCCACCTCTTGCTCTTCACTCACCTCATTAGGTGTGGTGCCCAGTGGTGGTGACGGTGATCGCTGATCACTCCAAGAGGTGGCAATAACAAAACAATAAAAGTAGCAAAGGCAAATCAGGCAGCTCCACTTGTTTACAAGTGCAGAGAAGGATTCCCGGCAAGTGCCCGCAGCCTGCCATCCGCCGACCACGGGAAGCAATGTTCCCGAAGCACTTCGTGTGCTTCGTTGTCGGCGGAGACGTCCTCTGTGGCGGGCCACCAGCTGTGTGGCCGTTTAAAAAAGTTAAAGTGCACTGTTTTGAATCAGTTGTTTTCATCGTGCGCCGTTGAACTGAGAGAACGGTTGGTTCTATCAACAGAACGCATCAACTCGACGACGACAACTCTTCAGCGCTCTATCACCACCTCAACTGTCACCACCATCAACACATTATCAAGGCGACCGTTATTTAACCGATTAGACACAGGACAGAAGGCCGACAGACCCGTTTGAGCCGCTTTTTCTGCAGAGGCTGTGCCTGTGCCGCCTCTGCGATAAGGCCGAGGTACCCACTGAAGAGCAGCAGAAGAGCAGCCAGATCACACTTTGGCCACCACTTGGTAAGTGAATGTCAGCTCACAGGACACACAACACTCACTCAGAGTTTGTACTTGAGTTTGTACAACACAACATACAGCAACTAATCGCGTCACTTTTTGTCTCTTCTGTTTAGGTAAAAGCAGTTGATTGGTTATTTTTGGACTCCATCCCGTATTTGGTGGTGGTGGTGATGATAGTTTTCAGTTGACGTTTGTGCTCAGAGCTTGTAATCAGGCAAAGCGAAAAGTTGTGAATCGTAGTGCACACTGATAAGAAAGGTGACGCTGAGGGTGGTGACGGCGGTGGCCGAGTTCGAATCGAGTGGGAATCGAGAACTGCCCTGTTGTCGGTCATTCTTCACTCACTTGGTGGACGTTGACCGCTGCTGCAGCCGTGTTTCCCCATAACTCCCTTTTCCACTTATTGGTGCCCTATTTTCTCCTCCTCTAATCATCACCAGACAGCCGGGGACGGCCAGAAACGGCGACGGCTCTGGTTACCCAAGTCGACTCTGTCGACGCTTTCGTCGGCTGACGCAATCAGCACCAGCGGCTGCCTTGAGGAGGTGGTGGCGGTGGAAAATACGTTCTCCAACAGCAGTTTGTTGATGCGTCAGTGGCACTTTTCTTATCATCACCCTCACCGCCGCCTTTCTCTCACTCACTCACTTTCTTATCACCAACCACTTTGTTGCTCCCTTTGTTGTGCCCTCGATCGAACTGTGTGTGAGTGTGAGTGAGTGTTTGGTTCACAGCTGCGTCTTCAGCTGCTGACGAGCTGTAAGCACCAGCAGCAGTGTCGCTTAAAAGGCACTCCACTTGACGTGGGCCCACTCATCAGTAGATTTGCCACTAAGCTTTGCAGTCTGCAAGTGCCAGTTGTGCTCTCTTGACTGATCTTCTCGTTGACTACTACTGCTTCGGGCTCTTTTGTCACCACTGCTAATTCTCCCACCCCATCTTCTCTATTTGGCTTCTTTGCAGACACAGCAGGACGACAACCCTTTCTTTCTTCGCAAGCAACTCCCTCCACCAATCATGAGTCAACGCATCAACAACACACCTGTCTCGCAGGAGAACATGATGCCGCCTGGTTTTGCCGCTTCCTCCGCTTCGGGCCCGCTGAAGCCGCTGGCCCCAACTCCGGCCACCACCGGTCCGCAGGTCCGCTTGCTGAAGCTGAACGAGGCCAGCGTGAAGGGCTGCAAGAGCAAGCTAGTGGAGCTGATGGTCAACACGCCCTCCGCTCGCCGCAAGCTGGGCACCGTTTGCGTGAACACGCCCGGCACGAATGGCAGTCAGAAGAGCAGCGGGAGCATGCTGGGCGACTTCAAGAAGCCGCACACTCCGGCGCTGCAGCACCACCGCAAGGACGAGGCCTTCGTCAAGCCGCTCAACTTTTCCAAGCCGACCCCCTCTGAAGATCAGGGCTTGGTGGTGCCTTCCCCCTCGGTGATGAAGGCAGTGCCCTCCCTGCCCACCCTCTACGAGGCCGAGGTGGAGCACTGCAACCCGCCTAGCTGGAAGGAACGCCGTGAGGACTGTGACCCGATGTCCTTCCACCAGCTCGATGATCTCAACTCGATGCCGCTGGACACGGACGAGAGCAGCGAGGAGGACGGCGACTTGCAGAAGGAGAACATCCAGGTCGGCCAGTCGGTCAGCCGCCGCCCACCACTGCAGCAGCAGCAGGTGAACAGTTTCGCCAAGCCGGGCAGCTACTACCGTCTCAAGGCGAAGAAGGCGAGCAGCAACTTCACTCGTCTGCTCACTCTGGACGAGATTTGCGACCTCGCCTGATTTGCAAGCTGATGACCTGAGTTTTTATTATTTATTGTAGCTCGGGGTGCTCTCTGGTCAGAGACACTTTACCACATTACCAACTCCACCTCCACCTTCACCACTACCGCACCAACACTTTCTTTTCTTCGTGATCTCCTCTCCTCTGCTTTTATATTTTCATTTCAGTCCACTAGTTTAATTCTTGCTCAATCACCGACTCACGAATGGCTCGAGAAATGGGCTGGCGGGCCGCCATTTCCAGCTCACAGTTCTTTTTTAACCTAACTGTATTTTTATTATCACATTGTGTTTGTACTCCCTCTTTTCATTCTCCTTTTATTTTCCAATCGCACGCATACGCGCACACGTCTTGTGTTTCTGTAAATAAAAGTGTCATATTGTACCACGATGCGGGAAATTTGAACTCTTTTTTTGCACTGTTGCACGTAAACAAAGCTGGCTGAGGTGTACTTGACAAGTAGTCACTGTGGGACATCGGTAACATCAGTGGCAATGCTATCTTTTGCCCCAAACTTATCAATGGTGGTCAATAGGTTCGCCAAGCCATTGACCATATTCACGACTCCGGAATCTACAGCCTCAAAAATGACACTGCTTCACACCGCCACAATGAAAAAAGGAATAAAAGTGGCTGCAATAGAAGTTTGACTCTGTTGCCGCAATTGAAAGAATGAATGTACCAAAGCTTCCTGTCTTTCATAAAACCACAAGTGGGCAATCGGTCAGTTTCATTGTCCATAATTGCTCAACACATAATTGCTGCAGTGTGATAAAGAGCCATTGCCAGCTCTGTTTTGCCTACAATTTGGAATAAGTGCTACTTTGCGTGTGTTCCACATGAAAGAACTTTGCCGATGTTGAAAGAAATAATAACTACCCGAAAAGTAATTGTAACTGAGCAGTGCATTTAAATTACAAATGGTGCATTTTTATTGAAAACAGGTAGTGACATGAAATGAACATCAATGGTGAAGTGATGCAGCCAGGTCCGTCAGCTACTTCAGTCGATCCAGTCGAGCACTTCAGTGGTGGTGATCTTGAGGCGGCGAGTGTTGCGACCAGCACCAGCATCAGCACTTGCTGTACCTGCAACCACTTATTTGCCGATTCCCTTGCCTCCCTTGCCGAACTTTCCGGCCTTGGCGGCCTTGGCGCCGCCGGCGGCAAACTTGGCTGCCTTGGCTCCGGCTGTTTTTAGAAAAAAAGGAAAAACCAGTTAGAATGATGTCATGTTCATGTTTTTGTAAGCCGAAAACTTACCAGCTGCCTTGCCTCCCTTCTTTGCCGCAGCGAAAGCTGCCGCTGCGCCTCCCTTAGCTCCCTTCTTTCCTCCCTTCTTGAAGCCTTTTAGATTGAAAATAGATTAATTTTAGTTAGATCAAAGCTTTGAAAACACGCAAAACCCAATCACTTACCTGCAGCTCCAGCTGCCTTTCCGAAGGCCTTCTTTCCTCCCTTGGCACCAGCTGAAAGAAGATTGGTTTCAGGTTAGACGATGTAGTGTTTATGATGTCAAAGGTTGTGAAAAGGAAAAACTCACCAGCACCACCAGCAGCAAAGCCACCAGCAGCTTTGCCAAACTTGAAGCCCTGAGCCATGCCGAAGGTCTTCACTGCGCCAAACTTCTTGTTGAATCCGGCACCTCCGACCTTGGCAAAGCCTCCCTTCTTGAACGCCTTTCCGCCCTTTGCGAAACCAGCCGCAGCTCCACCAGCTTTGCCTACAAGTCAATTTCGCATTTGTAACTTTGTTTTTCATCACTGAAACTGAAAACCCCCTAATAATTACCTGCTTTAGCTCCACCAGCGGCTCCACCTGCTGCTCCAGCGGCAAATCCTCCCTTCTTTCCTCCCTTGGCTCCGGCTACAGAACAAATTTGTCAACTATTGAGAAGAAAAGACGCCAAATTCAACACTTACCAGCGCCAAAGGCGCCTCCCTTGGCAGCGGCACCTGCAGCACCGCCCTTGGCAAACTTGGCTCCGGCTAAAGAGTAAAGAAAAAATGATCAATTAGACGAGCCGACTTTTTGAGCAAAAAGAATAGGGTCGTACCCGCTCCAGCGGCACCAGCAGCAGCACCGGCTCCACCTGAGGCAGCCATGTCGAGATCCATCTCGGAGGCGGCTTCATCGAGATCCTGCGCATAGGCAGCGTAGGCGCACAGGCCAATGATGAGCTGTCAGACGAACAGAGAGGGAAGAGGAGGAGAAGGAGAAAGAAGAAGAGGAATAATTGCAGATTAATTAATGATATTGAAATTGAGATGAAATACGGTCAGGATGAGGGAAAAGGTGAAGAAGATCGCCGTCGAAGGCAGTCACTATTACCAGTGAAAAGAACTTCATTGTAAGGCACTTTTTGTGGGTGAGTTGAAGTGGGGCTAAGCACAACAAAATAAGCAGATAATGGCAACACCTGAGAACACTGGAACAACAACTGAAACAGCAGATACAAGAACACTGATGTCTTTCGCAAAGCCCTCAACTGACTTTATATACCTCGACACGCCGTGTGAAGCGACCACAGGTGCAGCAGTAGCAGCAGCGGAAACACAGACTGAAAGCACTGCACACACCGGAAACGGCGCTGGTGAACACTTTAGTGGTCAGTAGTGGTGGTGGTGTGCACACTATTTTTAGTAGTGATAATACTACACTCTTGTTGTTGTTGTTTTTGTTGTCCACTTGCTGCTGCACTTGTGGTTGCTATCACCCGCCCGGTGTGGCAAGGGAGTAAGGGGGAGTAATTAAGTGGGGCACAGGTAGTTTAGTAATTCATATTTTTATCTTTCCACAGCTGCTTTGTGCATGCATGACTTGTCGGCATCGACTGAGCCGCCGCCACCACCACCACCACCGCACTGTACGGTCCGTCGACTCGAGCGACTCTAGTCGCCATTGAATTTTACAGCAGGCCAAATGTCTTCCATCTCCGGCGTAATGTCGCACTTCCTCTCTCTATCTCTCTTTCTTTTTCACCTATCCACAAAGTGCTCCGGCTAATGGGCACTCATATGCACTGCACTCCGTTGACGGCTATAATACACACGTGATCAGCAATTGGACAGCAGTTTCCTAATCTTTGCAGACACTGCCTCTTTCGCTTCCTCCCGCTTAAAAAGAGTGAGAACGGGAGTGCAGAGTTGCTATCTCACCTTGTACACTGTTGTGCGTATTCTAATTGATTTCTTTGCAGTGCCACAGTGTTCACTACTGTCCTTCAGACGTGTTTGTTGCCTGGGAGTGAGCCTGAAAACAATGGCACATCGACGAGACGCAGCAAGGCGGCTTTCGGGAAGGGGTGGGGGAAGGAAGAGTCGCTGTACAGCACAATGTCCACTGTACAATGGTGCTAACAACGAAACACTGCTAACGAACAAAGGAGGGAAGGTAATCCACCTGGATAATCTAATTTACTGCTTTTTCCAGCGCGATCTGTATCGCTGTCCTTTTTGTCGGTGTCGGTGATAATTGCTTGCTGGTAGTGTTGGAGGTGGCGAGCAGGGTTGAGCTTTAGTACTGCCACCGGCGGTATGTCGTGCTGGTGATGTTGTTGCTGATGTAGCTGCGTTTAGCCGTTTAACCTTTTTTTGTCTTGTAGCAGCCCAAAAGTTTCACTACTGAAAAAGTGGCATTTGCGTTCTTCCGTTTAGTGGAAAGTCGAGTAAGCATTTAACCTTCAAACCCCTGACAGTGACCTAATGACACGGAAGAGGCACATGTGGAAGTTTTGTGTACAAGAAATGAAAAGAGAAAAAGCACATCCTTAAGTGTTGTCGCTTATCTTTCTTATCATAATCTCACACCTCTGACACTTCTGGTAGTGCAATTTTCAGTTCTCTTTAGGATATCAAACAGGCGTTGTGCTTCAGTGCTTAGTTTTTTTATTTTTGTGCAATGCAATAAAGTAATTTATAATAGAGATTTAATTGAAAAAAGTGAGCAATTGCATCAAGATCCAAGAAGGTCGTGTGAATCAATTAAATATTCAACTGTGTGAAGCCTAAAATCACAGCAAACAACACTACTAACAACCACTTGTACATGCAAACTTGAGCAGCCCCGCTTTTGCCCGAAAAATGCAATGGAAAACGATACTCCTCTTCAAAGACAGCATTCGCATCCAGTCCAGTGTACACCCTATACTGACCATTGTAGTTGTAGATCAGATGCTTCCCCTCCTCTAGCTTATTTTTAAAGTGATTTGAGTTTTTCCTTGCTTCATTGACGATGAAGTTGGCAAAGAATTGACCGACTTGCACTGCTTCCAAACTGTGACTCAGATTGCCTTTGTGTGCATTGACGACAAACTCAAACTGATTCTTCTCTGGGTGCCATGCAGAACCAAAAAAAGGATAATTCTTATGCTCTACCGTCGAAACAAAATGATGACCGCCAAAAGTGTTGGTACTCACTTTTCGAAAGTTATCGGAAATGTTTTTGTTATTCTCGAACTCGGTCACGTTGAGGCACCATTTGTGGTAGTTGGCGGTAACGGGACTTCTGTTTAGTATTTCAACGATCCTCCCACTTTCAGCTGCCCAGCTAAAAAGTTTGTATTGGCTCAACAGTTTGGAGTCAATATCCAAATTGAGAGCAACATTTTCAATATCACAGAAACTCATCCAGGCGACATTGTTGCCGGTAAAGTGGCTGATCAGTTTCTGAAAACTCAAACAGGTGCCCCAGAGTGGAAAGTGAGTGCCATTGGTGTTCACTTGGACAGCTTCCTCAATCAGGTAGTCGGCAGCCTGGGCAAAGTCAGAGTGAGTGACGCTGTTGCTGCCGCCGGGCATGAGAATGCCATTCAGCGAGGAGACCATTTCCTGGTAGTACGATTGCTTTTGCTTTAAAAAGATGGGCACCTGAAAGTGGGAAGCAATGATTAGTCAAACAGTCAAAGCATAAGTCAAACTTCCGTTCACAACTGACCACTCGGGCACCAGCTGACTCAAGAAACTTCACATAGGACGCTCCAATAAATTGTCCCGACTTGTCGGCATTCTCCAGCAACAGCACACCCAAAACGGGTCGATTGTTTACTAAACAGTTTGCTGAAAGATGAAGGTGAGCTACAAGAAAAATTGCAAACAACAGCTTCAGTAGAGCACAAATTTCCATTGTTGACTAGAAGACAACCTGATCTGCACTAGAAAGGAAAAGAGCTTTTTTCTGGTGGCACAATTTAGCAGCTCTTTCATAAAAGCATCATGTTTACCACTAATTAACCTCAATGGCTTCCCCATGGTAGCCCTTCCTCATCTAATCCTTTGCCGGGGCAACATCTAATCGATCAACTCTCCAGATAAAGATTAGCTAATAAAAAATCATATACCATCACAGTGATATGTTGCTATCAAGGTATCTCTCTCACACAAACAACTGCTGTCAGTGCGTTCTGTTTGAGAAGTTGGAGAGAGAACAGAGAACAGACAGTTCAGTCCGTTAGAGTACGTTCCGGTCCGTTTCCTCCTGAACATCAATTAGCCCACTTTTCATGTCTCCACTGAATGTTTACCTACCACAATGTTTCTGTCTCTCCAGCGCACATTTTGCACATTCTCCCTGCAATCCGTTTCCGTTTAACCTTCAAAATTAATTTAAGACAAAACACAACAGTGAAATAAACTTTCTGCTGCTGAGTGTCAACAAGGAGAGAAAACACACTACTGAACAGCAACTGGGAACCCTCTATTCTTGATTTTTAATTGTTTTGAACAACAAGTTACAGTGAAGAGGATGCCGCGCCTAAATAGGGGGCAGAAAAAATGCCGAATAAAACTTTGCAAGCGTGTGATTCACGCGTGGCGAAAAAGAAAAAATAAATCTTGACAGTAGTATAAAATAGAGCTTGAAAGTGAATCTTGCTTCATCTCATGTAGGATCATTAAATGTGTGTGTGTGCTCGAAGTGTGGTGTGCCTACTCTGGTGTGTGTATATTGCACAGAACATTCGAGAGTAGAGGCTGGCTGACAACTGCTCAACACATGGCGTGTGCAAGAGATAGGAATCAGAATATACTTTGCTTGTGGTTAAATGCTGTCTCCGTGCTGAAGGAACGAGAGGTGCGATAGAGAGAGAAAAAAGAAAGAGATTAGTGGTGATCAAAAAGTGGTGCATTGCTGTGAATGGATGTGGGAAGTGACTGCCTCAAGATATTGGCTGTCTCTTTGTTCGGTGTACTCGTACTGGTCTTCTTCTGGTCGACCTTACTCGTCGTCCTCCACCTCGAGCAGAGCAAACTTGGAGTTGGTGGCAAAGTCCTCCGAGTCCTCGTCGTCCTCATCCACGTCCGCCTCCACACTGGAGGCGTGGCTGTCCACGTAGCCCGGGTTGTGACTCTGGCGCATCAGATTGGCGTTCAGCGTCTCCTCCACCACCTGTCGATTCTGAATGGCCTCCACCTCTGCCCGCTCCGGGTGCGTCGCCCAGTGCGTCGGCTCGTGTTGGTGGTAGTTGGGCGGGTGGAAGCGCAGGCAGATGGTCCGCCCGTCGAGGGCCATTCGCAGGAGGTGGTTCGCCGCCCGGTAGATGTCCGGTCGGGCGGTGCGAGCGGTGAGGAAGCCGCGCTTCTCCGCCCAGGCCTCGCAGACGTCGTACGCCGACCAGGTGGTCTCCGTGTCGCCCTCCGGGTGTTGCAGTCGCAGCAGTCGGACTAGATTGAGCCGCTCCGCCATGTAGCCGATGGCAGTGTACGGCTCACGGAGCTGTGAGATGGGATAGCAGCCGAGGAGCACCTGCAGCGCCTTGGGGGCGTGCGAGGGAAAGACCAGTCCGGGACAGTCGCACAGGCGGACATTCTCCGTGAGAAAGATCGTCTGGAAGTGTTTGGTGTGGCCGGGCGTTCGCGACACGCTCACCACCTTCTTTCCGTAGAGGGCGTTCAGCAGCGACGACTTGCCCACGTTGGGGTGGCCGACGCAGCCAATGGTGACCAGGCCGTCCTTGTACCGCTCCGTCTGCTGGTAGTAGCCGGTGTCGCACTTCTCCACAATCACCTGGTCCGCTTTGCGCTCCAGCTGAGCGGCGGCAGTGCCCTTGTTGTTCGATTTGCCGAAGCGCTGCTTCCGGGCACCTTCATCTTCGTCCTCTGACTCAAAGTAGGAGGAGTCGTCATCGGGTGAGTTGTTTTCAAACTCCTGCAGTTCGCTGTCAATCTTCGCCTTCCAGGTGCTCAGATCGGCTCGATCGCCGACGATGCGGGCGACCATGGCCTGCAACGAGCTGGCGCCCTTCACAGCCATCCGCAGCTTACCAACTCGCTTTCCCGAGGAGGACTTGACGCGCATTCCCGCGTAGGAGGCAAATTCAAGAATGTTTAGCTTTGGAAATCGAGACTTGAGGTACTGGCGCCAGGCGATCACCAGTCCCGCGTCGACGAGGTCGATTTTGTTCAGCACGAGTATCATGTCTTTTCCGAGATCATCGACAACGTGGTGGTAGAGGGAAGGCGGAAAGTGAAAAATAGGGTGTCGAATGTCCGAAACTAGAAGAACGATGTCACTCATTTCAATCACACGCCACAGCTGACGCCATGTTTCAAGGTTCAGGTCAAAGTAGCTGAGTGGCTTATCGCCAGCCTTGCTGAACAGCTCATTGAGATAATTGGTAAAGTACTTCTGCTCCTGGGCGTTCAACTCGGGGACGGACATTTTCGAGTTCCACGGTGGTCGTTTGGGCATGTCAACGTCGGTAACTGGAATGCCATGAGAATCGCTCGACTCGCCAAACAGATCCTCCACCGAGCAGACCAGTCCGTCCTTCTCATCGAGCAACTTGAACGGTTTCTGCGCTCGCTCTTTTCGCTCACGAATCTCCTGGTCTGATTCGGTGAAAAACTGCAGTGCGTATCGATTGACGCCTCTAGTCTGGGCGAGGTTCTTCTGTACGTTGACGCTGTGTATTTTGCTTAGAAAGGTGCCCGATTCAGCGTTCTGATCGACGACGCCGGAAGGCTGACCAAACTCCAGCTGGCCGAGGGTGTTGTCAAGGGTGGTGTCATCGTCCAGCTCGTCCTCAATGTCACCGTCGTCACTGACCAGCGCCTTTCGATGGAGCGTTGGGTGCACCGCTGCTGGTCGGCCGACCTTTTTCTGCTCCCGCTTCGTCTGCAGCTGGGCCTTCTTTTGCTTCGCCGAGAAAGGCACCTTACGACGTCCTTGTGGCATTCTGCTGCAGCTGCTGTTGTTGTTATTCAATGGCCAGCAAACGGTCAAACGGCGACAGCCAGGCAGGCGTTGAACACACACACAGTCAGCTGGTAAGCTTCAAATGAAAAAAAAACTGTTTCACAGCCGTTGACAGCTCTCGCGAAGACTTGTAAAACGTACAACTACGCCCCGGTGTAGAGCTGCTGATGGCGGCAATTCCGATGTAAAGGTGGTAACTGGAGCAGCAGTGCTGATTGGCAGTAGTGGCAGGAGGAGCAGGTGAAGGCCAGGACACTTTGCCTTGAAAGTCCGTTTGCCTGAAGAGTGTGTGTGTCTGTGTTTTGGTGTGGCGGACAGACAGACAGCCGCTCGAGCTCATGCTCCCGCAGAGGACGTACCAGAACAGCTGTTTCACCGCTTTGGCATGTGCTGCTGCTGCTGCAGATGAACCAGAGTTTCATCACTTCATCTGTCTGGAGTTCCCATGGAGTTACCTCAACCAGAGTAATCTTATCTCCATCTCAGCGGTTCCCGGAAGGTGTGATGAGTCAAAGTACTGACAGCTAAGCGTCTATTGATTCGTTTTTTCTGGTCAATACTAACGCCGATTTCTCATTGCTGATGTTGTAGTGATCTTCTGCCACCGCCGACGAGCTGCTACGAGGCAAGTTAGCTGAATGACCGGTATTCGGAACCGCCCATCTTAGGTCAGCATAATGAAGCGACTCTTCAACTCGTTGTGGATCCTCTTGCTAGCCGCCATCGGCTTCACGCTGGCACTCTGCTTCGCCTACCTCTTTCTCTTCTCAGAGGAGCTGCATACCAATGAAAAGTCAATAGAAGATGAACTGGTGGCAGATGAGTCCTGGATCAAGCATGTCCTATCCACTGGTGATCACATCAACAACCAGGTGATGTACAGTCAAAAGTACGGCCAGTACCTGTACCTGGACAAGCACTGCAACAAGACAATCACCGATTCTAAGCCAAAGTTCACTAAATTAGTGCTCATCATCATTGATGCACTTCGAGTTGACTTTGTTCCCTCAATCATGGAGCCTGATTACTCAACGCCTCGGTTACCATACTTGGAGCAGCTACTCAAAACTCATGGTAAGCAAATACAAAAGATATTTTAGATGTTTGACACTAAACAATTTGTTGCTTACAGGAATGGGCTTTCAAAGCATTGCTTCAATTCCCACCGTGACTTTAGCTCGAGTGAAAGCGATTCTCAGCGGCTGTTTACCCTCTTTTATGGACTACATAATGAACCTGAATGCATACTCTTTTAAAAAGGACAACATTGTTGAGCAGCTTTGGCTAAAGAACAAGAGCATCGTTTTTTACGGCGACGACACATGGGGAAAACTTTTTCACAAGGGTATTTTCGCTCGTTCAAACTTCACATCGTCGCTCTTTGCAACAGACTACACAGAAGTGGACTCCAACGTCACCTACAATGTCAATCAGGAATTAAAGAATCTCACCGAGTGGGATGTGATGATGCTGCACTACTTGGGCGTTGATCACATTGGCCACCTGCAAGGCTTCAACTCTGATCTCTTTCCAGTGAAGCTTCACGAAATGGATGACGTTTTTCGCAGTATTTTTGATTCAGTTACCTTCTCAAAACAGACTCAAAATGTAAGATTTTTTTCTTTTATTGTACAAGTTGTTAACTTGTTTTAATTTTTCAGGAATCTTACCTGTTTCTCATAACCGGTGATCACGGAATGACCAAAAGTGGCAATCATGGCGGAAGCACCCGGGATGAGACTCACACGGCGCTGATTTTCGTCAGCAACAGCAAGAATCACAACTTTCCCAGTGGCTACAGCAGAGTGCTCCCGCTCAGTGAGCGAACATTCCTGCAGATTGACATTGCTCCGACGATTGCGGCGCTCTTCCACTTCCCAACTCCTGCCAAAAGCCAGGGTCGCATCATTTCACCCGCTCTGGAGCGATTCGACACCCCTCCCGGGGAGCATCTGTGCTACCTCTTTCAGAATGCCTTCCAAATTCAGCACATTGTGAAGCGACAAAAGATGGACGACGCCGATCTGAAGCTGCACCTGCTGGACGCATTGTCGCACCACTACAACTTTGCCAACATGCAGGAGGCCCGCGAGAAGGGACAGAGGGAGGCCGACTTTGGGAATGCCCGTGATGCGTACCACCGCTTCATCGTCACCCTTCAGCAGCAGCACGTCGAGTCGGCCACTAATCGGTCCTTTCTCTCCATGCTCACCCTTCCAGTGCTCATCTGCTACGGTATTGTCTTTGCTCTGGTGCGCATTGAGTGCGTGCACAACTCCGGATCCATCTTCTTCCGGCGCCCATTCTTCCTTGAACGCCTCTTGGAGGTTCGAGCGTGGCTGCCCACTCTGCCTCACGGTGATACAATCGACTACACGAACTGTGCAGCTTATTTTTCGCATCTTCAGTTTTTTGCCTCCTCGCACGCTCGAGCGCTTATGCTCCTTCTTCTCTCCTTGAACTTATTCTTCATGGGCAGCACCAACTTTATGGAGTATGAGCACAACTTTTGGCACTACCTCGCAACTTTTCTACTTGCTTTCCATCTTATTCTCGTTTTCAGGTAATTTTTGGCCTTTTATCGTAATTGGTTTTCTCATGTTTGTTTGTTTTCAGAGGGTACAATGCCTTCAAGGAGAGCAAGTGGAAGTCAATCAAAGTGATGGATACGCACTACTGGACTAGTCGGTTGCTGTTGCTTTTTGCCATTGTCCTCTTCAAAGTGATGATCTCCTGGAGGATTCCGGTCATCACTGATAGTGATCTCCAACAGTGGGACATTTACACGTGGATCACTTTAAAGAAATCCAAGCATGCGCTAAGCGCTATTTTTATCGTCTCACTGGTTATCATTGCCTTTTCTACTTCCACCAAGTCCACTTTTGGCCGCCCGCCGCCCAGCTTTATTGCCTCTATTACTTTTATTTACCTTTACAGGTTTGTCGATTGACGGAAAGTAATCATCGTAACTGATCATTTCCTTATTCATTCAGATGCAGCACAGGGTCAATTCGGTCGTTCAAGATGCCCCATCTGATAAAGATGCCGCCAGTCATCTACGCCCAACTAGTCTACGGTGTGGTCATTCTAATCTTCTTCTATTGTTTGATGCTTAAAGTGAAGAGCTCCATTACGCGCGATAACCGAATTATCGACCTCTTCTACAGCCTTCTCGACGGCCTGATGCTCGCCGACCGGACCGACCTTGAGAAGTCGCGGACGCAGCACAGCTCCCTGCTGCACAGTCTTCTCGTCAACTGGATGATCATGTCCACCCTCCTCCTGGAGCCTTCCTATGTGCCACTGCTGGTGCTGAACATTCTCCTGGAGAAGCTAGTCTACTTTACCTTCTCCACTACCAGCGAACTGCCGCAGCTCGACATGAACTACCTCTACGGGCAGATGTTCTACCGCCTAGGCGCGTATCTGATCTTCGCGAGCAGTGCCTTCTACCAGATCGGCAACACCAACAGCTTGTCCACGGTGAACGTCAACCCCTGCTTCATTGGCGTCAACTCCTACATTCCCGTGTGCTGCACCATTTTCATGCTGGTCTCCGTCTACTCTACCTACATCTACTGGATCATCATGTTCTTTGTGCGAATGCAGCAAGATCTGATGCCAGTCGGTAATGGAAACGGCAGCAGCGAGGCGGCTGACTCGGAGGGTCAGGCGACGGAGGAGCTGGACTCGACGGCCGTCGATGAGACGCAGCAGTTTATCAACAATCTCATAGCGCGAAAGAATCCAATCGTTCTCAACTACTGCACCTTCTACAGTATTATCAACTGCATCATGATCATTCGCCTGCTAGTGATGACGGTAAACATGTCAGTTACCTTTCTGCTGCGAGACCACCTTTTCATCTGGTCGGTCATCTGCCCAAAACTACTCTACGAGATCATCATCAGCGCAATGAGCCTTCTTGTGGTCATCGTCATGTCCATTGTTTTTACGCACGATAATTACTTTCGCCTTCACTGATATAATCAGCGAGTGATACAATCATTGTAGTCAGTAATAAAAAGAACTTGAAATGAAAATCGATGATGATTAGCGTTTGAAAATCTTCCCATCACTTTGTATACGAATGGGCTCGCGGTTGTTTATTTTTGTTCAGCAAAATCTTTTTTGCATCGGCAGATTTATGGTCTCATGTGGTGCTGGTGTTATCATCAACTCAGCTAAAGGTTACAGTTGTGAAATGCAACATTTTTGAGTAAAATAATCATCATTGAGTTGCCCTAGTCGTTTTAAGTTTGTGTGGTCAACTTTTTCGGGAAGGTTGCAATATGCAGGTTACTGCAAAGTCAAGTCAAGCCTTGCTTCGACTTTGGTCAGGTCAGCATTGGCCAACATCAACAGCCCACACTGCCATCGTTCGCCTCTCCACTTCAAGTAGTGACAGTAATCAAGCGCCGGAACTGAAAATCAAGTCATTTCGAGATGAGCTAGACAGTGGGCCCCAATTGGGAGATTTTATCGCCGGCGTCGTGCCTCGGAATACAGATGCTTTTGCCGATTATTCTGGTAAAGTCAAAAGAGAACCAGGGGAAACTGGCAGGTATGTTTCGATATTTTTTCTGTTCTTAGGAATAAAAATGTTTATCTCTAGACTTCGTCTTCCTCCGTGGCTGAAAAAGGAAATTCCAGTTGGCCAAAACTACCACAAATTAAAGTCTACTCTACGAAATTTGAATCTCCACACTGTGAGTTTTTGTTTTCTAACCTTAAAAGGTGAATTTTAACACATCTACATTTGAAGGTTTGCGAAGAAGCCCGATGTCCCAACATTGGCGAATGCTGGGGCGGAGGGGAGCACTCAACTGCAACTGCTACTATCATGTTGATGGGTGATACATGCACACGAGGATGCCGTTTTTGCTCGGTGAAAACCTCTCGCAACCCGCCACCACCTGATCCAAATGAACCAGTCAACACGGGACGAGCTATCGCGGAGTGGGGCCTCGACTACGTAGTGCTCACATCAGTTGACCGTGATGATCTTCCTGATGGTGGCTCAAATCACTTTGCTCAGACGGTGCGTGAAATCAAGCGCCTCAACCCCCAAATGCTCGTCGAGTGCCTCACTCCGGACTTTCGGGGGAACAAGGACCAAGTCAAAACAGTGGCTCTATCTGGACTGGACGTGTATGCGCACAACATTGAGACGGTTAAGGAGTACCAAAGAAGCGTGCGAGACCCACGTGCCAACTATGATCAGTCGATTAGTGTGCTGAAGCACGTCAAAGAGCTGACGAGGACAGAGAGTGACTACGAGATCCTTACGAAAACTTCGATTATGCTCGGTTTCGGTAGGCCAACACTTTTCAGTAAAGAGTTTAAATTATTTACAATATTCATTCGTTTAGGTGAAACTGATGACATGGTCAAGAGAACGATGGATGACCTGCGAGAAGCCGGAGTGGACTGCGTCACATTGGGGCAGTACATGCAGCCCACTAAACGGCACCTCAAAGTTATCGAGTACGTCACTCCGGAGAAGTTTGCAGTGTGGGAAGAGTACGGCAACAAGATTGGCTTTGCCTACACTGCTTCAGGGCCTCTAGTCCGATCGAGCTACAAGGCTGGTGAATTCTTCATAAAGAATCTAATTAACCGTCGACGGGAAAAGTCCTCTGACAGAAGTTGATCAACCAAAAAGGCAAGTTTAAGATCTTACTCTTCTTTCCGACATGAAAGTTCCTCTCCATTTTACTAGAACTTCTTAAGTGGAGATTTTTTCAAGTCGCAAATTAAGCTTCAAAACTATTCACACAAATAGCCCAGTTTAATCATCACGTTGAACTGTTTGTGGTTTATTTGTTTTTGCGAGTTTTAACAAATGTTTTTTATCTTTTAAATTAGGTCAACATTGCCATATAAACTCCTCCGTCTGCCAATCATTATCACATTTAGTGTTGCTATTATGGCTGATAAAGTGTTAATAATAAGAAATAGAAACGACAACTTGTGAGTTGCCACAAATGCAAGACATGCAGCATTTACAGCGTGTTTGAGCCGGACACCGAGTCCGCCTCCGAGTCGGATGAGATGGAGGAGTAGGAGCGTTCATTTTCGCAGGTGACCGTGAAGGCCTCCTCCAGCAGCTCGTGGTTGTTTGCCGTCACCGTGAGACTGTCAATGTTCTGGAAGATCTCATACAGATTGCTGATGAACTTGTAGATGTCGGTGAAGGAGTTGTAGAGGGGCGTCGGCGCCACACGCATCACACTGGGCATGCGAATGTCACACTGCAAGGCGGAAAGAGAAAGGCGGTCAATCAAAAGATCATCAAAGTCATCAATCAGCTTACCACAATGCCCCGTTTCTGGAACTGCTCCTGGATGACGGAGAGCGGCACTGAGAACATGAGTGACAGCTGACAACCGCGCTGCTTCGGATCAGACGGCGTGATGATCTCCACTGAGGGAATGAGAAAGTCATTGAGATTGTTATCCTTGCCTATTTTGGGTGGCTTCTGCGGAAAGAAAAACTTCATCATGAACTCAAGGTATCCGGTCAGCAGGAACTGCTTCTGACACCGCTCCTCCAGCGTCGTCTGGTCGAAGATCTAGGAGAGGGGGCAAAGGCCGAGAAAAAAAGTATTTTGTTAATCAGCACTGTCTGTGCGTGGCCTACATTCCCCTGATGACCATGAGAGAGGATGGATATCAGACCATCTCCTATCTTACCTCGAGACTCGACATGAGCATTGCGTTTAATACTGGCGAGGGATTGCTCAACTTGAAGCTATCAGCGCCCAGAGCCGGATCAAAGTCCTCCTTCATCATAAACTTGGTCTTGTTGTTGTTGCCCCACCAGCCTTGGTACATCGGAAAGGTTTCCCGGTACTCCGTCAAGTATCGGTCATTCACGTAGATTGCCCCCATGCCGCCTGCACCGGAATTTAAGTACTAACAAGTGGAGAGTGGAGAGAGGGGTACAGCAAAGCAAAACAAATGATAAGAGGTGGTGAGTTGTGCACTTGGCCAGACTACTGCCTAGACGAGGACTACTGCACTTACTTTGTAGGTGCACCAGGCGGCAAAGTCGACATTCCAGTCGTCGAGGTGGATGGGCACATTGCCGATGGCGTGCGCCAGGTCGACGCCCACCACAATGCCCTTCTCCTGGGCGACCTTCGTCAGCTTGGCCACGTCCAGCAGCTGTCCGGTGTAGTACTGGATGGCCGGCAGCAGGGCCACCGCTATCTGGTCGCCCTCCTCCTCGATCATCCGAATGATGTCATCCTCGTTCAGCAGATTTTCGCCCTGGAAAGCACCGGCAAAAAAAGTAAAGTAATGATCAACACAGGGCGCCGAGTGATGGCATTGAGCACTACCCTCCTCCTCCTATCATCATCATCAGACTTTGCCCACTTACTTTGCGTGGCTTCATCGTGAGCAGACCATCCTCTGGGGAGATTCCATGTGATCGAAGCTGTGATTTGGCAACGTACTATGAACACAGGGGAGGAACAAGACCATCGTCAGTCATCATTCAGCTATATTTGGGTTTTATCGGGTTAACGTGCACTGCAGCAGGCTGGCAGGCAGGCAGCAGTTCGCCCCCAATCAATCGCCTGCTTCATCGATCACCGCCACCAATTAGGCGACAAAACAGGCAGCTGATAAGGCTACTACTACTGCACGCAAATGGCCATGTTTGTCGCACTAATTAGTGGTGATTACCACCAACACCAAGCATGCTGCTGATGATGATGATTGGACTGCTGCCAGCAGCAAAGAGAGAGTTCTTTACGGTCTTTACGAACACCAACTGGTCCACTTACCGTGTCCGAAGGAAAGGCGTGCTCTTCAATGAGAATTTTGAAGCGTTTCTCCGTCGGTCGAAAGAAGGTGGCCAAGAGGAGGTGCAGATTGACCGTGAGACCGTTGAGAATGGCGACGTTGTTCTCCTTGGTGCCCACCAGTTTGGCCATTGGCTTCTTCGCCGGCAGATCGGACAGCGCCGCGGGCATGTACCCGTGAAAATGACTGTGCACGCCTCTCTGCGACCAACTGTCCAGCACTTTCTGCACGTTCTCGTCCAGTGACTTCGGTTTCAGGCCGAGCGACTGCCCGCACAGGTAGATGCAATCCTCATCGGAGCTTTTCAGCTGACTCGGGTCAACTGAAGGAACAATGTGCCAGTGTCCAGGGTTAAAAAAGGGCCACAATTCTATTACTCTGTTACTTACTGTTGGGCAGGACGGCCTTCTTCGGAAAGCAAAACTGCTGCCGAAAGGAGGCCAACGGGTCCTCCTGGTCCATTCGCCGGGCAAACTCGGCGCTCTCCACGGCGACGCCCCATTGCACAGACTTTTCACGAAAGACGCTCACTGGACTGCTGCTGCTGCTGCTGGCACTTGTTGGACTTGCTGCCGCAGCCGTTGTCTCTTGCAGACTTTTTCGAATTGATGATTGCTGGGCAAGGCAAGGAAGAGGAAGAGGGACAGAGAAAAGAAAGGATGAGCCGCAGCCGTTATTATAAGTGCAACCTTTGCTCTTACGCTCGAAATGAGCACATTTTTCAGCGCTCGCCGTCGCCATCTAATTGGCCTGTCATTTGCACTGACTGACTGCCTGACATGACTGAGGAAGGAAGGAGAACAACTGTCATTGAGGGGCACTGTACACTGTCCACTGCATACACTGTTAATTAGACTGTTTGCATCAGTAAATTAGAAGTGCTGCGGAGGAAGAAACGAAACGAAAACAGTGGTCGCCTTTGCCAACTGGATGTCCCCCTTCTTCACTCCTCATCAACGATGTAAGTAAACCAGCAAATTAGATTATCTCCAGAGTCAGTCCTCTCTTCTCTATCTCTCCTTCTCCCTAAACCCATCTATTGCCACCGATTACCGAATCCATTAGGAGTGCTACTGTGGCTGCTTCTGTAGCCAAGTCCTCATCTGTTCGGTTGGTTATATGCTCGGTTGCTCTCTAATTATGCAGCTATTTGCAGCAGCAGCAGTCGCTGCCTGGGCACTCGAAACAGAAACCACAGAAAAAGTAGCTGCGGTTAATCTAATTACGGTAACTAAAGACTGGCGGGCACAGTCGTGTCCATCGGCATTTGGCCACCGGCCATTTAATGGTGGTAGTGGTGGTGGTGGTTGTGATGGTGACGGCGGAGTACTGCTGCTCTCAGGCAGAATTCACTTACTATGTCGATGATCTTCTGTTTGCTCTTTGCTTTGAAGTCGGTCACGGTGATGTTGCTGACGTTGGTGGCCACTCGATCGAGTTCGCATTTGTCGGCTAGTAGTTGGCTAGACATCACGTTCGGGCGGCGGTATTTCTAATTTGCTCGGCGGCGACTGTACGGCGGTTGTGAGTACTTTCGAAAATCAGTGTCTACGTTTCTCTCGCTCTTCGTGTACTTCAATGTAAGGAAATGAGATTCAGTGGAAAAATGAGTGATGATTCAGCGGCGGTGGTCGCAGAGACTAAGTGTGCGTTTGTGTGTGTGTGTGTATATCTTTGAGTATTTAAGAGCGTCTGCTCTCGGTGTGTGCTACTGTAGAAGTGACACTCGTCGTCGTCGATTTGTTGTCGTCGTCGTCTGAAGTTACTGCAGCAATCTCTACTGTTTTTGCTGATTGAGTCTGTGTGTGTGCCTAAGTCCAAGATTGGCAAGCACTTGTGGCCGGTGCGAAGTGTGAGTGTGTGGTGGTGCTGTGCTGCTGGTGTTGCTGTCTCTGTGATCGTGGTCGTGGTCGTCGGCTGAGAGCCCTCGATGGGATGCCTTTGATCGACCATTTATATATGGCTCCAGCACCACCTCAGTCTCTGTCTGACTCTTCCTCAACCTTCCTGGTTGTGGTGGTCGCAGTCCTCCAGGGGATAGGCCACCGAAGAAGGAAAGGAGGAGGAGGAGGAACGAGTAGGCGAATGAGAGGGCTTGAGCAGACATACTTTTAATTGTTTACAAGCGAGTCGATTTGTAATTACCACACTCAGACACTGTCTCAGGGATCGATGGAAATGGCAGACCGAGACAGAGACGAGGCGAGAGAAGGGGAGAAAGAGAAAGAGAGAGAGAAAGAGAGAGAGAGAGAGTAGTATGCTTGTATGTGTCTAGAGTAGTTGTGTCTGTTCATGTGTCTGTTCATGTGCAGTGGTCGATTGGCGGCGACGCCAAACAGTGCTGTACAGTGCACGGTAGTAGATTGCAAACACTGGCACAGGACACCGATGAAGTGCGACACAGTGACAGCCAGGCTGAGGCTGGCGGACCACTACGTCCACTAGTGGCACTGGCCACTGTCGATATTACCAAGACTACTGAGAACTACTGCTGAAGAAGGGGCAGCTGCAACGAAAATCGCCGTCATAATCGCCTAGCAGCAGCATCAGTCGCCGATGGACGCATCCTTGACAGTCCGCTGAACCTTATCGCACGCTCTTCAGAGCTCTTCAGTGACTTGATCATTTGCCATTCTCTCAGCTCAACTCACCTCCCAGCTTTCCTCCTTCCCCCCTCGTGGCTATTCATTCACTTGCAGTGGCCTGTGTCTTGCTTCTTTGCTCTTTACGGAGAGAGTATGTGTCTGCTCGATGCGATGACTTATGAAGCGATTGATAGCGACAATTTACCATTTATCAATTGGCGTGCTCCATTGTCGGTGCTCACTTGCTGCTGAAATGTACGACAGCAGCAGCTGTACCAGCGCTATTCGCCTCACAGGCGACGGCCCCATGGTCACTAGCTGCGGCTTTCTCTCACCCTTCAAGTCGGCTTCAATTCGGAGGGAAAGAACGAAAGAGAGCGAGATCACTTGCTACAATTGTCTACCATTCATTGCCATTATTAGACTGGCAGACAAAGACGCCTGACAGACAGCGAGAGAGCAGACTCTCAAGTGCAGTAGTGAATGTGTGTAGTGGTAATTGACACCAATCGATTGATGTTGTTCTTCGCCGGTTCAAACCGGTGCCAGAAGTGAAGAAGGAGGGGAAGAGGGAGCGGTAGAAGAGTGCAAGGCAAAGGAGAGACAAATCGTGCGAGTATGCTTTGGTGCCAACGAAAGTGAGCACTTTTCAGCTTCTGATGCTGTTGCTGATGATGATGAGAGTGCATGAATGTGTCAAATGAAGCAGGGAAAGTGAACGATGAAATGAAAAGGAGAAAAGAAGGTACTGCCGCCATTGCTGTTGGGAGAACATCACAAAAATCAAAGCGACTTTAGTGCAAATTTCGATCACATTCACTTGGACTCCTTCACCACCGGTGGACACTGGTGCTACCGTGCTGGTCTCGTTAGTGCCAACAGGTCGCTGACAAGTCGCACCAACTGCCCAGTGATTATGCAATCACCTGCAATCTTTGGTGTTCCCCAAAATGTGTTCATCTCCTCTGTCGTCGGATGTACTGGACGGTGGTGCTGCTGATGTGCTTGCTGATGTTGCGCTTATGCAAGTGTGTGCTGCACTGCTGTCAGCGCATTAGACCCAGCCGATGAAAGTAAAGTGGAGCGCACAACACTGCAGCTGATGCTGATGCGTCTTTTTCTGTCACATTTGCCAAATCGCATCTGTTTACGCCTTGTCCTCAACGCAACTACTGTTTTGGTTGTTGCAATGGTTGCTTCGGGTGAGAGTTTGATCTTTATAGAAAAGTCTACTCGAAGACAAGTGGCCTTAGCAACAAAACAAAAAAAGAGCTTTCTCATTTGACAATCTTTGGCCTGCGTGTGTCTATAAGTGTGTGTTTTCACTTCTTCTATTCTCATTAGGACTTTGTCGCATGTTTGACAATCACTCAATGTTTGGCAAAGTGGCAGCCAGCGAAAAACTGATCATCGTTTCACTCATTGCCTTCAATTGAATATATCGTTCAAAAGACGTACTGATAAAAGGGAGAAGAAGAAGTTGAAGTGAACTGCTACAAATTAGCAGGGAAAAATTGCAAAACAAACAGATAGAGCCTGTCTTGGGTGCGATGCTGTGCGACACATTACTCACTGACAGTACAGTGTCTTCTTGTTTGTTGGTGCTGCAAAGAGACAGACTGTTGCCAGCCGGTAGAGTTCGAGCAGTAGGCACAAAAAAGTGATATTAGGTTTTCATAAGCTTCAACACACACATCAAAGCCCCCTCCCCTCCCACATCTTTGGGTCTACTTGGGTGAGAGAAAATAGTTTGCACTTACCAAGCAAACTGCAATGGCCATTGAGAGAAATGAGATGGGCAGAAGAAGAAAAGAGAGAGAGAGAGAGAGAGAGAGAGAGAGAGAGAGAGAGAGAGAGAGA
>JAALOO010000506.1_pt1 | contig 34654 bp, 25 predicted proteins | sample 7257641 | NCBI WGS metagenome assembly JAALOO01 (sample SAMN14085613, study PRJNA598686) | mite metagenome | biome: ENVO:01001000; feature: ENVO:01001002; material: ENVO:01001226; isolation source: single female mite from University of Michigan culture on fish food culture... ...
TCTCTCTCTCTCTCTCTCTCTCTCTCTCTCTCTCTCTCTCTCTCTCTCTCTTCTCTCTCTCTCTCTCTCTCTCTCTCTCTCTCTCTCTCTCTCTCTCTCTCTGTCTCTAGCACCCAAAGTTTGATGACCACAGTTTTTTTTATTTGTTGCAAAATCGGTCTCTTTCTGCACAGGTCCCCCTTTTTTCTCTTGTCTCATCAACATTAAAATGCCCTTATTTGCTCGCGTGCGCCGCGGCCCAACTAATTACGTTGTATTTGAAGAGAACGCCAACGACGTTGACCAACAAATTGGAAATTGACCGGACGTCGACGGAGCTGCATTTTTAGTTGACACAGCAATTTTCTGCTACACTACTCGTCGTTCCCTCTCATTCAGCCTCTGCACAACACACAAACACAATTTTTAGCTGCAAAGAACAAGAGAAGGACAAAAAAGTAAAACTCAGGCGGGAGCTTTAATTTGATATTTTAGATTTAGCAACAGCGGCTAAACGGACGAGGACAATGGCAAAATAAATAGAGGCTAAATTAGAGCGCGATCTGCACATGGACACACAGTCGCATTTGCACGGTAATTAGCACGGAAGTGGACACAGCCAGTGGGTGCCCGGATAATTTAGAGAGAGAAAAAGAAAAGGGAAAGCGACACACAAAAACAGTACCAGACTGAACCTCGTTGCCTAAATGAGTAAAATTAAAGTTTTTACTTTTTAAAGCGAGAGAGCTAATTTTTAATTAAAATCAGCCCAATTGTTTTGTCAGTGAATTGCCCAATGAAACGGCAACTGTTACACTGTGTGTGCACTGTTCTACTGAACTGTGATTTGTTTTAGTATTTTTTTGTTGTATAAAGATTTTTTGTTTTCCTTCTTTTTCTAGCTATATCTCGTAGCTTCTAATCGATCGGGTGACAATTATAGAGGAGTGGACAAGAAAAAGCTCCTCTGCAATTGGAATAGATTGAGGAAAAATTTAGCTACAAATTTTTTTCTGGTTGGCCCGAAGAAACTGTGTTGTTTTGTTTTTTACAGTAGCCTTCTAACAGGAGGATAGTGTTGTTGTAATTGAATTGATTGATTAATGAACAAAGACAGAAAAGAGGAAGCAAAGACAAAAATAACAGCAAAAAACAACGATAAAAAAACCCACTGTTGCCGATCAATACTCATTTGCTGGTCGTTGGACTTGGATTCTTTCCTAAGACTTTGACTGAGAAGGCAGTCAATTTCAGATTTAATTTGTACAAAACTCTAGTAAAAAAAGACTAAAAACCAAATTTTTTGGTTAAAACTCAAAACAGCAATAAAGCTTGTCAAGCATTTTCATTCAGTCTCATCACTGCACTGGGCACACATTCAGTTGCTAATATCAAACTGAAGAGATTAAAGCACTGGAGGTGGCGGTGGTGAGCAGTGTCAAAGCTCTGACAGCTAGCTAACCAAAGTGAAACCACCGCTTATTCGCCGTCGCTCATTTCCCGGTAAACTTTTCGAGAAACTGTCGACTCGTTAATTGTAATTGACACCAAAATCAGCAGCAGTAGTCGCAGAAGTGCTCACAGTGCTCACACTGGCACCAGCGAGGACATGTGCTAAACTGTGTCGACGACGTGGTGCTGATATTGAGACCAGAAAAAGAGAGAAAGTCTCATCGATGTTCAGCACTGCTGTTCAGCTCTGTGGATCAATCGCCTTCGATGTGACGGGCAATTGCACTCGATTTGCCCAACAGCAGTCTGCAAATGCAACAGCAGCAACAACAGCAGTCTCCAAACTGACCAAGAGACCCTTAATTGCCAGTCGAACCCTGACCGAACCCTGGCTAAGTGACACTGCCGCTGCCAGACTGCAGACTGGAGACGTGAGAAAGAGGACGACCACGTTCCAGGCAGGGCCAACAGTTGATTAGCTGCCCATTTCATCGTTCACCAGTTTTTGGGCTTATTTAAGGACTATCAGAGAGCGCCATTTGAGCAGAAGCTGCACATTTTAGCTATTGCTCTGCTCTCTTTTTTGTTTTTCCAGCTTAGCATGACAAGTTTTTTGGGAAAAAATGTAACGTGTTTAGCAAAATTCATGTCTGTGTGTGTATGTTTACAGTGCCCCTTCCTCTTACAACCATTTAATTAGCAATATCCAAATCAATAAATATAAATGCTTGCTAATAACGCACGTATATTAAGTCTACTTTATTCGGGTTGATTTTTTTCTAAGCTAAAATTGTTGTAAAACAAAGCACTCAATGTAACAAAACTTTGTTTTTCAATTTACTTTCTGCATCGTTTCAAAAGGTATCTCTTTTTTTGCAGTAATTTGGTTACACTTTTAAAATTGCTTTTCAATTTACTTTTTTTACTTGCTAGAAAATTGATTGATTTTAAATTTTTTGCAAGTTTGAATGGAAGAAAAAAACTATCAAATATTCATCAAAATGATACAAAGTAAAAGCCTCCTTTAAATTGTTTGTAAAATTTGCTGTCTCGGCAGACCTCTCGTTTCAGTTCATTGTTGTGGCAAGCAGTACCGAGAAGACGCTAAAAGACTTTCTCTTCCTTTTTTCTGACAGTGTGCAAAGTCGCGACTGAATTTCGAATTTATCAAGCAGCAGTCTCGATAATAAATCAACCTTTTTGGAGAGAATATTCTCTCCCCTCTCTTTCCTCTCCCATTCAGGCAAATAGTTTCCGATGGTCTCTTAAGGCAAAAAACTTTGTCCATTTCTTCCTCTTTCTCCCTTTCTTCTGCTTCACATAAATCTTCAGGAAAGAAAGAGAAAAAGCAAAAAGCGAGGGGTTAACGGTTAATAGCCCATCTTTTGGTTAGCAGTAGCAGGAGGAAAAGGAGCGAGAAATTCTATTAAGTGTCTACACTTGGAGATCAGAGCATTGATCTTCAGAAAGAGAAAGGAGAGCACTGAGAGTGGAGAAACGCTAAAGATACGCCGCCGCTGCTTTTTCCTTTCTCCTTTTCCAGCGCCAAACTTTGTCCTGCTGTGTGTGTATGTTAAGCCTCAATTTGCCCACCAACTTTGAGCATCAGCAGTAGTAATAATATCGACAGACAGTGAAATGATGTCAGCTTGCGTTTGTCTGTCTGTCTGTGACCTCCTCCGCATCGTTTCATCAACTACTCGTGCAACGAAGAAGAGAAGTACAAAAAAGTGAGGGAGAAAAAGTGAGAGAGAAGATTTCGCCTGAGTACGCCACATTGCCCTCCCACTCTCTCATCTGATCCGTCAGCTCTCAGTTTCAGCAGATGGCAGATGGTATCTCTTATTAGCAAAGCACTGCTGCTGATAGCATGAAGACGTGAAGACCTCTCTCTCTCTCCCTTTCCCTCTCTCTTATCGACTGGATCAACACATTTGGTGATCTCCACTGCCAGTTGTGCCACCACCGCCATCAACTCATTTCATTGTCTTTCTCCAATTGCCCTCTTCTTTTCGAGCATCAGCTGTGCACCCCACTGCAGTCTTTTCCTCCCTTTCTCACCATTCAGTTCTTCTTTCTCACCATGTTGTCAGAAAAATTATCTTCCAGAACAGTGGCTAATGCGACAGCTCTTTCTTGTGTTTGTAAAGGCCAAAAGTACAAAACGGAGTGGAAGGTTCAACTGTAACTTTAACAAACACATCGGAGTTTTTCTCCTTCCAAAAGAAGTAAACACTCTGTGTGTGTGTCTGTTTGTTAGTTTGTGTTGGTAGTCTATTAGGGCTTTTTGCAGTTAAACCAGTAGCAGTCAATCTAAAACACGGTAACGGGTTCTGAAGAGTGCATCAAAAAGAGCGAGTTTAAAAGAGATTCCAATAGTATCATCAAAAGGAATGAGAAAAGCCAAGATGAAGTAAATGAAACTCAGTGGCAATTGTAGTGCAGTCAGTCAGAAGATTGCTGACTAGCTCTTGACAGTAACGAAAGGCGAAAGGCAAAAGTAATGCCTTTCTAAATAAACAACACAAAAGGAGACTTTTGATTTGCGCTGCAAGCAAAAGAAAAAAATGAAAAAAGTAACATTCAAAATTCATTTTTTCGTTTAAAGGAAAAAATTTAGCAAAAAACTTTGTTGCCTTCTTCAGACAGCAACTGCTGGCGACTGTGGTAGCAGTGGAAGAAGTAAAAGTCATCCTCCTCCTTCAGTAGCATTCTCCGGTCACTCACACTGCTGCACACATATTCTGTCTTGTCAGTCGAATGTTAAAGAGAGAAAATTCTGCAGCCTCTGCAAATTCTGCTGACGCTTGATGAAAAAGTCGTCGTCGTCGTTGTCGAATTGTCGTGAAGGACGAGCGGAGAATGCCTGACAAAGCTTTGTCATGGCAAAAAGAGAGAGAAAGAGAGAAAGAGCGAGAGGATACTGAAATCGTGAAAATATGTAACACAGAGAGTACAAGAGATAGTGAGCGAAGGGACGACTTTAAATAGAAATACAGTGAGAAGCAAAAATTTGATCAAACAGCCACTTTCCTTTCAGCACTTTTTTCTATGAACCAAAGCCCGAGAGTGAGAGGAATAAAGTTTTTTGTCTGTCCCCCACTTTCTTCTTCTTCTCTCTCTCCCTGACTGGCCATTTGACGCCTAAACGCTTTGACGCTTTTTGCCATTCTCCTTTTTTCTGCTTCCCCCCTGCTCCTTCTCTCCATCTCACAGCTGATGAGTCTTTACGCCTCACTCGACAACTCCTCAATTATGGTGTGCCCGCTGTCTGCTGAGATGGCTACTGAGATGAAGGAAGGAAGACGAGCCAGCGATGATACTACTCACTCAGCCTAAAGAAGTGAAGTGAAGGAGAGGGAAAAAAGCACAAGGAAAGAAATATCGCTTAGCAGCACCAAAGTCGCATCATCCTTCTCTGCCTCTTCTTTGCCCACGTCTTCACTGCACACATTTCGGCACACTCACTCTCTCTCTCTCACTCCCTTTCATGCCGTCTCATTCGCCACTTTCGTATTCGACCAGCATCTGCTGCCACAATTCATTTTTCCGTAGCTCAGTGGACCTAACACATACACACAGACACACAAACACACACAGTCAGAGCTCCATGTTTTTGCCCCTCTGAAATATTTGTGCTCAGATTTGCCGTTGCTGTTTCTGCTACCACCACCACCACCGCCACTACTGCTGATGCCTGTTGTTATTGAATTTTTCTATTCAATTATTTCTCATATATTTCCCTCTTTTATATACTGCTATTTTAGCCACCAATAAACAGCAAGCAAAAAAAGTATTTTAAAATTCAAATTTCAAAGTACTTTTACGCTTTTGCCAATGTTATTTTATTTTTTGCATTGTTAGCTTAAAAAATAATATTTTTTAAATTGACCAAAATTCTATTTTAATTGGCTCAAATTTTTATACTTTTTAAACAACAATGAAATAGCAGTTTTGCTTTTTTTGTTATCTTCCAGGTAGTTTTACTTTTTCTATTACATTGTCATAATAAGCAGACTTTTACAGCACAAAAGCGCATAGTCAATGCGTTAAGTTTCCGGTCTAAAAAGGAAGCCTTCCTTTCAACTGTGACGCCTATATCCGGTAAACTAAAAAAGAAGGAAGGGCTTTAATAAAAAATTTATTAAAAGTTTTAAAAAGTTTTTGATGTCCTAAAAAAGGACACAAAAAAGACAACACATTTTTGTTTAACTACAAAAACCGTTATTTTTTATTGTTTCTGTTTCTGAATCTACTTTTTGAGAAAAACTATTTTAGTATAAACTCAAAGTAATAAAAAAATGACACAAAGTTTTCTCGTCACTTTGTTAATATTTTTTCACTTGTCACAATTAATTTCCTTTCAAAAAGACAGCATTTAGGATTTGCTTTCTTTTGGTACTTTGCAAATTTTATCTCTCATCAAAATGATTATTTCCTGAAATGCATTAAGAACTTTGCAAATTCAAGTGCCAAAAGGAACAAAGATGCAAGCTAATTTCACTAGGCAATTGAATTTTCAGTTGTATGAAAGTCTTTTCTCACTTTTTTGCCTGTTATCTGTCATTACCTGGTCAAAGAAAGACTAACTAAAGAACTAAAAATTTCATTCAGTTGAATATGTCTGTCTTTTATTCTTCACTGATTCAAATGCAGTCTCCACTTTTCCCCTCTTTTTCTATTCACCAGTTTTCATTCAATTGAAAATTCAACTCTCTTTTTCTTCTTCCTTCCGTTGCTCTAGCACTCACACTACATTTCTATTGAAAGTTTTTCTCCGCTTGCAGTGTTCTGCATAGAAAAAAATATACTATTTTCTAGTAAACGAAACAAATCAAATTGAAGCAAAAAGCTGAGCACATAAAATGAAATTTTTTAATTTATTGTAAATTGCATTAGAAGTAAAATAGTAAATTTAAATATATTTTTAGATTGTAAAATTAAAAGTACAGTCAAATGTTTTTAACCGGTGTAAGCAAAAATAACTTGCAATAAAGATAAACTTAATGTAATTTGTTTTGTTTCAAAACATTTTAATACTCTTCTCTTACGTCATCGTAAATTCTATTAACTGTCAAGTGACAGTTTCTGTCAAACTGACTGATGAAATATTACCCGTTGTGCCAGTTTCCAATTGGCAGAGAGAAAAATAGAGAAGAGAACTTGATAAAAAAATATTTTTCAATTGCAAAAGCAGCTCGATTGACTGCAGTTCGTCCAAGTTTTGGCCATTAACGGGGAAGAATGCACCCACACACACTAGGGCATGCATGGCTGGCCACCGCACAAGTTGCCAATGTTGACATTGCTAGACAAAGTTGACTTTTTCGATGCCCAAACGAAACGGGAAGGGAGAAAAGGGGAGGAGGGGACGGAGAGGCAAAGTGTGAGAGAAAAAGTATCGGAATTCACTTGCTTTTTGGTCTGTCCTCTCTTACTCTTTTACTTTTCTTTCATTCATTCTCCTCACTTGTTTCTCTTTCTTTTTTCCATTGCAAGCAAATAATTTCCAAGCTGTCACTCACTTTGCCTCTTTTTGGCAACTTCTGCCTTTAGCTAAAGTCACTGCCTTCTTGCCATGCAAAAAAGAATCCTCAAGCACTAAATGTTCAAAAAAGAAAGAAGCCTGCCCGTCGACCCCATCGAAGTCGTCTGTTATGACGAAAAATTGATGCGATCACGTTACGCACGCTTGGCTTAAAAATGGTTCAGAGAAAATGGGCGCCAATGAAAAAAAAGAAAAGAAGGAGAGGGTACAGGCAAAATGTAGGGCAAAGTTTTTACATATTAGGTAATAGATTACAGTGTAAAAGGGCAATAGATGCTATAAATTAGGAGATAGTTTAGGAAATCTGCTTTTGTGAAAGAGATATACAGTTTACTAAAACACACACAAACATAAAATAGTGTTTGCTCAAGCTTTATAAAATGTAAAACAAATATTATTAACCAAGTACACTTTTTAAAATATTTTAAAATGTAATGCGGTGAAGCCCACTGATGCATTTATGGTTTTTTTTCTAATTAAAAATAGCTTTCAACGAGCAGGTAAAAAATATTTCACTGCAGTGCAATAAAACAAAAAAAATGTTGTTGAAAAAAGATAAATAGTTTATGCTAAACAAAAAGACGCAAACATCGTGTAACTCTTTAAGATTTTACCGGACAAAGCAAGAAACAGCGCTGGCTGTGTTGAAGTGGTGGTAGTCTTTTCAGCTAAGAATGATGCTCTCTTAATAACTTCCTCACACTTTTCATGCACTTTTAACAATAATGGTGCAATGCATAATAATAGATGGATTAGAGCAAAGAGCAGGAACTGTGCTGGGGTGTAAGCTCTCCACTCGACCTCATCATTGACTGCTCAGGTTTGCTCTTTCTCTTGTTTTTATTCTCTTTGCCTACCAACTAGTGGCGATAGGATTGTCTCTTTGAGGGGCACCAACAGAAGAATCAGAACGAAAGGAAAAGGAAGAATCACTAAGGGTAATAAATGAAGAGAAGAAAGTGCAAGACAGTAACAACTGATCCAATAGTGAAGAGAAAAGGAAGAAGAATACTGGGTAAATAAATGAACAGTGTAGAAGATAAAAAGAGGGTCTTAGGGCTTGGGCAAATGAGTGAAAGAGCAGATAGAAAAAAGGAAAAAAAGGAAAGAGAAAGAAGGCAAAAAGAGAGCAAGACACATCAGCCGACCATTGAAGCGTTTCCTGACGTCCTTGTTGTTCCAGCACAGTCAACCAGCCAGTCAAAAAAAGAGCAAGAGAAAAGGAAAAGAAAGAAAGAAGGACTTTAAAGTCGTCAGTTGTTTAGGAGAAACTTGAGTTTGCTGTGCCGCCTGTGTGCCGACTGCAGCAGACTACTGTGCAGCTTTCCACTGTAGTTCTCAGTCCCAGTCCACACTGAGCACTGTTCAGCGCACAAAAGTTTCTCATTAAAGAAGTGAGCAAGGCAGTCGACAAGAAGGAGACTGAGACTTTTGAGACTTTAGTTCAAGTTAACCTCGGCTTGCTGCTCACAATAAAAAGTCCATTAAAGATTAACCAAACGAACCCACACAAGCACACACAAACAAGTAAGCTACAATGAGAAAAAGAGTGAGAGGGAAAAAGTTCATCAACTTGGGCCACAGTAGCTTCACAATAGGCCAGCGAGGAAAAGCGGGAAAGTAAAAGGCCACCGAACATAAACAAACGCATTTGTGGGTGCTTTGGATTTTGCTTTGGTCTAGCCACACTGAGGAAAAAATAGGCAGAAAAAGATTCTACTGTTACTGAGCAGTCTATAATCTGTCAGTATCAGATGTTTCAAATGACACTGAGCACTGCACTGTAGTGTGCAGTGTATTTGGGATAGTTTTTTCTTCTGTGCCAGGCATCCTGCAATGTCCAAGACACCAGGCGCACGTCAACAGAAGGGAGAGACTGGCAATAACTCGATGGGAAAAATGGCGGCAAAAGCAGGCACTGTCTATCTTTCATAGATGACAAAAAATGAAGTTTTACTTTGTCGCACCTACATATTTTCTTAGAAAAAACAACTCCATCAAGATTGGAAAACATAATTATCATCAGTTTAGCATTAATTTGTAAACTACCATCATTGTTTTTAAAATGTAAATTGTAGAGCACTGTAACACCTGCACAACAACCAGCAGCAGTACATTTATTTGAAATAATTTAAAACTATCAAATTAACTCAACTCCCGTTCTTTACTTACAAAACCAACAGTGAAAAAGAAAATGAGAATGTCAAAATCTCAGTCTAATTACAACATAAACAACACACCGACAGCTTTCTACAAAGTAGCGAAATTGAACATATGTCAGAGTAAGTGAGCTTTTGTCGGTTTGACAAGAAAATTAACAAGTGATGCTTGTGTAGAATGGAAAATTTTATTAAATTATTTAAAAATGCTAAAAATGAACGAGTGAACATCAAAATAGTTTGCTGGTAAATTACGAAATTTCACCAGCTGCTAGCCCGCTAATTTTTGCCGCCCAACAAGCAGAGAGAGAGAAAACGGAGAAAACTAGAAGGAATGAAGGAAAAGGGAGAAAACAAAATACAGTTCTCCAAAAGTATCGTTTGTACTCGTTAAATTTTTAATTTTTAATTCACTTGTTAACAACTGTTTCTCCTCGAGAGCAGTAGAATTTGAAATGTCCCCTTTCAAATTACACAGCAGCAGCAAATGGAGGAGGTAACGGGGCTCAGCAGCAGCAGCAAATAGCTGAAATTGTTTTAAAGTAGTTGCAGCTTTTGAAAAAGAAGGAAAAAGAAGCGACATTTGGTGAAAGAGTGTCTCTGAAATGACATTACCGTTCTCTCATTACGGTAGCAAAGCGGTCGCAGAGTGGTCGGCCATTTAGGGTGGCTGACGAGTGGAGACGAGAAGAAGAAGAAGACCATGCACAAACTCCTCAACTGCATTTGTATCAAATTGCACTTGACACAACTTGAGTGCAGGCTGAGTAAGGGAGCTTGGTGTTGATGGTGGTGAAGAAAAGTAAAAAGAGAAGAGGATACTTAGCGTGCTGATGAATGGTGGGCAACAAAGGAAAAGGGAACGGGAAAAGATGGCACTCTGGTGAGGGCACACACTTAGCCCACTCAGAGTGCACTTGATGCCCACTGGTGTCACCTACTTCAGCCCTGTCTCTCTTTCTCTCTGTTTATTGCCTCAGCCGACCGGCACTTTTCACTTTTTGCCGCCTTCACGCCAGCGGTAATTCTGGGTGACGGTAATTCTCAAATACAAAAATTAAACAATAAGTAATAATTTTTGTGTTCACTTTTGTGTTCCTTCTGTGTGTTTCTCTTGTCTATTACTAATGCAATATCGACACGAAGACTCAGCCTGGTCGAGTGGTCGTTTCGACTGAAGCATTTCGGGCGACGGAGACGCTCATTTGGGTGCTTCCGCCGATGGACAGCTTCAATTAGCAGCTACAGTAGCAGTAGCAGCAGTAGTGTGTGTGCATGAAAAGAACGTAGAATACGAAGAACAGAAAGGCAAAAGAAAATTCGTCTCAGTCCTGCAAGCAGGCGCACACTACACTGCTGATTATGAGTCGTCAATGGCATCGGCATCAGCGAAGAGGCTCAATAATAAAGGCACTTGGAAGATAGCGAATGGCTAGCTGGACGATGGTCACAGTGCAGGCAGTAGCATCGCCAGCAAATGAAAAAGGAGTCAGGAAGAAGAGTGGAACGGCACAGAAAAGAGCCTAGGACAGAGTGAATGTAACGTAAATTAGGCAACTATCGATTGACTTTCCCCACAGTCTCGTCCACTCTCACTAATTACACGTTTGAAGCAGCAGCAGCAATTGCCGCACTGGACAGATTTGCTCGTCCAATTTCTGTCCATTTATTTGCCCATTTCCCCTTTCTAAATTTCCTCTTTCACCCACTTTGCTCTCCTGAGCCCTCCTTTTAGAAGCACAAAAAAGAGAGAGAACGGCAGAGAGGCGTCAAGCGGCGGACAGCGACTGACTCTCTCTCTCTCTCTCATTTTGGGTAGAGATTATTACTTACACTTGTGGTGGACAGCTCGGGATTTAGCGACTAATTTATGTTTCTAGTCTGACAGGAAAGGAGGACAAGAGTGTGTGTGACTAGAGCAAAGACCAAGGGTGGGAATCGAGTCCACTTTTCCGCTGTAGCTACACAGCCAACGCTAGAGGGCGCGTAACGTTGGCTGTGTAGCTACAGCGGAAAAGTGGACTCGATTCCCACCCTTGGCAAAGACTAACAGAACAGAGCTCGAATGAGAAAATCAAAGTACACACAACACACACACACAAGACACACCAGAAGACACACCAGTTGTGTTAATTCACTTGGCACATTTGGGCGACACAATTCCTTTCACATTGGAACGGGGGAAAAAGTACGAAGAAGGACAAATGCACCGAGTAATAAGTAGAAGAAGTAATAAGTAATAATATGCAAATGCATGCTAGGCCTCGGTGATGAGGAAATGTGTGTCGGTTTCTATGTGTTTCGGTATGAGCGAAAATGGAAATGAAAATGGAAATAGCGCAAAGAAATGGAAACGGGAAAAAGCAGGAAGGTGGCACTTACTTGCTCTGATGTGGACATCTTGACTTTGAATGGCACCGGCGGCGTTGGCAGCCACACAGCGGATCGTTCCCGAGTGAACGTCCTGGCGGTAGTTGGCCGCACTGAAGGGCAGGTACACCAGCTGAGAGGTGAGCAGGTCTTTGCGAATCTGCCGAAGACCGGCCACCGAGGAGAGCGACGTCCCGTCCACCTTTGTCCAGGTTATCGAGGGAGCTGGCGTTCCTGTTTTTGTTGATGACAGTAACAACAAAAAATGTTAAAGTGTAAACAAACATTTCTCCAGCTGACTGTTTGTTTACCTTTGGCACTACAGGTGACGATGGCACCGGTATCATTGAGGAAAACAATCGACGACTGCGGCTCGACGAGAAATTCAGGTCCTCTTCTTTCGCTGATGAGACAGTGGCCTGGATGGGAAAAAGTAACGGGTTGACAGTTAGTATTGGGATTATAATTTAAAAATGGATATTTTCTAAAGAAAAATTTTCAAACAGTAAAACCACACGATTCACGGTTGATTGATCCCGACAAGTGAAGAAGACTAATGAATGGATAATGGAGAGAGAGGACGACCATTAAGCATCCGGACTTGTGCAAAGAAAGAGAGTGTCAATTCCCAATTCTTGGTAAGTAGGCAAATTTTAAGCGTATAATCTACCAGTAGACAGGGCTAATTTGACGTTTGCCTCTCTCAGAGCTCATAGTTCATCTTAATTAATCGACAAGTGCCAGCTGACAAAGAAGAAGAAAAACCACTCACTCTCTCCATCGCTCTATTCTTTCAATTGCGCCATTCATTATGAAACAAATTCATCCTCATCTCTTTTTGTCTCTTCAAGTCTAACGAATACGGAAAATAGAGAAAAGACAGCGAAAATTTTTCAGAAACGACGGCGGAAGGAGAGGGCTGTGTTGTGAAAGGCAAAGTAAGAATAAGAGGAAGACGAAGAAGGACGGTTGCCTCTATTAAATTGCCATTAATAATTGGCTAAAAGGAACAAAAAGAAAGAAGCAAGAATTGGAAAAGAGAAGCTGCTGGTGGTGGTGGTTTCACTCCAACTTGAGGTTCCAGGATTCTCACTACTTCTGTGTGAGTGTGTGCCTCCCCAGCTTATACGCTAATTGTTGCCATTTTTATCCATCCTCCTTTTTCTTTCCTTTGGATATGCCATATGGGCTCTTTCTTTGGCAAGACTCGTTGGCGTGTGTTTTCCTTCGTTCGGACAGCGCAGGCCGACGCGGACGACGCTCATTTTTCTTAACCCATTAGTCCCGCGCTCTTTCTCTCTCTCTCTCTGCCTCAACTGAAGACCGACGTCTTCTGTTCCTCATCATCATCATCTATCATGTGGTTGCTGGTGGTGGTGGTGCTACTGCTGTTGTTGGCTGAGACTGAGGAGAACAAAATAATAGAAGCAGAGAGGAAGGGAGTCTGAATCGGTAATGTTCCCCGTCGCGTTACCCTCTGCCCAGTCTCTTTCCATCACTTTTTCTCCGTTCATGTTCTGCTTTCTCTACCGGCATCTTAATCGTCTACCATCGTGTGTGCCAATTGCGCCGTCTGTTCATTAAGTAGCCCCCAAATTACTGCTACTGCAGCTGCACCAGCAAGACATTCACTTTTTCTCCCTCTCCCTCACACACCGAGCTTGTGCAATCGATAGAGAGAGAGCTCGTTCGGTGCTCGTTGTGGTCGAGCAGGCCGTCGCTGGTTTAATGGCGGCACCAGCGGCAGGACCGAGCAGCACCCCTGGTGGATGTGAGGCATAAAGGAAGGAGCAGTACTGCTCGGGACCGACTTGCCAAATTACATACATTTGAGCAGGAGAGGCAGTTCATCTCTTGCTTTCCTTTTTCCTTCTCCTTCCTCTCGTCTACAAATATGATCACATCATTTAAAATGATCGGGTAATTATGCCCTCCTGTGCACATACACATGTACCGTACACTTGCTCGTTGAACTTGCTCGCTCGACAAGAAACCGTGCTAGCACTGTGCTATCACCACCACCATCAGCTCTACGGTGCCACGAAATGGCCAATGGCTGGAGACGGGCAAACGGCTGCTGCTGCTGTTGGCTACCGTTTATTACCGTGTAGACTTGTAGCGGAAGAAAAGCACCAGCAGCAGCAGCAGCGAGAAAAAGGAGAGAAAGAGCAAAACATAAAAACTTGCAGTGAGAAATAAAATTTTATTACAACGGTACAAAGCAGCCAAACTGACTGACCGAGCGAACTACCAACTGGCGAGTTTGGGTGACCATTGCACCGAGCCATTGCCTTCCCCCACCCCCTCATTTGGATTTGCAGCAGAAGGCAGACTAGGCCCTTTTCTCCTTTTTTCTCAGTTAGGCAAACATGTTACCACTGGTGGCAAACTGTCCAGCAATATATTAGGTGGACGAGGGTAATAAAATATCGATTAAGATACATTGAACAAAAAACCTTTTTACTAGTGCAGTTTGAACCCCGAGAACATTGTGTGTTCTCTTTTACTACAGCCGCAGTAATTGCTCGATAGGTTAAGTTGTCTACTTGTTTTTCTTCATTTTTGAAAGTATTTAAAATGTCTCTGTTTTTGCAAAGTTCATTCACAAAGACAACACTTTTCCTATTTTTGACTGCAGCATTAGTAGAAAAATTTTGGCTAAAACACCGTAAAACCACCGGGTAATTGTTTTGTCATTAATAATTTATCAGTATTACCAACGGTAATTTGATTTTAGCACGGGGAAAGTTAAAGTAATAATAAAAATGATAGTGTGGAAGAACAAAAAAATTGTGATTCAGAAATGTAAATTTAATTTTAAATGAGGTAGCAAAACTTGTAGTGTTCTAAGCAAACAAATTTAATATTTTTTTAAATTGTCTAAAATTAATTATTTAAACACAGTTTGACAATGCAGTCATTTGCATGTTCACAAAAATTTGATTTAAGTTGTGACTGAAACGAAATAAAATACATAAAAGTTTAAAACCAAAATTGTCATGCTAAAACGTAAAGCAAATACAAAAAAACAATAAAACGAGAGACTAATTTCATTTACAGCCACAAAAGTTCAAATGTCTTCTCATCAACTAATGATGGCAATTAAAATGGCTGCTGTTTGTTTTTCGGGTTTTGCAGTCCTCCTTTAAAGCCTTCTGTAAATCTAATTTTTTTTCACCACCATACTGCCTGGTGGTAGTCCTCTGCCTGCTCTGTCGCAGCTCGGTAATGTCTTCCACAGTTACTTTTTTGCCAATTTGCGTCCACAAAATTCAGTCTCCAGCATCCGGGCGTCATTTGGCGGTGGTGGCAGTGGTTTCAAGACTATTTACCAGCAGCAGTAGTAAACAGTTACACGCCGACTTCTCTCTCTCCTTCCTTATCATCAGTTTGGTAAATTCAATTAAATTTCTTTGCAGGCAATGGCAGTAGCACTGGCAAAGGCGAAAACGCCGACAAGCTTTTGCTTTCACATCACTTTCTGCCCTCAACCATTCTCTTTGAATTTACTATTCTAGCCTTTTTTCTCCTTTTTCTCAAATTTAAAACACTAAATGACAAGCAGTAAAAAGGACAGTAAAAAAGTCTTAGCACGCAGTGTGTGATGACGAACAGTCCGGGAAGCGGATACATTTGCAACTTCAAAGTTGCAACTGCTCCAACTGCTCAGGCTCATGTCATTAGTGAGCCTAAGCAGCCCCCGCATTTGGCAACCCATTCCTAATTAGTTTCTTGGGTTTATATAACACAATTTACCAACAAAGTGTACAAGAAAGTAAATGAAGAAAAAACACAGCGGCGAGTAAGCAAAGAGAGAAACTTTGACTTTTTCTCTCTCTCTCTCTCTCTCTCTGTTCGCAAGACGAAGGAGAGAAGAAAGAAAAAGCTCTCGCAACTTCTGCTTCGATTCATTTAATTTTGTTACAGCGTACTGCTTCTGCACTGTATCACGATCGGCAGTGCCAGTGGCTCGACATCGAATTAAAAGTGCTAATTTCTAGTGCAAACTGGTGACAAGCACCGAAAACGGCGGCAGCGGCAGTTTCCAAAGCTGCAGAAAAACATGACAAAAAAGTTACCCGATCGTGACTGAAATTTTTGGCTTCTGGTCACTGACTAGCAGTAGTAGTAGTAGTAACCGACTAAACTGCCACTGACTACGCGCACCGTGTACCACTGTTTGTTCCCATTGGGGTCGTTGTCTGACTGACTGGTCGGGTCGAGCGGCAATTGCAATTGTCATTGGCTGCTCACGTCATCTCTTTGCCAGTGATACCCACTCTTTCTCAGCGTCTCAGAGTTTCAGTGTATCGATTTCCCCTTGTCACTTTTCCTTTTGTCTGCACTTCTTGTTCTTGTTCCAAATACTGAACTCTCTCCGTTCACTAATACTGCGGTTTGCCTTGGGGTGCTTATATCGGTGTAACAAACCGAACCCTGCCAATCGCTCTCTCTCTCTCTCTCTCTTTCTCTTTCTTCAGTTTATCTTTTTTTGCTCTCTTTGTGCTCTCGTTAGTGCATAAGAAAACGTTCTTTACAGGGTTTAAGCAAAAAAATAGTATTTTTTGACAGCTCTATTTACACAGACGCAGAAAGTACAAAAATTTTCCGGCGTCAATTGAACACACACAAAAATACGTCTCATAAGGTTATGAAAAGTTTTTAAGTTTCGCCTATAGCGTAAGAAAAATTCTTATAACAGTATAAGAAAAATGCCAGGTTTTTGCGCACAGGGTTCTCACATTTTTATGAGATTTGCCTCTCATACAGGTTTGAGATTACTCAATAACACTTTTTGTTTTGTTTCAAGTTTTTATTTTCATAAGTTTATGAGAATTACAAAAGTATACAAATGATAAAGAAAAACAAAGACAAAAGTGGGGAAAACATTTGATGAAAAATCAAAGGATGAACGGTGGAAGTGCCTAATCTTCAAAGTTTTGCTTGTTTTTTGGGCTTTGGTAGTGACATCGATCCAGTGCTGGTCAGTGTCCTTTTTAAAGTGAACTTCGAGCGTCTGATGGCTCCTTCAGTCGTCGCCATAGGATGATCTTGTAGTCGTTAAGCATGTTCCTGCAAAAGTAAAGTCACATTAGTGTTTGTAGTTTAAAGTCTTTTTCTTCTCTGCTAAACCGGTGCGGATAATCACCAACACCGTCCAACTTGATCTTCTTGGCTAGTGGAAGACACCTAGCGCGGACTTCGTTCATTGCGTCAGCGGCGCGGTCAACATGTGGGGCGCCCAGAGATCGAGTCTTGGTGAGCCGCTGCACGGCCAAATCCAAAGTAGTCAGGCAGAAGGGTAGTCAGATAGCAAAGACAACTTCAGCAAAGTTTGCTGAGACGAGCTTCCATGTGGTGGGAGGATTGGTGATTTTCTGTGAAAGTAGCTAGAATTTGCACTTGATGAGTGATATGGTGATAGGCGTGACTTGAAAGGCGACAACCGAAACTTACGTCGAACAGAGAGCGAGATTGATCCTGATCGAGGTAGGATGCACGGAAAAGGTGTAGTGCTATTCGAGTGATAGATGGGACGAGATAATGGCTTCAAACAGAATGGATCGACCAGAGTTTGATTGCGTGGCTGGCTGAGTGACTTGAAGAATCCCGATTTGTTTTGATTCAGCAGCAACAAAAATGAGTGTTCATAAACAATGTTACCTGATATCTTATAACTTTATGAGAATTAGAGAATGTGATCGGCAAAAAATTTCTAAGTCCAAAAGTGTCTCACAATATTATGAGAATTTTAGCTTTCTAATACTCTTATGAGAATTTAAAAATGCACATTTATCTAATAAACATTCTCATAAAGTTATGAGAAAATGTCTTATAACTTTATAAGACTTTCTCATAACAGTATAAGAAAAAACTTTTCTCATAAATATATAAGAGAGTCTTATACCAGTATGAGAATTTGAGTCATTCTCATAACCTTATGAGGCATATTTTTTTGTGTGAAGTTGTGTCACTGATGACAACCCACAAACTCAAACAATAAATGTTTATTTAAATAAAATCATTTTGAGATAACATTAAAAAACACATTTATTTTAACTAAATTTTAGTATTATTTTTAAATTAATTAAATATTCAGATTTTGGTTATCTGTCATTGGTCAAACTGGTCATAAAAACTTTGGAAAAACATTAATTAAAATAGGTCAAAATTGCTTGTTTATAAATTGTATACAGGGTTTCATTTTAATTCTTTTCCTTTCCTTCTTTTTAACTGCATTTTTTTCATTCTTACTAATTACCACTGCCACCCTCACTGTGCCAAACCGCCAAATGCAATCAATCAATCCATTTAAATACATGCCGACCGAAGCCTCAAACGCAAAGCGGTCTAGAAAAAACTTCTTTTTCTTTTTACACTGTTTTCTTATTTTTACTTCAATTAAAAAATAACTCGGTGCTTTATATCGACTTGTGAAAAAGCTCAATCGATAGAAAAACAAAAAAACAAAGTAAAAATAAAGTAAGTTCAATAAAACTTGGAAAAACTAATCTACAGTAATTTGGCTGTTTTTGGCAATTTCTATAAAAAGTACTTTAAATTGCTCAACAAATCTTCTCAAAATTTAGTTTACAAAAACTATAAAATGTATGTATTTTTTAATAAAAAATTTACAGTTACAAGCCGATCGACTTTTATAACATTGAAAATCGGATTTTAAACAAAATTTTAAAACTTTGAAATTTTTTTATTAAAAAATGTTGCTTTTGCTTTACATTTTTATTTATATGAAAAACTAATTTGTCTATTAATCATCAATTGTCAAAGTAAAGTGCAAATGGAAAAAATTGAATTACTGAAGAACAAACAAAAAAAATTTGGATTGTATTTGCCTGATGAATTGAGCCAATTGTTTGGACCGTTGACTTGTTTTCCCTAAAACAAAATGCCCTGAAACCTCAATTGTAGCGTTGTTACTTGGTTGCTGATGTTGTTTACGCCGATCTTTCCTCTGCTTATTTGTTTGCCCAATAATCAAATCTACCAAATAATAATATTTATAAAAGTAAGCAGAGAAGCCCGACTGAATTGGAATCCATAATTTTTTTGTTTATTTTTTGAGAAAAAAAATGAAAAACAACAAAAACACTTGCGACAACAATAGCGCAAAAAAGTTTGGTCATAAATGAATTGCCTAGACATCGTTTCGACTTTGTTCTCTCCTTTTTCCTTTTTCACTTTGCTGTGAATTAGTCTTCTCTGTATTTTATTGGCGACACAACCAAACAAATTGCCGCATTGAGACGTTTTGGTGTTACGTTTGTGTTATTTTGTTACAACAGAAAAAAGCAAAAGAAAATGTTTGTGTGGGATAGAACAATAGAAACAGAGAAAGAGAAACCGGAACTGGGTAGAGTATAATTAGAAGAAGGAGATGGAGAAAAAAAACAGTGCCCCTGCACTGAGATGAAACCAAATTAAGAAGGCTCAAGCCAAACAAAAAGCCGGAGGATACTTAAAGAGAAAAGCTAAAACTCTCCCTCTTTTCTACTCTCACGACCCCGGCACAATTGCATTTGGAAGTCTTCATTGAAAGAGATCTCCAAGCTGAAAGAATAAGCATACCTCGTAAGCAAATTATTTTTTAGCGAAACAAAAGATAGAAACGGAGAACGGGAAAAGCCCGACAGACATTCTTTTCATCACCAGCGTAGAAAGTCTGATCTGCCGTTGCCGCTACTGCTTTTTCTAATGCCATCGGCTGTGTGATGCTGCTGCACACCCTGTCACACCAGTGCAAATGGTCATCCTAAGACGAACGTAAATTAATTTGTCCACTGCCTCGGATTTACACAACCTAAGAAGAAGGCACTGAGAAGGATGATGAAAAAGCAGAGCTTCAATGTGCAACTGCACATTCGGAGACGCTGTTGTCGTCGGGGTGAAATTAGTTCAGAGAGAGAGAGAGAGAGAGAGAGAGAGAGAGAGAGAGAGAAGCTTGTCCAGAGCAGCACGCACACACATACACTCCCAAAGTGATCGGATCGTTGTTTTGCCCCGCATTCACTGACTTCTATTCGCTAACTGACTGACTGTCCAAGACCAGGACTAAATGAATTTGCCTGGCAGCCAGTCCCTTCTGAAGGAGCAACATTTTCTACCGATTCAACATATGGGCTCAAATTTTCGACTGGCGACAAGCGACCCGGGCCGCCTAATCCGACATGAAAAGCCGATCCAAGGGAATCCTTTTCAATTTATTCGATTTTCTCGCTCTCTCTCCCTTTCTTTTTTTATCCCCTTTGCGTGCGTGAGCCGTTTAGGGGAATGAGAACTGGGCTCATTACTAATTGGTAATATGAGAATGAGATGGAGAAAAGGCCGGAGAAGCCTGAAAAATAATAGGCCAAACATGCTCATTATGAAAAGCACAGAGAGACAGAGTGAAAGCCAAGGCACCCGCTAAAGTGCGGAAAAATGCTGGCTCTAGCACTAGTCGTTGTTGTTGTTGTTGTTGTTGTTGTTGTTGTGTTGTGCTGAATGAAACAAGAGTTCAGCCCCTGGGTTTTGATTTATTGGCAGTATCATAGCTTAGAGAGGCTGCTACTGTTTTAATAATTTTAGTAAATTTGCTTCTCTAATTAGTCAACTACTATTACTACAAGTGAACGAGCAAGACAAAAAGAAGAGACAGTGCTTTTAAATTGTCAGAAGAGGGAAGAGAAAAGACGACGGCGGCCAACGAATTTGGGTAATTGAATTGAAGGCGGCACATTCCTGTGGCTTTGCTGCACAGCATTCCAATAGCTGCTGCTGCTTTTTTCTTTTTTGTCTTCGTAGTCTACTTTGTTTCTCTCTTTTTCTCTTTCTTCCGTCACTTTACTAAAAGTTTGCTTAATTTTCCCTTTTCTTTTCTTCCCTTTCCTTCTCTCGCCTAAAACACTTTGCTCGCTTTTGTGTGTTTGCATAGCAGCCGAACTGTAGGCAAATAGAGTAACCATTTCTGCAGCACCAGTAGTAGACTTTAGCCTGTCGCCTTCCTTCTCACGCTTAAATGGCTTGCAAAGTGGCCGCAAAAGTAACATTTTGATTCTTTTTGCACTCTTTTTCTTATTTTTTGTTTCTAAAATATAAACAAGTTTTCCAGCAGCCTGAACCTTTTGCTAAAACAACCAAATATAATAAAGTGTTGATATTTTTAATATAATTCAATTATCAAAATTTTTGTAGGACAGAGTGTGACGTGCTCAGAAAATTATTGTTAGTAGATTAAAATTTATAATTTACTCTACAACTTGGCTGTAGTTTTAGAAGAGAGCAAAAAGACATGGCACAATGTGATCAGTTTTGCAGGTCGTCGACTCAGCTGGTGGTAAGGCGACAGAAAGCCTGATGACAGCAAATACTTTGCTGACTTATCTCTCTTCAGACGCCATCAGCAGACGTCATGGGGAGTGTGCAGTAGTAACTGTCGTCATCCTCACGCGGTCACATCAAAGCTACAAAATTCAGGTGGAAACTGCAACAGTCCAATTCAAGGCAACTCCACGGGCAGCCAACTTTTTGCACTGTTGTTGGTTGAAGTGAATGCCGGTGCAAGAGACATTGCAGACACACAGCTGACGCGTGACTGGCTGCCTTAATCACCCTCACATTGGTGGAACACTAGTCAAACACAGTACATACAGTACATATTTTCTTTCTGTCCACTGTCCTCCTCTCGACGACCGTCAAATGTCTCACTCACCTGGCAGGCTGACACTGAACAGAAGAAAAATCAGCGTAAAGAAGGCTATGATAAGTGGTGTTCTTCTGGAGACTTGGGGAAGTTTGGATGATAATGATGACGCTGGAGAAATCTGCAATGAGGATGATGATGATGGTGGTAGTGATAGTAATGATGATGAGAGTGGCCTTCTTTTTGGCGAGTGGCAGTGAAGGAGCAGGTGAGCGCACTGATGGTGCATTGGCACTCGCCGGTAGTGGTGGTGATGCAGATCAGGTCGATCCAGGGTGGCACATCTTGAACGACAGCGACGTTTCGGAGAACTGGCTAGTGCCATTGTTTTGCAGAAGTGAATAAAGGGGGAAACGGATTGGCAAAAAGAGATAAGGTTGAGACCCAGTGTTAACACTTGATGCAACACATGAGTTCAAAGTGAAAAGTTAAAATTCTCAACAGAAAAAGGTGAGTGTGCGCAAAAGTTTTTACGTCATTTTGACAAAAAAATGATTGAAAAAATTTTGATTTGTGTTCTCGGTGCGTTAGATACAATTTAAGTAATAGGTTTCATCAATGATGATTGGCACATTGTTAGCAAAAGTGGTTATAAGATTCAGCTTTATTTAGTTATTGTTGGATATTTCAAAAATATAAAATCAATTTGAAAAAATTATAAAATTTAAAAACGTAATCAACAACAAAAAAAATGAAGAGTCCCGTTATCCCGGCCCACATTAAAACAGCAGCAGCAGCAACACCGTAATGTTGCACTTTACCGCAAACTGGCTACCACTCACACACGAATGGCCACATTTCTCTATTCTTCTTCTTCCTCTTCTTCTCGTTCACGCAGGTTGGAACTAATAAATGGGCAACATCGATGATAGATTATGGCACAATGAAAAGAAGAGAGAAAGAGAGAGAATATTCAGCAAGCAATGGGAGAAATAGATGGACAGTGCTGGTAAATGTGACTGCTGCTGCTTTGGAGATGGCAGTGGAAGAGAGCAGTGGCGATGACGAATTGGCAGACCGCGAAGACAGCTGCAGAAATGCTGAAGGAATTGCTGCTGCCTGCCTGGCTTGCTACACTGTCAGCAGAGGACCGAGCACTGTGTAGCGCAGCGGAAGCGAACTGGCCCCTCATCCACCGTCGACCGTTCCATTTGACTGCCAATTGCAAACTGCTGAGAGGAGCTGAGAGGAACTGCTGCTGCTGCTGCTCCTGCTGGTACTGAACTCGGCTACGGCTGGTGCCCACTGACAGACGGGGCGTCACTGGCGGCGTCAATGCACGCAGAGACGCTGACACGGAGAAGGGCTATTTGCTGCTGCTGCCGCCGCCGCCGCCGCCGCCGCTGCTACTCTTCGCGCATGCCATACACAGACTTCAAATGTGTCGTCTGCTGCCGCTGTTTTCCTTTCGTTTTCTTTTCTTTTTTTTCATTTTGCTGCCGCTCATTTCTTCAGTCAAATAGCCAGTAAGCATCACCAGCCCTAGCACTGTTTTCCCTTTCAAATCAATGAGAATCAGACAGTCAGTTTTGACTTTCAGTCTCTTTTTTGTCTGTGTTGTGTACTCTATGGTCACACCATTTTCTCGTTGCTGCTGGCCAACACTGTACAACAGCTACTTTTTTCCGGACAAAAGTAGTGCACCCCACGAGGGCAGTGTCAGCTGCAGACACACATATGCCTCCTTTTTCCTTGCTGATGCTAAAAATTGCAAAATTTTCTCTTTTTTTTCTTTAAGAAACCAAGTAAGTTCAGTTGTGAATTCTGTGTTTTACGATTTCCCTTTCTTTTCCTTCTTGGTTGTTTCCAAAATATGCGTCGTCTACATTGAACAGAACAGAACCGCTGGGCAATAGATCTCAGCTGCAACAATTGCCAGCTGATCGATTAGCGATTCCCTGCAACTGAGGAGTGCTGCAGTACTGTGCCTTTCACTGAACCCCGGAACTGAGCGAGTGCAAACGCCAGCCCTGCTCAGCTGGACGTCCATCTAGTTAACCATGTTGGCTGTTTTAATAAATTAAATTACGATTAATTTATATTGACCTTTCAGATAGTGGGAGAGATTGGAGAATGGAGACTTCTAATAGTGCTCTTGGTGGTGTTGCGAGCCCTCTGTGTGTGCATGGAGGTAAGTGTCCAGCGCACAATTGACCCTCTCCTCCTTCCTCCTTTCTCGCAGTAAGTGTTAGTCTTTCTTTCCCTTTCAGTGTAAATCGTCTGCGGGATATTCTGGCTGTGCATGCAGCTCACAAGGCCATCATCATCTCCCGCCGTTGTCACTTTCTGCACCACAAGCGGTGCCACACACACACACAGAACGCAGGACACAGTGGACACACATGAACATTGCGTGATCAAATCTGATTAGCCTGGTCACTTATTAGGCCGGCAGTGGACGGCTGACAATAGACACAAAGAGAGAGTGGGAGAGAGTGACCGGTACATTGTCTTTGACAACAATCCACTACCAGCACCAGAAAAGGAGCCGAAGACAGAGTGACTGAGCAGACGGCTGCTGCTGGTCAGTGAAGAAGTGAGTGAATGGGAGAGGAAAGTACACTTTGCACTGAAGTCGGGCGCTCATTCTCACGCGATTGACATTTTTGCATTAGATAAATAGAGAAGGAGGTGGCCAGACGCCGAGAACGTAGGTGGAAAGAAAGTAAGGTGAGCTAAATAGAAAGAAGTGACACTGGGTGTTTCATTTTAATGGGCAAACATGGCAAACTGCAGACAAAGTTTAAGAACCTGCAGTTGTCTAATGAAACAAATGAATCATTGATGTCAACTGTTTTCTTAATTAAGCAACACTTTTTGTTTGGTACTTTTGTTTAGCCTCACAACGTCCCTTTGACTTTTTCTTCTTCTTGAAAAAACAACTTTAAGCATTAGCATGACAACAAAACTTAAAAAATAATTTTTTGTGTTTTCTGATTTATTTTCTTTTTGTCTTGTTCTGTTGAGGAAAACATTGATATGAATTTAATTTAATTTCTTCTCTGGCGAATTAATGGTTGGCACTATCTGACAGGGCTGGGACACCGTTTGGCACACCGTTGTTCCACTTTTGATCAGTACGAGCTTTCTCTTTTTCCACCAAACGAATTGTAATTGCATTTCAATTGCCTGCTGTCTCCCTTTTTCCCTGCTGGATCACCGATCTCATCTTATCGGTGCAGTGCACTGCAATCTGCATGAAGCGAAATATGATGACTATGTGTACGGGTGTACGGTGAAAATTACCTTCCTTTTCTCTCTCCCTCTCTGCTTACACTGGCCGATTTGCACTTTCAAATGACGTCTCCTTTCGACGCTGCAGCCTTGCCTTTTTCTCTTTCTCTGTCCTCACTTTCAATGCTTTGATATGATTAATGCTAATTGAACACGAATCCTCTGCTTTCGTTTGCTTTCAATTGGATTATACGAGCGCCGCCAAAGCAAACATTGAACACCGAACTCGGCGTTGACATTAGCTAGAAAAAAAATTAGTTGAATAGAAATCGGGCGTAGGTGTGTGTGATTGACAAAGAGATCAGTAACAAGTATTTTTTTCTAAAAATAAAATTTACAAATAAAAAACTGACAAATGTAATCTAAAATTTTTAATTTTTAAAATAAAAAAACTGTTTTTTTTAGTTTTGACTATTCAGAAAATAGACATCGACAGGGTGTGCCAAAAATAATGGTTGTTAAAAACTTTTTTAAATGCAAATAAAAGTGACAGTCGCGTTTGAGTGCAAATGGCCCTACGACTATCAACAGAACAAGCAGGCAGAAAAAAACGAGTCAATTTAGTATTACCACAGCCAATGTAAATGGTATTCGGCGTGTGTGGAAAGATATTTCCGCATCCGTAGATGCAAATTTTGAATTGCTCGCAATTGTCGGCGGAGTCGAGTTGGAGACAATCTCTACCGCTTTATGTTGCCGATTTGTTTGATTTGTATCTATTTTCTCACTTGCTCAAAACTCTGCAGCTGAACCGCGTTGCACCAATTGAAAAAGAAAATATATACACAAAGTAAACGATGCACAGAAATGGGCAAAAGAAAAAGAGGAAGGAGAGGAGCCACCGAGCGAAATGCCTGCCACTGACTGACTGTCTGTCTAATTCGATCAATATCTTCAAACGACTGCAAATGAAAAGAAATGGACTACTGAGAAAGGCGACAGTGGCAGAACTGGTGGTGATGGTGCTGGGTGCTGCAAAACAGCTGAAAATGTAGTACAGTGATCTAAATTCCACAGTGGCCGCGCCAGATGACAATCGTCCAATGGAGGGTGTGATTCACTTGCACTGATAACACAACTGGTGCAGCCAACGAAGTAAATGAAAAAAAATTCTTATAGTATGAAAAAAGTTGCCTGCAAGATGTTTTCTACTGATACTGCTATTTTTAAAATTATTGATTACACAAACTAGGTAATTTAGAGAAATATGTTTGAAGGTGCTACAAATTGAAAGATGCGCTAAAAAATTGTGTTGCAAACCTAAAAATACTTTTGTTGTGTTTGTAAAGGAAAAGTTATCAGTTCGTTTTGGATCATTGATTTCTTCTTTGCCATAAAGTGAGTTTTTTACTGTTGTTACAAAATAATTACGTTTTTGTTCTGTTAAATAGTTGAACAAAAGCTAGAAATTTAATTAATATTTAATTGCAATTCAATGCAAAAAGCAATAGACTGTTTTAGCTTGGCTATCTAAAAACAAATAAATTACTAAATTTTTTACACAAACTAAAGTTATTTCTAAAAATGTATTATTTATAGTTAAAAGCTTTTTGAAACAAATTGTGATAAACTTGAAAAGAACTTTTAAACCAAAATGCATAACTCTGAATCTTTCTGTTTGGTCACTTTTTTTATTTCCGATTGCGCTACTACAACTTTTCTTTTTAAACGCTTACTACCTCAATCGATCCAAAATTTTTTGCATATGCAAAACTTTTTATATGGCAGTACTTTAGCATTGTCAAAATTTATTTATAACCGATCTGAAAATTTATTGATTTCAGTTTGTGTTTCATTGATTTGTATGCCACTTTTGTTTGTGCCATATTTTGTTGTCAAAAATTTTTTGTTAAATATGCAGAATGGTTAAATTTGAACATTTATTTGACAATTGTTTGCATGCTCTAGGTAAGGCTTATAAAATCAATTAACGTTTAACAAAAACGATGTTTTAATCACAAAAAATAAACACACAGATTGTTTGTGCTCACTAACTTTCAATAAATTTACTATCAAAAGCCAAAAGGCAAACACGCAAATTAAAAGAGATTTTTAGTAGTAAAAACAAAAGTTTTATACACAGTTAAAATAACTAAAGCACATACACAAGTTATATCCGTTTGATAATTAGTTTGTGATCAAAATATAATAACAAAAAATTTTATTTATAAAAAAACTTTTTTATGATACAAAGCACTACAGGAAAGCAATGCCGCTAGAACAATTAAAAATTTAATTATCTAACCATTTTAAATTAATCAGTAGAAAAAGGCAAAGTAGGTCTGAGGCTTTAGGAGGCTCCGGTGGGAGTTTGCAACAAAAGATCATTAGTGAAAGCCGGTGAGTGAGAGTGAGAAAGTTAGAGTGAACTGGTTAAACTGGTTTCACTGTGTTTGCTGTTGATGAACTTTTCTGTTTGATGGATTTTCTTTTTCACTCAACCCTACTGAGTCTTTCTAGCAGAAATCTTAATTAAAATAAATTAATCCATGTCAAGCATGAGAGGGGAGAGAATAGAGTAAACAGAATGCTAGAGGTGAAACTGGCAACCTATCGGACAATCAGATTTCAACAAGTCGATAAAATGGGATGAAAAAAAGTAAACTTGGTGAACCAGAAATGAACAGTGTTTGAAATTGTTTTATTTTTACTTGTTTAGTAATTAAAACTTTTTATATTCTTGCCAAAATTTAAATTTAAATTTTTAATTTTTTTAATAACTAAAAGTAGCGGCCGGTAGCCGCTAGGGAACTTTAGCCGTCATTGTTGTAAGCTCAAACTAGCGTCGAGCCGTTTGTATAAAGAGACGTTACCTAGAGTCATTAAACTTAACTTTGAGATCGGAAGCTTGAGACTCTCGTCTTTCCAGCAATCTCTACTTAAAATTAATTTTTTTTAATATTTAAAACGTAATGCAGTTTTAAAATGTAAAATTGTCAAAAAATTTTAACACTTTTTTGTTTATTTACAAAAATTTACATTTACAAATTGTTTTTAGAAAACACAAACAAAATAATTTTAAATTAAATATCAAAATATATTTTCAAAACAAAGTTTTATATAAAGAAACCAACAAAAAATTTCTATAAAAATTCCAACTGGTCATTTAGTTTAGATATACATTTTTTTCAATCGATACAAAACAGACACGCAAATCGATTTATATTTTGACCAAAAAAAGAAATATTAAATATAAGGCAAATTTAAAATTTAAATTGTCACTCCCTTCTTTAGCACAAACCTGCTTACCGTCATTATCGCCAGGCAATCTCGTTTTTGCTTTTCTCTATTGTCATCATTTAAATCATTTGCCAGCATGGGTACCATAAAGCACAGAAACATGTCCGAGCAAATGTTTGCAGTTTTTTGAGCGATCCCATCATTACGGCTGTTGTTGTCCCTGCTCCAATTGCGATGATCATCACGATCAGATCGGCAACAAACGACAGATAGGACAAGCAAAAATGTTGATTCATTCGAATTTTTTTCATCATTTTTAGCCTAAATAAATAGCCAAACGCAAAATGCTATCTTCTAAAAAATTTCAAAAACGCTATTTGTGCAAAAAATTTTAGTTTTTTTATTTATTTAAATAAAAAAATTATTTGACAACAAATAGTTAAAAATACAAATTAAAAATAGTTAAATATTTAAATATTTAATATTTGGTAGGTATAATTAATTAAATTTTTAAAAGCAGTAACTGTGAACTATTGTTTATTGTAACAATTGTAGATTTTTTAAATACTTTTGCAGATTTTTACAAATGATGAGCTCTTACAAGCCGATTAATATTTTTTATTTTTTAGATTTTTTTCTAATCTTGTTTTAATTAGCGAAAATAGTAACAAATTAAAAATTTATTAGATTTTTGAAGAAACAAAGTCAATGAGACATTTGAACACAGTAAGATAAAACTCACGTAGCACTAAAAACAATCTAAACAAACAAGACATAATGAGAAACTAATTGAATACTTTTAAAAATGATTACTTTTAGTACAATTTTTTGAATTACAAATTGTCAAAGAAATAAAGTTTTCAATTATAACTTGAATTTTTTGAATTGCATTATTCACAAAATTTACAAAAACATAAACAAAAAATGGTTGACTGGTTAGATGCAAACCAAAATAAAAGTAGAAACATGCAAATAAATAGATTTGTATTCAAATTGACAGAAATTGAATTTAGATGCAAAATTGAAAAAAACATATGTGTGCAAAGGTGGGGCATTTTACTAAAGAAACAAAAAAGATTGAAGAGTTTGGTCGACTACTAAATTGAAGCTCTAATGCGCTGCTCCAAAGGGTTACTACTGTTGTGTGCATTTGGCTAAACTTACTTTGTAAAATAGCCATTTTTCAACATATTTTATATTTCTTTTAATAATCAAAAAATATTCTCAATTGTAAAAAAAGAATACATTGGGTAAAACACAAGGCACCAGAGCAAATCATCCACGACCAAATGGATTTGGTTCCGCCTGCTCGCCAGTGCTTCTTCTTCTTTTGGTCACATCTGCTGCTCCAATGTCTGATTTTACTCAAATTTAAAAGCACCAAATATATTAGAAGCCATTTAAAATGCAATTTTGCTGTTTGAACAAACCAGACAACATATTGGCAAATAATTGAAAAACAATTGCTTCCATTTTTAGCATAAAAATAACAATGACAAACATCAAACACCGATTCTTGCTTCAAATTGAAAGAATATTTAAAAAATCCAAACTTGTTTGAACCAAAGTTATCAAAAAAGAGAATACTAAGAGGAAGAAGATAAAAAAGTTCAAAAACGCAGCAAGGACATTTTATTGGTCAATTGGAGCAATTGGAAAGTACCATCGTTTTCTCCTCTTTCCATCGTCTCCTTTTCTTTTTTCCTTCATTCCCGCGGTAATGAATGCAACGTGCTGTGAATCGATAATCAAGGTGGCCATTGAGAGTTCCTAAGACACAGGGACACATTTCAGTGGATTTAAATGGCGGATTTAGGGTGCACAACCTCTTTCTATCTGTTTTGAGTGGAGAATGACGTGGTGGAAGTGGTGGTGGTGATGGTAGTAGTGGTGGTGGTTGTTGTTCTGGTGGTGATGCTGTTCTTCAGAGTAGTGGACAATTGAAATAAATGGACCCACACTCGGGCAAGTGGCCACTTTGGGGAGAGCCACAAAGAGAGTACTAGTGCTGTGTACTTGCCGTTTGCAAAGTACAGCCATTTAGATGCGCTACAATCGATAGACCTGATTGAGCTCACTTAGTCCACTCGCTGAACAGGAGAGGAGAGAAACGCAAATGTTATTTCACTGTTTTGGTGGCAATGCTGTTGCTGCACCGCTGATACTGTTTCAATTTCACAATTGTCACTGTGCTCTTTCTTTTCTAATGTGAGAGAGATAACGGAGATTTATTAAGTCATGAAGTGTTTGTCTCCAGTTGGTCAGTCTGATAAGATGGACAGAGGATCGATGGCTGGTGACTTGTCCAGGCTAAACGCTCGTCGACACAGTCGAGCAAACACAAGAAGGTCATCAGAAGTCAGTGCACAGGAGTGCAGCACAACCAAAACAGCGGCCAAGGAGACAGGACGACAAATTGACAGTTGACATATGGCTGCTAATCAATCAGGTCAACTGCAGTAGATTTGCCAACCTAAACTCACCCGAATCAGCCAAAAACATAGAAATGGAAATTTTTTTGGCTCGGACGTTTTGGAGAGCCTCCTGCATTGAGAGAAGAGCCAAAAAACGTGAGACACTTTTCGGCGATGTGTATTTGCTCCTGAGTGTATTTTGTTTATTTGACTGCTCACTGAAATGTCCAGTAAAATATATCACATTTTTTCTGTGTTGTAAAAAGAAGCAGATGCAGTAAGGGCAAGTGAAAGGCTAAAATTGTAAATTCCAATCACGTGAACTACATTGCAAATTCTTGAGCGATTCCGTTTCATTTTACTGGTTAGCTGTAAAGAGGTTGTTGTTTGCTTTTACGATCGCTTAAGATTTATTCTTTTCCTTTGCCTATTTTGTCGTGAAATACTGCAAAAGAAAACTGAAAATATATATGCGCTGGCGAATAATGTATGCGATGTAGATTACATGTTTGGATTACAGTGGCACCATTTAAAGTGTAAACATTTGTTCAGGGTTTTTGATCAATTTAAATGCAATCATTATAGTGCTTCACTGAAGCCTTAAAAAGTTCCAAGTGCCATTTTAATCAAAAAACACTACTCTGTTTAAGTCAATTGATAAGATCCAGTTACTTGTGGTGCATTTTGCAAGAGCACAAATTTTTTAAAAGCTTCATCTTTAAAAAATGAAAATATTTACTGTCAAACTAATCATCACCGGTTTTGTGTTTGTTAGATTGCGCAAGTTATAACATGGACTTTCTTTGACTTATTTTTAAATACATAATAAAAAAATGTGATGACTTTAAAGATTACTCTGACAAATCTCTAGTCTATTAAAAGTACATTTTGTACAATTGCAAAAATTATATGAATGTCAATAAAACTGATAACGCCAGTTCTTAGAAAATGAGTCGTTTATGTTTAAATACAATTTAACAATGAATCATTAGTTTATTTAAATTAGCAAAGATTTATTTAATAACATTTATGAAGGGCGAAAATGTAAATTAATCAATTAACAAAGTAAATCTTAAATTTACTCATTTGGAGCCACACAGGGAATACCTGTAGTTGCTTGAATCCAACCTTTATAGTTACTAACTTTAGTAAAGACACTGGTTAATCGAGGCTGGGCACACCCCAGGTGGAAGCTGCCAATGCCGTAAGCATAGGAGGTGGCAGGTCGATTTGCCACTCCACCTTCGTCGCCGTTACACAGTCCAATGCCGCCGTGTTCATAGTCTCCAGCACAAAACATAGAGTCGTCCATATTAATACCAATGTCTATGTGATAAGGTGCGCACTTCAGTTCAAGAAAGGGAATTTGAATGTACTGCAAATCAACGTTAGCTTCATTTGAGTCAGATTTTCGAGAGCCCCAGCCTGCAAATTGCAGTAGTGCGTTCAACTGTGTGTTCATTGCGCAGGGAATTTGGGCAAACCTGGTAATATCTAGGTCTGCGGCAGTGTGAATTAGCGCAATGTTGTTGGTGTAGTGTAGAGAGTCGAAATCAGGATGAGGAACAAATGAACTGATGTCAGCTTGTTTACCACCAAAGTTCACTATAAGTGTGTTGTAGCGGATTTGTGTTAGTTTGTTGTTCAATGAAGAAACACACTTGGCAGAGGTCAAAATCCAACGTTTGTCAATTGCTGCACCGCCGCATACGTGAATGCCGTTGTACTGAATTGACACCATCCAAGGAAAGTCGTTTTTGGACTCTACGTTTGCTGAGCCAACCAGACGAGACTGGGTGTTGTTCTGGACTGTCAGAGCCAAACTGGCGCCCATCAGACTGAAGAGAATGAGAAGAAGTTTCATGTTGGGATTATCGTTTAGGGAAAAAAAGAGAAAAGAGAGTTTATCGATGATGCATTGTTGCGTGTGGATCTTGGCCTTTTATACTCTGGAACACTCCAGTAGTTGGCCCAAACAGGTTCATTTTCAAAGTCATATAGTTTAAATAACTGATAGCACAGTTTGACTGATTCCAGCTAAATTGGAGGAGGATTGCTTTATTTGCTTGTCAAAAATAAGGGACAAAAAGGTGATAATAAAAAGGTGAAACAGTAATAGTATGAAAATGTTCGCTTATAATACGGAAGACAGTTTTATCAGCAGTAAATTACCACCACTAACCTTCAAATAGGGTGACATTTGCTTCCTTATAGAGAAAAGCTCTCCTCCTACTGCCACACAGTATAAATAGGCAATAAATGACAATAAAATGGACTTATCACATAAATGGTTCTTTTATGCGTTAGCAGGAAATTTTTATCCTTAACAGTAGTTGCCATTACTTAGACTTTCCAGGTCCAATAAAACGTAAACAGTACTAATCTAAAAACGTCCTAGAGCCAGTATAACCCAGTCCAAATTGCCCAACAGGTTGTCAGGCAGCCAACGTTTGCTAAAAATTGGCAAGAATACAATTTTAAAGTAGAGGTTCTGGGCATTAGTTTTAAATCTTGAAAAATCAACAAAATTCACCAAAAAATACCCTAATTTGAAAAACAAAAAACCAAGCGTTTTCTTTTTCTAAGAAACAAAAACGATTTGCTCAACAAATTACTTTTTGATTCGAAGGCAGTTGTAGTAGTAGCAGTTTTTGAGCAAGGAATTGCAAAGTCAAGTCAATGTTCCTTGTCGGTGGAACAAAACCCCAACTGTTTACACTATACGGAGGATGCCTGTTTATAGACCTCGAGAATGCAATTGAATTGTAAATTTTCTTCACTGCTATTTTAGCGGGCAGTCAAACAAATAGAGGGAATTTATTCAATTGCCGGCCGAGAGCGGCTGCCGTTTGTGAGAGGAGAAGGGAACACCGAGCCGGGCGACAACCGGGCTTTCTGCCTAGACCTTTTCTTCTTCACTCTTCTTCCATTGTTTGTCAGGCAATTAAATTATCTTAAATTGTTTCAATTTGCAGTGGAATGTTTGCCTTCTTGCTGGCCTGCGACGCAGTGAATTGCCGCAATTGGGACCCGTTTCCTTTTTTTGTGTAGATTCTCAATCGATTCAGCAAAAAACAGCACAGCAAATGGTTAGTTTACTTTTGTAACAGAAAAATGTAATGTAAGGCACTTTGTCGCAAAACGACCAAGTCGCAGTAAAGCATCTAAACACTAAAGTAAACACTTAAGTTTGCGTTTTTGCTAAAATTGCTGCCGTTTAGTAAAACAGCTTTTTAAAGTTATTTTTTAATTTTTATAACTAAAGAAGGTGTGGAGTGCTATAAAAATTTTTATTAAAAATAATATTCTATACTTTACTCTGCCATCTGATGACAAGAATTTAAAATGAATTCTTTAGTTTTCTAATTTTGTAAAACAATATTACGTCATATAAACGTAAATATCATTTACCATGGTTTTCATTGCTAAACAAACGAGAAAAATTATTTAAAAACTTGCTCACTTAACATTCATTTTTATTCAAAAACTTTTGGGAAATGGCAAACTACTTGTTAGGAAAATTAAAAACGGTTATTTTATTCAATGACACACTTAACTCTTTTCAAATTTTCGTTACTTATTTTAACGAATTGCATCTAATCAATCAATTTCCTAGCAGTTCAACAAAAATTTTAAAACAAGTTAAAAACCGCAAACGTTTTATTGGCTTGTACATGTTGCTATTTGTTGTCTTTTTCTTTATTCAAACTTCAATACCTCCAACTGTAAATGTTATTTTGTTCAATTTTGTGTTTATTGAAAACCTTGAGCCGTATTGGAATATATGCTGGATTTCGATTATTTTCATAAGTTGGTATTCAATTGACATGCTCTACTCAGATGTTAATGGAGCAACAACAGTTTTATTGCATCAAATTTTAATTCAAGAAAGGAATGACTTTTTCATTTGGCCATATCACAAGTTTAATGGAAAAACCATCGCAAGTCATGTAATATGCAAAGCAGTTGAAGCAAGAAACTTGTTTCGGGTACTATCAGTTGCAAATGGTATAACTCATTTAAAACTAAAGCATTGTTTTAATTTTAACTTGTTTATTGACAGTGTTCTACTACGTTTATACTCAAACAAAAATTATTTCAGTATTTTATTCTCAACTGACACACCTTAAAGGTTTCTTATTTTACCTCATTTTTCAAATGTTTGCTTCTTTTCATTTACTAGCAATTTACTATGTAATTCATATTTTGACATTGGGTGGCTCGCTGATTTTAGTACTTATGAAAATTGGAAACATCAAGTTGAATCAAATGGACATTTTTATCTCCAAAATAGATGCACAACAGTTCAGTTCATTTCAGCTGTTTTATTTTCTGCAACACAATAACATGTCTTTGCAACTATAAGTTGGGGACAGTTGAATATTGAGCCGGCTGTAGTTAACTGATTCACCGATGGAGGGCGCCTCCGACGGAGCGTGGCAGACAGCTGCAGTGAGAGAAGACTGTTTACTTTTCTGCTGCCTTCATACAGCGAAAACGAGTAAAGTTTTTAGCACTGCTAGTGCAAAAACAGCCAAACTGAAGCCGGCTTTACACTGTTGCGGCTGATTCTCATTGGCCAAAAACTTGTAAATTCTTTACAATTGGCACTAACTGG
>JAALOO010000507.1_pt1 | contig 34651 bp, 35 predicted proteins | sample 7257641 | NCBI WGS metagenome assembly JAALOO01 (sample SAMN14085613, study PRJNA598686) | mite metagenome | biome: ENVO:01001000; feature: ENVO:01001002; material: ENVO:01001226; isolation source: single female mite from University of Michigan culture on fish food culture... ...
ACAGACGGCGCTAGTAGTCCCTACCCGTATTTCTAACAGGAAAGCAAAGGCTCTACTAAAGACGGTCTGGGCGCCGCAGGCTTATATACCTTCTAGCGGCGGTGGGAGCACGTGGGGCGGTGAGACGACGCGAGGGAACGCTCCTCTCACGTTCATGTCATCCGATAGCTCACAGGCAAGGTGCTGAGCAGCAGCTAGGCGATGACTCAGCCAGCCGCCGCTCCACGCTCTGGAGCGTTCTCGAATGGCCTTGTCAGAGGCCATCACCTCAAGGAAAATTCCTTGACAATCACCAGTTTTTACTGCAAAAAAGCTGGCGCCAGAGTGACATTCTCTTTCTGCTAAACTGCGCCTTCACCTTTCTTTGCTACCTGCTCGCAGCTTTGACGCCGCCAATTGTTCGCAAGTTTAGGATCAACCAAACAACTGCGCTCAAACAAAACTGCAGTCATTCATCTCCGGAACTAGTAAAAATTTTTCATTTTCGAAATCGATTTTTCACCTTTATTCGTGTACTGTCCACTTGCTACTTTTTCTACCTGATTACCTTCACCATCAAGCACGTCCTTCAGTTTGGACGGTTTACGCTGGATGTGCGGAATATTCTTTTCTGGTTTGTCTACGAGCCGGTGATGATTTGCTATCACATTTTTGGTAAAGTGTCATTTGAACTTTTTTTCAATGAATTACTTAAAAATACTTCCCGATCTAGTAAGCCTACTACTGCTGCAGTACGCCACCCTCAACGTGCAGTACCTCAGTGTACGGCAGCAGTCGCTGTTGGGGCAGTTTTCACAGTTGCACTTGAAAGTGGAGGAAAAATTTATTTACAAACAAAAGTTTCCCTGTTCTTCAGTACAGCAGTCCCTCAGCAGCAGAAACAGAAGCAGCAGCAACAACACCCGAAATTTCTGGCCTGCATACATTGCACTGAACCGCCGCCTGACAGTGCAGTGCTCCGCCGTCGCCGAGTACGCTCGCTTCTGGGCGCCCTTTGTCAGCCTCTACTTCCTGGCGAACATTGTTAAGATTTGCTACGAGCTGTACCTCATTATCTTCTACCACAGGTACATGAGCCGACAGCAGCTGCTTCTCTTTACCGTTTACCCACTCTATCACCTGCTCACAATGGGCATTTTCATTGTGAGCTGTGCCAGAGTTGAGGTGGGCAATGGACAAATTCTTAAAAAATGTAAGGAGTTTTATGCTTCATTCAAAAACAGTAAAATTTGTGTTGTTCATCTGTTAAAGGTAAGAAGAAAAATGTGAAGAAATCTTGTAATTAAAATTTTTAAATTCGTTTTCTTAGGCTCAACTGATAAGCAACAGCAACCGCCTGAGCCCATTTGGTTTTTGGCTCTTCTCGAACACTAAAATCAACTTTGAAACACTTTTTTCGGTAAATGCCACAGTTTTAGTTGGCATTGATTTTTTGTTTTTCACTAACTTTTACTTTTAGTTTCCCATTTACATTGCCGTTTTCTTTGTGCTAATCATCGACAAGTATCAACTTTAGCAGACAAAAAATAAAGTTGTTGCTGCAAGACGACAGAAATAAAAATGCTTTTTATTGGATATTAATTCACAAGCGTTGCTGTTGGAGCAGTTAATGCTCTTTCATTGAAGATGATGTGTGATTGATACTGAAAAGAAAAGCATTGGTAGCTAAACTAAGCAGGCAAACAGGCAGGAAGGAAGGTATGAACACTGAGGTGGAGAGTGAAAGAGTGAGAGTGGGTGATGAAAGAAGTACTCGTCTCTGAAGATAATCGATACTGTGTGTTCCAGGCACTGTTCCAACACGCTCACACGTATAAAGCAAAGCAAACAATGAGGAAGATAATTGGCCATTGGTTAAGCAGTGATCACCTCGGCTGATCATCCCCGAAGTCAGGGCAGAAAAGTCAAGGTGTGAAACGTGAGCATTGCCACAGACGCGGACACTCTCTTTGATACAGGCTGGCAGACAAACAATGCAGAGAGTACAAATGTACAAATCGGTGCATAGCAAGTAGCAGGCAGCAGCAGCAGCCCTCCCCCACCTCCTCCTCCTTCTCCGTTATCGATAACCTTTAAACGGCAACAACAACTTCGTTTAGCTCCTGCTGATGCTGATACTGTCCACTGTAAGGTCAAACACACCGACAACATCACCAGTTATAAGCAGGAGTAGCAGCAGCTATGGAAAGCCTTCCTGTTGTTATTTTGTTCACTGCATTCCACTTTGTTGTCTTCACGCACTCACTTGCACTCACTCACTCTCGATTTCGCGTTTAGAAAAAAAACTAAAAGCTAAAACAAACGGAAATGTGCCATCGATCGACCAGTCCACAAAGTGATATCGTCAGCTGAGGTGTGTGTGTGTGTTTGTGCTTGTGCTTGTGTGTTGTCTTTTAGCCAAACTGTGAAAACTACTACTCATCTTTCTTCAACTCAAAAACAGACAAAAAACTAAACCCTCAAACTCAAATCCAAACACCCAAAGATGAACCACCAACTGGTCAGAAGTGGACTTTTTGTGCTAGTGTTGTCAGTACTGTCAATCACCAGCAGCAGCAGTGCCAAATCAAGAGGAGGACTCAGCGGACACATCAAAGAGGAGGACCTGAATTGCGACACAAAGAACAACGAAAAGATCGACCGAAAGATGGCCCAGGTGATGGTCTTTGGCGAGCACGGTCGCAAGTATCCCGAGGACCGAAAGCAGTTGAAGACTTTCTGTGAGTAAGTGTGAGCATCTTTGTTTTCTGTTTGTTTTGAGCTACTAAAACTAATTAAAACCTTACCCTCTAAACAGAGAATCAACCCACCTACTGGACTACATCGACTCGTACAAGGGCAAGTGCTTTCGCGGGACGCTGAAGCAGTTCAGCAGCCTCTTCATCTACTCCAACCGAAACTCGATGAAGCGCTTCTGCTCGAAAAACAACAAACAGGTGCCGGCGTTGTTGAAAGCCGCGAAGTGCGTCAACCGGCACATGCGAAAGCTGAGCGGCTGCATGGGCCGCCTCACCGAGTCCTTCATGGGCATCAAGTACGCCGAGGAGCGCCTCAAGGTGCCGCACATCTGCTGCGCCTACGTCCGCCTGGTCGGCTGCTTCGGCGCGGAGATGCGTTCCACTGAGTGTAAAGCAGAGACGGACACGATGCTCGACTTTATTCGCAATGTCATGGGCAACTTTGTCGACTCCACATGTGGAGAGTTCTCCGAGGAGACGGATCGCTGTTCAAAGCTGGGCAAACCGCCCAAGCGGAAACCATCGGAGAAGGTGCCCAAGTCGATACTCTATCCGCTCTTTGACATCATCAACAGTATACCGTAGCAGTAGGGTTGCTTAGGAGTTAACACCACTCTCACCTTAATTTATTGCTCCGATGTGAAGGAAATATTTCTGAATGCGCACAAAAAAAGTTTAACTTTAATGAAACAAAAGTTATGGTCTGTTCCTTCTTTTTTTCTTCTTTTCTGCTGAAAAAACACTGTTGACCGTCGTCACTTGAAGTCATGTCAAGGTTTGCCCAAAACGACATTGAGGTGCTGCCACTTTAGTGCCACTGCTCAATGCCGAGTAAAGTACATAGGGAAGTGCTGTCGGTGTGCACTGAAAGGGGCTAATTATAACCTGTGCACTAATTGACTGGGGGCTCCAATTACACTTCAATTACACTAATGCTGACAACACAATTAGCCTACGCTGCTTGACCAACAACTGCTGTTCAACTGATAAGAGTGAGATATGTGCCGATGCATTTCTTGTTCACGTCAGTTTGACTAAAGTCTTCTCCATTCTCCGAAAACTGTTGTTACGTGATCTAGCAAACGTGTGCTTTCAGTAATGTGCTGTTTATCTGCTGTCTCTTTTATTGTGTTGTGTGTTGTGTTCAACGCTGTACGACATGTGTGCCTCGAGTGTCTGTTCCTCTTGCAGTTTTTTCACTAAATGAGACTGTTGCTTCTAAATGATTGAAGTGCTCTAAAATGCAACTGACATGACATGATGACTTGTGTTGGCTTTGCCATTTCACAAACAGAGCTGTTAGTGTTGAAAAAATGATAAACACAAGCACTCATTACCCAAATTGCCCAAATAACCACTAATTCTTGAAGTTTCCAGCACCATCGGCTGTTTGTTGACAAGCGGCAACTACTGCTGTGTTGTCAAAAGTCAGAAGTGTACAAAATATGATTTCAAATGAAGGCAGATGGATGAAGTTATCATCCACCACTACCTAGTGCCCATTTGCAATTGTCATTGACCTTTTATTGCTGTCTTGCCGGGGCTGCCTCATTCAACTACAGTCTCAGGAGAAGACGGCAATCAGAGCACCTAAATGCACGTCTGTCTGTCAGTCAGTCAGTCAGCCTGTGTGTCGTACAAATGAACAGATTACGATCAAAGTTGTTGTGCAAGAAGAGTCTGAACTAAATATTGCTCGACATTTTTCATTTTATTTTTTCTTTTTCAATGGAGACGATGCACACGTTGCCTGTTTGTCAGTCAGGCCAATGTGTGGTACCATCAAAGAAGGAGCAGTAGTAGTAGGACGGGAGAAGACGTTTTTGACGTTGAGCGGAGGAATGCACTTGCATCAGATCACAGCTAGACTGGCTGACACAATGCGCCTGATTAATGGTTGTTGGACGTTTCAAGCTCAAGTTGTCCTTAGTTGGTGACAATTTGAACGAATTGAAGGCTGACTATCTCACTCACTCACACACTGTGAGCAATTCCACTCATCACTGACCTTGTCCTATCAATAAAAATATGAAATATTTCTGAATATTTTTGCTCAGTGACCGGACTGTCCTCTTCTTCTTTTGATTTTTTCCTACTCAACGTTGTGTGTGTGTGTGTGTGGTTGACCTTAAAGGGGGAAAAAAGTAGGCAAGATATTTCCGATCAGTGCAGGCTGTTCCGCTGTTTACCTTTGCTGGTAACCTTAAACTGACAAAAGACACTGAAAGACAGTGACGCTCTCTTCCGACTGACAACAACAAAGACAAGTTCTTTTGTAGTACTGCAAACTAAAATGTCATTTGTCACTTCTGTTTTGACATTTTGGATGCCGGTTTTGCATAGTTAACTTTGATCATTCACCTTTACCTTGTTCCGATGAGCAGCAGGTGGTGACAATAAGAATACACTGAAGACGAAGTTGAAAAGGAAAAGGAAAAGGAAAATAAAGAGTGCAAGTGAAAGTGCGCTGAATGAAGAGTTGTGTCAATTGTGTTTGCCGATGTCGATGCCAAGTCGTCGTTTCCTTTCATCCTAAAGTAAATCAAGCACAGAAAATGAGAGTAAAAAGAGAAAAAAGAAAAAGAAGCTGCAAGCTGAGAGTGACCACCACTTGACTGAAGACACTTCATTTCGTAATGATGCATCAGTCGCTCACTCACTCACCAGTTATATAAAAAGGGCACTCCAAATTTTCTCTCCCGTCTCTAAACTAAACACACTGGACTTGTCCTTTTTGACACTTTGAAATGCAATAAACCTCAAATCAACAAAACATGATGCCTCAACAACATACGAGTAGCCTATTTGTGATCCTCACCACCATCACCTTCTTCTTCTTCTTCTGGTCATCACTTCTTCTCAGCCTCACACCAACCACCCTCGCCGCCAAAGTCATCTCCAAGTCGCACTTGTGCAGCAAAGAGGAATGGCAGAAGAATGACGCCGACATTGCAAAGCTGATGAGCATCGGCCAGTTTGGCCGCCGTTTTCCAGAGAACAGCACCGAGATTGACCTCTTCTGGTTTGTTTTAGTTTTTACTAGCTAACTAAAATACTAACTTACAGTTTTAACTCTTATAACCTTGCAGCAGCGAGACGACCAAACTGAGCGACAAAATCGACACGTACAAAGGCAAGTGCAGCATCGGCACTAAGAAGGAGTTCAGCTCGGTGATCATCTACTCCATCAAGAAGAGCATCAAGGCGATGTGCCGAAAGCGCTCCAAACGACAGGAAACGCTGATGCGTTCCTTTCCCTGCGCCAACCGAGTGGCCAACCAGACGGCCACCTGCTACAACGCCTTCATCGACCAGCTGCAGGGAATCCCAAAAGCGCCCTTGAAGAAACAAATTCCTCACGCCTGCTGCGGCTACGTCCAGCTGCTGGAGTGCTTCGAGAAGGCTTTCACCACTGTTGAGCAGTGTCCTGCCCAGGCGGAGGCCTTTCTCGACTTTGTGCGCTCCATCTTCGATGACATCGTCAATCTGACCTGCTTCGAGTACACTGAAAACAGCGACAAGTGCGAGCACATGGCGACACCTCCTTCTAAAGACAAGAGCACTAAACGCACTAAATCTTTTCTTCTGCCGTTGTTGAAAGTTTGGGAAAGTGCTGATTGAGTTTTACATTCACCAAATTTAGGTTTCTTTAATTTTTGTCATATTTTGTTATTTGAAATACTACGACATTCTCTCATCATCGCCTATTCATGTTGTTGATGTTTTCAAATCTAGGATAACTTCTTCATCTCCTTCAATCGATCACTTGTACACCGCTAATACACAAACACATACTTTACATTTTTTCTTTTTCTACTCTATTCCCTCTTTGCTCTTTATCACTTTCACTTTTCATTTACTTTTCATTTATCTCTCACACACACATACTACATACACTTACGTTTGTGCATAAATTACCTGTTCACTGCCTTTTCACCTGTTGATTTTTGTTTGTAGAGGGAAAATGACAGCTGAGTGAGTGAGAAAGTGAGAGTTGTCTGATGATGACTGGTTGTCTGATTTTTGTGTGTCGTTGGCTTGAGGAGCTAATAGCTGGGGAGCTAATAGCTTGGACACCAGTATTTTCCAATTTTGCCAGGCTCATCGCCTCGACGTCATTGCTCACTATCCACGGACTGAGCGGCTCAATCACCTTGATCACCTTTGGCGGCACTTTCAAATGGTTTGAAGCGACCAAGTGGCTGGCAAAGGTTGACCAGAGCAGAGTGCAGACCACAAAAACGACCATCTGGCCGAGGTAGATGACTGCAGAAAAGACAGTTGTTAAAAAAAGTTCAACAAAGATTTAACCGACTCACCCACTTTGGGCTGACCTATACTGCTGACAGAGCCCAGCTTAACCGCCAGGTAGAGCAGCTCTAGGAGGAGCGACCCAAAGGCAATGCTGACCATTTGAAAGCGCAGCCGACCGGCCACATCTAGGAAAAAGGAGAGCAGATTGAGCAGCAGTGCACAAATGACCGGCAGGTAGACAGTGTAACGGTAATTAGCTGACCGCCTCTTTAGTCTCAGGTAGCAGTTCACCTCGGGAAAGAAGTCGTTCTCGCCTCGGGCCTCTCGACTGCCGACGCACTCGTTGCCCATCATCGCCCACTGAGGACTTTCATGGAAAAGGCCACCGGTGACCTTGTCCGCTAAAAAGGGGAAACAACAATGAGCGAAAGTGGACTTTTTTTATCTTCAAGAACAACTCTTACAGTTGGACACCAAGTTCATGGCGTTGCCGTTGTAGAACCAGGATGCAAAGCGGTAGTGACAGCTCTGCTCATCGTACGGCCACTCGGTGAGGTCCACCGAGCAGGTACTTTTAACTGAAACTGGAATGGCCCACGCCAGCAGGCCGCTGCTCAGCAGGATCAGGTCAGCGTGGCCTCCGACGGACCGGCGCACTACATCATCATTATTGTCCACTCTGTTCACCAGGACAATGTCCGGCGTGAAAACCTCGCTGGCGGCGACGCGAATCTCTACGAGTCCGCCGAATTGGTCTGCCGACCAGGCGAGGTGCTCGTCACGCCAGCGCAAGCCGATGAAAACGGTACTCTCCAGAAAGCCTTTTTGAAAGTCCTAAAAAGAGAAAAATCGTTTTAGTTTTGACTATATCGCTTATAGAAAGTTACCAAATTTTGAATGTAAAGGATGCCAAAGTTAAGGGTGATGTTCGTTTGGGCGGTAAAGTTGAGTGTCGGGCGCATTTTTGGGTCGTAGCCACGCGTTTCAAAAAGCATCTTTCGAATGTCTTTGATGTGATCAAAATCAACAGTAGTAAATTTTTAGTTTTTTTGCAAAACATTTTTCGCTCACTTTTAATTGTAGTTTCATTTTGCTGACAGTAGAAAAGTTGACATAAAAGTAAAAGTAAGAAAGTTTTGATCCAACTAGTAGTTGCCATTTTATTGAAATGATCAGTTTTGCGATATAGCTGTAAGCATGAAGGCAGATTTTTGAAAACCGCTGTTTTCTGTCAAGAAACTGTTGAGCTCAAAATCAACCCATTTTTCTATTGTAAAAATTGAAATGAAACACCTGTGCCATTGAATTTGCAAACATTTACATATATGATTTGTGACATTTTTTTTACAAAAATGATCATTTTAATTTTTGAACAAAATCGGAATTTTCAGGTTGATTTTTGTAAAGAAGGGTAACTAAACGCAAACGTCATTATGCAATGTAATTTGAGCAGTTCCAACGTTGATTCATACCACACTCAGCACGTAACAAACATCTGTTTGTCACGTAATTCAAATGCAAGTGATTGCCGAGCAGAAGATAAGACATTGCAAAGTGGGAAGTCGTCCAAATTTGTTTTTTTTCAGGCACAATGTTTATAAATAGACAAGGAAAGACTGCAGATGCGTCTGTTACAAAAAACATTTTCTGATGTTTACATTTAGTCATCGTCAGTATTTTTTGTGACAATTCTGTTAATTTAATAATTAACGGTGGCATTTTACTGTGCTTTTGTTTATTTTTGTAATTAAAAAATTAAACGTGTTTGCTTTATTGTATTTTGCTCAAGCTACAAAAAACGAATGAAAAAAAGGATATCCTCTTTTTCAGTGGTCCTGACATCACACCAACAACCCCAACATCGTCTGTTTATCAACTCCGACACACTAAACATACACTGGAGATAAATTGTGCTTTTAATAAAACCAAAAACACACAAGCACACTCAAATTGTTTAATATCGTTTAAAACATAAAATACTCATTCACAGCAACTCACCAGTAACCAACTACTAAACCAAAAAGAATGGAGAACGACATTCCTCACTACAAGTTGAAGCGCCTGATCGTCCTCGCATTCACCATTCTCAGTCAACTGGCGCTGATTGCATGGGCCATCTACATCATCTGCCTCCTTACAAATGAAGAATTTAGAAATAAATACAGTGTAATATATTTTCTTTAATTAAAAATTTTTGTATTACTATAACAAACATTTTTTTATTTTAGGCAAAGCAAAAAGCTAACTTTTTTGTTTTTGTCGTCGTCAACTTGATGATTCACCTGTTGGGCTTCTTTGCGGTGAAAAAGGAAAACTTGAAAACGGTGAAAATATACGCTTTTCTACTTGTGCTGGCGACCTTCTTCATGTTCATTCGCGTCCTTGCCAACGCCTTTCTCTGGTTTCTCATTGTCTTTTTTGTTTGGGATCTTCTGTGTTTTATTTCCACTTGTCTATACATTAGAGATCTGAAGCAATTGTATGAGTAAGAATAACAAAAATAAAACTGTTTTAAAGTAAAAAGTTCAAAGTAAAAATGCTGGAGTATAAAGCAACATATGCTCAATAAAAACGGATATCCTGTTACTTGCTAATAATCTATCAATTTTAAGCAAACAGTTATTCACTGACATTTGGTTGCACTGTGCGTTGTCATTTTGACTATTTGTAATATTAGACTTTTTAAAACAAAAAAACTAAAAAACTAGTAGTTCATCTTTAGAAAAAGGTAAAAACATGTCTCTACCAGCACCGACATCATCAACAAGCCTGCAGGTGAAACGCACCGCAGTGTTTCTATTTGCCGTAGCCAGCATTCTCTTGACCGTTTTCTTTCTGGTCCTCACTATCATTTACTGGGTCAATGAAGATAATAGTAGTTTGATTCAAAATCTGACTGTAAGTACAAAACTCACTTAAAAAATTACTTTTCTATTTTTCTATTTTAGGCAAGCTCAACGCAGTTCAAAGTGCGCGTTCTCATCTACTTCATTGTCCACTTGTTGATTCACTTTTTTGGCGTTTTTGCGGCGCACACCCAACGGCGAGATGCGACCACCTTCTACGGGACGTTGATTTTTCTTCTTCTTATCCTCACGGTGGTTCGAGTTGCCCTGGGAGAGGTGGTCAGCTGGTGGCTTATTCTAAACGGCCTCTGGAATGTCGTTGGACTGTTCGTCATCACCCTCTATCAGCATCATCTAAAGCACATTGAGGCGCAGTACGAGGCGCAGCCTTGAACCGACGGCAACATGTAACTACTGAAGAGTAGCGTAGTTTCCAGTTTGTTCATTTTTTCAAAATAATAAAAAACATGACTGTGTGACCACCATCAGTCAGAAAGGGATGTCCGGTTGAGGTTGAGCATTTTTTTTATCTCAACTGCGGCAGAACTGAACTTTTGCTTTTATTTTTGCTTTTGCAAAATGCCAAAAACCCACACACAAAGTAGTTTAGTGATTGCGTTTTGTGTACAACGTTAAACAAATTATGAAGCTAAAAACGGTGGAAAAGGTCGAACAGCCCGAAGAGTGCCCTGAAGAGAGGAATGCCCCAAAGTACTTTAAGCTAAAGAAGAATGGCGTCAAGTTTTTTGCCATCGTGTCCATACTGTCATCTATCGTCATGTTTGCTTCAGGCATTTGCTATCTATCAAAAAGTGACGAGGAAAAAGAAATCAAAGTAAGTAAAGCCTTTTTATCTAACTTTTAGCATGTTTTTTTGACAAATCTTTTACCAAACACAGGCTAATGGAAAGGTGATCATTTTCACCTACCTGGGTGTGGATATTTTCATTCAAGTACTGGGACTGTACGGCGCATTCAAAGAGCAGATGGAGTGCATCAAAGTGTATGGTGGCCTGATAACTCTCTACATCATCTTTAGCATCATTCGTTTGATTTGCGGTGCAGACCTGGTCTGGATGGCCATCATCTGGAACACCGGTGGCCTTCTGGTGACGATTGCTTTCTACCGAGATCTTGTCACCATTGAAGAGCAGTATGATTACACTCAAGTATAGAACCGTTTTATGCTTTTGTGTTTTTTTGTAAATTACTCCAACAAATGAAATCTTTTTTTGTGAAATCAAATATTTATTTGCGGTTTTTAGTACAAAAGCACTTTTTAGTTGATTTGTTTATCCTTTGTACCCACCGCCGAATCCATAGCCTAAATCAGATTAATTAGTCAATTTTAACAACAACAAAAATCTAAGTTACCTCCTCCGCCATGTCTACCACCGCCACCACCGCCTCCACCGCCATAGATAACTCTTCCATGTCCTCCTGCTTTAAATTCAGTTCAGTTAATAATTGAGAAGACATATGAAGCTCCTGAACGTACTGGGTCCTGACGAAGAATGCGAGACAAAGGTGTACCCACCCTTTCCACCACCTCCACCACCGCCATAGCCACCACCACCACCGTAACCTCCACCACCTCCTCCATAACCTCCTCCGTATCCTCTGCAGGTGACAGCGGCCATGAGGCAGGCAAAGAGGAAAATGATTGCAAACTGAAAAGGGTGTTAGAAAATGTTTGATCTTTAAAAACAACTCACTAGAGATTTCATTGCTTGGTTTGAGATTGTTCGTTTGTTTGTTTGACTGTTTGTCTGATGATCTGTGGTTTGTTTGTTTGCCCCTTTATATACTCAAATTGAAAATAGCAACACTTAGGCAGTCAGTGGTGCAAATAGGAAGGATAGGAAGTCTTTCAGATAGTGATAATAGATCTGCTCATTAGCATTGTAATCCGATTATAATCACTGACGATGATCTTGAGTAGTAAAGACTGAATGATTTGTTGTCATAGTTAACACAGTCTGATCAATGTCACATCTTGATTACGTTTTGTTGTATTTGAATGCCGTTTACTGTTTTCACTGAAGTTTTTTCAAAAAAAATTAAAACAATTTGATGTTTGAATTTGGGCACCAATTTCAATTTCTGTGCTCAAGTATCCAAAGTTACAGCATGATTAAAAAGTTAAAAAACTACTTTTTTATATTACTGTCACTTGTAAATCAAATGTATTAGCATTACCAATTTTTTATGATCAAAGAAAATTTTCTATTAACTTTTTTGTGGTGTTTTTCGAATTTTTTTTTCATCCAGCTCATCACAAAGAAATGCATTTTTTATGCTTTGTTTGCTGTTGTGCTACTCATTCTAGTTTATGTGAGCAGACGTGTCGACAACCAGTTTCACTTTTTTTCTTACTCTTTGACTAAAACTCAGCTGAACGACAATTTGAAAATTCTCACTTGCTAAAGATGAGTGAGAACGTCAACTTGAAAAACCGTGCTGATGAAGCAAGTGAAAAAAGGGAGCTCGAGAATGATCAAAAAGGAGTGAACAAGAAGAGCAAAGTGAACAACGAAGACAAGGAAATGCCCACTGAAAATCTGTCTTCTCTCCTTCTCCAGCTCAGTGACAATTGCATTCTGGTGATCTTCACCCATCTCACTCTTCTGGACGCTGCTCAGCTGGGCAGCACCTGTAGCCGACTGTACGGCCTCTACCGAGACTCTCTCAAAAATCGCCGCTCACTGGTCATCGGTTGGCCAATTTACAAACAATACTATGACGACTACTTTGAGGATGGACTTCCTTCACAACTCCTACCCGCCACGGCTGATTATCACCCGTGTATGTGCTCCGTGTACGTTCCCGCCAGCCGTCACCTTTTTGCCAGTTTGCCCAACCTGATTAATCTGGAGATCAAATGCATCGTTTTCAGCACACGTGTCATTTATAATCTGTTCCACTACCTCAACACTTTGCTGGGCAAGTTAGAAAGTCTCAAGCTGCATTTCAGTTCTTGTGACCCAGGTGAAGAATTGAAGGAGCTGAACGCTACACTTGCTTCATCAACTGAAGATATAGAGCTGAAACTGCCCTTGCTGAAGCACCTCTCTTTGATTCTAAAAGATCATATCGAAATCAACTACACCTCCTTTTTTGACTCAATTTTTCCGCAGCTGACCTCTTTCCACCTCTTCGCTACTTTTAACATATCGGATGTTCTTGAATTTATCGACAATAACGTGCGCCCAAACGCTCAGCTAGTGGCAGCTGCCAAAAGTGGATCTCCGAACTTGAAAATTGCACTCATGATCATTTATGATATGGATCATTTCACTGATCGAGTCGAGTTTCGTATGCTGTCGGAAGAGGAGAAAAATTCTCTGTCTCTGGTCACATGCACTCAATTTCGAAACGATATCAACCACTGGGTGCGAAATCCAAAATTATTCCTCAAAAAACTGCTGCCACTGATGTACAATCTTCGACATGTGATGCTTTGCTTCTATGAAGTATCTGATGATGAGGATGAAGAAAAGGAGGAAAAAGAAGGAGACTGGGAGTTTACCTACCCAAGAATGCTCACAAGACTGGCTTCCTTGCCTCATCTCGAGACGATTGAGCTCGAGGCTTACGAAGGCGAGCCACCCATCACTGAGGGTAAAGGCAGTGAGCTTCGTTTTCGCCAGCCACAAATGCCCGTTCTCTCCACGGTGCGCACCTTCCTCCTCAAGTTCAGCAGCACCTGCCACGCCGACCCGGTGGAGTTCTTTCAGCTGGCGCACTGCTTCCCCGGACTGAAGCACATCAGCGTCACCTTCTACCAGTCCGAGTGTCAGCACTGTGACTACCGAGGTGCTGCTGATCAGGACCCTGCCATTTTTCAGCGCTGCGGCCTGAACTTGGCCCGAGGATTGCTTCGTTTGGGTAAAACTGGTGGCGACATCACTGCCTGGGAGTCGGCTGTCAAAGTGAAGAAGGTGAAGTTTCAATTTCCCAAGTTCACATACAACTCACTGGCAAATCTGGTCGCCGGCATCAAAGATGCTTATTGAGCCATATCTCATTTTTAATTTGCTTTTTATTCGTATCATTGTCATTACTCTCATTTGTGAGCATTACTCACCTTAGCGTTGCCATACTTAAACATTTTATTAAACACCCACTATATCGTACATTGAATTATTTGAAACCGCTGTAAACCGTAATCATTCCTCACAAGACAATCTTCGCCTTCCAGAAACGGTTTTAACTTTACATCGCCGTTACGTTAGTGTAATAAACCATTTAGAATTTTCTTCTGTTCAATAAGTTTGCCCTTTGTGTAGTCTGACTTTCTGAACTGGAGTGATGGAAAGTGTAAGGCGTGAGTGTGTGGTGCAAATAGACAACAACAGTGCAACTGACGCCGGTGGTGGCCGTTGAGAACTGGAGAGAAGAGCTGCTGCTGCTGAGGCACTGTTGATTTCCCACTGCTGTACGACTGTCGTACAATTTTGTCTTCTGTACGGCAACAGCGGTGGCAACAAACATAACCGATCGTCGTTTATGGTAAGAAAAAGAAGAAGACGATTGCAACAGTGCCACCCGTCGACAAGAAGCAAGTTGAGGCAATACTCAGTTGGTAAAAGAATCATCCAAGTTCACGGGTAAGTTTTTTATATTTGGCTGTGATACTTCAGTGACACCTCGTTAACACACCTTTTTTTCACCACATTCAGGTCTGCCACTGTAACTTCATCATGGATGAGCATAACAACAACAGCGATACCTCATCATCGCCAGCAAAGATGAACGTCAACCAGCTAAACGACGATTCGCTGCTGCTCATCTTCAAGAAGCTTCCCATTCAGGAGCTACTCCGCCACCGGCTCGTCTGCTCCCGCTGGCAGCTGCTGATTGAGCAGTTGTGCGCCGGCCGGCGGTCTCTGAAACTCTTCAGTGGTTTCCAGAACGTCTACCAGTACGCAAACGACCTCGTCAACTTCTGCCTGGAGGACGCGGAGCACCTGAAGCTGCAACCGGCGCCGCCCGAAGATGACGACCTTCTGCTCGCCCTGGAGCCGGCCGTTGGGCGCCTCATCGGCGACCTTTTCACTAATGTCGATCGCTTGGTGGTGCACCTGAACGCCGACTCTGCCGTTCACCTGCCCTCTCTTCTGCAGTGTCTGTCCAGTCGGCTAGTTCGTCTGTCCATCTTTGGTGAGGTTTTCGCCGCGGGTGAGTTTGCTGCCCAACAGCAGCTGCTCCTCGCCCTCAGCACATTGCGCCAGCTGCAACACCTGGAGCTCTTTAGTGAACCGAATTACTCAACGAACCAGGCGCTGGTGCTCAGCCACCAGTTTGGGCCGATCGTCTCGAAGCTGGAAAGCTTTGCAGTGAGCGGCTTTCAGGCGGACGTTGTGGCGCTTCTCGGCGAAGCGGGGCGGCTGAAGCGGCTGACGCTGGACCGACTGCCGCTGCCGGCGCTGCAGCAGCTGCTCGAGGTAAACAACCGCCGACTGGAGAGCACTCTGACGCACCTCAGCGTGGACGACCTGCAGCTGGACAGTCTGCAGTTCATTTGTGAGCACTTTGCCAGCCTGGAATCGCTCGAGATTGGACTTGATGATGTAAGTTTTGTGATGTTTTCTTTTTCGGTTCACATTCTCATCATCTCATTCACGCACAAACAGGTAAAGATCCTCGACATTGCCAAGGCCCTTCAACGGCTGCCCAAGCTGACCACTCTTAAATTCAAAACCTTTGGCATCGAGCAGCTGGATCCGCAGCAGCGAGAGGCACTGCCGCCTCTAGCGAACATCAAATCTGTGACCATCTTCAAGCTGAACATCTTCTCGCACTCTGTCTCTGGACCGAATCACATCGTGCAGACACTGGCCACCCTCTTTCCCAACGCCGAGGCGATCTACCTGCGCAATGAGAATCCTCGCCACACACCGGCTCTGCTGGCGGGCATCGTCAAGGCCGATCTGAGCTTCTCTGAGCTGGAGTACCTAAAGCGGTACCAGTTCTACGCTACCGCCGAGATGAAGCACGCTGGGCGACATGCGGAACGATGTCGTCGAGAGAAGCGCAGTCGAAAGGAGCGAATGTGGGACTATGAGGGGGATGCTAATGAGGGCAATGGTAATGCTGCTGCTGCTCCTGTGCTCGACCGATTCGACCACAATGCTCGCCTGGGTCGGCTGTCCATTGGTCAGGCGATTCTCGCCCGTCGGGTCAATCCGGCCCTCTTTGAGAGTGGAAACGCCGCAAACGATGACGCAAACTCCAACTGAAGGGATGTTTGCTCGACAAAAGCCTTCTCCTTCTCCAGTTACCTTGAACTATTCTTAACTGGCCGCCATTCTTTTCCCGGCTGTGTACAAGACCACCACCACCCTTGTTAGTGGTAAACAATAACAATAAAAAGGTGGCAAATAAAAAGAAAAAAAGCTTGCCGGTGTAATTTAATAATTAGCATTGGTGGTCGTGCATCACAAGAATGCACAATTAGTGGAAAGGAAGTGGAGCGATGCTGTTTGCGAGCTGATAGTGAGATTTCGTTTACTCGTACTAATGATCATTGTACAGACTGTTGAGTGTTACCTGTCGCAGGCAAATCTAGGTTTCCCGGTTAGGGAAGGGGTTTATGGTAGTGGTGATGATGATGAGGTGGGGTCTCAACAGTTTTGTCTCTCCATTAGTTTTCTCAAGCAGCTTAGCGAGAAGAAGAAAAAAGAAAAAGGCAAAAATGCATTAGCCTAGACAAACAGAGAGACACTCAATGTGCAGATTGTCAATGTGTACTCTCTCTCCTCTCCTTTCTTTCTTGTCAGTAATTGCATTAGCCGGTGCCGGCAAATGGTAATCGTCTGCGGCGCTGTCATAGTTTGTCTGTCAACAGCAATCTGCTGTGTGGTGATGAGTGGCGAGAAGTGCTGTTGCTGTTGCTGCTGCAGCCTCTGATAAGACCACCCAACTCTGGCAAGTGAATGCAATAGTGAAAATGTAACAGAAGTGCTCTCTTGTGCTGTACAGCAGCAGCAGCGGCAGACTGTGTGCTGTACATCGTGCCTGCTGATTGGATTTCAGAGCCACCTTTCTTGCTCTTGTTTTTCTGCCCAAATATGGAGGTGCAGTGCTGCTGGCAGTCCAGGACGACGACGACGACGACGACCACCTCCTCCTCAGGCTCCACCTTGGGTTGATGCTGGTGGTGATGGTGATGGTCGTCGGCTCCGGATTCAGAGTGTGCACCCTAGGCTACATATTTGAGTGACAGTATCTCTGTGGAGTACGGCAGTGACCACCATCACCATCACCGTTTACAGTTTTACCATCCATCCATCCATCCACATCACCTCAGGTGTGTAAGTGCCTGTAAGCTTGTCTTTCTCTCTCCTTTCCCTTCCCTTAGCTCTTACCCATTATTATAAAGGCAGCTGATAGTCGGGTGACTTTGCCTTTCAGTTGTTGAGATTGTCGTACTCTCTTGCCTCTTCTTTCCTTTCTGAAGTACGTGGAGAGGTGTTTCTTTTCCCTCACTTACTTATTTTTAGCCGACTGTACATTAGAAAGGACTGCTGACTAATTCTAACACTTTTTCTTCCTCTCTTTTCACTTTTTTGTTTCACCAGAACCCAATCAAATCCAATCAAAATGTGTGACGACGAAATCGCCGCTCTGGTCATCGACAATGGCAGTGGCATGTGCAAGGCCGGTTTCGCCGGCGACGACGCCCCCCGAGCCGTCTTCCCCAGCATCGTCGGTCGTCCCCGCCACCAGGGCGTCATGGTGGGCATGGGCCAGAAGGACAGCTACGTCGGCGACGAGGCGCAGAGCAAACGAGGCATCCTCACGCTGAAGTACCCCATCGAGCACGGCATCGTCAACAACTGGGACGATATGGAGAAGATCTGGCACCACACCTTCTACAATGAGTTGCGCGTCGCCCCCGAGGAGCACCCCATCCTCCTGACTGAGGCGCCCCTTAACCCTAAGGTGAACCGTGAGAAGATGGTGCAGATCATGTTCGAGACCTTCAACACGCCGGCGACCTACGTGCAGATCCAGGCCGTCCTCTCGCTGTACGCCTCCGGCCGAACCACCGGCATCGTCCTCGACTCTGGCGACGGAGTCTCGCACACGGTGCCCATCTACGAGGGATACGCCCTCCCGCACGCCATCCTCCGCATTGATCTTGCCGGCCGCGACCTGACCGAGTACCTGGTGAAGATCCTCACTGAGCGCGCCTACTCCTTTACCACCACCGCAGAGCGGGAGATCGTCCGCGACGTGAAGGAGAAGCTCTGCTACGTGGCCCTGGACTTTGAGCAGGAGATGGCCACTGCGGCTAACACCAGTTCGCTAGAGAAGAGCTACGAGCTGCCCGACGGCCAGGTGATCACCATCGGCAATGAACGCTTCCGTTGCCCGGAGGCGATGTTCCAGCCGTCCTTCCTCGGCATGGAGGCAGTGGGCATCCACGAGACCACCTTCAACTCCATCCTCAAGTGCGACCTGGACATCCGCAAGGACCTCTACGCGAACATCGTCCTCTCGGGTGGCACTACGATGTACCCGGGCATTGCCGACCGCATGCAGAAGGAGATCACCGCACTGGCGCCGCCCTCTATGAAAATTAAGATCATCGCTCCGCCGGAGCGCAAGTACTCCGTCTGGATCGGCGGCTCCATCCTCGCCTCCCTCTCCACCTTCCAGCAGATGTGGATCAGCAAGCAGGAGTACGACGAATCAGGTCCCTCCATTGTCCACCGAAAGTGCTTCTAAACTTGAAAGTGATTGTTTGCTGTCTCTTGTTATCTGTTGTATACTTAAATCTGCTTAAAACGCCATCATTATATGAGTTGACCGAGAATTCTAAAGACCAAAATAAGATGCAGTTCCCGTTTTGATGTATGCAAAAAAAGTTTTTTATTGTCCCACCACCTGAGCCATTCCAATAAAAATGTTAACAACAAACTCTGTATGTAAAGTGTCAAAAAGTCCGTTTTAAAATTGCAAAAACAATGGAAAATGGAATCAGCGGCTTTGGCTGATAAAATTTCGCTGCCGTCGATTACCTCATCGTTATCGAGCACTGCGGTGGAGTCGTCGTCCACTCTTTCTCACCGTCGTCTGCTGAATACCCTCTTTTCTCCTACCTCTTCTCCCTCATGTCCAAATATGGGCAGAAAAAACAGCAGCAGCATGTTCTGAAATTGCACTGGAGAAAGTGTTGTACCGCCTCCTGCAGTGTTGCTGCTGCTAATGAATGTACAGCACACTAGAGACACATTGAGGTTGTTCACTATAAAAGACTAGAGCACAAATCAATTGTCTTGGGGAAAAAGTGGAAAGAGAAAAATGAAAACAAACCTGCCACCTGTAACTGAAAAGAAGAATTCGAAAAGGAGTAAGAAGAAGAGGACTGTGGTTGTGCTAATCAGCTTCTTCTTTGTCAAACGACGCGGCAACATTCTAGTTCGACTAAAGAAATGTGTTGGTAAGTGTTTTTTTTAAATTGCTTTTGTATAAACTAACAGTTTTTTCCGCTGCAGTCAAAGTTCGCTTGAAGATCTTGCTGAAAAATAAAAAGAATAAACAAAAGAAATAACAAAATTTACACCTGAACGTAAAATATCACTGTTGAGCCTGGTCGAGCACATTGGTTAATCGGTTGCACTTTTTTACCTACAAATAAAGTGTCCGTTCAGTGAAGAGAAACAAATGAAAGTCTTTTCACCGATTGAACACTTTATTTATAGATAAACAACCGATTAAAATGAAGTTCATTCAATCAGCTTATATTTCAAACAAATAAAATGACTCAACAAAACTTTAAAATCAAACTTGTTGTTAAATTTTGCCAGAGAGTATAAGTACTCTCCAAATCAATCAATCCGCAGATGATGATAATGATAAATTAGCAAATCAATGCAATAATAATACTAAATGAATGCAGAAGTTGCGGCATAAAAGGCCAAAAAGAGATTAAGTGTGATCACTCACCACCCGATCACTGCTCACTTCTTGTAGCCGCCCATGCGTTTGCGCCCAGCAGACGAAGACTTCTTTGAAGACTTCCTCTTGCTCTTGCTTTTGTTTGTCTTATGGCTCTTTTTGGAGCTCTTCTTGGTGGCACTCGATTTTTTGCCCGACTTGTCACTTTTGCGCCTGCCCGCCTTGCTGGACTTCTTTGAATTGTGGCTTGACTTTTTGCTGCTGACAGCGCCACTCTTCTTGCTCTTGGCTTTGCTACTCTTGGCAGTTCTCACGGAGGACTTGCCGCCTCGCTTGGACTTCTTTGGATTGGTGCAGCACAGCAGGTACAGAGCGAAAAGAGTGCACAAGAGAACGACTAGAGCGCAAATGCCCGCAAAGATGACCGTCGTTGGGGGACCGGAGGTGGTGCCCAGGATCTGTTTAATGAAGAAATGGTGTTAAAAAACTAAAAATGTTGAAACAGTTCATTCAAACCTTGCCCTCAATGTACTCGCGCATCAGTCCCTTTTGCTTCTCCTTCAGCTCCTTGTCTAGACAGGACCAGTTCTGGTTGCAGACGCTGAAGAAGATGTGGTTGCGCACGTCGGTGGCAATCTTCGGCTCGGTCAACCCGGTGAAGATCTGATTGACGAGGAGGGCGTTCACCAGTTTGCCAATGAACCAGCGGCACCAGGTGTGATCTAATTAAGAGCATCAGATAACATCATTAGTAAGTTAAACAAATCTTTGACCTCTAATCTGAAAAACCTTACCTTGAACGCAATGGCGGTCCCAGTGCGGTGGAATGGTGAATGGCTCATAATTGGGGAAATCCCAGGGTCCTTCAGTCTTCTCCTCCTCATCATGTTTGTGTTTAGTGGTATGCTTGTCCTCAGAGTCTTCTTTATCCTCCTTCTTGTCATCATTCTCATTCGGACTCGCCGTTGGACAGGCCGGGCAACGTGCCTGGACAGCACTCATTCTGTGAAGAACTGTGACGGACACTTGCACCAAAAAATCAGTGAAATTCAGTGAGCTCAGAAGTCGCTGACGTAGAGCAGATAAAAGACAACTTAAAAGTGACAAGTCTGAAGATTGTGAGCCATTTTTAACCACAGGTGCTGTTCGATAGTAGAACTATTAAATGAAAACTTGCAAATTATGATAAATCAACACTTCAACAAGTGAATACATTTTTACGGCTCTCCGTTTTTACAACCAAAGCTTTTGCCACCCAAGACTACACCGAGTTAATCTTAAATTTGTGCCCCCTCTCTCGATTCGTCCGCTGGCACTCGGTGTTTCGGTCGACAATGTTGCGCACGCACTGGTAGCGCGCCCTGGGCACGTCCACGGTCATGTGCTCGACGGCGTAGAAGAGGCGGCCCGCTTCAGACAGCAGGTACAGCAGCTCATCGCTCTTCAGCCGGTCCGCTTCCGGTCCGAAGAGTGCCCGGTAGAGGCGGTCGGTAAGCGAGGTCAGCGGTTGGCCGTACTTGCGGGCAATGGAGAGGAAGAGGGTGTGATCACAGTTGGACGCCGCGCCCATGATGCAGTTACGCAGGTCGCGAATGTAGGTCGTCTTCTCGTAAACCTGGCCAAGCTGCTGTTGGGCTGTGAAAAAGAAGAGAAAAATGTAACTAAAAAATTGACATAAAAAATTGGTTTACCTCTAATCTTCTGAACGCGCTCCAGCAGCGCCTCGACGCCCTCGCCGCCGTACCTGAGCAGCTGCTCAGTGGAGACGGCCTTCGGGCTCTTCAGCAACCGCTCAATCGTCTCCAGTTCCTTGCGGTCGTCGGCGGAGAGGCGAACGCCGCCCAGCCGGACCGACCGCTTGAGGTCGTCGAGGTGGGCTCGGGCCCGTCTGACGGCCACAGCCTTGGCCACCTGCGGGCGGATGGTGCCATTTCGAACCAGAAGCTCAATCGGCTTCAGCTTGCCGCTCAGTAGCCAGGGATCCTTCAGCAGCGTCGGCTGCCACTCTTTCAGAAAGTCCACCCTGTTCTTGTTGCTACTGTCCTCATCATCTTTATCACCCCCCGCCGTATCACTCAAATCAGTCCGTCCGCCGTAGTAGTAGAAGGTGCTGCGACTTTTCGCCTTTAGACTCTCCCTGACGTCCTCTTTGCCCTTCTCAAAGCCGCCCTTGATGCCGAGCTTCGATTTGAAAGACGCCTCCAGGTTGACGCTGATCTCCTGTTCGTCGGTGCTGCTCAGGTACTCGCTCTCGATGGCTGTCTTCTGATAGAGGAAGCCGCCAAAGTGACCTGTCTCAAAGTAGTGCGTCCCGAAAGAGGCGATGAATCCGTCATATGCGGCCGGGTCGTCCTCATAGGCAGCCGGCAGGCGGTTGTCTACGTACTCCAGGAAGTCCTCACTTAGCTTCATCTGATCGCCAAACTTGAAGTCCACTTGAGTGGTGGTAATGGTCGCAGAGGTCTGGAGATGAAGATTGAGAGAATAGTATCATCAAAACAAACATCAAACTTACCTCTGCCAAGCTTTTATTCGACTTCATAATCTGCTCCTGTGACTCTCTGTAGCTGGAGCTGGCGGAGAAGCTGCCAAAGAGGCCACTGCCGACGTCTAGGCCAACGTTGGCCGCCAGCCAGCCCTTCAACTGCTTCAGACTCTGCTCAAAGTCGGTGCGCACTATGAGCGCCCCCGAGGGGAGGCTGTTCAGGCCGGCTACCTGGTCGGGCACGTCAAAGGCGAGGTCGCCGTTCTCCGGGTGGGCCCAGGTGTTGCCGCCCTTGCAGCTGAACTCAAAGAGCGTCCGTCCGAAGCCGTTGGCCGAGAGTAGATTTGTGGGAAAGAGGTCCAGCGTAGTGATGTCCACGCCGCGGGCCATGCGAACCAGTCCGGGATAGGGATTGCGACAGCTCGATTCGCCGGACGCCAAAAGTGGACTGGTGATTGTTAGGAAAAAACATAAAAACAAGTGATTTGGTGATCGACTTTGGCGCTCCATCGTTGCTGAGGCTGCTGGTTTTGTTGCCAAGCTGATAAAGTTCACCGTCAAACGCTTTTATATGCAGGAGGTTTTTCATTTTGAGGCAGCAACAGGAACTACTTGAAATGTTGTCGAGTGATAAATGTTGAAAAGATACCCCCGTCCTCGTTTTCAGCAGCGCTGACCCCTTGAACTAGAAGATTGCTGTTGTTGATCTTGGTCTCATGAGTGCATAATTTCCAATTAGCATTAAAAAAGAAGACATCGGTCAGCTCTAACCGGTTAGTGCTGTTCAGTCAATGCTTTCCTCTGCTTTAGGTACTCTCTGCCAGATGACCTCTGGTGACACGAGAACAGGATTGGTAGATTAAAAGCTGAAAAAACATGCTTACATCTTCATAGTGGTTTGCAACTTGGAAAACAATTTTGATTACACAAACAAATTACAAGATTAGCGGTCAAGACATGATTGCACTCTAGTAACATGATTACCGATTACTGCAAATGAGCACAATTTGGCGGCCTCATGTTTTTGACCAATGACCTTGAAACGAGCTGCTCTACTTGTCCGGAAAAAAGCTTAAATGAAACGGGTAAGTTAGGTTTGTACTGCCTGGCTGAACAGCCTTCCCCCACACCAAACTCTTTTTTCATCAGGGTGATAAGATTGTTAGCAGCCAAACGGCAACTAACTTTCTTATCACCCACGTACAAACGATTTCAGCTGACAAAGTTCAAACACAAATTCACAAACACATTTTCATAAATCCACTTTTCTTTAAATTGTCTCCCATCAAAGGACATCCACAAAACTGCCCTTAACTCATTTTTCTCCTCCCACATATTTTTGGAAGCCTTCGTCACCCTGATCCTGACATTGAAAAAATTGTAACAAAAATGCCTGGCGAATATCTGTTTGCTTATCATCACCAACATTTTGGTTGTGCGACTCACAGAACGCGCAGCTGACGACACACGTGTAGGGAAAGTGGAAACGTTGCCTGCTACTGCTTTGTTGCGTCATTTTAGCTCAGTAGCCGATGAGCTGTCGGCTCGCTGTTTCTCCTCGTTCTCTCAACTGTTTACAATTCAAGAGTGTCGTCTTTCTCTAATCTATTTTATCTGTAGAGTTTTCAGCACCCACCACCATGAGCTCCCGCAGCTCGATGTCCACAAATCCGGCGGCTAAGCGGGTGCAGGTTGACCTGGCCAAGTTCCAAGCGGACCATGCCGCCCATCGAATGTTCCACATTGAGCCTGCGAGAGAGGATGGAGACCTGTTCACGCTGAAGGGCCATGTCTACGGGCCACCGGGCACTCCCTACCAAGGCGGCGTCTTCCACCTGGAGATGACCATTCCGCCGACCTATCCCTTCCAGAGCCCGACTGTCAGAATGACCACCAAAGTGTGGCACCCCAACATCGGTGATGAACTTGACTCTGACTTGTATTCGACTTACTTTTTCCCCACTTTTCCCACAGACGAATCTGGCCACGTCTGCCTGGACATTCTGAGCAATCGGTGGACCGCCGCCATGTCCATCTGCACGACAATGATGAGCATTCAGGCGCTGCTCTGCTCACCCAATGCCGATGACGGCCTGAACGATGTGGCGGCGGAGCAGCTGATGGAGAACCCCAACGACTACGAAAAGACCGTCTGTTTCTGGACTTATCACTATGCGGTCAAGGCTGACGACAGGACCGCCGAAATGGTGAACACTAATGAGCCTCTTGAAGGTGGGTGTGCATTTAGTAGAGTGTTTTATAAAGGGTGATCAACTATCTTTATCTCTTCAGCTATCGTTAGTCGCGTGATGGCTCTTACTGGAAAAGACTTTGACAGTGCGTTGTCCCTGCTCTCCTACTACAACTGGGACCAGAAGATCGTCATTTCTAACCATGGAAAAAGTGACAGCGAACAAAGTGGCAGTCGAAATCACCACTCATCTTCTGCTGAAGACTAATTGATGAGGAGGAGAAAAACCTCTCAATGTCGCCGTTAAACCCACTTGTACCAAAAGAGTGATCTCCTAATTCTGTGTTATAATTTGTCAAATAATTTTGATCTAATCTAATCATCTTTCGAAGACGCATTCACTGCGTAGAAAAAGAAAGGAGAGACTCCGCCTCTTTTTCATTTTTCTCTTGTTCATTCGAGTCGCCGCTTTGCCGCTCGTGCTCTGCAGCTGCAGCGGCTGATGCAAAAGATGTAAACAATCCATTTGCTTGCTGGAAAATACCTTGAAAAGCTTTTCAGTTTCTCTTCTTTCTAGTCAATGATGATGAATAGCAGATGAGTGAACGCATCAACGCCTTTTCCGATGACATCTTTGCCCTCCTCTTTGGCCACTTTAGCCTGTCTGAGTTGCTCGCCTGTCGGCTCATCTGCCGTCGCTGGAACAGCGCCGTCCACCAGATATGCAGTCTTCGAGAGTCGGCGAAGCTCTTTACCTCAGCAAACGATGTGCTCCACTACGGTGAGGAAGTACTACTGCATCAGGTGAAGGACAGAAAGACCGCAGCTTCACTTGGTACTGACCTCGAGTACTGGGCGCTGAAGCCGCCCGGCAGAGATGACCATCTGATTTTAAATGATTGCCAACTGACTCCCGAGTTTTGTCAGTTCTTTGCGCGACTTTTTCCCAATGTAAAGCACCTGATTGTGTACCTAAATGATGACGATGACCATCACCACCAGCTATTGAAGAATTTGCCCACCCTCCTGCAGTACTACTCTGTCAGCTTGGAGAGCCTATCACTCGGTGGTCATGTCAGTAGGTTGCAAAGCAGCTCTACTCATCACTTTCTGCCCTTTATCAACTCCTGTCTACCTCAACTGAAACGACTAGACCTTCTGACGAGAAACTTCTCACTGCTTCTTTTTAACAAAGGATTATACTCTTTGGCACAAGTTCTGAGCCAGCTGAAGCATTTTTCGGTCAATGGGAAGGCTGTTTCGAATTCAGATCAATGTTTTCCTTTTTCTTCTACTTCGAATCATAGGAGTGGACTTCACCTGGACATTGCCCCTGTCTTTGAGCTTCTCAGCGAAAGCTGCACTAGTCTGATCTTGAAGGACGTCAACTTTACTGCCGTCCACTTGGCGGACATTTACGACACCCTGTCGACCAATCCGCGTCTAGTCACCAGTGTCACGCACATCAGCCTCACCGGAGATCTCTCACTGGCTGTGGTCAAGTTTATCTGCACCAACTTTCGCTACCTCACAAAGCTCCAGTTGGAGTTTGCCAGCACAGAAACGGTAAGTCATTTTTTGTTTGAATTTTGAGTGATCTTGTTCTAACTCTTAATTTCTTCTTCACCAGACCATTTTATGCTCTCAAATCCTGACTGAAATATGCCACTTCAAGAGTCTCGTTGAGCTTCATCTGTGTAACTTGACGTACATTTTAGCACTCTTGCCTCTTCATCACCATTTCAACCAATCACACCGATTAACTCCCAGCCCCTTACACTCTCTGCGTACTTTAACTTTGTTCAACTGCAAAGTGCCCACTGAAAAATGCGCTCAATTTTTCAGCGAACTTGTAGTTTACTTTCCAAACATTGAGAACTTTACCGTCAAAACACCGTCCCCAGCAGACAATCTAAATTGCAGAATAGTAGAGCAATCTTTGAGGAGCTTCTTCACTAAACTAAAGAGCATCAATCTAGTTGACTCGGCTGAAGCTGGTTCAGCAGTTGCAGAAATGTTTAGTAAAAATCGACGTTTTGCTGAGTATGATGATGAGCAAATGGACACTTCATAACAAATTTTTCAGTTTTTTAATTTTATAAGAACTATTTTATTAGTTACTTTCTCTAAGAACAGATGGCATTTAGACGATAGTTTGAGAAACTAAAAATCAATCAGACAATCATGAGACTGCAAACTTTTCAGCAGTGCACAGGCCAACCTTCCCTTTCCCCTAATTTTGATCTAAACAATATTCGACGGCCACTGATACAAATGGTCCGTACAAACTGTTTAATGAAACGGAAAAATTAAAGCACAACTTTTTCGGCATTTCCTCCTTCTATTTGCTTTGGCCTGAACAGTACTTTGTTTAGTGGTGTGGTACTAATGTCTGGCTAGCAGTAGTGAATGGTGGGGAGACACCGCAAATAATAAAGAAGCAAATAACCGCAATTTTGCAGTCAAGCAAATGCTTCCTGGGAAAGCCAAACACAAACACTCACACAGACGGACAATAAAAAAGGCAAGCGAGCACTTCACGGGACACACTTTTCATCGTTTAACGAAAAAAATGAACTTTCACCTGCTGTTGCTGCTCCTGCTCATCACTTTCGCTCAAGAGAAAAGTAATTTGTCAGCAGCGGCGGCCGCAACTTGCTCAACTTTGACCTAGATAAGTTGGCAGCAACAGGTGGTGGACAAGTGGTCTTTCACTGCCTTCAGTGTTCTCACCCTCAAGGCTGTATTCTTGTCTAAAGAAGAAGAAGAAGAAGAGAAAAAGTTGCCCTGTTACTCCCGTGACCAAATTCTCCACTCATTCTCCGTGGTTGTTGACTTGATGACTCTGCAAACTACAGAGCAGTGAAAGCTTTTTCAGCAATTTTGTTTTTCAAGAAGTCTAACGAGGCCAATCACACTTTTGTTTTTCTGCGTGCATCCTCAGGCCTGGAGGGCAACTCAAGTGCGCTCAGCCGTGTTTTGTAGTCGGCAGAGGAAGATTCTTTCGTTTGAAGAGGAGGAGGAAAAGAAGAGGCTTCGCTCATTTGCCCAGTCAAATGAGCGGCTTGAGAGGGGAGCTCATTTGCATTTGCAGTTTTTTAACTGCTACTGCTGATCAGTGCAGTGGGTCACTGTGTGCAAATGAATCTGCTTCCCTCTCCTTCCTTCCCCACTAATCTTCCCGCAATTTAATTCAAAGCAGTAAGCTCTCATTTCAGACTTTCGACTCTGAATTGCCAACAGGTGAACGAGTGCTGGACCACGACGACGACGATGACGACGACCAAAGGACACAAACACTGCCCGACAATTTACTCAGCCTGGACGCCATTACCGAACAGAAAGCCAAAGGGACGGACGGACGAAGCCAATTTTCAATTGAGCCGATTAAGCAGACTTGCCTACAACTACAAAAGCAGAAGTAGTAGTAAGACGCTGGAGGGAAGAAGAAGAGTGCTGTGTGAGTATGAAATCGCAGTCGGCAATTGAAAAGAAAAGGGGGCAAAGAAGGAAAGGGACGCTGTACAAAACGCAAAAGAAAGATTTGAAACCGTTGTCCGCAGATGGTCGGCAGTTTAGTGCAGTGTGTGTGTGTCCGTGTAATGGTAATTCGCTGGGCGGCCATGCAAAAGCCGCTCACGTGCAGCTCGGGTACAATTTGTCGTCGTCGTTGTTCTTTTATTTTTCTTCTTCCTCTAGCAAATCGTATCTTTAGAAACGACAATCACTTTTCAAGCTTTTTCTGTAGTCATCAGAATCCGTTTACAGACTTTTTTCTGATGCAGTTTCAGTTTTGTTGTACACTGACTTACTGACTGACAGCTGCCTTTCTATCCAATGTCAAATCTGGGCGTTTTTAGTCAGTCTTTCCAGTCACTCTGATCTGAACCGGTTGACGAGCACACAACTTTACCGGCATCGAAACTTTCCTTATGAACTGCTGCCACGACAGTGGCCCAACGACACCGTCTCCCCTTGCCCCCCGCAGTGACATATCAATTCACTACATCATTCATTCATTCATACGGCACATTCATTCAACGGCAGCAACAAACTAGTCATTTGCAGTGACCATGCATATCTCATTATTATTATTATTACTACTTGTTGCTGTTTACTGCTGTTTAGTTACTGTGCTAGCCGCTGCTGTTGCTGCTGCTGCTGCTAAGCCATTTGACCATTTGATGATCTTTTCTGATGATTTTCCCGCTTTTCCACTCCTCCCACTTCTTTTTTCGCTACTCAGCAGGTCAAGCACACACGCACTGAGACACAGACTCGCTGACTGACTGACTGAATTTCCTGTTCAGCTGTTCAGTGTCGATAACCTGACACACATTATCACTAGCAAATTGTCAGTGGTGGTTAATGTGGTGAATGTCGTGAATGTGCTGGTGGTGGTGGCAGTTCCAACTGTGTGACACTTTGACAGACTCTGAACAACAGGCAGTCAACTCAACCTGTGCTGACCTTGGCTCAGCTGGCAACTTGCACTAATTAGCAAATCAAATTAACACTGTCACACAAAGGCAAAAAACACCTGAGCGCACTTACGAGGGAAGGTCTCTTTGTTCATAAAAGGTGTCAGTCAGCTTGTTGACAGATTCGTTTTCATTTCAACTGAAAAAATTAAAAGCACACCGCCAATCTCAGTTGGCAAACAATACAATGCACTGAAACGTTGAGACATTTACAGCAATTAAGTTCATTTTGAGCCTCAGCAGTTTTACGATGACAATAGAGGCAGAATTACTAGAGCAGCCAATTCACCCGGTGCAAAACATCTGGAGCATGAATTTCTTAGTTTTTATTTGTGTTGTTTTGAGACCCATTTCCGCTCTAAAAATACTAGTTTTAATCGCCCTTCCATCGTAGTAAACAGTATTTGTTGCTGTTGTTGTTGTTGTGTCCAGTCAGACACATTTGATACCATCTCGAAAACACTTACAATGTGTTATTAATTACTCTCGAGCTCTTGATAACTTTCTTGCTTTCTTCATATACTCCTTCATTTTCCCTCATTTAGATCCCACACAGGTTTGTCTTGCTAGCATCCATTAGTTGCAAGAGAGAATAACAACAAAAAGAAAAATTGCGACACAAAACGATTGCAAACAACACCAAACAACTTCTATTTTTCTCTTTCTCTCACAGACTTTTTTGGGAGTTCAAAAACAGTCAGTTAGTCAACACAAATTTCCAGTCAAAAATAGGCGCAGTTTTTTTGCCATTTTACACAGCAAGAAAATAGAAGTAACCATTCTTTTTTTCAACAAGGCAGCGACAGCAGCAGACGAGTTAATTGCCGGTAAAAAATGAAAAAAGAAAGGTAAATTACATTAGCGCTAATTAGTACCTTGATTTATTATTAGACGAAATGATGCCGCTGATGATGATGAACGGTAGTTGTGTGCAGCAGTGTGCTGCCTGTGGGTGGCGGGAAAAAGAAAAAAGGGATAAAAAGAGAGAAGGAGAAATACCGGCCCTCCATTACGTAATGATCATGCTACTACCCATGACACATTAGCTTTGTTTTTGATGCGGATTTACCCTGATTTAGTGTAGTCGCTTATCACCGCCGCATTTAAATATCACATTTTTATCTATGGCGCTAAATAAGCGGAGATAGTCCGATGCTATCATTTTGAACCGTCTACTATCGTTCAGTACTGTTTTTTCTTCTTTTTTTCAGATCAACAAAAATGTCTTATCAACGCTGATGTCTTTTTGGTTAGAAAGCTCTGGCTAGCGGTATTAGATTTGCCTCTTTTTATTTACCTGATTTAGTTAAAAAAAGATTATTGCATATTATAATTAGATAAGTGAACAAGCACACACGCTCGCATATTTTCATTTGGTTTCATTAGCGACTGGACATTAAAAAGCTAAAGAGAAGCCCGGCAATCGCTACACATTTCGCTGATTGATAAATTGCCATCACTTTTCTGTGCACACATTTCAGTACTCTTCAGTATGGCACTCACTATTTGGCCTGTGTCTCCAAAACACAGTATTGCAGCAACAGCAGTTGCTGGGCCATTACCCTAAATTAATAGTAGTCAAATTTATTACTTTGCAAAGAAATCGTATTTTTGTGAGAAGTGTGTACAAGAAGTGTGCCTCAGTGTGTGTGTGTTCCTCTGAAGGCGGCCTCCTTCCTCTTTTTTCTGCTACTGCTATTTCAAAAACTCTAATCAAATCGCAGCGAGCCTTCGAGTTTCTCGCCATATTTTACCAAATTACCGTAGATTTGAGCACTATTTATGGTGTTGTTATTTACCGTTGCCATTTGTTGCGCTGCCACCGTTTGCAAATGAACGAAAAATGCTGTAGTTCCGGTCAGTCAGTTAGCGAAGCGAGAGAGAGAGAGAGAGAGAGAGAGAGAGAGTTCATTGCGATCATTACCACCAAAGTGAGGCACTGCTGCTGTTGCTGCCAGTAGCAAAAGGAAGACTAAATTACGGTCAGTAGCCTCGGTTGTAAATGCAGATTTGTTTGCTCGTTTGAATTTGAAATAGTATTGGAAAATTATCAAGCTTTGAAAAACAGTTGACTCATCAGTTCAACTAAATTCGATTTTCAGCAATCAGCAATGTTTTTCAAAGTCTGCATTTATAAAAAGGACAAATCAAATGCACTGTCATTCTTTGCGTTTTGCTTGCTTAGCCTTACTAGTATTTTTGCTTTTTTAAAACTGTAAACCTTCTTTTTGGCAAAAGATGCCCATCACGAACATTCTCGCTCGTCAGATTTTTGACTCTCGTGGCAACCCGACTGTTGAGGTGGAGCTGACCACGGAGTGCGGCACCTTCCGCGCGGCGGTGCCCAGCGGCGCCAGCACCGGCGTGCACGAGGCGCTGGAGCTGCGCGACAACGACAAGACCAAGTACCACGGCAAGTCGGTGCTGAAGGCCATCAACAACGTCAATCAGATCATCGCCCCGAAGTTGGTCGGCTCGGTAAGAGCAGAGACTGAGAGAGGTTTGGTTGACCCTTTGAAGCAAACAACTTTCCCTGCAGAATGTGGACGTCACCAACCAGGCGGCCGTGGACGACCTGCTCTGCAAGCTGGACGGCACCGAGAACAAGGGCACCCTGGGCGCCAACGCCCTGCTGGGCGTGTCGATGGCCGTGGCCAAGGCTGGTGCCGCGAAGAAGGGCGTCCCCCTGTACCAGCACCTGGGCGACCTCGCCGGCAGCAAGTCCTTCATCATGCCCGTTCCCGCATTCAACGTCATCAACGGTGGCTCGCACGCCGGCAACAAGCTGGCCATGCAGGAGTTCATGATCCTCCCCACTGGAGCCTCCAGCTTCAGCCAGGCGATGCGCATTGGCAGCGAGGTGTACCACCACCTGAAGGCAGTCATCAAGAAGAAGTACGGCCTCGATGCGACCTGCGTCGGCGACGAGGGCGGCTTTGCCCCCAACATTCAGAACAACAAGGAGGCGCTGGAGCTGGTGAAGACGGCCATCGCCATGGCTGGATACACTGGCCAGGTGGAGATTGGTAAGCAAAAGAGTTGAAAAGTTCAGTGTCAAAACAAGACTTTTCTTTTCATTTGTCACTGTTCAGGAATGGACGTGGCCGCCTCTGAGTTCTACGCCGACGGCAAGTATAATCTGGACTTTAAGAGTGCCTCCAGCAAGCAGCTGGTCGACTCGAAGGGCCTGGCCATGCTCTACTGGGAATTCATCCGCGACTACCCCGTGGTCAGCATCGAGGACCCCTTCGAGCAGGACGACTGGCAGGCCTGGGTGAACTTCACCGCCAGCGTCTCCATTCAGGTGGTCGGCGACGACCTGACGGTGACCAATCCGAAGCGCATTCAGACGGCGGTGCAGAAGAAGGCCTGCAACTGTCTGCTCCTGAAAGTGAACCAGATTGGCACCGTCACCGAGTCGATCAAGGCCCACCAGCTGGCCAAGGCCAACGGCTGGGGCACCATGGTCTCCCACCGATCGGGCGAAACGGAGGACACCTTCATCGCCGACCTGGTGGTCGCCCTCTCCGCCGGTCAGATCAAGACCGGTGCCCCCTGTCGCTCGGAGCGAACTGCCAAGTACAACCAGCTGCTCCGGATTGAGGAGCAGCTCGGCGCCGGCGCCAAGTTTGCCGGCAAGAACTTCCGCAACCCAGTCTAATGCCAGTCTTGAGGTGCGCTGATCCAGTAGTATTATCTACTGGGCGCCATTCTCTTTTGCCAATGATGCAGCATTGCAACGTTTAAATTTTTGTTTTCAGCACAAATTAAAATTCTGCTGCGGAATCGAACCGGGCGATCGACTTTTACGTCCTCTATGGCTGGTCTGGTGTCAAGTTTTTTTGCTGTCAAAGCTCGAAGAGTTTGTTTTGAGTTTTTGCTGGTCATTTCGATTCTGCTCCTCTATTTTCGAAATTCTTTCACCTGAACGTTTCCTTTAGTACGCCGTCACAATGAACTGGATGGGTGGTCATCTGGCGCAGTTTAAGCGAAAGCGAGTGAGCAAGAAGGCAGAAGAACGCCGCCGAATTGAAGAATACATAGCAAAGCGACAGAAAAAGGAAATCATGTCTGGTGTTCATGACTTCAACCGCCAGGAAACCTCGTCCTCTACTGAGCCTTTCATCAATCAGCAAAACTTGAACAGCAAAACAGGAGACTTCTTTACATCAGCCAATTTCGAACCAAGAGACACCTTCAAACAGTCGGTTGATCCCGCTCTGTTGGCGAATCCATGGGCCGGAATTGACCCAAACTTTTTGAAGCCAAAAGTTTTCCCATCGTACTTGAAAAATACACCCAAACTGTACTTTGATGCTGCTGAAGGAAACTTTACTACTAAACCAGCAGCTTCAGTGATTTCTCCAATCAGAAGCACTTCGCAAAATGAGTTTAATTTTAATGACAAAATCAATGTGCCAGAGTTTTCTTCTCCATTTGAAGATTATGGTCCTGTTTTGCCACCAGTTTCAAGTGGATATCCTTCACAGGTATTATGAAAAAGTTTTTTACTACAATTTTGAACTAAAACAATTTATTTTTCACAGTATTCAACACAAACTTCGTCATATCGCGCCAACGATCACACTTTTTCATTTAATGAATCAGTTTCTGAAACATCGACTTCTTCAATTGCTCCAATTGACAAATCAAATCACGTTTCATCGTCAAACAATGATACTACTGAAGAAAGTTTTTCGAAATCTGCTTCAAAGAAAAACATCAACTTTGTTACTTCTGCCAGCAAGCTTCCAAATCAGTGGGATTTTGAGGAAGAAGACGCCGAAGATTTTGTTCTTTTCGAGTATTAATTTTTGGTATCTAGCTTTACTCATTTATCAATGAACTAACTATCTAATAATTCTTTAGCTTAGGAAAAGCTAAGTTTTTTATTTATCTACCCTTTTAGTGTTGTTACAAAAATCTTTTTCTTTTCCCATAAAAAGGCAGATCAATAGCAAAATTTAATACAGTAAACCTATGTGTGTGTATTGCTGGCTCACTGCCCAATGACAATTTGGCTGCTGGTGACCTGCTGCTGTTGCTGGTGCTCACACACTTTTGGCACACGCGAGGCTAATTTAAAATCAGTTGCGCAATATTGCAAGTGGGAGAGAAAGTCGGGAAGACTGACGCTCAAACAGGCGAAAGCAAAGGGGGGAAGATAAAAGAGAGGACGACCATTAACAGAAGTCTGTCATTTGGTGGTACTGAAGATGGACACTAAAAGAAGAAGGGGAAAGCTGGCAAAGACACGCGTCAGAGGATAAGCCACCGCACTACCACCAGCATTGAGATTACCAAAAAGACTGCACTATTTCACTATTTGTGCTCGCTGCTCAGTGTCCAGTGACTTTCTTGGTATTTCAAGTTTTTTAACCTTTCGGTCGCGGATCACCTCTTTTTCGTCCTCGGGTAAGCTAAAAGTTGCGGAAAAAAACAAAAGTTGGCGATAAAAGTGGCGCTTGGTCGGCTTGCTGTAATAATGGCCAGCTAAACCTTGCACTGCCAGTCCATTCCATTGAAGTTTAACCCACATTTTGTAGCACCACCTTGATCACCAGATTTAATCTCTCCCTTTCCTTCATCATCATCACCATCATGATCATCATCAGAAGATAGTGGTGACCACACTGGTAATCTGCTGTGCAATGCACTGTACAATGTGCACTGTCCACCTGTTGTAATGACAGTATCAGGTAGCAGGGAGAGAGAGAGAGAGAGAGAGAGAGAGAGAGAGAGAGAGA
>JAALOO010000508.1_pt1 | contig 34624 bp, 23 predicted proteins | sample 7257641 | NCBI WGS metagenome assembly JAALOO01 (sample SAMN14085613, study PRJNA598686) | mite metagenome | biome: ENVO:01001000; feature: ENVO:01001002; material: ENVO:01001226; isolation source: single female mite from University of Michigan culture on fish food culture... ...
CTCATAAAAGTATGAGAAAATTGCATCCCTCATAAGTTTATGAGAAACTCTCATAATATTATGAGAATTTTAGCCATTCTCATAACTTTATGAGGCATATTTCTCTGTGTTAAGAAAGTGAAACGAAAGTGAAAATGAAAGTTGCCGGCAATTGACTGCCGCCGCCGCTGTACGCTTGGTTGGGCGTCGGTGACACACAAACACACTGACAGGGAGAAAGGCAGGCACACAGGTTAAGTTGACTCAATCAAAGTGTCAATGATTCACGCCGGTGATCAGTGATCGAAGAGTGCTCGGGAATTGCACAAATTAGCGGAAAGAGGTTCTAGGTGAGCTGGTGGTGGTAGTAGTTGAAGGCAACGATTTGATTGATCGGGAAGGAGAGTTGAGAAGAGGGTGAGCAAACACCGTTGCATGAGCCAGTGAACATGACTCACCTCAAGCTCACTCTTTGGTACCTGCCTGTAACGGCTGCTGATGATGTTGTCGCCGTTGTTTGCAGCACCGGGTTGCCAGGGTACAGAGAATGGAATGGCAGGCGGCGGCGGCAGCAGCATCCTCTTTGCCGTCGCCGGACGCCTTCGGACTACTGTTCGGAGCCTCTCTATCTGAAGCAGATCCTAATGCTAATCGAACAAGCAAACAGCATTACGCTGCATGTGCTCCTCCTGGTGCGACACTGCAAGTGCATTGCACTACAGCAGGCCGAGGAGAAAGCACAGTTGGGCTGCAATTTAAACAATCAAACATTCGATTTGTCAGTCTGTGACAGTTTGTTTGCCAATGTTTATGCAAATTCAATGCCAACAATCGAAAGTGATTTCTCGCGAGCTTGCTCCTCTCATCTAATTTCGCTTCACTTTCGCCGTCGCTGCCGTCGACGGCAATTCAGATGCATCCTTCTTCTTTTTCTGCTTTTGCTTTTCTTTGAGTTTGTACATCGTAAAAAGATGTATTTCAGCATTGTGAGAGAGCGAGTTTGTTGGTATTCCAATATTTTACTCCCCCTCCCTCAGCAGTCCCGCTCAGCACCTTTTGTAAATCACGAAGGGTGCTTTGAAGAGGAAGAAGTCGTCGCCAGAGTTTGCTCGTTTCGCTGTTTCACTTTCCACTGAGCAGCAGTTGTGCCATTTGACTGGTAGTAAAGGAAAGCAAGGCAAAAAACTTTTCGATCCTATTGCACGTTTCCGCATGATAATGACGAGCACCACTTTTTTTTGCTGTTGAATTCTTTCTCTTTCTTTTTGCGCAGTTAAGGACATTTGCTTTTGCCTCGTCAAGTAGATCGTCTAAAGCATACACAGACACACACACATAGAACAGAAGTACAATTTAAATGTAATTGTAGAGTGTAAAGTTTTTCCACCCTTCTTCGTTTGCCAGCAAGATCGGCAGTTTTGAGTTGTAGTACAGCTTTGGCACATCACCATTTTCGAACCATTCGGCCATCGATTGTCGTCAATCAGACAGACACTCGGGCACACACTCAACGTCTACTCTGAAGCGATTGGGGCTGTTGATGGCGATGCCTTCTTCTTCGATTGGCCACTTGTGAAGCAAACAGTAAGCTTAATTCAATTGGCTATTCATTGGCCGGCAAGCAAGTGAAAAAGAAGGCAAGTGCACTTTGGGAGACTATTTCATTCGATGCTTGCAAAAACCTGAAAACTGCTTCAGAAAAAAAGGTTCAGAAATGAAACCGACTGTTGTGGTTGCTGACTGCTGCTGATCGACAAACGCCGATTCTCAAATTAGGCACTGCGAGTATTTCAGTGCACTGAAAATCGAAGTGCCCCTCTCATTTTCCCTCCTTCTTTTGCTGCTTTATTAAAGACAGGGCTTAAATTGAAACATGATAAATTGGACAGTGTATGTGCTCAAGTGGGCAACTTTTGACTGCTTTTCTGTGAAAAAGAAAAAACGAAGAAGGGAACCTTTTCGGTAGCGCTTGCTTTTCATTCGCTCACTCTCGCCTTTTTCCTGAGCTCACTTGCGTAATGGCGATAATAAAGTGATTGTGGTGGTGCTGTTGTTTGCGGCGGTGGTCTTGGTGTTGGTTAGATATAATGATCCTCTTTGCTTGCCAGCCAGCTCTTCACAACAGCCACCGAGCTATCATTAGGAAGCAGTGGCCAGTAATGAATTATGTGCGTTAGCACTCATTCCGTCTGCTGGACATCTCAATTTGAGGTTGCTGAGGTGGCTTGCTTCTTTAGCCTCTGTGGCATTGTCGTTGTTGTTGATGGTGGTAGATTCTCTACAACAAAGTTATTGCAACTTCAACTACTACAGAAAACGAAGGTCGTCGAGATGAAGAAAAGGATGAAGATGCTGCTGCAGCTGTTTTTAGTGCTGTCTCCGAAAAGCTAAAGAACCATTGTTCACCACATGTGAACAAATTGGAGAAAGAGAGAAAAGTACAGGAATGTCGAAGAAGGGTGCTGCGTGCTCTGTTCAATTGGAAGGTAGGCTGGTTTTGGTGCCTCCTGCCTGTCCTTTCCTAGGCATTGCTCTCCTCTGCAGCACCATCAGCACTCCTCGCCCTGACTGTCACCGTGTGTGTTGTATTACCGAAGCTGCATGCATGACACACTGGCTCAAGCAGGCTCGGAAGACTAAAGGCAGCCAGCGACTACGGAGCAGAGAAGACCAGACACCGTGTGTGAGTGTGAGTGTGTGTGTGTGTATGTGCCTGCTTGCTTGCCTGCCTATCTGCTGAGCAGTGTCTGCCTGAATGTGCAAGTGTGGTACGGTAATGGAGAAGGCGGCTGGTGGTGGTTCATTCTCTGGCTGCATTCTCTGTTGCGGCTGCTGGCAGACGAACTGAGGAACGCAGTAGTGCACACTTCCGAGAGAGTGAGTGAGAGACTACGACCGCGGCCACGACCACCACCACCACCACCGCCAGCTCTAGTGCCGGTGTTGTACTCTCGTCGAGGTAACACTCATTCACTCACTCACTCATTGGGTCTCGGCGAGGCGACAGTGCACCGGCAGCTGGCACTTCATTCAGCTGATTGCCTCGCAGCCACAAACACTCACCTCCATCGGTTGATGTCTGCGTCTGCAGCACCAACAGAAGCACCACAATCAGAACTGCACTGCGCCTCACCTTTTACCTGCTGTGATCACAATTTAGCTCTTTTCCTTACCAGTTGTTTGTGCTGTCCGCTTTTCTTCAAAATCGTGCCCTGGTGCTTCCTTGTGCTTCTGGCTCTTGGTCCTTGCCTGTCCTACACAATTTTTCTCTTCACTTTTCACCGATCATCTCTTGTTGTGCTAACTGATTTATTAGAAGTTGCCGTAACGATAGAAATATAAACTACGAGTGTGGCAGAACCTGGCGCACACCAAACAGCAAGCAACAGCGGCAGCCCCACAGCAGCCTCATTGTCGTCACAGTCCTTTCGTCCAGGTTTCTGTTTTCTTTTTTCAGTTCGACCTAATAAGCACACAATAAGAATCGCCCGGTGCTCACGCTAACAGTGTGTCCTATTGATTAGTGCCTCATTCGCCTCGATCGATTGATTCACAGAGCACACCGACGAGGTCCTCCTCATTTCATTCCTTTTACTGGTTTTTTTCCTGTTTTTGTGTGACAAAGAAAGTACACCAGTATTTAGTTGTAATTATCCACTGCAAGCAAAACCATCAAGCCATCATCATCATCTGCAAAATCTGAACCTAGCACTCAATTCATTTTTCTGTTTTTATTAGCCGTTCATCTCCGGTTTATACTCTTCCATTGCTGAACTGCATACCATTACTGCATCGATTGCGTCCATTATCTCACTGCCAAGTAAGCAATCATGGTGATTATTATTATTACGACAGCAAAGCCAATATTATTTTGATTTTATTCTTGGCAAACATAAAGGCAGGGAACTGCTCCTATTGACGCAAAATAAACATTGCCCTTGTGTGCAAAGTTGTCTGTATCGTCAATTAATTAGTGCAACTATCTGTGCTGTCATAGGGGTAATCTTCATCACAGTTTGTTGTCATCACTGTTATAGTAGTTGGTAGTGGTGACCCTGATGGCTGCTGCAATGATAGTAGTAGTGCTCAACTAGTCATCATTATTTTTAAAATGGACATCAAATTTGCCAAAGAGATAAACAGCCAACCATATTCCCTTCCGCCGTCTAATGTGATTTGCAAACATGCAAACACCGAGACAGCACTACTTGAGCATTAGATTACCAGTCAAAACTGTCTGACGGTGCGTTTTGTGCCATTTCAAAAACGACGATTTTTGCCTAAGTCTCACTAGAGATGCCTCGCCACAAAGCGACCACCAGTGTGCCTTTTCTGTCATCAGCATTTCCAGCAACGGCTGAGTAGCTGAATGATTGATTAATTGGCAAACACGATCGACATCTAATTAGCTGTTTCAGCCCCTTTTTCTGCTGTTCAGCGAGCCGTATGCCGCTAAACTGCATTCTCAGTGTGTGTCTGCATAAATTGCCTGCAGTGAAGTGTGCAGCAGCTTGTCAAAGCATCAGCAAAGTGTCATGCAGCACTCCACAATGGACTGCTGCTTGCCACCAGTTATCCCTCCAGATCGACCAGCCAATGTGTCTTTGTCTGTGGACGCTAACGAGTCTCTGTGCATCTTTAAATTAATTTTTGGCCATAAGTAGTTAAGGAGAAAAGGGATGATATGAAGAAAAGGCAAATCACTTCACTTGAGTGTGGCAGTAATAAGGGATGAGAGTAGCAGAGCACAAAAAGCGATGACTGAAGACAATTAATGGCCATGCAAATGCACTATGCAAATGATGCTCAAAAAGCAAAAAAGAAAAACAGAAAGAGAACGGAGTGACATCTTCTAGATTCACGTTTAATTACGTCCGTTATCGGTGTGCAGTCATCGGACAGAAAATTGAGGTTGCTGCAAATCACTGACATTCAGTCTCATTTATTTTTCCCTTTTCCATTCTCTTTTTCTCCAGTAATGCATGTGTTTTGGCTTGGTAAAAGCGATGTTTCTTTTTTTTCTAGCAAATTCAGCGTCTGCAAATTCACTTCAATCACCGAGAAAGAGATTTAGGGCAAGATTGGCAATGCCGCTGCTGCGTCTGCAGTTGACTTGATGGAAGTGCACCTTCAATATTTGATGAAATAAAAGTTTTCTACTAATGGTTCTCGCCACAAACTTACCAAACTCGAGCTTTTCACCAGACCGATGTAGGGCAGTTGAAGCAACAGCAGCAACCAATCGGCCGTGAATTGCAAAGTGGCAATGTCAAAATTGCAGAGAGCGGGAGCGGGAGAGTATGTGAGCTGCCCAGTCTGTGAGAGCAAGATCAAAAGTATGTCCAAATTAGGCTATTGAAGTAGAATGATGAAGAGAAGTTCTCAATGACTGGGTAGAGCTGAAAACATTTTAATGGCTACTGCGGCAGTCTGATTGAAGCAGGAATGGCAATGGCTGTAATAAGCAGGGGCAGTCTGAACGATTGTCTGCGCCCTGTGTGTGAGTTTGTGTTCGATGTTTTGTGATTCGTGTGATTTGTGTATGTGAGTATGTTGTGTGTGTGTTGTGCAATCACATTAGGATTAGATTGGGTCCAATTTGATTTGCTGGGCTGGCACTCGATCAGAGGGGCCTTAATCGAGGGAACGAGGCCACTGGGCGCACTTTGCGCAAACAAACAAAGCGCAAGCTCGATCGATTACTATTTGCTGCGCCAGACAGTGCCATCCAGGCATTACCATTCCTGTTGTTCTATGGCTCTGTCGCAGCAGCACTTTTTTTATAGGCGATGGTAAATATTCGCAAGACTAACAGAAATTTTACCCACTTGGCTATACTGAAGTGCTGTGGAATGCAAAAGTGGAGCAAGCAAATGAGCAGAAAACTGAAACAGAACCTGCTGTTGCTGTTGCTCTTGATGCAACTCCCGTCTGGCACTCAATTGGCATTGTTTTAAAAAGGAGAAAGAAGAGTGTGCGACTTAATCTCGTAAATTATGCAAACCTGCAGCAGTTAACTGCTGTTGTTGCTGTTGTTTCAAGAGCTACTGTTGCTCTAGTGTTTTGCCAGTGAGTGAGGCGTCTGACATTCCAAATGATGACTTGTTCCCGTAGCTGCACTGGCAAATGGCCTCCAACACTGGCACGTCTCAATATTTCACTGCTGCTCAATGTTCATTCGCCATTAGGAGAAGATTAAGTTCTTCTTCATCCTCGCCAATGTGTTTGCAGAACAGGGCACTTTGCTGTGAAATTGTGAAGAGGAGTGAGAGAGTGCAAATTCATCTTTAATTTATATTCCCACCACCGCCAAATCACAGGCAAATCGCCTGGTAATGGCCCACTTGCCATCAGTGGGTGCCCGTTTGCTTTGTGTGTGTTCCTGTTTACTGTGCCCGTGTGTGTCGGTGGCCTTCAATTGCTTTGTCATTCAAATTCAAATTGATTCGATGTCATTCAAAAAGGGGCTACTTTTTACTATACTCTTCCTCTCCCCTTTCTGCATTCTACAAGTTTTAATGGTGATAGTCTCCCTAGTGATGCGAAACAGTGACCTGAACTGAAAGAGAGAGAGAGAAAGTATTTGGCGGTTTGCATTACTGCACTACTGCCTGTTTGTCATTTACAACGGCTGATTTGTTTTCATTTACCGCTGGGCAAATCTATTAACCGTGAAACAAATGTGAAGAGTAGAAGACAGCGAAGGCAAGAAAGCAAAAAGCGACCTTCCTCAACAGCCACCGCTGGCCATCTGCAGAAACGACAACTTTGAAAGTGCTGTTATATATCGTCGTATTCGAAGACGTCGACTTTTACGCGCCAAAGAACCTTGCTGCTCCTTGGTCTGAAATATATTGTGAATGAATGAGACACAACCACACACAACCACTGAGTGAACCAAAAGAGAAGGAAAGAGAATTATTAAAATAAATCGTAGCGGCAGAACTCGACGATCTTGGAGCAAAGAAGAGAATGAAAGAGAGAAAGAAAGAGAATGAGGAGTAAAGTTTCCGAACGCCGCCGCCACCGTATACACTGACGACAGAGACGGTGGCTCAGTTTGGCTAGGCGCAGTTTTGCTAGCTGTCTGCTGCTGCTGCTGCTGCTGCTGCCACCGCCACCGCCGTCGTACAACTCTCTCCCTGGTCTGCTACAGTGGCCAATAATGGCCCTGCTGCTGATTCTGTTGGCTTGATTCGGGGCGAGTTGACTGGCACGCGGGTGTGCATTGCACAGTTGCAGTTTGACGTCGGCGAAAGAGAGGAGGAAGAAGAAGAAGTAGAAGAAGGAAAGAAGAGAACCAACTTTACTACGAGAATTGCAGGAAAGAGAAAGAGCTGCTACTGCTGCTGCTGCCGCACATTTGAATGTGATCAGCAGGACTGTTCACTTCGATCGAATAGCCAGCGACGACCGATCGACAGCGATTCCTTTCCTTCTTCTTCTTTTGTTCACCCACACACGCTCACATTCACATTCGCATTTACGCACGCACAAACACCACAGAATATTCTACCGGTGGAAAGGGGATATCACAAGCACACACACACCTCGGATGATTGAAAAGAAAAAGTAAATCACAAAAATGAAAGCCTTCATCAGCACCTTTCATCACAACATTTGAACTAAGCAACACCAGCAACATCATTGCCATCATCATCATCACCATCATCACCGCTACCGAACTCATCATTCCTTGACCAATTGCACTGCACAAGGCTACAATCATCTTTTTTTGCTCCCTTTCTCCGGCGTCGGCCAAGAAAGCAATCAAAAATTGTTTGCTCTGCACTTCTTCTTCTTCTTTATGCTCTCGCTATTGAATTGATCGAATGCACCGAGGTGAAGATGCAGATCGCTGGCCTTCAGTGACTGAGCCATAAGCAAATATGCTTACCGTGCCAAAGCTGTGTGACCGTTTGGCTGGCCAACGACGCTGGCCAATGCCAATTGCCAAAACTGCTGCCGCCGGTCACACTGAATGTTCAATGCTGGTGAAAACGCCTCCCCCATCACCACAACTGCAATTTTTTGTGGGTGTTTCCTGCTGAAGATGTACTACTTATACTTCAACTTTCAACCAAAATAATGTCACTTTTTTGTAAAAACCATTATCGCAGCCATCCCTCATTTGTCACATTGCACTGGTCGATGTGCAATCGTGTTCTGCCATCAAGGCACACCGACAGACTCTTTAATCATTTTAGGATTAAAAAATTCAAATAGTGCCTCTCTGTTTGGCAAACGAAAAACGCCATTTTAATTTGTGCAACGAGCACGTCACAAAAGTGCTCTGAAGTGAAGCACACCTTTACTTCCTGCTTTTCAGCTTCTTTCCTTCAAACTGCAAACGCACAAGTTTTGCCTTTTGCAGCCAACTTTTTTTCAAAGTTGTCCAATATGATTTGAACTTTTAACTCTTTGCAACTTTGCCGAAACAGTGAAAAAATTCAGAATGATCGATAACGAGAGCGATCAATTAGCCAGCCTCATGTAAGTTGCTGTTTTAAAAATTTACCTTTTTGGCACCAATGTTTTTTCATGTTGTTTTGCATTTGTGTGTTTGAAACTGACATTGCAAGTCTACACACCGTAGTGTTGCATTGACAATTGGAAATATTCACACAACTAGAGTCTGTCAATAATCGTGCAATGATCACCGCTGTCTATTGATTTGATTGCCATCACATCAAGTACACTACAGTTTTATACTAGAGTTCATAAAACCTGAATGCCTGATTTGGTGCAAAGGCTGTGCTCACTGTCAGTGCTTTTACGATGATGACTTTGATTGATTAACCCGACACTGCAGCAGAGGACTGTATGTGAACTGTAACAACACACTGAGACACAGAGTGAACATTGGCAATTAAACTGACACACTCGGCACTGACAGCACACTTTGTAAAATGTCAAGAAGGCATTTTGGAAATTAGTTAATCGCAAATGAGGCTCAAGCTAGCAAAAAAGCTTTTCTAACTATCAGCTGCTAGTGAAATAGTAACATCAGCAGCAGCAGCAACAAAAAGCCAGAGACGCATCTGCCCTGCACTGGTGCAGCACTGCAACCCTGAGAAGATTAATTGCAAAGAATAGAAAGAGAGGAATAAGAGGAGGACGACACTGTGTGTAAATGTCTCCAGCACCCACTCTCTGACTGTCTGTCTGTGTGTGGCTTTATCGCTGTTTGCTCAACGTGCCTTAATGAGATGCCGAGTGATGATGGTGGTGGTGGTGGTGGTGGTGATGACGATGAGTAATCCACTACACTGCACCGATGTCCTCGTCTTGTTCTCCTCTTCTCTTATTCGAGAAAGAAAGGAAAGACAGGTTGGCCCACTGTCTACTGCCTGTGTGTCCCCTTTCATCTTGCAGTGATGCAGCACAGAGCACTTTTCTTTCAGAGAGCTAGGGCCCTCTCCACAGGCCGCACTGTCCCTCTCTTACTCCTCCTCTTCCTCCTCCGCCACTGTCCTCATCAGCTCATCTCTCTTAATTAAAATAATTTATCCTTCACCCTCTCTGTCTGCAGTGCCATCAACAACAATTGAAGTGCACTGCTGATGCAGTTCTCTTCGTTTGAGTGCGCCTTTGCATTAATTACGAAATGCAACCGCCATTCGTCGTCGTCGTCGTCTGTGCCCTCGCCTAACGGTGTTGTAGGCGATGGTGGTAATGGTGGGAGTAGTGGCCAACGCTTTTCGCAATGATTATTAATAATCGCCATAAATAATACGCGATGCTACCGACGGTAATATTGACGCAAAAACTGCTGTTGCTGCCATTGCCACTGCTAACACACAGACCAGAGAGAAACAGGATGAGTTTGCACAGCAGACAGAGGCCACATTAAGGAATAATAGTAGGCTATCGACGAGTGAAAAGAATGAAACTGAAAGAATGATCCACTTTAAAGTGAAAGTGCTGCTGCTACTGATGCTGCTGTTGGCTGCTGTTGCTGCCACTGCCCCCATCAGTGCTAAGCACGATGGTGCCTGCCGATAAAAGTCAGCGCTCACAAGCTCACTAATAGAGCCATCACGGGACAGCGTAACATCAACAACCACAAGACATTTGATTCGAAATATGGCTCAGACAAAGTAATGCTCACTGCTGCTGCTGGCAGATATATCCTTCATCAATGCACTGCTGTTGAGGGAGGAAACACGCCTAAACTAGACCGCAGATAGTGTGCCTTATTAGCATTGCTTAATTATTTATTTACACAACCACCGTAGCTTTCCAAACACCAAGGAAAGGGGCAAAGAAGGAAAAGCATATTTTAAAAATACCTTTGCTGTTTTAAGTACTTCTAGTCATGGAAGTGGTAGGAAAAGAGAAGACAAAGCCAAAACACAGAGAAGGAGAAAATGACTAGTGCATTTGGAAATGCACACACACATTAGCTTGCATTTGTCTGCCATTTAAAGTCTCTGTTTCACTACTTCTCAGTTGCCCACTTGCCACCGGCCACTCTCTTTTGTACTTGGAAAATTCTGGTAAAAAGCAAATTTAGTGGGCCAACTAGAAGAGAGGGAGAGAGCCCGTGACAAGGCAACTGCCAAACTGTTTGCCGTACAAACAGACACACATACACACTTGCTTAAAGATAGAAGTGGGGCAAAGTCACGGACGGTGAAGCCCGGAGAGTGAGAAAACGCAGACGATATGCATTCTCACACTGAATCGATAATCGCTATCGTGAAATCATTTGTTAGCTTATGATGATGATGGTAGTAGTGGTGGTGGTGGTGGTGATGGTGGTGGTGAATACACAAGAATGCAGCCTAAAGTGCTCAAAGTGCGTTGTGTTTGTGTATTTGAGAGTGCAAGTGTGAGTGCTTGTGAACCAACAACGATTACACAATTAAAAAACGACTAAGCGAAAGACGGAGAAGGATGGTGATGATACACTTCTTTTCTTGCATAAAATATGAATCGATACAAAATTTACAACAGCAGCCAAAAGTAGTTTGCTATTGTGTTGTTGTTTTTCAGTGCTGCCATTGGTGCACTTCTTCTGTTTGCTCTTAACGAAATTCTCGCTTGTGTATTAGAACTTGTATAAATAGTATTCAGTGCTTTCCCTGTTTGCCAATGTAAATGGGCAGTAAATGGACTGCTGTCTTTGACTCTTTTGAAATCTTCTTTCAGTCTATTTTCTTTTTTTCTGGCTTTTTCCCTTGATGCATCACTGCGCAAAGTGTGTGTGCATCTCTCTTTCTTCTTCTGTTGACCATCCATTGTGTCTTGTCAACAGTGTTTCAGTCGGCAGGGGGCAGAGGTGAGCTATTGGCTTTTGCTAGTCAATGAAACGAATGAAATGTTGAATTGCTAATGCTGATGTGCTTGTGTGTCTGTCTATTGAAAAAAATAGACTCTCTACTCCGTTTGTTCCTTTTCCGCCTTTGAACAGAACTGTACAACACTTGCAAAAGTAAGTCCATTTTCATTTAAACATTTGACCAGCTTGGGGAGCAGAATCACGTCACTAAGTGGCCACCAGCAGAGAGCCACCAATTGATGGATGGCCATTCTTCGAATCGATAATGCAATTAAAGCACTTTAAATTGATTAAAATTAACAGCACCATTTTGGAGAACAGTGAAAAAGACTCCTCTCTTTTTCGATTGCTGACAAGCAAACACACACATTGAGTAAAGTAAAGAGGCCATCGGGGGTAATGTCTAGTGTAATCAGCAAAAGGCACAGCAGACGAGTCAGTTAGTGAGAGTGAGAGGCAAATTGAATCTCGCCAATTGAGATTGATTGCCAAACAAAGGAAAGAACGCGGAGAGTGAGAGACTGGAGCCCAGGCAGGCACTGACGAAGCAGGCTCTGTGGTAATTACACACAGGCTGGCAAACAGAGAGTCTAGCAAATCAATGTGCTAAATTGGCAAAAATCTATTTATAATGGCCGCCACCATTTGCCGGCTGTGTTTGTCTGTTGCAGCTCTCGCTGCTATCTCTTCTAATTAGACGCAGCATTTACCAAACGCAGTGCTCAATATCCCTGAATTGAAAAAGAAAAGCTGAAAAAGGAGGGCAACAGAAAGAACAACAAAAAGAAATTCATTCAAATGGGAATTGCAATTTTCAAATGCTTTATTTTCAAGTCATGGCTTTCACAGTAGCTTTCAGGCTGCTGTTCTGCTGTGCTGCTTCGTAATTACTGCACTCTTATTGACTATTTATCTGTTTGCCACCTTAGTCGGGTAATTAGCCATGCAGAGCTACTGAGTTGAGTGACGGTGAAATGGCCACTCGTCCGCTTTCGCATAGCCACTTTAGCTGCAACGGAAAACCAGTGCCTTCACTTACACGTTGGCAGCTGTGAGCTCTAGCTTCAGTTTCAGCAGCAACAACAGCAGCAGCTTTGGCGCAAAGTTATCAGTTGGAGGCATTGTCTGGTGAAATGCGAGAGGGGAAAATGTGTGGTGTATGTGCTACTGCTTCTGCTGAAAAATGTACGGCAGCAAGTGGCAGGAGCAAATTGCAGTGCAATGGTTCGAGTAGCAGAGTGGTAGTTTCAGCAGTGGAATGGCTCGATTGATTCGCCTAATTTACTGTTTAGGCGTGCACTGAAGGGGGATTAATGTCGTGTTGCTGTTTCTGCTGTTGCTGTTACTGGCACTGAAATTGCTTTTGCTTTTGAGATCGATGGGGCTGTTTTGTTTACTAGTGGTACATTAGCTCAGTGCCAGGCAGTACCAGGAAAAGACGAAGAGAGTGCGGCACGGGGCAGACATGATCAGCCAATGTGCATCAGCATTCAGTTCCGAGCGATTGCAATCACAACAACCTCCATTTGTTAATTGATCGAGCCTCTCTACCACTCTGTTCTGGGGCGCATTCCAAAGACGAGCTTACTACTACTTGAGCTTCTCCTGCTTTCCCTTTCATCCCTTTTTAAATTGATAGCCCCCGTCTTTTTATCTGCAGCCATATTTTGTTGTTGCATTTCTAGTGCTGTTTCTTGTTTACAGTTCTGTCTGGCTGTTTGTCTCAGTGCATGCTTTTCTGTTGTGCTGAGTGAATGTGTCTGTGTGTGCTTTGGTGTCCGCTTTCATTGCCACCGATTAGCTCGGCGAGGCGGCGAGTCGCTCTGGTGAGATGATGAGAATCGTTATTCTTCTCTAATAAAGCCAATGAATGTTCACTTTTGCATGTTTGTTCTGGCCGCTTCTGCTTTCTGTCGCCATTACTGTGACCACTGTCAAAATGGGAGGAAGAGGGAGAGGGAGAATGGACATCAGCAAAATGGAAATGCTGTGAGGGAAAGTGAAATATGTGTGCCAGCAGCAATAAAGTCATCGGCGTCCATTCGAGTGGCAATGTACTGTGTTGTGCCCAGTTGACATGGGCCAATTGGCAATTGTACCCAATGTAAGTGTGTGCGTGTGTCTGTGCGTCTTTTCTTCTCTGTCCTCTTGTCTGAGTGAAATGTGTCTAGACACATGTAAAAGTAAGACGACGCCAAGCGAGCGGTGATTGCTTTCCTCAACTTCTTCTGTTGTTGTTGCTGCTGTCGACCAAACGGCAATTATCTGCCTTCTGACAGGGCCTTCCTCCAGAGACAACCGGGAAAGAAGAAGTGAAGGAGAAAAGTCCACCACTAGCAGCAGTACTACCACCACAAGCATTTTGCAGGCATACAATTTGATTTATTTGTTGCCATTGCTAGATAATTCTCCATCTGGAAACTATGCCATAGGCTGTACTCTCTTTTTGTTTGTTGAACATGTTTGTCGCACTGGACTCTCTTTCTCTCTTCTCTTCTGCTCTCTTCTGTTCTATTCTCGACCGCACACAATAGCGTGGGCTCCGGCTCACTGTCATCATCCTGTGGAGGACACTTTTCACTGTCAGCGGAGAAAAACAACAGTAAAAAGGCTAAATCAATCTTCGCCTTCAGCGGCAGCGGCAGAAGAGGAACGCAGAAGAAGCTAGTGCAGATTTGCACTGTAAAATCTTTAAAGCCCAAACGAACACAAAGTGTTGGCAGTTGCTGGAAATGGCGGCAATGAAGTGAGGCATGTCAGTGTTCGCATTTTTAAGTCTACACAGACAGTGCAACTTTGCACTAAATATTACATTCATTCAGTGTGACAATAGAGCGCCCAGAAACTAAAACACTGACCACTGTAAAGTGTGTGCCCTTTCCCTCGGTACACTTTTTTTCCTTTTCCACACTTTAACTCCAGCTAGTCAACAGCAGTACCATTCATTAGCTTAGTAGTAACAATGTCAAAACAGTCTGTCTGACATTTACGACAACGCTGAAAAATGACATTTTAATTCTGATGATTGGACTGGCTAAAAGAAAGGGAAAGAAAAGGAAAAGTGACTTCTTCTTTTTCTTCAGACCTGTCGTTGAAAAAGAGGAAGTTTTCTCTTTTTCCTTTTTTCTCAACGTACTTTTTCTACTTTAGCGTAAGAAAAGAATCCATGAGGCAAAACTAGAGAATCGACGACCTGCAACCAGTAGAGAGCGGTTGTTTAAAGTGACGGACTTTGAGTGACTTTCACTTTCACTGAATGGCTCACTGACTGACGATCAGTTTTCTCTTCTCTTACGTCAACGCACTGTTTCCACTCAAAAGTCAGGTCTTCCCTCCTCACTCCCCTCCTTTCTCTGGTTCTCAGTGTGTGTTCTGACAGTTCCAACTAACGAGCAAATCAAATAGTCAGTCAGGCAGACAGTTAGTTAGTTAGTCTCTCAGTGAGTGAGGTCGTCGTCATGGCAGCAGACTCGTCCCGAACTGCCATCGCTCCTGCTGATTTTTTTGACCAGGTGAGTTGGTGTGATTAGGTTGACAGTGCCACTGAAGTAAAAGACTCCAGTTCAGTGAGCGGAAAGCATCAAGTGCTTTTTATTGTCGCCTTGTCACTCTACCCATTAGCCTTTGTGGTAATTGCTGCCCCCAGTGGTTGGGAGTGCCAACCAAATGGGGCGCCGATTATGAAGGCAAACTTGCTAATTGACTTGTTGGCGTCATTTGCTTGCTCATCTCCGGTCAGGTTTCTACTGCCCGACTATCTCTTAGTCTCCTCCTCTTCCAATCCTTATCTGCGTGTAGTCTCTCAATTAATGATGGCAATTTGGCAGTTTCAATGGTGACAAAGAGTGAAAAACAAGAGAGAGTCTGATACGATACACACAAAGTGAAAGAACAAAATGGCTTATCGTAAATGCGTCACGTTTGTGCAAAGAGCAACACAACTCACATAAATAGAAATAAAAAACAAAAGCAAATGACAGCTTTGAAGAGTGGATTGCTGAGCGACACGGGCGACCCACTGCCTTCATTACCTTCCTTTTCAGTGACAGTTGTCTTTTCTCATTGAGGGTGGATGCAGCAGCTGTCAATTGGTATATGGTCTTCTTTTGCTTCTATTGTCGCAGTCAGTTTTGATTCTTTCGCTCCTTATTTGTGCCTGTGTTCTTCTTGCTAGGCTAATCCCATTACTTGCTGCCCCGCTGACCTAGCTGATGCATCAATGCATAATGAAGTAATGCACACACAGCGACATTCTCTATTGTGATTGATGCTTTATTCTCATCCACTGCAGCAAGCGATGCTTTTGTAAGCCATCAGAGCATATTCGCTGTCAAATTCATCTTTACGCTGCCAAATTGGGATAATATTGCTTTCGGTGGCCTACGGTGGCTTGCCGATGGTCGTTTGGGAGAAACTGAATGAATGGTGGCTGATGCTTAGTCTGATGAAGCTAAAAGTGTATGCCTGCCGATTGCCTGCCAGCATTGCCGCTTGCTTCTTTGCTTCGTTTCACCCGTGCACTCTCGAATGAAGTGAGTGTCCTTTTGCCGATGTGATTGTGTGTCTCTTGGCATCGTCGTTGTCGTCATCATCTTCGTCGTCATTCTGCGATAATTGTGCCTGGTTGCGTCCACGAGCCGTGCATAATCATTTGTGACAAAACAGCAAAGCGAGAGAGAACACAGGCAAAGACAATACAAGAATGGCAATGCTGTTGGCAATGCCCACATTTTCTAAAGCCGTAATGCTCGTCTTTATGGGCAATGGACAGAATGGGCAAGTCAGAGCAGCATCAGGCAGGCAGCATCCTTCTAACCCTTCAGCACACAGTGGGCATTGTTCTAAATTGGCCACCAGTGAGGCGGAAGCCATTTGCCAGCCGAAAAAGAGAATAACAAAAGAATTGACATTTTCTTTGAGATTGTACACACATATGTAGTGATAATGCTTGAAAAGTTTCCATTTTGTTGTATTTGAACTCAACTGGCTTGATCTGCCTGAAGTGGCTACGATGACTCGATGGAGTACACAGTGAAAGAGTGGTGTCAAGTGTCTTATACTGAAAAGTCTGTGAATGAAGTAGATTTAGTAGCGCAAACATATTCAGATACCGCTTAGCAATGGGGTTTCGCAGCTGAACGATATTTTACTCTGATAAAATTACACAAAAAAATAAGATTTTAAAACCACAATAAACATAAACTGTATAAAGTTACAACACCAGAAATAGAAAGGATTGTTCAAATGATGGTTACATCAGGCAAAAGCCATACACACTGAAGATATCAACAAAATGCCAATGTTTAATGTATTACTTCATAAAATGTAATACTTTATGATTATGTCCGGTCACCGTTTGCAATAAGGGTGTTGTCAGAATAAACGTTCCACCGAAATCACACTTTTAACATTCTCGAATGATTGTTTCTGAAGATGTACACTCATTGTCTTCTGACAAGAATAAGGTGTGTGCCATAAGATGACGCAAATAAAGCAATCTTATTTGCTGTCACCTCTGCCGCTCTATAAAAAGGAATATGAGTGTGTGCTAATGTAATGAATAATGGAGAAAACGTTTCCAATCAATGCTCTATTTACAGCACTAATTTGCCTGCAATTGGCCTTTTCTCATTTCAGAAGCAGCAGTGGTGCAAAGGGCTCCTCGGTGGAGGATGAGCTGCAGGGTGACTCGGTAAAAGAACAACAACAACAGCAGAAAGAACAGCAACAAACAGACCCAGCTCACACAGCCCCTGTTGCAGCAGCAGCAGCAGCCACCGTCACTGGCACGACCACAGTGACAACGACCACCGGGAACTCATCTTCGGGGATCGTCAACAACAACAACAACACTGACTCACCGAGCGTAAAGAACCGAGGCAGCCGAAACAACAGCAACAGCAACAACAGCAGCAGCAATCGTCGTTCCTCCAGCCTAAAGCTTCCCAATGGCCTGCGACTGAACATCGACAACAAAAACAGCTCTCAGCTTCGACGACAGCACGATGAGGCGACACGCATTGAGATCATCGAAGAGCAGCAGCCACTGGTAGGGGCAAACACTGGCTCAGGTGCTGGTAGTGGCCATCAGCAGAAGGTAGTGTACAGCAACCGAGTCGTCGATCAGCCAAACAGCATCGGCTTCATCTACCCGCCTGCACCTCCCTCCAGCGGTGTCTTCTTCCCTGCGGACAGTTACATTGATGACTACATCACGCCTGAAATGAACTACAAGGACGGCATCTCCGGCTCCTCCTGTCGCAAGTCGCCGCCGATCATACACACCCACGACAGCGGCGGCGGAGGGGGCGGCGTGTGGGACAAGCACAACAGCCAACAGGAGGCGGACAACATTAGCCTGTATGGGACGCCAAAGGAGGAGATGATTCCCGGCCTGGGCGACGTCAAGGGGCCCTCCTTTATGCGCAGCCAAATTGAGGCGCTCTTTCAGCCTTCAGGTAACGTTTTTAGGGCGCAGAGACAGTGCAGACAATGGAAAGCAGCTGGAGTTGTTTGTTCCGGTGCTTTGTGCCTGAGCTAGGCGGCCGTTTTTCATCCTTTCTCCTTTATTCTTTATTCCCTTTCCCTCCGCTACTGTTAGATAACAAACTGGCGATGAAGCTATTTGGCAGCAAGAAGGCGCTCATGGACGAACGAGCACGCCAAAAGGAGTCCGGTCTTTTCATCATCCATCCTTGCAGTACATTCAGGTAAAACACAGCGGTAACACAGCGATGTCAAAAGACAGTAGGACACCTAAGTGCCGTAATATGGGCACACGTGTGTGTGTGTTGCAGTGATATTAGCGCCCTACTACCACTCCTAATATGTGCATGCAATATGCAGCATGGCAGATGTTTACCGGCTGCTATTGTCACTGCACTGTGGACAGTGTCCACTGGCCGGCGACAAGCTGCTAGCTTGTGATCATTTGTCTTCTTTGTTTTCTAATATAAACAAAATCACTTTTCTCCTTCTTTCCTTCTATTTATCGAGAATTTTTTCTCAATAAAAATCTGATTTTGCTTTTCAGTTCAAAATTAATTGCCAAAATCATTTTTTTTGAAGAATGCAAGTGAAAAGTGTTTATTCTTATGTTTTTCTGTTTCTCTTTTTTTCCATTTCCTTTCTCTCAACCTCTCTGCAGGTTTTACTGGGACATGTGCATGCTTCTGCTGTTGGTGGCCAATCTCATCGTCCTCCCAGTGGCCATTTCCTTTTTCAACGACGACCTCTCCACTCGGTGGATTGCCTTCAACATTCTCTCTGACACCATCTTTTTGCTCGACATCTTGGTGAACTTCCGAACAGGTATCACCGATTATATTATGAATGAAATGAAAGATAGAGACGGCGTCAGATTGCAATTAGTGCTCAAGTGGAAACAAGGAAAGAAAAGGGAACTCTTAGCACGCGTGTGTGAGTGTGCTTACTGCTCTTCAATCTGTCAGGCCAACTTTTTTTTCTGCTGTTTTTCTTTCCGCCTGAAGCTTTGCCGAACGCCGCTTCCCTTTTAGGGCGTTCTTTTAATTAACCACTCAGCAGTGTGTGCAGCAATCACTAATGAAGGGGAATTAATGTCGCCTCGAATCACTTTACGCGTCGCCAATCGCGCGGGAGAGCGACCGAAAGATCGCCTGTCACACGATTTGTCTGTTCCCGTCTTTGCTTGCCTTCAATCCAAGTAATAGCAGTTGTAGTGGTAGTACTAGTTGTGCACTAATTAGTCAACCTATTGATCGCTGGTGATCTATTTATATTAGCTAATATAACAATCTAATTAACGGATCAGGGAAACGAGAGGCAAAAAATAGCACGACGGATCTGGGATGACTGTAGTGCAAAACGAAGGATGATGATGAGGAGAAAAAGAAGGAGGACAACAAATGGGAAACAACAAACAAGAGGCATTAGGCAGTATCGCTACTAGAGCAGCTAAATTCCTCGAAAATAGAAGAAGTTTTTCATTCATTCACAGAAAATGGCTATTTAGGGAACACATTTTAGTCAGTATTGCGTTGCCCATTGCACTTTCTCTTTCTTTTTTGGTAGATTACCCTCCTCTCCATTATGCATGTACTCTTATCGGCGCATTAGCTGTTCATATTGAAGCATGTAATCAAGTGCCAAATGGAGTGGCAGCCGCACAGTCTGATGATGCCGTGCTTGCTTGTTTTGTCCGTGTTTCACTTTGGCGTGGATTAGTAGCCACAGATGAAAACTTTTTCATCTACCCTTATCAAAATATGTGGAGCAGTACACTGCACACCGCAAACCACCACCACCACCACCAGCAGCAGCACTACCATTTTTTTCGGTCTCGGTAGCATGTCATTTTCAATGGCCACTTAGCAGCCACCGACAGATGAGTGTGTGTGAGTGTGTGTGTGCACATTGGCTCCCGCTTCTTCAGTCTGCCATACGTCATTGAGACGGCAGACGACAGATACAAAGGAAAGAGAGAGAGAAAGAAAACCTGGATTCTGTTCAAGTGAAACTGGCTACCGCCGACGCTACTACAATCGCCGCCGCCGCAGTCTTTCAGTCAGTCAGGCGAATGCAAATCGAATGCATTGAGGGGAGTGGAGGCAAAAATGGCAATGAAGAAGAATGGGAAACAACAAAAATCAATGCCTATTTTCAGTGCCTAGCTATTGGTGCTAACAATAGTGGTGGTGGCTGTGGCGGTGGTCGACGTTCGCTCGATTGGCTGCCTGCGCTTTCAAGTGCACATTTGCTGATCCACGCTTTGCTGTGCTGATTTTACTTCTTTTTCCTCTGTTCACTGTTTGGTGGGCCTAAATGCAAAAGCCCCAGACGCACACACACACATACACAATGGCAAAACTGGCAGATGGATATGTAAAGAGAGACTATTCTGGTGTGAAAGCAAGACAAAAAGAATGGATATTGCTATTTACCATTATGCGTAAAAATAGTTTTCAATAAAAGCGACGCTCCGTTTTTGCTGTACAGCTGAACTGAGTACTACGTTTTATTTTCTCTTTTTTCTCTCTCCTTTTGTGTTTAGGTATCATGAATCCGGATCTGCCCGAGCAGGTCATACTCGATCCGAAGTTGATCGCCCGTGGATACATTCGCTCGTGGTTCTTCCTCGACCTGATCAGCTCCATACCGCTCGACTACATCTTTCTGATCTTCAACCAGGACAACTTTCAGTTCCTGCACGCCACTGGTCGAGCGCTGAGGATACTGCGCTTCGCCAAGATGCTCAGTTTGCTGCGGTTGCTGCGTCTGTCGCGCCTCGTGCGCTACGTTAGCACCTTGGAGAGTCATGTAAGTGGCCATGTGTTTGCGGCGGTGTGCTTCAGTAGCCCAAATGATCGATGCTTGGATGGCACTCTTTTTTTCTTACTTTTTTGTTGTTGTGGTCGACCAACCACACTGTATTACTGTAGTAGAACCGAGTAGACTTTGGGGGCGGAAGTGAGTAGGAGAACGAAAAGTAGGAAGAGTGATACTTATCACTGACTTTCTCTCTCCTTCTCTTGCCCACTTTCCCCTCCAAAATGTAGAGCTTCATACTTACTTCTGAAAGACGCTTCTAGCTTACTTACCATTTAACTGACTGTTGTGAACACACTGACTGACACTGTGACTCCAAAAGAATGAAAGAAGATCTGTGACCGTGCGAACTGAGACCAAAGCAGCACAGAGCTGTGTAGAGTGTAGTGTAGAGTGAGCATCGATCTTCAGCGACAGCAACAGCAAAAATCCTCTTTTCTTTTCCTTCAGCTCTTGTGACACCTCTTCTCTTGCTCTAGCACACTAATTAGAGAGTGAGAGACAAAGAGACTGAATAGTGAATGACTTTCTGACTGCCAGGCTGTTGTAGGCTGGCTGGCTGGCAGTTTTCAGTGCTTTCGTGTGATGATGGATTCGCCCCATCGATTCGCATTTTCCTTTCATGCATTTTCGCTTGGCAGTAGTCACGTCTGCTGCTCATGGCCAACACACTATCTGTCTTTCTCTGTTTTTCACTTTCTGTTTTCGAATTGCACATTGTGTGTGTGTGTGTTCTACTTTTCCACACTCTCATACATACAAACAGACTGGCCACTTTCCTGCACTGCAATTTGCCTCCAGTGACAGCAACATCATCAGCAGCAACTGCACAAAGTTAGGGTCAATCTGCTGTATTGCTCAACTTTTCGGGGGCTTTTTTGCTTCACACACACAGCACTTTGGCACTGCAGCCGCAGCAGTCAGGCCACTTTTAAATACAATTTAAATATTTATTCACTCGACAGAGTATGGACAGTAAACTGACTGACTGACTAATTAATTAGCAACACAGGCAAAGTGTCGCTTTGCCTAACAGAGAATAAAGTAAAGTGAAGTTTTTTTCATTATTTTTTGCTGACTTTGGGCCGGCACATTGGTATTGACAGTAAAGCAGTTTTCACAAAAGGCACTTTAGCCGACATTCCTTTTCTTTGTCTTCATTCTCATTCTCTTGTCGGCATTTTCTGTCTGTCTATCTGTGCAAGTCTACTCTGCCTGCCATTACTTGCTATAATTGGCAATTATTGGTGCCATCAATTGTTTCGATGCTTTCCTTGGTAATCTGATTAGCAACAAGAACATACACTCATTCATTGCGGCACCTTTTGCTGTTGGTGACTTCATTACATGCACGCCGACACTTATTCTCTCTCACTCACTTTCTTTCTTCTCTGGCCATTTCTTCTTATGGCTAGTTTATGCAAAGTGAGTGTGTCTGTTTTCCCTTCCCCCTACAGTCAGCCCACATCTTTTGCATCTGATCCTCTCTTTCTCTCTCTTTGTCTATTTTCTCCTTTATTTCATTTTCTCCCGTTACCTCGCTTGTTGCCTGCCTGAAACTCACTCACCTGCCTGCCTCTTCTTGTCTGTCTCTTTGTCTGTGATCGCCTGTTTTTTTCTCTGTGTGTGTCAATGTCCGTAGGCAATGCATGATCCAATTTGTATATTTTTGCTATAACAGTATTTCAGTCCCATTTGAGCGACAATTATATTATTTTCAATTTTCCTAACTCAGTGTCCACTCAGAACTCATCTCCCAAAGGCTTTCTCTTCTGCAGCAGCTATTGTTTTTAGCTTCAATTTTCTGTTCAAGTATCAATTTGCCAGTAAATTGAACCTTCAGCTGAGGCATCCAATAATTATAGTTCCGGGTCATTTGTCGGACTATGACAACGCTAGTAATGCTGGTGGTCAATGTCCAGGCAAATGTTCCGAGACGGCTTTTCAGATTGCTTTTTTCTAGCAGGTCATCTATGAGTTTGTGTGTGTGCGTGTGTGAAAAGGTGTGCAAGTTAGGACCCGACCAAGTTAGATTTGTAGTGAGTTTCTCTCTCTTTCTCTTCTTTTTGTCATTTATTTTCGTCTCCTCAATGTCCTTGTTGGAGCCAGCTGTGAAATTCAGTTAACTCCATGTTGTCCAAAAATCAGTCTTCTTGTCAGTCTGCATTAGAATCGCTTTGTGCATGTGTTAGCAGCACTTGTCTCGTCTCTGGTAGTCACTACACAGCATTTGCCTGTCCACTCACGTTTTTTGTTCTTAGACGGCACTATTTTTATTTTGTTGCTTTGCTTTCGTAGTCTGCTCGTTTTTTCGCCTGTCTGTCTAACTGTCAGCGTGCATGCAGTCTAACTGCCGCATCCGTATGTTGGTAACCGTCGTCTATTTATTTATTTATTTATTCAAACCGTCGTCTTACTACCTCTCCTTTGACCTCAATGCAACTTTCTCTTCTTTCTTCCCATTTTTTTCTCTGCCTCTTTCTTTCTCTCTCTTTTTAACTTCTTCTCACCTACTACTTTATCCTCCTCTTTCCTCGCATCACCTTTCTCTTTTTCTCCTCTACCAAACCAAACCAAATCATATCTCCTCTCTTTCTCCTCTGCTCCTATCACACTGAACCCATACCCAACAATGCCAAAACCTCCCTCCTAAAGATGCAAAACCTGGCTGATCTGTCAAGAAATGAATCGTGTTTTCTAATTTATTTAAATCAAATTCCCGGTTACAAAAAGGTAACAACACAAAGATTCCTCTTTTTTCTTTACTTTTTCTACTTTCTACCTTTACCGCACTTTACATTTGCTGTTGCTAATTTGATTGCGCTCTACCTGATTGTTGCCTGTGTGTCTGCTCCTTCTTTTGCTGTCCGTTTGTCTGTCTGTCTGATTGCTGTCCGGTCATTGTCTTCTTGAGATGTATCGCCAATTAGCCTCTCTATCTCTTCCTCTTCCCTGTCCACTTGCCGCCCAGACATTAGGCACCTTTCAGCGCAGAGACTGACTGTGCAGTGCTCACTCCACTCGGCCACTGCTCAATGTATCGATTATGTTTATGGGCAATTGCACTAACTTTCTGCAGAAACAGAAGCAGAAGCACCGTCAGCAGAAGCTGAAGAAGTAAAAGCTAACGAGCACTGAAGCAGCAGGGAGGAATTATCGAGGCGGATTCAGGAATAAACGGTAGCAAGAGAAGAGAGAGAGATAGACAGACAGACACACACACACACAATTCACTTGTGCCGTCTCATTAGACCGAACAAACGGTCTGTTTGGCCACGAGCATATTGATTGCTACTGCTGCTTCTTCACTAACATTTCCCTCTCCTCCTCCTGTTCATCTGCTGATTTGCTGGCTCTTGCAAGTCTAGCCGACTATCCTGGCTGCCACTCTTTGGCGGCATGTCTTTCTGGCTTTCTTCTTGTTCCTTTCTGCTGGGTTTCGTCTAATTAAGCGACCATTTCATTCAATTGTCGTACATTGGCACGACCTCAGGTGCTGTAGATGTGCCTACTGCAAAGTTACTTCTCCTCCTCCTTCTGCTACCTCTGTCATTGTTGCCGTTATGGCGCCCATCTAACATCCCTGCATTGACATTCATTGCGGCTGGTGGTCGGGCTAGTGGTGGTCTCCTTCACTCTCTCTCTCTCACTGGGTCATCATTACGAATGCCAGTGGTGCTGTGCTCTCTAGGGGGTGGCAGTAAAGCAGCCAGTGCTGCTGCTGGAGACAGTTAGTGGGGGCAATGATTCAACTTGGCAAAGACGTGCCATCGATGAGGGCAAACATAAACTACCACTTAGTTTGTGGGGTCCCCAGAACTGCAGGCTTAGTCTATTTTGCCCAGCTAGTCACAGCTAGCAGCAAACCCAACAACAACAATAATAGCAGCACAAGGTGCCACTCGTTGCACTCACTCTCTCATCTGATCGTCAGTCTTAATTAATGAAAATCGCTGCAGCCTGCCGTTAATTAAATCAACAGCCATTTATATTTCTGCTGGCGAGGAAGCAGTGCGGTAAACAGTTGCGCCGTTCTGTGAATGCTGCTGCTGTTCCTTTTCACACTAGCAGATGATTTATGGCAGGCAGCTATGGTGCGACGGAATCTCTCACTGCCACCTCCACTGCACCTCCAGCGGATGCAACTCGAAGAAGCGGAGGCAAAGATGGCTCTCCGGAGGCCAACTCTTTTAGCGATCTCAGTCAGTCAGCTAGTCAGTCGCTTCACTGTACGACAGTAAACGCCGACAGCTTTTTCGACTTCGTCAGTGTGTGCCACCGCAGAGACGCCGGTGAATTGACGGCGATTGTCTTCTCTTTCCTCCTCCCAGCAGTGCCATCAATGGATTCTGCCTTCTTCTTTGATCGGCAATTGGCAATTATAAATAGATGACTTGCCGCCATCAGCACCGACAGTACTGACTATCACTGCAGCAGCACTACCATCACCAGTGCCGGCTTCACTGTCAATGGGCAACACTAATGGTGCGAAGCCGGTGTCTGAAACTGCTGTGGTGTTTATTTGTCTTGTCGAGGGAGAAAAAAGAGGGAACGAGCAAACTGTTCAGAAAAAGAAAATGAGACAGGAGGCTCATTCATTCGCTCATTCATTGGGCGGCAATCAGAGAGCATCATTAGCAGACAACGGCAGACAGACAGACAGAGTAGGCAGACAAACAAGACTCTTCGGTTGATGAATCGGTAGGCAGAGACAGACATCAGTGTTTCATGTGAGAAAAGTCAGAAAAGAATCTCTTTCCTTGCCAAGCAACAGCAATTCTTTGATCGATAGCTCTGCCACCAAGAATTATCATACCGTTGCTGCTCGCTCGCTCGAACAGAATCTCCTTCTAATTTTAATTCTATCTCTCTTTTTTCCACTACCTTCTCCTCCCCTTTTTCGCTAAACTAACAATCACTCTAACCACCACCATCATCATTTTCATTTCGCCTCCACTGTTCACCACTAAACCGAACCGCAACCAACACGCAACACCAAACCCCGCACACGCACACACACACGACAGTTCCTGAACATGGCCAGCCTCTTTATGAAAATCTTCAACCTCATCTGCATGATGCTGCTCATCGGTCACTGGAGCGGCTGTCTTCAGTTTCTGGTCCCCATGCTGCAGGGCTTCCCGCCCAACTCCTGGGTGGCCATCAATGAGCTGACGGTACTAAACGGACACTACTTTCTGATCTAGTAACTAATACAAAATCTCCCCCTTCATTTAGAACGCCGACTGGTTCGACCAGTACTCCTGGTCGCTGTTCAAGGCCATGTCGCACATGCTGTGCATCGGCTACGGCCGCTTTCCCCCTCAGTCGCTGACGGACATGTGGCTGACACTGCTGAGCATGATCTCCGGCGCCACCTGCTACGCCCTCTTCCTCGGCCACACCACCAATTTGATACAGTCGCTGGACAGCAGTCGTCGGCAGTACCGCGAGAAGCTCAAACAGGTGGAGGAGTACATGGGCTACCGAAAGCTGCCGCGAGACCTGCGCATCCGCATCGGCGACTACTTTGAGCACCGCTACCAGGGCAAGTTCTTCAATGAGGAGGTGATTCTGGACGAGCTCTCGGAGCGCCTCCGTGAGGACGTCATCAACTACAACTGTCGGGCGCTGGTCGCCTCGGTGCCCTTCTTCGCCAACGCCGACACGGACTTTGTGAACTCCATCGTGACAAAGCTGAAGTACGAGGTTTACCAGCCAGGGGATATCATCATCAAGGAGGGCACCATCGGCAATAAGATGTACTTCATTCAGGAGGGCATTGTCGACATTGTCATGATCAACGGCGAGGTGGCAACCAGTCTCTCCGATGGCTCCTACTTTGGAGGTAGGATAGCGCTGTTATTTCAGTGTATAAAGTTGTTAATTTATTCCTTACAGAAATCTGCCTGCTAACGAACGCACGTCGTGTCGCTTCTGTTCGCGCAGAAACCTACTGCAACCTCTTTTCGCTCTCAGTGGAGCACTTCAACTCGGTGCTGGATATGTACCCGCTGATGCGGCGCACCATGGAGTCGATTGCCGCCGAGCGACTGAACAAGATCGGCAAGAATCCCTCCATCGTCTGCAATCGGGAGGACTTTCAGTCAGAGCTGAAGGCGGTCAGCGAGCTGCTGACGCTGTCGGCGCAGAGTCCCAGCGACGACAGCGAGTCAGACGTCAGTCTGTTCACGAAGAACAAGACGAAGGGCTCCAGCCACCACCTGCACCACCACCAGCAGGGCAGCAGCAGTGCTCTGCCGCGGCCCAAATCAGAGTCCTGCTTTCCGCTGATGACGGCGCTCAGCATCAACGGCCTCGACCGCCAGGGCTCAACGCAGGCGGCGGGGGCGGCGGAGAGACCGCAGACCAGCGGGTCGCCCTTCCAGCGGTCAGAGTCCTTCTTCCGCAACTCGGCCACGGCCAGAGGGGCTCACGGCGCTCATGGCCACAGTGTTCACGGCAGTCACACTGGCGCCAGTGGCGGGGGCGGCCACCACCATCACCACCAAACACACCTCGGTGGCCAGGGCAACACTGCCGCCGGTGCCGCCCCTTCGACCTGCATCACCGTGACGGCGCCCTCCTCGACGTCACTCAACAAGCAGCAGTAGATGGTGTGTTTTGAATTCGAAATGGAATGCAAATGATTGAAGAAAAGCAAACAAAGAAAACGTCTTTCTTTTGCTCTCATTCTTTCTCTAGTCAATCAGCAAACAATCACCAATCTTTGGCAATCACTTCCATCAGCCTGACAATACACACACACATACACACCCAACCAGCACACTTTACCACAACTAGACCATCAACCAATTTTTTCACACAATCGCTTTCTTTTTTTCTTCATCTCATTCGCTGATCTTCAACTGGTTCTCTTTGTTTCTTTTTCTTCATTCAGTCTTTTCTCTTTTTCGTTCTTTTGCGGAAACCCTGTGCATAACTTTTCGTTTTTTCTTTCTCTTTCTCTCTGACGACAATTCCACTCACTGACTGGTGCACACACTCACAAAGACACTTCCTTCTTCTCTATCATTTTGTCTGTAGTCTTCATCTCACCAAGACTAGTCACCAGGACTGGTGATAAACTACTACCAAGAACCACACAAACACACACACCCCCACACAGCCAACATTAACTACTGTACCTACCTTTTCGCCAGACCAATTCTTTTTCTCCTCAATGTGATATTGAATGCGTAGAAATGCGTATTGTACCTTTTTTCTTCGTTTCTCCTCTTTGGTTGCACACTTCTTCTGATTCTTCTTCGGGTAGCGAACAAACTCGTCTTTCTCTTTTCGGTATCTCTGTGTTTGTTGCTTTCTTTTCTTTTGTTCCTCTTCTTTTGTTCTCTTCTCTCACCAACTCACTCACTCTCTTCTGATGATTGCTAATCATTATTTTTGTTATCATAATAAAATATTATGTTGTTGCTTAATAAAATCACAAAAAAGTTTAAGATAAAATCTTGAGTAAGTAATGCCGCGAATTGACAAAATGGTAAAGTTTTGATTTGTACGGTTCGCACACTGAAAAATTATCAAAGTGTAGGCGATTCACAGTTCGGGTAAAGCTGACTGGGTGGACGGGTTTTCACGAATAAACTTCTCAGCATCGAGACAGACTTTTGGCTGGCATCTTTTCCCGTCTCATGGCGCACATTTTGAGATAAGCCATACCGTGAGAACGGCCATGTCGTTCGAGATTATCAAAGTGAATTTCACAGATTGGGCAGTACGTCTCCTCCTCATTTCCCGCCAGCAGTATCAACGCCAGTTTGTTCTCCTGTTCGGCAACTAAAAAGCGAAATGGGAATAACGTTAGTTAGGGAACTAAAACGGCCGGTCAAAACTTACAGCCATCATTCTCCGATAATTCTTTCTCCTCCTCCTCATCATCATCATCATCATCAATCAGCGTAATGACTTCTGGTTGAGGTGGAGGAGTCGGTAAAGGAAGAGGCGCTGTTGCTGCGGCTGAAGGCAAATCCCGTTTTTGCGGAGATGCACTTTCGGTCTTCATCCTTTTCGTTTCTGGGAGGCCATTCTTATATGGCGAGGTTCTTTGCACCTTTAGAGGCGACTCTCTCAGTCTGATGGGCGACCTCATAAGCTCACTCTTCTTCGGTGTGCCAAGACTAATTGCGTTAGCAGCCGGGTCGTTTTGCGGCGGCGGTGGCGGATTAGCATCTGCTGGCCTTGCTGAGCACAACTCGAGGTGGTACCTGCTGGCGCAATCTGTGGTGAACATGGTGTTACAGTACCGACATGGTATATGAGCCGATTTGACGCAAAGATGAGCAAGCATTGTCTGTAAATTATGAAATGGGTGTGAAAATGTGAACTGGCTTACAATGAAAAATTACCTTCGAGGTGCGAAAGACTTTCAAGCAGTATCTGCATGTAAAATTTTTATCTTTCTTCTCAAAGTTGAAGCTTTCCATGGTGATCTCCATGGTATCGCTGTTTTCTGGTGGTCAACTACTAGTTTCATTTAAAAGTGGACGTCCATTGGAAGTGAAGATTGTCTGGCCAGGTAATGATTTTCAAATGTCAAGCCGCAAAATAAAGTAAACATGCTCACCGGGTCACGTGATGCGATAGGGACGCTCAAAGAGAGAGTGTTGATGGTCAAAACAGTGGCGAGTTTGTCGTTTTTTATTTTGTTAGTTTCTCTACATTTTAGGACCAGTTTCTGGTTTATATTCTGTTTGGTTGACATTAAAGCGGAGAAGACATGGGCAAAAAGCAGCATCAATCAGACAAGCTGTACATTACCAGGTAAGGTTTAAAGTAAACAATAACTTCAAGTGTGCAATTTTTAATGAACCTTTTTATTTCAGCAAAGAATGGACATCGCTTTACGGTGGAAAGCGCGCAAACGATGAGTACCACAGCCACAGCGAACGTTCCGAGTTTAAAAGTAAGCCAAAAAACGTCGCTTTACCAGACAGTAACAATGTGTTTTTGTTAAGGACTCCCGTACGATCACTGTTCACTGTCACTTCAGCCGTTTCGTGATCCGTACATTACCTCCAATGGAGTCATCTACGATCTCACCAACATTGTGCCCTTTCTGCAGAAGTACGGCGTCGATCCGTATTCAGGGGAGAAACTGCAGGCCAAACAGCTGACCAAGTTGAACTTTCAAAAGAATGCCGACGGATTCTATCAGTGAGTTTATTGACTAAAACATTTTAAGCCCAAAAACTAAAGCAGTTTTCATGTTAGTTGTCCCGTGCTGTTCAAGGTTTTCAACCAGAACAGTCACATTGTGGCCATCAAGACCACGGGCAATGTTTTCTCCTACGAAGCAGTAGAGCAGTTGAACTTGAAAGCAGGCCACTTTCGCGATCTTCTCAACGACAAGCCGTTCACGAAAAAGGACATTATTGACATCCAGAACCCGCAGCACCTGGACAAGTTCAACATTATGGACTTTTACTACATAAAGAACAACTTGCTGTTGAAGAACGACGACGAGGACTCGTCCAACCTGAGAAAGATCAACAATGAAACAAAGGAGACGCTGAAGGAGCTGGAGACGGTAGAGGAGAATGCCCTCCTAAAGAAGATGGCCGGGACCAGTAGTGGTGCTGCTGGCCAAAAACCGGGCAAGGCTGACCACTTTTCGGCAGCGCACTACTCTACCGGTCGAGCGGCGGCGTCCTTCACTTCAACGGTGATGGAGCCGGTGGTCTCCGTGGAGGCGGCCATTCTCGATGAGTTCGTCATTCGCTACCCGTACGTGAAGAAGAAGGGCTACGTCAGACTGACCACCAACCTGGGCAATCTGAACCTAGAGCTGCACTGCGAGACGGTGACCAAGACGTGCGACAACTTTATGACCCTCTGCAAGCGGGGCTACTACGACGGCACCAAGTTCCACCGACTCATCAAAAACTTCATGATCCAGGGCGGAGGTAGGGGGACTGTTTTTGAGGATTTTATACAATTTCATTAACCCATTCTTTAACCCTTTATTATAGACCCGACCGGCACGGGGCGTGGCGGCGAGTCGGCCTTTGCCCGCGGCGAGCCCTTTGAGGATGAGTTCAACAAGCTGTACAGCCACGAGGGCCGGGGCATTCTCAGCATGGCCAACAGCGGCCCGGACAGCAACAAATCGCAGTTCTTCATCACCTTCCGCAGCTGCAAGCACCTCGACAACAAGCACACCATCTTCGGACGGGTGGTGGGCGGACTGGAGGTGCTCTCGCGCATGGAGGCGACCAAGGTGGACGACGGCGATCGGCCGCTGGAGGCGATCACCATTCTCAAGACGACCGTTTTCGTGGACCCTTACAGAGAGGCTGAGGAGCTGATTGCCAGCGAGCGGACAAAGATGGGCGAAGGCAGTGGTGCTGCTGGTCTGCTACGGAAGCGACAGCAGGAGGAGGCGGCAAAGCCGAAGAAGGTCTTTCGCCAGGGCATTGGCTCCTTCATCAACCTCGATGACGTCCACAAGAAGATCTCCGGTGAAGGGGGCGGAGACGAGGCCTCAAAGTCGAAGAAGGCAAGGAGCACTTTTGGTAACTTTGACAGTTGGTAGCAGCGAACAGTAGTTTTTTAGTAAGACTCAAATTGACATATTTTTTAAAGTAGTAAACTGTACATATTTTGGATGAGCTGTGTGAAACACGATCCTCCCCTTTACAAACCTCACTACACTAGTACAAACGCACACGACGTCCCAGTGATTGGCGTTCCATGAGAGTGCTAAACTTGTTGACAAACTGGTTGATGGTGTTGGAGCATTTGGTGAGAGCGCCCAGGTACGTCAGCAGGGCGACGTCGTTGGACTGCACGAAAAACTCCTCATTGAAGCCGTCTGAGCTGATGATCGGCATGCGGTGGCAGAGGTTGAATATTTCCCGGAGCACCTCGTGATTGACCGGTATCTTTCCGCTCTTGGTGTCCTTGATGTAGTCGAGGATCAGTCGAACTCGATTGCGCAGCATCTTCACGGCGTTGTACTGCACGCGAAGGTGGTCAGTGGCCGCAGAGTTGCCGTTCTCGCTGTTGTTAGCCGTGGAGGTCATTCGAGCCATGTGGTCGAGGCCAATACGCTCGGCCTCTTCAGTGGCCAGTGAGTAGGGAATATTGACAAAGTACATCGTGGGGATGCAGTTGATCACCTCGATGGCCGACTCGTACAGCTTTATGGGAAGCGAAGTTTGACGACCCTAGTAGAAATGGGGATTTTAGTCAATGTTTTTTCTACATATAGCAAAACTCACCAGTGGATTCAGCTTGAGAAAGAGCGGACTCTCGTGAATTTCATTGCTGATCTGATAGTGAACCGACATGTCCGAGTCCGTCGGCTCATCGCCATTTGTGTACCAGCCGAGAAAGTCCAAATCGGGAAAGACCTGCTTGAACTGCAGCTCCTTTGTACGGTAGTAGTCAGTGTCGAGGACAACCTTTGTCTCGACGAGGTCAAACTTGAGCTCAAATGAGTTCATAATCTCGATGTTTCGGCCCTTCTGCTTGCCGATGAAGGCGCCGATGATGATGATCTTCTCCGTCGAGTTGGGATCCTGCTGAGCGCGAAGTCGCGTCCAATGCTCGGAGACGTTCATGATCACCAGCGGGTGAAGGGAGACGGCGATGGTCGGCACAGCAACCGAGGCACTGGAGCTGGCCATCGGCTTCGAGCCGTCCTTGTTCTCCTGGCCGATCTTGATGACAGATCCCTCGGTGTCGGTCTCCATGGCCTCCGATCCATTGACGGCCACTGACTTCGAAGTAGTGCTTGCTTCTACCTCCATTGTGTGGGTGTGATGTCAGCTGGTGGTAGTAGGAGTTTCAAGACAAAGAAAAGATTAAAGGCAAAGACGATTTGAAGTTTGGCCAGTTTTTAACGAAGCCAAGAAAACAACAAAACATGCGGCGGCGGCGCTCGTTAGCTAGACAAGTCGTCGAAATGACATCTGCTCGAAACTGATTGAGCACTGCCCCGAACATCGATTTGGCCTGCCGCTATGCTGATGTGTGCTTAGCGCACTTCATATTCTTCTCATGTGATATAAACCATTAACCGCCGTCATCATCACAACCATCATCAACACCTCCTCAACAGTTGTACAGATAACCACCGACCATCTGAAAAACTAGACTGAACAGAAGAATACCTCTACCAAAGTCGAGATGAAGCTCCTTTCGGCGTCGTGTCTGTTTATAAATGCTCTTCTCGTCATTTTACTCATCTTTATTGTGATTGCACAAGCCGGGTATGTCCTTTTTACTTGGTTTGTTTTGGGTGAAATGTTTTACTGATTTATCTTTTTTGCAGGCGAGACTTTTACAAAATTCTTGGAGTCTCAAAAAGTGCCAATATCAATCAGATTAAGAAGGCCTACCGAAAGTTGGCCAAGGAGCTTCACCCGGACAAGAATAAGGGTGATGAGGAGGCGACGAGAAAGTTCCAAGATTTGGGAGCCGCATACGAGGTGCTCTCCGATGCCGAGAAGAGAAAAACATATGATCGATACGGAGAGGAGGGCCTGAAAGACTCCATGGGAGGCGGCAGCGATCCCTTCTCCAGCTTCTTTGGCGGCGACTTTGGCTTCTTCGACTTTGGCGGCGGTGGCGGCCGACGTGAAGAGCGAGAGACGCCCAAGGGAGCCGACGTGGTGATGGACCTCTTTGTCTCCCTCGAAGAACTCTACAGCGGCAACTTTGTGGAGCTAGTTCGCAATAAGGTCGTCTACCGACCGGCTTCAGGGACGAGAAAGTGCAACTGCCGCCAGGAGATGGTCACCCGCCAGCTGGGCCCCGGACGCTTCCAGATGATGCAACAGCAGGTTTGCGATGAGTGTCCAAATGTGAAGCTGAGCAACGAGGAGAAGACGCTCGAGGTGGAGATTGAGCCGGGCATGGAAGACGGTCAGGAGCAGCGATTTGTCGCCGAAGGTATGTGTTCTTCGCTCATCCCCATCAGTGTCTGTATTGGCAGCATTTGATTAACACTCAATCCCTTTTGTTGTTGTAGGTGAACCTCACGTTGACGGCGAGCCCGGCGACCTGCGACTTCGCATTCGCACCATGCCACACACCGTCTTTGAGCGACGTGGCGATGACCTCTACACGAACGTCACCATCTCACTGGTGGACGCACTGGTGGGCTTCCAGATGAACATCACCCACCTGGACGGCCACCAGGTGCACATCAGCCGCGACAAGATTACCTGGCCCGGGGCAAGGATGCGCAAGACCGGCGAAGGCATGCCAAACTACGAGAACAACAACCTCCACGGCATTCTCTACATTACCTTTGACGTGGAGTTTCCCAAGGGCGAGGCGCTGGACGAGGAGAAGCGCGCCCAGATTAGGCAAATCTTTGACCTGGAAGCGACCAAGGCGCTCGCCTACAACGGTCTTCGAGGCTACTGAGTCATTGGCGACACTCTCTAGGAAACTTCTTAAAATTAATAACGCCATTTAATTCACTGTAGAAAAGGTTATTTTCAAGCCAAGCTCACACAAACAAACACCTTCCATGTACAGCTTTTGTGATTTTCACCCTTTTTGGCGCTTTGTACATAATTATGAATTATTTATGCTTTATGGTCGCTTGTTTGTTTGTTTATTTATATCCCTGCGCACAGACATTGGCCGTCACTGGGAGAACATGCACAGTCACTTCTTCAAGGTCAGCCGGTGTCGCATCACTTTGCTGATGTCTTGGTAAATGTGTGTTAGTGGGGAAATCCCTCAAATTACAGGAAAAACAAGATTTGCGAGTAAAATGTTTTTTATTTGATTTTTATCATCAGAATTCTATAATATCATTCAACTACAGCAAAATGGCAAAATATGATGAGAGATGGTGAAGTTGCTAATTGTGTTAATTTGAGTATCTTCGATGAATTTTGGCTTTGGCTTTGGAAGGTGGAGATAAAGGGGGAGAACTTTACAGCTTGGTGATGGTGGCTGATCCCAGTTCGCCGGTCTCGATGCCGTTTTCATTTGACTTTATATTGGCGTGGAAACCTGTTAGTCGGAGAAAGAGAGAGAGAGAGAGAGAGAGAGAGAGAGAGAGAGAGAGAGAGA
>JAALOO010000509.1_pt1 | contig 34614 bp, 39 predicted proteins | sample 7257641 | NCBI WGS metagenome assembly JAALOO01 (sample SAMN14085613, study PRJNA598686) | mite metagenome | biome: ENVO:01001000; feature: ENVO:01001002; material: ENVO:01001226; isolation source: single female mite from University of Michigan culture on fish food culture... ...
GAGAGAGAGAGAGAGAGAGAGAGAGAGAGAGAGAGAGAGAGAGAGAGAATTGAGGGAGAGAATGTCATAGTATGTCAGAATATTCTCTCCCTCTGGTGCAATGCTTCTCATCCCTTCTTCTTCGTTTCATTCGACGTCACTGATTGCTAATTTATTGTCCCCCTTGCTTGCTTGCTTGCTTGCTCTGTCTTGTTCTGGAGAATTTCCTCAGTTGACGTTGTGAATTTTTGTTAGATTTTGAAACTTTTGAAATTGCTGGTTTTTGCAAAGTTCTAGTTTTTGTGAATATTACTAGGTACCTGATGATGATGATGATGATATTAAATTGAACTCAAAATCTGCTCTGATATTGTCATCATCATTTTGACCAAGATAACTAACTGTCAATCACGACGATGGCAATCTCTAGCCCTCTAAATTAAAAACTGATTCGGTGGCTGTTGCCAAGACAGAGACTACTCGTTTTCTTGCTTCGTGGTGGTAGTATCTAATCGAGAAGAGGTGAAGAACTAGTTTCTTTTCTTCATTTTACCTCCTGTCTGAGAAAAAAAGAGGGTATTTTCCCTCTATCGTCGTGATCGTCATCATTCGCTTCAGTGGACACCACTTTTTCATCATCACCAGAGTTTCCATGTACCAAAGTTGTCCACTGGGCGCGTCCTAGCAGCCCTGTTTGCTATATGCGCTGCTTTTGGCGATAGGGTAGCGCCCATCTCTCTGGCGCCATTCTCTGCTAACTGAAGAGGCGCCCACCACCACCTTCATCCTTTGCCTACCTCCTCTTTCTCACTGACACTTTATCTGCCCGCCTTCCTCGATGGCGGAGGTGGGCGCTAAAAGAAGTGAGGAAGACTGATAACTACTTGCTCGACTGCTGAAGACTGAACTGGTTAGTTGTGTTAGTTCACCTGCAGACGACAGCTGCTGCTGCTCGACTTATTCTGCTTTCCTTCTTTTGCACTCTCTTTTCCCGTTTGGAGTAAGTGTCTTTGCTCGGCTGTTAGAGGCGCCCGGTGACTGTTTCTGTCTCCTTTATAGAGGGACTCTGCTGATGTTGTTGTCGCAGCCGCCGCCGACCTTGGTAAAAAAGACTGTGAGACTCGGTAGTGAGTCTGTATGTGCTTTCCTCTTTGATAAGCTCCCCAAAGAGGAGCTGATTTTGATAGAGTGTCTCTGTCTGTTTTTGCATGGGAAAGAGAGAAGATGAGCACCAACTACTCTTTTTTGTCTTTTCTTTCTTCTTTTCTTTTCTTTCCTGCTCTCCAAGACGACGGTGGCAGTGGGAGCATTAATTACCGCCGCCGCTTTCTTTGACTTTGACTGCTGATTCTGCTGCTGCTGCTTTATTTCTATCCTCCTGCTGACTTTTTGTTTTATTATTCTTTCTCTAACTCGCGCCATTTCTTCTTCTTCTTCTCCCTCACTCTAGAACTAGCTAATGGTTGTGTGCTGCAACGCTGCGTCGTCCTCGGCGACAAGTGCCATTAGCCACCAGCACCAGAATCTTCAGCAGTCGGCAGTCGGTCACAATCACCACAATCACCACCACCAACTGAATCACCTGCAGCATCAGCAGAATCTGCTTCATTACCAGCAGCAGCAGAATCAGCAACAGAATCACCACCATCAATCCTTTCACTACAGTGGTGAGAATAGTGAGAATCCAAGCTCTTCAGCCTCCTTCTCCTCTTCACTCTCATCCATCGGGCACTTGTCATCGAGTGGCTCGGTTTTGCAGCCACCGCAGCAACAACAGCAGCTCAACCAGCAACTGCAAAGACACTCAAGAAGCTCGGGTGCTACTTCTTCTTCTTCTTCTTCGCCCTCTTCTTCACTTTCTTCTTCTTCGTCACCACCGACGCCCACTGAGGCGACACTTTCTGCCGCTCAGGCTGCTCAGGCTGCTCAGGCTGCTGAAGGAAAAAAGCTGAAGAGGAACAGCGAGGAAAGAGAATCATCGTCGTCGACGGCGGCGGCTGAGAATAGCAACCGAATCGGCGGAGAGTCATCAGTGCCGCTGCACAGTCGGCGACGTCAACTGCCGCCTCAGCAGCAGTCGAAAATACGGCGCCTTCAACTGCTATCGTCGTCGACGACGACGACGCCGACTACGAATACGACAACTTTTGAATCTCAGCAAAGACTGCTCTCGGGTGGAAATCATGAGCAGCAACAGTCAGCGTCACTACCGACAACACCGACGGCAGTGAGTGCTGGTGGTTTTGGTCGCGGAGGAGGAGGAGGAGGTGTTCATTCAGATCTCAGTCCCTTCTTTGTGCGTCATCATCCTCAGTATCATCATCATCATTCTAAGCCACCTCAGAGCACCTCATTTTTCCCTATGGGCATTGACTACCTTCATCATCAGCAGCAGCAGCAGCATCAGCACTACCAAAAGTCGACGTTGGCTAGTGAGGACGACGACGTTCCGACTGCAAACTTTGCAGTTGATTTTCTGTCTCATCATCAGCAGCAGTCAATGGTCAATTTAAATCCGCAAACCCTCGAAGGCAGCACCTTGTCTTCACCGAAAAAGTCTCGCCCATTCAGCTTTATTCCCCACAGTTCAAGTACGACGGGAGGTCATTCTCGAGGAAGGGGGCGTGGTGGTGGAAGAGGGGCTCGTGACTCCATTATCGTCAACAGTGGTGGTAATGTTTTTGGCGGTCAGCAGCAGCAGCAGAACCTTTTTGATGATTCAAACAGTGCAAATCAGCAGCAGCTGCTGAATCGAGCCTACTCGCTAAGCGCCTACAACTCTTCCTCTTCTCCGACTACCGCCTCTGCAACTCCCTTTCTCAGTCCCGTCTCCTCGGAGTCCTCTTTTGGAGGTGGTGGCGGCGGAAGTTCAGGTGGTCTTCAGAGATCTTATTCCTGCTCTGGTCTGTCGCTTTTCAATCAGCAGCAGCAGTCTCATCTGATTGCTCCAAGTTCTACTGTGCCGAGCTCTCCGATGGCCACCACTTCCTCCTCTTCGGCTGGCAGCATTCTCTACGATTTGTCGTCGAAAAGTCAGCACCACCACCAGCAACAGACAAACACTAGCTCCTCCTCGCCGACCTTTCTCCTTCAGCAGCAGCAGCAAAGTTTTTACCACCACCACCACCAACAACAACAAAATCAGCACCACCACAATCAAAATCTTTTTGGTGAGGCTAATTATCATCACTCTCAGCAGCAGCAACATCATTCGCTCTCTGAACTGCAACTCCTCAAGCGAAGCTACTCGGAGCAGGAGCTGAACCTAGCCGCCGCGGCGGCCATTGCTTCCTCGAGGCACTCTGTTTCTGCTGCTGAAGAATCATCATCGGCGGCTAAAGAAATTGCCAGTGCCTCCTCGCCGCACTCTTCAGCCGCCTCGTCGCCCAGACTGGCTGCCAGTGCCAGTGCCAGCAGTGCTGTCACACTGACGCCCGTGGCTGCCTTTGGTGGTGGTGGTGGTGGCGGTGGTAGCAGCAGCACCTCACCGACGCCCACAGCTTCAACGGCGGCGCCCGCAGCCGTGGTGGAAGCCATCTCTCCACAGTCGCAGTCGCAGCATCACTTTCTCTATTCGCCGCAGCACCAGCTGCACACGCTGGAGAGTGCCGCTGTACTCGCTGGTTCTTCAGCTTCGACCTCGACTTTTGCCCTCCTCGACGCCTCCTCCTCTACGGCTACCTCGGAAATGGTCGAGAAGGTTTTGGGAGGTCAGCGGGGAAATATGAGCAGTTCTTCGACTGGTGCTTCAGGATCATCTGGCGCTGGTGCTGGCAGTGGCAGTGTTGTTCCGCTGGTAAGTGCATGTCTGAAAAGAGGGGAAAAGAAAAAAAGTGTGTTAGTGCTGATTGGTTTTAGATTAGTAGTAGTAGTTTTGGGTAATTGGGCTGATGATTAGCTGTGGTGGAGGTCGACCTTTGCCATCTTTATTTCTTGTTTTTGCTGCACAGTTTTTTTTGTTTTTGCACAGTCTTTCTGTTGTTTGTTTCCCCCATTTTATCCCTATCTTTTGGACTGAGTTTCTATTTTTAGTAATCATGGGCATCATCTAGTTTTTTGCTTTGCTTTCCCTCTTCTTTTCCCTTTTCTTTTCCCTTCAGTGCTGATTGATTATCTTCTCCTTTTCTTCTCTTTCACTTTTTTTTTACTTTTATTTCCTTGTTTTGTTCGACTTTGCACTCTTTAACTATTTTTTTGTTTTATCATATTTTTCCCTCTTTTTCTCTCTTTCACTTTAGGACGAATTCCACCCCTTTATTGAAGCTCTTCTGCCCTTTGTCAAGTCCTTCAGCTACACCTGGTTCAATCTGCAGGCGGCCAAGCGGAAGTACTACAAGAAGCACGAGAAGCGGATGAGCATCGAGGAGGAGCGGCGATGTAAGGAGGATCTTCAGGTAAGCTACCAATTTGATTAAAATTTTTAGGAATTTCAAAGTAAAAATCCTTTTCTTTTTTCAGAACGAACGCATCGAGGTGAAGCAAAAGTGGGCCTCGAGGCTGCTGGGCAAGCTGCGGAAGGACATTACGCAGGAGTTTCGGGAGGACTTTGTGCTGGGCATCACGGGGAAGAAGCGGATTCAGTGTGTGATGAGCAATCCCGACCAGAAGGGCAAGATGCGGCGGATTGACTGTCTGAGGCAGGCGGATAAGGTCTGTTAGAGGTTTTTGCTGATTTTTGGGAGTTTTTCTGAGCATCTTTGATTTTTAGGTTTGGAGACTCGACCTGGTGATGGTGATACTCTTCAAGGCGATTCCCCTCGAGTCAACGGATGGGGAACGGCTGGAGAAGTCGATTGACTGCCTCTACCCGAGTCTGTGCGTCAATCCCTACCACATTAACGTCTCGGTGCGGGAGCTTGATCTCTACCTGGCCAACTTTATCTTCTCTCATGGTAAGGAGAAGGTTTTTGAGTTTTTAGGCTTTTTACTGATTTTTCTTCTTCTTCTTTTTTGCAGAGCATTTGCGTGGCATTCCACAGCTGTACGGTGGAGGGCAGGCTACTGAGCAGGTGGTCGATGATGAGGACGAATCTGAGGAGGCGAAGGTGGCCATCATCTCCTCGACGGCAGCCTCTTCGAGCAGTGACATTAACAACAATAACAGCAGCGGCAATGCTGAAGGTTCTCGAGAACTTCTGAACTTAAGTTCACTGGCTCGCACGCGGCAGCACCTCTTCAACAGTACGAATAATCGAAACTACGCCGAGGCGCTCTTTCCCTGCGGTGTCTTCACCTCGGAGGAGCTTTTTCGCCTGTCGAGAGGTAGGGGAACTTCTTTTTTTCTACTTTCAGTTATTTTGAATTAAATTTTTTTCTTTTTTAGCCTCGATCACACAGCCCACGCAGCCCAGTTACCACCACCACCACCACCAAAGCACAACTTCCTCTTCAACTTCGCATACTCAAGTGCAGCAGCTTTCCTCACCTCCTCAGATGTCTCATGAGCTGAGCAGTTTAGGAGCTCTGGGAGTTCATCAAGGTGGTGGTCCACCACCTCATCAGCTCTATCAGCAGCAGCAGCAGCAGCAGATAATTGGTGGTGGTCATCAGCAGGCGTATGATCACCATCATTTGATGCAGCAGGCAGATCACTTTAGCTTTGCTACTTCGCCGACCTCTCCAAACTCCGCTGCCGCTAACCTCGTTTCGCCGGCGGCGGCAGCCGTCGCAGCGGCCACCTTTCTCTCCCATCACCAGCAGCAGCAGCAGCAGCATTTGGGAGTTTATGGAGGTGGTGGTGGAGTTCAGCAGCAGCAGCAGACTTCAGCCACCGGCTACGAATCAGGCGTGGTCGTGAAGATGGAGTACAATGACGAGTTTATCGAGTGCGCTCAGCAGCAGCAACAGCAGCAACAGTCTGCAGGATTTTCCTCTTCCGAAAGTCCACCGAACCAGCCACACTACAGCGGACAGCAAACCGGCTATTCGGATGGTTCCTCCTCACTGCAGCTCCATGATCTCAACTCTAGTGCTCAACAACAGTCGGCGGCTAATGATCATCATCACCACCATCATCAACATCAACATCATCAACAGCAGCAACAACAACATCACCATCACCACCAGGCACTGTACGGCACCGCCGAAAGCAATCCCGAGGTCTTCTATACCTCGCTCTCCAGCAGTGCTTCGCATCCCACTTTAGCACTGCTAAGTGGAGGTGCTGCTCATTCGACAACCTCGACGGCCACTACCACCACTACAAGCGGTGCTTCCTCGAATAATGCCTCGCCTAATCGCTCCCGAGCCTCCAGCTCGGCTTCGGTGTCTCAAGGAGGAGGTCCCTTGAAAAGACAGAGGTGTGGCACTGGAGCTACTGCGACCTCCAATGCTTCCTCCTCCTCCTCTTCAGTCTATCATCACCCTAACCCTCATCAACAACAGCTTCAGCAGTTGCAGCAGCAGAGTCATCTCGCATTTGAGGCAGAACTTGGTGATCATCAGTTGATGCACCACCATCAGCAGCAGCAGCAGCAGCAGCAAATGCACTCAGAACCGATGAATGAGTATCACCATCATCAAGGGCACTATGATCATCATCAGCTGTGGACTTCATCAGGAGCAGGGGCCTCGGATGATCATCAAATTAAGAAGGAGACTACACCTCCTCCACCACCACCACCACAACAAACCTCCAACGAGCCCACCGAGGCTCAGCAGCAGATGATCGCCTTCAGTCGACTGCTCAATGCCCATCAACAGCACCAGCAGCAGCAGCCCCAGCACTCAAACAGTGCCACCTCCTCGAACTCCTCCTCGGCGTCGACGCCCACCGCCGGCGAGCCGAGCGGCGGCGTCTCCTTTGCTCAGTACTCCACGGCCGCGGGAGTGGAGAGCTCTTCCGGTGGTCCTGGACCAGGTGGTGGAGGGCCATCAGGGCCATCATCGGCATCATCGGAAAAGTAGGGGAAGTCTGCTCAATAGCACTCATTATCATCAACATCACCCCCGAGTGCCTCGATTAATTGCCACCTCCACTGACGAAGCGATCATCGATGCCGTTGAACTTTTTTGACTTTTTCTTCTTTGTCATCGAACACTCACTCACTCACAATTGATCAGCATTTACCAGTCGGATGTTTTTTGCCAGCTTTTTTCGTTTTGTCTCGCTTCATCAACTTCACCTCCTCCTCCACCTCCTCCTCTTCTTTTTCTTTTGGGTAAGTGAAGCTTTTTTTCTTTTTTAGTGTCTAGCTTAGCTTCCGATTGTCTTGACTTGACTTGTTGTTTTGTCACTGCAGTTTTGTCACTGCTGCTGTGTTTAATCGCTCGTGTCGTGCTGTGCTCGCTAATTAATTTGCTTGTGCACACGCTTCTAGAATTGTTCAGACTGACTGACTGTATGTGAGTTGAAGTGTGAGTGAGTGAGCGAGCTAATTAACGGTGTGAATGAGTGAGACGACCACCTGTGAAGGTGATCATCATTGATCTTTTTTGTTGTTTGAACCGGTGTTAATTAATTGATCTGACTTCTTTTTTCTTCTTTTTCGTTTCCTCTCCCTCTTCCTCTTTCCGAACAAGGTTGTTGTTGTTCTTTCTTTGTAGGTGGCAGTTTTTGCAGAATTTTTGCAGTTTTTGGCTGTGTCGTGTTCTTTTCTTCAGCAGCAGCAGCAGTTTTCTTCGTTTCCAGCTGACTTTGTTTCTCCCCTACTCTTCTCTTCTTTCCTGTTTTCTTCTTCTTCTTCATCTTCTCATTTATTCACTCACTGACGTCTCATGTCAGCCATCTGCCGTCGACGCATCCAGTCTTCTTCTTCTCTAGCAGAATTTTGATTTCGAGCATCATTTTACTGTAACATTACTTTTACTCCTCCTTCTTAGACGCAACTTTCTCTTGTTATATTCTCTCTGTCCCTCCTCCTTCTTAACCCCTTCTATTTATTATTTATTTATTTATTTATGATGATATCTTCTTTTGTGTGTTCTTTAACTTTTCACCCTTTAACTTCTCACCCTTTACCTTTACCACTTCTTTTGCCCTGTTTTTGTAGTGTTTGCTTTCTCTCTCTCTCTCTCTCTCTCTCTCTCTCTCTCAGTCACTCAAGGTTTTTAGATTTTCTCTTGTTTTTCTCATTTTTTCTGAATAATATTGAAAAAAGTTTTGTGCAGTGTGCTCCTGTGTGTGTCTACTGATTTTAGAAACGAAAAATTTGGCGTAACCTTTTCTCTCCCTCCTTGGCAAAAAGCAGCTCTTGGCTGGGAAATCATAATAACCAGTTTTGAAAGGGGATAACGGGGGAAATCAGCATAAATTGTATTTGTTGGCATTGTGTATGAATGTTTTTGAATGTGAATGTTTGTGAATGCCTGTGTTATTATAAATCGTCGCAGCAGCAGTCGTGTATTGGCGTTGCCAAGAATTTGGCCCAATTTATATGGCGCCAAGTGCGCAATGGCTGCTGCCATTTCTTTGGCAATCGGTTTGTGCCAGCGCTCACTCAGTCTTGGGCCGATTTCAAATTCGGCAGAAGCGCAGTTCTGATGTGTCTCTCTCTTTATGACTTTTGGCGTGCATTGTTGTGCTGATTCTGTTGATTCCTGTTATTATTATTATTATTAGCTGGAAAATCTCTCACTTTTCTATTGTGTGAAAATCTCTACCTTTAGTGTGCTCACATGATTTTTTGGTGGTGGTGGTGGCATTTTTGCCTGTCTTCACCTGCCTGCCTTCAGTCAGTCTGTGACGTCTGAATTATCACCGGTTAAGTTTAGGAGTTTATTGAGCTATTTTTGGGCAGCGGTGGTAATGTCTTTGCTACTGAGATTTGTGATTTTTGTACTGCTGCTGCTGCGACAATAGCTGCAGCCTATTTATAGACTGGCTGGTATTTTAGGATAATCGGGGAAGCTAAATGACTGCCGCCTAACAACTCTAAATGCAGGCAAGTGCAAAATCAATGCGCTACTGCTTCTGTTACATTATAATTTGTGCTATGTTTGCTCGCTCTGTGAGCTGTGAGCTGTGTTTAGGGCAATTAGTGGGAGGTTAAGGTGCTGCTGTCGAACGTGCTGTGAGGATGAGGACTAAATGGCTAATTGAGAAAGAGAATAGGGAAAAGCGAGAGAGGAAGGGGGCTGTAATTGGAGAAGGATAGAAGAAGGCAAATTAAGGGAAAGGGGATAGAATGGGATGAGTGATAAAGGGAGGGGAGGACTAATTAGGGCTGGGAGGGTGACAAGTTGAAAGCTTAGGAATGAGGGTTTGTTTGGAGTTTGAGTTTTGTAGAAACTAGGACTTACTTTTGGAGCTTCATTTGGGATAGAGAAACTGAAAAGAATGGGCGATAAATCAGTTTTTGATTTTTGCGGAGAAATCTCTGTACAGCTAGAGATTGTGGTGCACAGCTGCTGTTGTTGCTGTCGTTGCTTCTATTTATTTGTTGACAGAATAAAATTTTTTTGCTGTCTTGGAAGAGCAGTTTTTGCTTCTGACTGAAAAGTCCATTTTTTATTGTTGAACACTTTTGCAGTTTTCAACTTTTTAAAAGTCGAAATTTTTGCAGAATTTTTTTCAGTGACGTTGAATGCACATTTCAGTGATTGGCACGACGACTGCCGTTGTTGTGTGTTTGTGGTCGGTCTCTCGATTCTTGCGGTGGTGTCTTTATAAGCTCGCAGGAGCAGAAGTTTTTGCCGTTGTTGTAACCGGCAGTGTAGCAGGCAGGCAGGCAACACACTCTTGGAAGCCTTTGCCAGAAACGGTCGATGCCAAAATGCCGCCACCGCCGCCGCCGGTGTTGATGACGAACGTCGTGTGTTTCTCGATCGAGCCGCAGCAGCAGCAGCAACTTTGCAACTTGGATTGAGTTTGATGATGATTCTATAAATATTTGAGAGATACAGACTCGTTCACTTGCTCACTAGTTCGCTAGCGAACTCACCGGCCGAATCATCAGAGTGCCAAAAAGATCGGCAATGCAGCACAAGAGAAGAGCTTTTTGTGCATTGCAATGATCGTTTTGCTGCTGCCGTTTTTGTTGAATTGATGCCGAACAGATCCTTTTTGGCTGCTGCTGCTGCTGCTGTTGTCTTTTCTCTTTACTTTCCTTTACTTTCCTCCTCTTTAGCTCTTTTCCTTTGCCGCTGCCAGCGGTGGTCTTTGCCAAGGAAGAAAGCTCTTTCCTCCTCTTCTTTTTCTTGAGGAGGAAGCGGCTGCTGAAGAAGGGATGAAAAGGTGGTCGATGCCAGAAGTAGTAGTTGCCAAGAAGAAGAAGAAGAAGGAGATGTGTTCGTTTGCCAATTGAAAGTTATCGAATTGAGAAGGGGAGAGGGAGAGGGAGAAAGTGAAGTTGAAAGTCTTGTGAGACTTTTGCCTTCTTCTTTTTCTTCTTTTTCTTTTTTCTTCTTTGAGTGTTTCAATTTGGGAGAAGGAGGAAGAGGGGAGGGGGAATTGATTAGATGTAGTGGTAGTGGTACTGATTGAAGAATTTGGCTGTTTTGTTCTTTTTGCTTCTGTTGTCTCGATTTGGCGTCGATTAGATTTCAAAAGGCAGCAAACTGAGTAACTGCAAGATTTGGTGCCAAGAATTTCTCTTCTTCTTTTTCTGATGCTGCAATTGTTTTTTTCTTATTCGAGTTTGATTTTAAAGCTTTTTAAACGTTTGAAATGATTTTGTATGAAATTGGAGGGGGAAGTTTATTATTGCAGTTTATTACAAGGGGGTACAAAAAGAGAGGGGCGGGTGGGGGGACTCTAGTGACTTTTTGTATAGAAGACAGGTAACATGTGTGTGATAGGAATGTACGAGAGCAGAGAGGTATGAGGTGTGGGGATAATAAATAATAAATAAGGGAGTTTAGGGGTGTGTAAGGTAATAATAAGGTAGTTCGGTTGTGGGGCTTTGGTTTGCGGGTTGAAAATCTGTTTTCGAATTTATCTTCGACCGACCTCGGGCGAGCTGGGTTGCGAGACCTTGTACGTCCGGTTGGAGTTGAGCTTGAGGACGGCGGCGATTCGGGCGCGAACGTGCTGAAACTTGGCCGAGTCCTGGAGGAAGGAAAGAAAAGGATTTGTTAGGAATTTGTTTTTTGAATTTTTAACTTTTGTACACTCTTACCATTTCCTGAGAGTCTCTCAGCAGGTCTTGGTTTGGCTGTTGCTGTTGTTGTGGCTGCTGCAGATTTTTAGTCGATGGCTCAGGAGGTCCAGCTAAAGATGTTGAAGAAGGTTCGGTTGGAAGCTCTAAACTGCTGCTGCCGCTGCTGCTGCTCGTGTCCTCCTCCTCCTCTTTTTTGATTGCAGTGGTGAAGACGGCATTTCCCGGTTCAAGAGGTCCTGAGGCAGTTTCTTCAGCGGCGGTTTTTACTGTCTTTTCTTCTTTTGGGAAAGAGCTTTCTGAACTTGAGCTCGAACTTGTACTTGACGACCTGTTGGTAGAGTGGCTGAACCTCGACTTGTGCAGCTCTCGCTCGTTTTCTTCGATAATGGGCACGACGATGGACCGTCTAGCGCCGCCGCCGCCGCCGTACATGGCCGTCGACCTTGGGCTGGCGTTGTACGGCGTGAAGGGCTCATGTACGGTGAGCGAGTTGATCGAGGTCTGTCGGGAGAGGACTGAATCGAGGTCGCCGGCGGAGACGAAGGAGCTGCGGGCGGTGTTGGAGGAGAACCGATTTTGGGAGTTGTTTTCTTCGGCTGAAGAAGATGAAGAGGAGGAAGAGGTCGAAGTTGTGGTTGTGGAGTCCTGGTCTGGAGAGGTTTTGTGCTGAAGTTGAAGTTGGCCTGGTTCAAGGCCTGAGGGCTCTGAAGAAAGGTTTGATTCAGGAGGGGCTGATTTCTGCTGGTGGGTTGACTCTACTGTGGTAATTTGGTGCTGGTTGTGGCTGATAATTTGGTAGGAATGCTGGGAGTGTTCTGGTTCTGTTGGGAGGTGATGATGATTTTCGGTTGAGGTTTCTGCTGTTGTTGTTGTACCGTTGCCCTCGTACTGCTCCACACTGGTGAGATCGGCTTTGGCGGTGATGCGGCGGATATTTGCGGCCTGTCTGCTGCTGTTGACATCTTCAGTCACTGAAGTTGGGGTTTGGGAGGAGTTGTGGTGATTGGGAGGGGATGATCGGGTGCTTTTGTTGTCCGACGACCTGATGAAAATGATATGGAGGAGGAGGAGGAGGGGGGTTTCAGATAGTGATTTAGGATTTTCTGTTGATGAGAGAAAGAGAGAGAAAAGAAGAGGAGGGGAGGAGTTTGGGAGGTAGAAGAAGGTTGGTGTTATTCTTGTGGAGTGCAGTGTAGAACGGGAGAGAGAGAGAGAGATTCTCTGACTAAATTTTTTTATGTCTGTTTGGGACTCCTTTTAGCTGATGTTCTACTCTGACCAGGCTTTTTTTCACTCTCTGACTCTGACTAATTTTTAAAAATGTTGTTGTTAACAAAGTCACTTGACTTACCTCCAAAAGAAGACGGCCGCGCCGATGGCGGCCAGGGCGAGGACGCCGAGGACGACGATGCCCACGATCCACCAGGTGTTGGAGCCGACGGTGTGCTGGCAGTGCTCCCCGTAGAAGCCCTCCTTGCAGCGGCAGCTGGCCGACTTGGCCGCCGGCACACATTCGCCGTGGTCGCCGCCGCCGCAGTTGAGCGTCGCGCAGACGTCTTTGGAAAAAAAGTTTTGTTAGTTTTTGGGAACTAGATTTTTTAAAAAAATTTTAAAAGATCATTTACAAGTGCAGGTGCCGTTGTTCGCCCCCTGGGGCACGTACTTGTCGACGCAGTCGCAGCTGTAGCTGTTCACCCAGGGGCTGGTCACTGAGGCGCGGCTGGGGGCAATGTGCTTACACTTGGTGTGCGTCTTGTCGCCGTCCAGGCAGTTGCTGGTGCAGAGGTCTTGGGCTAAAAAGAGAGAGAAGGGGTATTTCATTGGTTAGGGATTTGTTTTTTACTACTAGGATTTTTTCCCGGGGAGGGGGCTTACCTTTGCAGTACTCGTTCTTGTGGACGACTAGGCCGTCGCGGGACTTGAAGGTGTAGCTCATCTCGACGTCGAAGCCCTCGCCGCAGAGGCACTCAAAGGTGCTGCCGTTGAGGGGGCGGCAGTTGGACATGCCGTGGCAGGCCTGGACGCCCTCCACGTCGGTGGTGGTGCAGGGCTCGTGCAGCACCGGCTGCAGGGCGTCGGCGTGCCGGAGGATGCGCGGGTCGTCCAGGTAGGGGATGATGCAGTCCTCGGCGCCCAGCTTGATGCAGCTGGCCATCAGCTCGTTGAAGTGCACCACGCCGGGGGGCAGGGTTCGGTCTCGCTGGGCGGGAGCAGCAGTGGTGGTGATGGGCGCTGACGTTGTGCCAGCAGCAGCAGTGGTCGCTGCGTCCGCCTCGAGTTGATCATCCTGCAGCCCCTCCTCCTCCTCCTCGCTTCGCTCCTCGTCCGCCTTGAGGCGATCGTTGATCTTGACCGCTACGTGCACCGTGTAGGCGAGCACGCCCTCCACCTTGGCCTCCTTCACCGAGACCAGCTGCACATTTTGGTGGATCTGGTCGGCGAAGTCGTAGACCGTGCCTGTATCGGCTGCTGCATTCTTCACGGGGTTCTCCGCCAGGTCGAAGGTGTAGAGGAGCTCGGCGGCGGCCGCCTGCAGCAGGCTGCCTCTCAGCTCCTCGGTCCAGGCGGCGATCAGCGAGGCCGCCTCCACCCGGTTCTGCAGCATGGCGCGGAACTCGGCTCGGGCGAAGCTGACCGGGTCCACCAGCTGGAGGGCGGTCGGCTTGGCGTCGTCTATCTTTGGCGTGTACTTTATAGAAAAGCTGTCAAAGACCTTTTTGTCCAGCTCACCCTGCAGGCTGTCGGACCACTGCAGGGTGAGCGCCAGGTTCAGCACCTTTGGCTCCTGGACGCAGCTGACAGTGGCCGTTGCTTCGTCCTTCTGGCTGAAGGTGCCGCTGACGCACTCGCAGAAGTTCTGCTCGTTGGCGCGATTGATGTTGCCTAGCTTTATGTACTCCTGCCAGAGCTTCCGGGTGTTGCACTGGGCGCCGATGGAGGCGCAGAGGCTCTTTCGGTAGGGCAGGTCGCAGACGTCCACGCAGGTGGCCTTTGACTTGGCGCGCAGCTCCTTGACCGGCTTCTCGTGGCTGCCGTCGGGGAAGAGCCGGCCCAGCTGGCAGGTGCAGCTGAAGTCGTGCAGATTGTTCGGGTCGACGAGGCAGCCGGCGCCGCGGGCGCTGCAAAATGTCCGCCCTGGCTGGCCAACGTCGCAGATGCTCTGCTTCAGCTCACAGGTGCCCGGCATCTTGTCGCTGTTGTTGTCCAGGGTGAAGTAGCCCCCGGTGAGGGTGGCGTTGCTGCAGTCGCAGACGTACTCCTTGGCGTTCTCATCAAAGCGGACGGCGCCTCCCGGACAGGCGGGCTCCAGCTTGAAGGCGGCCACCGGAACGCAGGCAGTTCCGTCGGTGCTGGGCGTGAAGCCCTTGACGCAGTCTTTTTTGCCATCAATGCAGATCTTGTATTGGCCTGACCAGTCTTTGCAAGGGGAGGTCTCCTTCAGTTTGCACTCAGTGACGTTGGTCTGGGCGTTCTTCTCCGCGGTGTAGTCGTCATCGCAGGTGCACTCAAAGTAGTCGGGCGCTTTTTCGGTGTTCGCGCAGAAATGCTGACAGAAGTGCGCCCCCTTGAAGGGGCACATGTCGGGGGTGCAGGTGGTTTTGTCGGCGGAAATTCGAGTGAACTTGTAGCCCTTAGGGCAGACGCAGCGATAGGCGTCGTCCACGCCCCACAGGCACTGCATCACCGAGCCTTCTTCTGCGCCGCACATTTGGTGTGGGTCGCAGAGAGCCTTGTTCCAGTCTTGCTCATGACAGGTGTCGTTTTCATTTGCTTTGAAAAATCCGTATTTTGTTTTGCAATCACATGTTGCTGGTTTGCCGGTCTCTTTCTGCTCACAAACTTGGCTGGAAAAGTCGCATGTTTTAAAGGTGCAGTCTGGAATGGGTTCACAGCTGTGTAGAAAGGTTTTGTTTAGTTTTTTTTATCAAAAAAGTTATGAAAAGAAAAACTTACAGTTGGGTTTCAAAGTTAAATTTTTCTTTGTTGTTTGGGCAGAGACAGGTGAAATCGTGAAGGCCAATCTTTCCGTTTCGGCATTTGATGTCGGATTTTTTTTCAGCGCAGTACTTATCTCCAGGCTGGATTACTGGGTTTTGTCTGTTTTTCTGTTATTATTTTTTCAGAGTTAGTTATTTGCTCGATTTTAGCTTAAAATGTTTAAAAAATACTTACAACATCGAATTCAGTTGTCAGCTTGCAGAAGTCTGCATGTTCACATTTTTTTCCAGTTAAGGAAGTTTTGTCAGTGCAGTTACACTGAAAGTCTACAGTGCCACTAGGTTGTGGAAGGCGAAGGCACTTTACTTTTGGATCAACTTTGTGCTTGTTATTAACCAAGCCTTTACAGTCCATAAGATCAGCTTTCAGTGGAGCAGCATTAGTTGCTGGTATTCTTCTAATGCAAGGATCCCCGAAACTGATCTCTGAGATTTTGAAACTAGGCTCGGTGGTCGGATCTTTCATGTTGCGTAAATAGACTCGGAATTGAATCTTGAACAACTGCTCAAAAGGCACCTCAAACTGGTTGATGAGAATGAAAAATGTTTTCTCTTTGCTTTGTGTATTCTGAATAGGTAACATTTCTTTTGTAGAGAAATCTTCATCTTTTATTGGTTCTATTTGGCCTATTGGTTTTCGGCTGTTTGCGTCGACGAGAACAATCTGTAGGTTAAAGTTGCTGGTGCTGGTGAACTCTTTTAGTAGTTCAAGTTTAAAACTGAGGTAGACTGGAGTGTTTGACCGACGGAGGAGCCGGTTCACCCAGGCACTCTCGATGATTACGGTTTCCTCGGTGAGTTTGGTGTCTGGAGAGCCTACAGAGAATAGTATTGTTTAGTTGTGTGATTTGTTCAGTAATGACAAACACACACGCTCTTACCTTTAAATGCAATGCTTCCCGTTGAGAGGACGTCCCATCGAGAGCTCTGGTCAGGATTCGTTGGCAGCAGTACTGGCCACTGATATTTGAAACTGTTGTACGGTGTTTTGTCTTCTTTCAGTTCACCTAGGTCAGACGTAGTCCGACTTAAAAAGCGCAGCCCTTTTGTAGGAATCCTTTCGTCATTAACCAGTCGATTTTGCCCTCCAATTAGTGAATGACTAAGGGAGGTTTCGTATGGTTTCTAGTAAACGGAAATCATAATTAGTGATTAGTTTTACCTTAGTGTCGTATTTGATTGAATTTAGGACTGCCTCTCTTACCAGTTCAACGACCACGGCCCCCTCGCCACTGGGCACATCGGCGACAAAGGTGAGATTGAACTTTTCCAAGTTGGTCAGTTTACCAATGGGCAGCAACGCCTTGATGCACACCTCTGTGACGGCAAGTTTTGAGGCTGCGGCGCCGACCTCAGTGTCGGTTTCCACATAGCTGAGGGGACTGCGCAGCGAAACTAGCTCCAAGTGATCGGCTGGGTGCTCTGGTTCGGTAAAGGTCAGCAACAAAGTAGACTCTCTAGAAACGTAGTAGCCAAACTTGATGCAGACGTCCTCTTCTGCCTTTTGCCAGGGACGGTCTTTGTCATCGACAGTCACCGTCAGCTGGCTGGCTTTGCGGAAAGCGTAGTAGAGGTTCTCCGTTTTCAGTTGCGGATCATTGGCGTCAATTACTGGGAAGTGCTTTGGCAGTCTGGAGAAGAGCTCGCTGGTGATGCTGGTGAGAAAGCACTCAGAGTCTGGTCTATCGGGGCTGCAGAACTTGATGTTTGGTTTGACGCTTTTTCGGAGGCATCTTTAGGAAAGAGAAATGAATTGACAAATTAGTGTTAGGGCAGTGAAAAGGGTTCGTTACTAGTGATGGTAATCACTTGTGCTACTCACTTGTGGTGACTTTCATCGGGGTCATAGCCCATCGGGCACAGGCAGTGGTATGTCTTGTTGGTAAACTGCACACAACTGCTGTGCTGTTTAGCGCACTCTTGTTCGTACTCCTGGTCACAACGTGCTTGTATTTCACAGTACGTGCCACTGGTTCCAGCTGGGCAGTTCTTGCAAGCAAAAGCCAATTGGTTTGGACCATCAGGTTGGCAAGTGGTACCAGTAGGACACTTTTCATTGATACTTTTCATTTTGCAAGCATTCCAAAGAGAGACTTCTGAGGTGACTGGTATTTTATTCAGATCTTCCGCTTTTAGTTCACTGGGCGCTGTTAGTGTGTAAACTACCTGAAACTTAGTGGAGCTCAGTTGAGACAAAGCATCTCCTAAATTATTGTTGTAAAGAACGCACACTGGTTGTGCACTGTTTCGTGGTGGGCAGATGAGTATTGCGCTGGACAGACCGCCGCTTGCTACTTTGATTGAATTTAAGTTGTTTTCTTCCTTTTTCATGTGCTGGTTTAGAGGAATGGTGATCCACTGACTGAACAATATTGCTGTTTGACCTTGATGAAAGTTTTTTTGAATTATGATTTGTTGTATTTTGTTTGCCACTGCGTTGAGTGTGAAAAAATTAGCAGGAATGGTAAACGACAAATCTAGATGATCCAAGAGTTTGGCTGTAGTTGGCGGGGGATTTGCTATGCTGTATAAATGACTGTTGGTTTTAGCAAAAGGAATGCTTTTTTCTGCTGATTGTAGTTTAATAGTGGCTTTTAGTTTGCCCTCAGTAGTTCCGTAGTTTTCCATTAGTTGGCTGAAACAAAAGTTCACCAGCTCTACACCAGGCCCTGGCGCAACTGTAAACTTTTCATTGAGCAGATTTGCTTTAGTTTGAATTTTCTTATCTGCACTTTTGTACTCGTAAACGAGGGAAAAGTCAAACACGATTGGATTTTTAACCTTTGTTTCTGGCGTAGTAAATTTGTAGCAGATGTCGTAATCTTTCGGGTTTACCTCGCTAACGTCCATTGTCCAGCTCATATCCAGTGGGTCGTAAACCGTTTTGCTTGATTCTAAAGGCTTACAAGTTTTAGAATTTTTGTCCCTATTGAAAAATTAATGAAGTTAAATTTTAATTTGATATATAGCTATTTTAAAAAAACTCAATTTACCAAACTTCCAGGGTTTTATCATTAACTGCGCAAAAGCACTCGTAATCGCTCTCGTCAGGTGTGTTTCGGCATTTAGTAGCGCTTCCACATGGGTGTTTTCCTGATGCAAAATTTGCATCTGCGCAATAATCATCGGTACAATAAGGACGTTTGGTTCCTGAATCGCAAACGCAAGAATCTTTGCTGTTTGCCTTTTCACTAGCAGGATTTGTTTTTTTGTCGCACGTCACGCTAACCATGTCTGGGCAACGGTTATTTTTTTCTGTATCCATAAACTCCTCAAAACAAGGGTCGCCAAAGCTTTTCAGTTCAATGCTGACTCCAACATCTATAGGCAAATTTACACTTAGGCGAAGCTTCAGGTGATGGCTATCTCTGTTTGGGTGGGCATCAAACTCTAGCTCGTAGGTAGCTTTGTGTTTGTCAGTACTGTCAAGTTTTTCAGTTTGGCGAACTGAAATGCACTCCATAATCTCATCGCAAATGGTAGCTTCTAGCTTGTATTCTTGTTTTAGCTCTTCAATTGTTTTTCCAGTTGTAGTCACCTGAATAACTACTGGCAGTGCATTAAGGTTTGGATTTGTGTTGTCGCTCACCAGCCATTTGCTAAAAATTTGCACTAATTGAGGTTGCTGTTGTGCGCCAATTACTATTGGGCTGTTGTCAGCCTTAATTTCAGTTTGCACTCCTGATACGATGCTTGACCATTTTGCATTGGCATTCATTTCCTCTCGAATAAAGTTTAAAGGCTTATCCACTGGTTTGTTTACATTTTTATCCCATTTGATCGCTATTTTTTGCGGTGATAAAGAGTTGTCAAGGGTTTCGCCCATAAGGTACAGCTGCACTTTGCCAACGCTAGAAAACACCTTTGTTAGATCGTAAATGTAGTCGTTGACGCAGAAATCAAAGGATTCTTCCTTATCGAGCATTGCTTTAAAAGTGGCCAGTGGGTAACGTTGAATGAGGTTTCCTGCATGTGAGTCTACAAAGATGGTGAAAGTTTCCCCTTTAGGAACTGTCTCGGCAAAGTAAAACACCTTGTAGCAGGCGTCGCGCAGGTTTGTCGCAGAATCTTCGTCACCAATTTTGGCGGTGGTCGCCTTTGCTTTGTGCAACATCACTTGAGCACCTTTGTGTTTGCTTATAAATTGGCCAAATGTAGGGCCGTCCACTAGTTCCCAAGAGCCAACCGTGTCATCTGATGTGTATTTTCTCGTGTTATCCTCGCCAATTTGTACAAAAGAAATTGTGCTATTGTCGCTGCTTTTCACCGAAATGGTCAGATGAGTTTTGCTATCTGTGTCTGTTTTTAAGTCGACGTTTTGTTTTAAATCTAGAGTCACTATTTGTTTAGTTGACGCGATCACTTCCTCCTTTATTCCAGTGGCAGTTAATTTGTCGCCTTCTTTTGAACTCCAAAAGTGCACTTTAAGATCAGCGTCACTGTCTAGTTTGATTTTCATTGTACACGCTGTCACATCACATTTCTCTAGTAAGTACTGATTTTTCGCATCTGCAAGTGCCAAGTCAGGCGATAGCTGTTTGAAAGCCTCTGTTTGAGGCACTACTTTATCAGTTGTTTGGTAGTAGCTGTTGTAGGTGACTGAAAGGTCTTTGATCGCCACAAGAGAGTTGTTACAGCCTTCTGTGGCGTAAGTCCACAAGTTAAAGTCTCGAAACTCCTCTTCAGTGTACTGTTCATTGAAATGAAACCATTCGCCATCCCTAGTCACTTGATCACTATCAGAATTAGGATCGGCTTTTGAGAACTGGCCATTGGTTATGCGGAGGCCTTTTGCACAAGTTCCATTCATTATATTTCTCCAAACCTGTTTAAGAGAAGCAAAGGCCAAAGTGAATTTGTGTGAGAATACAAACAAATAGTTTATCATACATCAAATTTTAAGTTGAGCATCGTGATGCCCTGTCCGGCAAACATGGTCTTATTGACCAGGTGAAACCTTGTGCTGAATGTCCCTCGGGCGTAGTAGAAACGACTGACGGGTTTTTTGGCGACACTGTCGTACGTTGGCGGAAAGTTCTTATCTAGCTTGATCCAGCTGTTGTCAACCACTGCTTTTGAGCCTAAAAATTAAGTTAATGGGAGTAAAGTTTAAAAGGTTGAACTTGTTAGAAAGCTGAAAAATTGTTAAAAATAACGGGTTTATTTTACTTACTGATCACAGCTGAAGAATATTCGGTGTTAAGTAGAAGGGTGGTGAAGGTGGTGAGAAGAAGTAGGGTAGAAGGCGCCCAGCAGAGGAGTGGCCGAGGCCATCCTCGTGAACTTGTCCGAAAGTCGGACTTCATGTTTTTTAATAATTTTTGTACTTGATGATGGTGCAGCACAAGGTTTTTGCCGTGTGTAATTGGCACAAGCACAAACACTAAGAATTAATAGTATTTAGAGCACTGATTTAATTTTTTTGCTTTAACTGTTTAGCATTAGCACAAGTAATTGAAAATCAGTAACACACTAACAATAAAGAAAGCCAATAACGTCAATCACAGAGGAGAGAAGAAGGGCGACTGACGGGTCGACCAGACTGGCAGGTCGATGTTATAGCCATCGACATCGAGACGAGAAGGTCCTCCGGCGCGTCACACTTAGTCAGTCACAGTTAGTCAGTCAGTCAGGACGGCTAATCCTCGCACGTAATGGTACCGTACAGCAGCAGCAGATTGCTCACCACCACCAACTCCTCTCCAAAGACTAATATTCTGGTTACCTGGATATGTCCCCTTTTTCTTTCCTTTTTTTCCTTCCCCCTTCCCCACCTCTTTCTCTTGCCCGTGCAACAGGATGCTCAGCACAATCTCAGGCACTACTCTACTGACTACTCTTTCTGACGGCAATGACGGGCGCTAGGGTGAAATTGAACAGGGAGAAAAAGGGGGTGAAAAAATTGGGAGAGAGAGAGAGAGCAGACAGCTTGAAAGAATGAGAGTCAGCGGCGGCAGCGGTAAATGCCATGCCATCATCACTTAATCCCCAATTTGGTTGCTGCAAGTGCCACCGATGTGCAATGGGCTGGCTTGCTGCTGTGATTGCTGATCGGTGGTGATTGATCATTAGTTTGGCATTCACCATCACCAGTTTGCTCGCCTTTCACCACTAGTTCTCTTTATCAGGTGCAAATTTGTGTGTGTGTATGAGTATGTCGAGCTTTTGGGCAAATATAGCCAGGTCGTACTACAATGGAACACAATGCTCTTTTTCGGTAGTGTACCTTTGGTACCGTCGTTGTTGCAGCCTTTTGTTCTTTGAGTTGTTTGCTCGCCTGTCTTTCAATGTCAATATTATTGGCCCCTCTCTAAAGCTTTGGCAAACGGTTTTACTGTTTAGTGTTTAGTTTGTCATGTGATTTGTTTTGTTTTGCTTTGTTGCCTCCCGTCTTACTCCGCATTCTGTGCGGGTCTTTGATTCTTCTTTCACATTTTTTCCAGTTGACTAAAAATAAGCCCAAGCCTTTTTCCTCCATTTCCTACTAATTGTGCGATGCACCTTCGTAAAGGCACCTTTTTGTACCGCAGCATGCCTTCCGATAAAGCGTTTTTAGACGGCTTTTTAGGTTTCGATTAGTATCGAGCATTTTTGATCATTTCCCTCATTCTCTGGAGCACTATCACAGCGAAAGAGCTTGACGACCGGGCAATGTTTGCTCGTATGCTACTTTTACTGCATTGCCCCGGTGATTGAGTCGATTGGCATTCGAGACACCAGTCTCTGCACACAGGTCGTGATTGCCGTGATTTGTGTCACACACTGTGTGATTAGTTTTAGCTTTGGGTGGGCTACTAAACACAAATTACCACATCTCAAAAACCTCTCTCTCCAAAAAAAAGTTGCACAAAAAGGCTGAACTGAAAAGTCTGTTTATTTGTTTATTTGTTTGTTGTGAGCAGCCTCCTCCCCCAACGTTGCAGCAGGTACAACGAGTGGAGGAGAAGGGCTAGGGCGAAGCAGTAGGCGTCACTGGTCGGTTCTTCCATATTGGTGGTGGTGATCCGCTTAGGACTGGTTGTTGAGGATCCAGGTGCGCAGGGTGGCGACGTTGGCGTACACGTTCGGGTAGACGTCGTGTCGGCACTGGGAGGAGCCCCAGCTGACGACGCCGACGAGGACGCCGTTGAGGGTGAGCGGGCCGCCGGAGTCACCTGGGTGGAAATGGAGAGAAAGAAAGAGAATTAGCCAAATCGAACTCCTCGATTGCATCATTGCCGCTGCACCGCCGCTTACCGTTGCAGGCCGACTGTTGCTTATCGTGGGCGCAGAGCATCCGCGTGGTGATGGCGTTGACGCTGCCCCAGGCCGACTGGCAGTCCTGCTGGCTCTTCACCACCAGCTGGTCGGCCTTCTTCAGGTCGGCGGGCAGCGAGCCGCCGGCGCTGGTGCGGCCCCAGCCGGTCACGGTGACCTTGGTGCCGGCGGCGGGGGCGCTGGCCGTCAGGCTGATGATGCCGGCGTTGTCGGAGGGGCTGATCGAGGCGGAGAGGACGAGGATGGCGACGTCGTTGTCGATGGTGCTGCTCGAGTACTTCTCGTGCTTGTTGATCTTCTTCACGTTCACCAGCGTGCCGCCGGTCTGCTTCAGGCTGCCGTAGCGGATGGTGAAGATGGAGGGCCGGGTCTCGCTGCCGTCGACGCAGTGGGCTGTGGAGAGAGAGAGGGAGGTTAGAGGTTAGAGGGTAATTAAACGATTCGAAATGGAGCAAAAAGGTTAGCAAAGCTTACCGGCGGTGAGGACGACGTTGGGCTGGATCAGCGAGCCGCCGCAGCTGAAGGAGCCGGAGCGGAAGAGGCCGATCTGGTGCTTGGCCTCGCCGGCGACGGCGTTCACGCCGCCGACGATGCGCTCGTGCTCGAAGAGCGGCTCGGCGAGCAGCTCCGGGTGCAGGGCCTGGATGGCCTTCGGCAGCGGCAGGCGGTTGACGTGGGCCGAGGCGGCGCCGAGGCCGACGAAGAGGAGGGCGACGAGGGCGAACTTCATCTTCGGTTTGAGGAGCTTCGATTTCGATTTCTCAGAGGATGAAGAGGAGGAAGAAGGAGAAGAGAGAGAGGTGATCTGCCGTTGAGTTTTGGCTGGCTTTATATACCCCAGATTTGCTGGCTGGGCTTGAGACCTTGAAGATGGAGTTTGTGTTCTCTGAGGATGATAATGATGACCATCATCATCATCAGCAGCAGCAGCGTCCTAATGGCACGCTCTGATTTCGAATGAACTTGCGAGCTTGGTCTGGCAGTGAACAGTGATAACAGTGATGGCAGGCAGCATTGCTTTATGACCACCACTGTTTTATGGAGACGATTACGGGTGAAATCCAGGTAGTAATATAGCTTGGAGTTTTTATTAGCTGGCAGTGGTGGTGATAAGAGGAGTGGATGAGGTTAGAGGTGATCATCATCGCCGTCATCATCATCATCATCATCATCATCATTTGATGTTGTTGTTCAAGGTCGGCCGGTTCTATTTGGTGATGGTGCTGCTGTTGCTGTAGTTTTACTGCTCTTGTAGTGTAGCCGGATTTCAGATGCGACTTTGTTTATCATTTCTCCACTTGCTTTTCTTGAGACCGAGTTTGATCAAGCTGGCAATGACAATCCTGTTTTGATGATTTGATGCAAAGATACAAAGAAAGTCGAGGAGAACTCAGTTGGAGAATCAGGGAAAGTTTCCAAGAAATAAGTATCAGCAACAGTGTGGGAAAAGTTTCCGGGAAGGATTTTTTTGTGGGTTTAGCCGGTTCGTCCCAGGGGTCCTGGATCTCGGGAACGGTACTAGCTACAGAGATGAGACTCCTAGCGTTTACTAGGCTATTTTTTCTGACTTGTTTGAGCTAAGCACTTTGGCCCTAGCATGTCCCACTGCTGAGAAATTGACTGACGCCCACTTTTCTAGTTTCGGCCAATTGTACCTTTCGGAGAGATGTCTAGCGCCTAGACAAGTCTCCGAAAAGGAACAAGTGAACGAAAAATGCTTTATTTTCTGGGCGGAGCTAGCAGCTTCTGCCCAAGGTTCCAGAGCGCCCACTTTGGACCCGATTTTCTGCCTTAAATTGCACCGACCATGACCGGATTTTGTTTCTAACAGCTTCTCTACATCTTTATCTTTCAGAATTGGCCAAGTTTGCCTTTGTTCCAGCCAGAATCAAGCGAGAACTGGTTTTTCAAGGTGTTCGTTTACACATTGATGCACACCCGCCTTCGGCCGCTGTTGTCGCCGCCTCTTTTCTACAAAAAAAATGCCAGCAGCCCATGCTGTTTCCTTCTGCTCCTCTGTTTCTGTGGTTTTTTCCTTCGGCTGATCAGCTCGGAAGTCCTCGGATGAAGAAGATTCACCCGAAGATCCTACCATCGTCGCCATCACCCCAGACAAGTATCTCAAAGTCTTAATGTGTGTTTCCTAACATGAGTGCTAACTCTTTTTTCTTTTCAGACCATTGAGGCGAGAAAGCCTGGCTCGAGTCGGCGGTTTTTGTTGATCACCAACCTTGAAAGTTCTCTCATTCTTCAAACTATCACCACTTCTGACGATTTCGATGACGATGATGAGGAAGAGAATGAGGAGGAGGAGCCAACCTTGGATGCCTTTCAGGCCTGACCACTGGGACCACACGGACATCATCTTCAACCTTAAAAAGGTAGGTGTTTTCTGTTTTCTACTTGTTAGCTACTTTCTAGCATCTTTTAGTTAGCTTTTTTAATTAGCCAAATCTTAGCCTTCAGAAGGCGATTTACCACACAGACTCAGTTTGTATCTGTTACTATCATCACCCTAATGATAGTCACCACGCTGATGGATAAGCTCACAGAGTTTTGAGCGAGTATTTGTACACGAGTTTATTAGTGCGTGTATTTGACTTTCACCATCAGTACTCTGATTTGATGATCTGATGATCTACAACAGTCAGTCAGACAGTCAGTATAACTAATTAGGCGATTACACACCAGTGTTCTGCTTGATCCAGGAGCGGAAGGAGGCCACCGAGGTGAAGACATCGGGGCGGCCGCGGGCGCAGGGAATGCCCCAGCTGACGACGCCAATCTGCTGGCCGCCGCTGATCAGCGGGCCGCCAGAGTCGCCTAAAAGATAAGAGAGTTAGAATCGGCGCCCCTTTTTAGAAACCTGGAGCACATTAAACTTGAGCACTCACCTTGACAGGCGCCCTGACCGACGCCCTTGAGCGTGCAGACGTGACTCTGGAAGACGGGGTAGCCGGCCAGATTGGCCCGACACTGACTGTAGCTCAACACATTGAGGGTGATCTGCTGGAGGTCATTGGGCAGGCTCATGCCCGGGTAGCTGGTCAGGCCCCAGCCGGAGAGGGTGGCGCTGGCGCCGCCGGCGGCCGGGCTCGAGGCGAGCGCGATGGTTCGAACGCGTCCGGAGAGGGCAATGCCGGAGCCGGCGATCTGCAGCAGGGAGATGTCGTTTTGGTTGTTGTTCCGATTGTAGGAGGGGTGGTTGATGATGCGCTGGACGCGGTACGTCTGCCCGCCGGCGTTCAGGCGGTTCGTTCCGACGACCACGGAGATTCGGGAGGGAGATTGTCTGGAGGGAGGAAAAAGAAGAGATTTGGGATTAGTTTTGGGAGTTTCGATTTGGGAGGCTCGATGTTATGTTTTCACTTTTTCCTCAACCAGAGGGTTCTATTTCTATTTCCACCTACCCGACGGTGCAGTGGGCGGCGGTGAGCACCCAACCGGCGCTGATGACGCTGCCGCCGCAAAAGTGGCGCCCGTTGGTGCGCAGCGAGACCTGGTGCGGGTAGGCGCCCTCGCCCGCCTTCGTCCCGCCGACGATCTTCTCGTCCTCGGCGCCGACGATTCCGCCACTTCCTGGTCCTTCCTGGTCCTCTGAAGAGGACGGGGGCGGTGGCTCAATCTCCTGCTCCACCTCCTGTTCCACCTGTTGTTGTTCATCTTTAGGAGGAGGAGGAGGAGAAGGTTGTTTTGAAGGAGGTCGAGGAGGTGAGGCGAGCGTGGCCACCACGAGAAGAGAAAGTGCCAGAAAGGTGGCGGTGAACTTCATGTTTTGGCTGTTGTTGTTGTGATCAGTAAACACAGTGCTGAACTGTGATCCCTTTTCACCGTTTGTTTGGCTGCTTTTTATAAGTCTCTTGCTCAGTGAAAGGGTGTCATGACACAGATTTGAGTTGCTGCTTCAATCCATCTATCAGCTAATATCATTTCCTCATTTCATTTTGGGTGGTGACGGTGGTGGTGGTGGTGGTGATAATAGTGATGATAATGTGGTGGTGGTGGTCAGTTGTCGTACAAAAATAGCTATTGAAGATGGGTTAAGGCTGCCTGATTTTTTCTCTTCCCTTTTCCCCTTTCATTTCGAAATTGAAGTTTTTCATGGCTTGTCTGAAGGTTGCTGCTGATTTCGCACTGCTTTTGGACACTGCTTGTTTGACGCACTTTTTGTATGTGTGTTTCAAGGCGTTTATCAAATTGTCGTTTTCCCCAGTCCCATCAATCAATCGATTGATTACTACTACTACTACTTTTGTTGTTTGTTCAACACTGCTGTTTGCTAATTGCTGATGTCCGGTGTTGCTGCTGCTGCTGCTGTTGTTGTTAACGGTGCTAACGGTGTCAGGTGAACACTACGATAGTGATAGGGTTTCCACGGTAATCAAACTCGGACTTTTTACAGCACCTTTTTATGACCTGATGTTTAGCTTTCTTTTGCGCAGACACTGGTACTGCTCTTTTTACTGGGCAGACAAATACTTGGGCATTCTAAACTCGAGAATCCTCAAAAAGCAATGTTTTTCCTCCAATACCATTACCTTCTTCTGTTTTTGATATTCCTGCTCCTTGATGCATCTTCTGCTTCAGAAGTTCAATACTTGGGACAAAGTGCCCCAGCTGGTAACTGTACATTCCCTCATGGCAAAAATAGTGGCGGCGGCCATCCGATGATCATCAACGGCGAGGCGGTTCCGGTGGGCGAGGCGCGGTACCAGCTGGCCCTTTACCGCCACGGGACCTTTATCTGCGGAGCGGCGTTGATTGCGCCGAGGACGGCGATCACTGCTGGGCACTGTGTTTACGGGTAAGTTCTTTTTTGAGGAGTTTAAAATCTTAACTTCTTTTTCTAATAACCTTCTTCTTCTTCATTTCGATAGATTCGACCTCACCGCTGACCACTTTTCACTTCGCTTTGGCAGTCTCAATCTGACGGAAAATTCTTCCTCTTCAGCCAAATTTGCCGCCGTTCAGCGAGTCGTCCTTCACCCCGCCTTCACCTCGGCCACCTTCAACGCCGACCTGGCGCTGCTGATCCTCTCTGAACGGGTTCATCTTGACAATGACAGCGTTGGGCTGATTGAGATTTCCAAGGAAGAAAATTTTCCTTTAGAAAACGATCTAATCACCGTCCAGGGCTGGGGCCAAACCTCCAGTGGAACTACCTCCGAGTGGCTGATGAGGGCGAGGTTGAGGGTGAACAATTTCGAACAGTGTCGAAGGATTTGGGCCACTGATGGACAACCGGTTCTGGCGGGGTCGATGTTCTGCGCCAGTGGAGAGCAGCAGAGTAGTTGCAAGGTTTGAAGAAAACTTGAGCTTTGAAATTCTTTGATCTTAGTTGATGATGATCATCCCTTTGCTGTGTAGGGCGACTCTGGCGGGCCAGTGGTGATAAGCAGTCCTGATGATGATAATGGCGATGGAATCGAGAAGTTGGTGGGCGTCGTCTCCTGGGGCTCGAGGTACTGCCTGGACGAGCGCTTTCCCAATGTGTACGCCCGGCTCACTGGAGAGACAATTCGAAATTGGATCGCCCTGAACACTGTTTACTAAATTCTGCCTCTTCTTTTGACCATTTTCTGCTGATTACCATCGGTGTTGTTGTTGTTATTCTCTTGTACGACATGTGTTTGGTGCTGTTTTTGGTGCTGATAAGCCAACTGATCACCATGGAAACTACAAACTAGTGCACACAATAAAGGCGTCCTCAATTACCTCAGTTTCTTTCTTTCTCTCCCTGGTTTCCATTGAAATTGACAGCAGTAGTAATCATCATCAGCAGCACTACCGTTTTCAAGTGAGACGACTGTCGCAATCATAAAGAAAAGTAGTCGCCGCATGATCAGCGGCGGCGGCGACCACTTTATAGCTACGAGGACAATGCCTGTTTTCAAGTCTGTTTGTTCTTTGCTGCTGCTGCTGCTAATGATAATGATAATTAGCAGTCCTCAACTTCATCATCATAATTATCCTTAGCATCCCAAGCAGCAGCAGCAGCATTGCTTTAAAATGCCAAACTCAATCTAGTCAGATCTTCTTTTGTTTCTCCTCTATGCTCCTCTTTGTTTTGGTTCGAAAATCGGCTCTCAAACAATCTTCTCACCATGAGGCAAACTCCTGCTCAGATCCTTCTTCTTCTCCTGGCAACACTCCTCTTGCCCCTCGTTTTCTGTCGGTCACTTCAGTCCATCAGCAACTCATCCTCTTCGCTTTCATCACCACTTTCACCACCACCTCAACCTCCTCCTCCTCCTCCTTCACCACCACACATCAGCCCAAAGATAATCGGCGGCGAGGTGGTGAAGAACGGCGAGGCGCCGTACCAGGTGGCCCTCCTCCGGTCGGGCGCCTTCTCCTGCGGCGGCATCTGGATCGGCCCGAAGCGGGTGCTGACGGCGGCGCACTGCGTTTACGAGTAAGTCTCTTGAAAAACCTTCTAGGACCTTTTAGTAGAACCTTTCTCACTAAAACAAACCTCTTTCTCCTCTCTAATAAAACCCAGGTTCAAAGACCGACCGCAGCTGTTTCGCATTCGCTACGCCACCCTCTACCGAAACAGCGGCGCCGAGCTGCCCGTCAGCCGGATCATCCTTCACCCCAAGTATAACACCTCTACTTTTGACTACGACGTGGCCGTCCTCTGCACCGAGACGCCCTTTACGGCGGGCGTCAACGCCCAGGTGGTGGAAATAGCCGCCGCGCCGCCGGTGGCCGGCACGCGGGCCGTCAGCACCGGCTGGGGGCGGATTCACGCCGATCCGCACGTCAACATGCCGCTCTATCTGCAGCGAGCCGGCGACCTGGCGGTGCTCGACGAGGCGGAGTGTCAGCGCCACTCGCCCGAGGTGACCATCACCGGGCGGATGCTGTGCGCCTTCAGCTCGGCGCAGGCGATTTGTACGGTAGGAGAGCCTTGGTTCGGTTGTTTGTTTTGATTTTAAGATGGCTATTTCCACCCACCCACCTCACAGGGAGATTCTGGTGGGCCGCTGGTAAACACCGCCACCGGGGAGCTGATTGGCGTGGCCAGCTGGACGTCCAACTGGTGCCTGCATCCCTCCCATCCGAGCGTCTTTGCCCGGCTGGACACGCTTCGATCCTGGATCTTGGCTTCCTGTGAGCAGGAGGACTCGGTGGAGGAGGGTGAGGATGAGGATGAGGACTCGGAGCCTGACGGCGCCGGCGGAGGCTCGTCCACGGCGGAGCGGCTGCGGCCGGCGGCGCTGTGGGTCATCTCGGTGGCGGTGGCGGCGGCCTTCAATCCGCTGCTGAGGGTGGTCGACTTGAGTGTGCGGGGGCTGGCGATGTTGTGGTCCGGGTGATCAGGGTGGTGGTGATGGTGGTGGTGATAATGTTCCTCCTCCTATTTCTACTCTCCTATCTATTGTAATGCTCAGTTTGGCTGCTTTGGTCAAGATCTGCCTCCTTCTTTTGTTTTACTCTCACTCTGTTGTACAACACTGTACGGCACAGTTTATACCGGGTAGTAAAAAAATCTGACTTTGCTGTGTGATTTTGGGTATCCTTTTGGGGAGAGCTCTTTTTTGATGTCTGAAGGCGGCTGATGTCTGCTGTACAGCATTACATCTTTCTTATCAGGTCATTAAGTGATGGTGATGACTACGACTCGTATTTGAAGAGCAATCTTTCTTTGGTGATGGTCATAAAAAAAGTTCTAAATCGAGATCAGATTTAGAGTGCGAGCAGCACATCCAGGCCATTTTATAACCAGAGATCAGACGTTTGCTGCTCTTCAGTGCAACCTCCTTCTTTCCTCACTTTCTCCTCTCTCTCTCTTTTTGACTCCAAGACTTTCACTCTTCTGACTCTCTTTATTTACATATTATACTTTGTATGCTCATTTGCACACAACTTTGATGATGATGACGATGAGGACGAACTCCTACTCCCTCTCCTTCTTCAGTCTACTTCTTCTCTGGAGCAGTTTCTGCCTGCATCAAGGGACAGCAGCAGCAGCAGCCGTACAATCTTTTCAACAACAGCAGACTTCTTCTTCAGCCAACCAAAGTCTTCGAGCTTCAGCAGGAGCTTCAGTCGATGATAATGGTGATGATAATGGTAACGAGGAGAGCCGAAAGATCGTCGGCGGGGAGAAGGTCAAGTGGGGCGAGGCCCCGTGGCAGGTGGCCATCTTTGAGCGAGACGACGCCCACGACAAGTTTTGCGGCGGAGCGTTGATCGGGCCGCGGACGGTGCTCACGGCGGCGCACTGCATTGACAAGGGGCAAGTGTTTTCGAAAAGGAGGTAAACAATAACGATCGTTTCTAAATCACCCGCTTCCTATTCCGACAATCCATCCAACAGAGAGGAGAACTACCCGCACCACTTTGTGGTCCGCTACGGGACGCTCGACTTCACCAAGGGCAGCGACCTGTTTGTGGGCCGGGTGAACCGCCACCCCGGGTACAATCCGGCGACGGGCGAAAATGACATTGCCACGCTGATTCTGAAGGCCTCCTTTGCGGAGGGCGACAATGCGAGGGCGATTCAGCTGCCGCCGACAACAGTGGAGGGCGACAACGATACCTCCTCGTTTCCACCAGTGGGAACTGTTCTGGAGCTGACCGGCTGGGGCCACCTTCAGGCAGGTGACGGGCAGCTGTCCACGTCGCTGCAACGAGCCTCGGGGCTGGTGGTGATGGAGGGTGAGGAGTGTCGGAAGAGGTGGGCGGCCGCCGATCCGCCGGTGACCATCGACCCGACGAAGGTGATCTGCGCCGAGGACCCGGTCAAGTCGGCGTGCTTTGGCGACATGGGCGGCGCCGTGGTGATGAGGACGAAGGGAGGGGTGACTGATGATCAAGGATCATCACCCCTTGAAGACACCGAAGAGGAGGTGGTTCTTCAGCAGGTGGGCGTCATCAGCTTCGGCTCGGCGAGGTGCACCAGCGGCGGCGGCAGTTCAGGGACGCCCAATGTGTACACGAGGGTGGCCGCCTACGCGGACTGGATCAGGGCGAACAGTGGCGCCCGATCGGCGTTGGTTCACAGTTCGGCGATGTCCGTCTTCTTCTCCGTGGTCTTCGTCTTCAGTGTTCTACTTTTCACGCAGAGATTGTGATGATGATGATGATGATGATGAAATGCGCTGTTATACTACTTTGTGTCTGTTTATAAAATGGTTTACGTCATTTCGGGTTGGCTCTGCCGCCGCCGCTGGTGAAGGCGCGCTGGTGTTGTTTTCTTTCTGGTTCTTTCTCGGCTTCTTTCTTGAACTTGAACCTTTTGAACTTTGGCAAAAGTTGGAAAGGCGTTGAAGTTGAACCTGAGCAGTGCTCTTCAGCAGCTCTTTAGCTTTTGACCATGAGCATCAGCAGATTGTACATCTGTGGCGGTGGTGGTGGCGTCGTGATCATCTGCAGCAGCAGCAGCCTGATGAGCAAAGGAGGCAATAAAAGACGAGGCCTTTGTTGACGTGCTGGTTCTCAGTCTCATTTTCTTTCGCCTTTCGGCCGTCATTGCTGCTCGGCTTCTCTTTTGCCCTCTCTCCTTCACCCCATTCACCCCACCACCACCACCACCATCCTCTCCAAGACCATGGCCTCCTCCTCTTGCAAGGACCAGGACCAGGATCATCACCCCCAGCAATCACCCTCATCCTCTTCGCGTTTGGCCGCCTCAGCGCGCGTTTGGCTGACGCTGCTGCTGCTGGTCTCCCACCACTGCTCGACGACCTGGTCGGCGGCGGTGGCCGCCCGCGAGGAGCACCGTCGCTGGATGACCATGGCCGACTTTGCCTCCTTTGGAGCCACGGAGGCTCCATCACCAGCACCGGAAGCTTTCACCACCTCAAAAGCCGAACCAACATCAACAAACTCTACTTTTCCTCTGGCAAACTCTACAGCCACAACTTCATCATCAGCCCCAATGGACCACCATCAACAAACTCCTCCTCCTCCTACTCCTGAACAAATGCTCATCGCGCCGGGCGTCCAGGCGCAGCACGCCTCCGGCGAGCTCTCCCTCGAGCCCTCCGCCAACCACCAGGTCACCCTGGAGGCGCAGAACAGCATCCTCTCCGCGGCGGAGGCGGTCTCCCTCGATCTCACCCACCGCATCATCAGTCCCATTGTGTGGGTGAACAATCGCGTCTCGCAGGCTGCTGGAACCCTGCCCGCCATCATGGCCGCCAACGGAGCCCTCCTCGGTACGGCCATTGCCGTGCCCATTCAGTCGACGGCCCTGGCGGCGAACCACCTGGCCGCGGCCGGCGCCGGGACTCTGGTCACCGTGCCCATCTCCGTCGTCTCTGGGGGCAGCGCCGGCCTGCTGGGCGCCATGGAGTCGGCCCGCGAGTTTTACCACTCCTCGCTGCGGCCGACGCTGCACACCGCCTACCAGACGCTGGTGCCCGCCTCGCCGCTTCCGGTCCTGGTCCGGCCGGCGGCCGTGCTGGGCGGCGCCGGCTCCGTCGTGGGCGGCATGGCGCTGGGCGTCGTCAGCAGCTCGGTGCACTCGGTGGCGGAGGGCGTGCAGAGCCTGGGAGGGCAGCTGGCCGGCGCCGGGGAGGGCATTGCACAGTGGGGTGACGCCCTGGTCCTCTGGTCAGCGGAGCCTGAGGCTGAAGCTCAAGAGGCTCTGGAGCCGAAGAAGCCTGAAGATCAAGAGGCGGAGAAGGAGACGAAGAAGCCTGAGGATCAAGTTCTTCAGCAGCAGCAGCAACAGCAGCAGTGACCTTCCTTTCACCTTCTTTGACTTACTACTACTACCACTCATGAACTAACTTATTAACTTATCACCACCACCACCACCACTGTACAAACACCCGATTATTTATTCGCTGTATCTTACCCCATCATCATTCGAGGTGGTTCTCTTGACTTCCTCATCAACCATTAAAAATAACACATTCGCTCTTTGTGTGATTTAGATTTGATCAGTTGTTGTTGGGCTTTCTTCTTCCTCTTCTGCTCTGGTTTTGCTTTCTTCTCCTGTAGAGTTTCTCTTTGGATTTTCTAGTCCTGTTTCTGTTGTTGTTGTTGATGACTGTGATGATCGTGATGATCGCCTTCTCTTCCTCCTCGATTCCCTCTGACTTGTGCAGCAGCAGTGGCAGCAGCAGCAAAACATCGAGCTCTTTTGGTTCTCTTCTTTGTCGTCCACCACCTTGATCTTCCGCTTCACCTGGTGACTCTCGAGGTAGTTGAAGCCGAGGAGGAAGGCGCCCAGGCAGGCCATCAGGCCGCAGAGGACCACGAGGAAGGCCGTCTCGCTGATGAAGAAGGAGGGAATGGAGAGGCGCCAGACGGGCAATGGCGGTGGCTGGTCACTTTGGCTGTCATTGCTGCTGCTGTTTTCATTTCTCTTGTGGTTGATCTGGCTGATGAAGCTGAGGTTGTCGTGGAAGAGGCGGGGGAAGAAGTCGAGGGCCGGGGATGTGCTCGAGGATTCAGTCGAAGTAGGAGTTCTACTTTCATCATCACCAACTTCTTCCTCTCCAAAGAGCGAAAAGACGAAGGAGGTGATCAGGGCTGGAAAGGTCCAGCACCATGGGAGCACCCAGCTGCCGATGCTGTCATCGTCGTCACCACAAATACCAGCACTGTCCAGCTTTGATCTTCTTCTTCTTCTTCTTCTTCGTTGGATCTTCTTCTTGGGATCTGTGTTGGTTGAGGTGTTTGTTTTGCTCTCTCCCTCTCTCTTTCCCTTTGCCTTTACACACTAAAAACTGTTGCTGCTGTTGTTGTTGTTGTTTTTGACTAGCACTAAACAATAGAACTCTTGGTGTCTGCCTGTAAATGACAACAATGCACTTTTTGTTCCATTCGGCGGCACTGTGTGTTCCAGAACACATTATCATCTGCTGACGCTGCTGCTGGCGCCGCTGCCGCCGTTGATCTCGATCCTTCTCGAACTTATCATCACCAGCATCATCACCACCACCACCGCTTTCGAGAAGACTCTTTGACCACGCCGGTGGTGACGGCGGTGACGATGATGACTATGATGGTGATGAGGGTGATCACTGTGATGTGCACAGCACTGAATGACTAACTGAACTCGTGTGCTGTGCAGAGGGTGACGATGGTGAGGGTGATGATGTGCACAGCACACCACTGACTGACTGACTGAACTTGTGCACACTGTGCAGAGGGTGACGATGATGGCCGTGGTGAGAGTGTTGATGGTGGTGATAATGTTTGAGTCATTGAAGAAGAAGAAGAAGAAGGAGCCGATGATGTGTGGCTGCTGCTGCTTCGAGAACAACCGACAGGCGAGAACAGTTTGGCTGATGACTGACTGACACTTTGCCAGCCAGGTCAGCCCACACTGTACAACACACACTGTTCAGCAGCACTGTACGAGACTGACTCAGGAC
>JAALOO010000510.1_pt1 | contig 34605 bp, 28 predicted proteins | sample 7257641 | NCBI WGS metagenome assembly JAALOO01 (sample SAMN14085613, study PRJNA598686) | mite metagenome | biome: ENVO:01001000; feature: ENVO:01001002; material: ENVO:01001226; isolation source: single female mite from University of Michigan culture on fish food culture... ...
TACATGAAATTCTTAACAATCCTTATTGAGCATATTCTTCATGAACATCATAGCCACGCCAAAATTAAAATTTGAAAAAGCAGTAAAAAAGTGCGCGGTGTCCCCCCTTAAGTTAAGTTTTATACAAATACATTTTTTTGTTTTAAGATTAAGGTTAACGTTGCGCATACCTACAGTGTAACTGCAATTAACCAAATTTAATAAATTTAGTTCAATTTTTTAAATTTGATAAGTATTTCTGACAAATTCTGATTTTGTGAAGTGATGAAATTATTTAGATTTGTCTACAAGGCTCATTGCACAACTTTTTTCTTGCTATTTAAGAACAAACATCTAAAATTGCATTGTTTTTGTAAAAACATTTGCATTGTGCACTATACAGTTATACTTAATCCCAACAATTTCTATTGCCTTGACAGTCGTTTGCTTAACGTTGTAATGTATTTGGCTCACATTTATTTGCTTCAGATGTAGTTGAAATGCAAATAAATTTGACTTTAATCAAGTTTTATTGGCGCTACTAAAATATAAAATAGTTTTTTTTCAAAAATAGTTTATTGTTTTTACAGATTTTCTTGTTAATTTATTACGGTTATACTGTTTTCTTAAGGATTCTGTTATTGCAAACATAAACCACGTAAAACTAAATTTATTTCAACAGTTTTTTAACTTAAAAAATTTTTCAATTTGCATTTATTTTATTTTTTAATCACCAGAATTTGTCAAAATCGATTTTTAATAAAATTGTTCACAATTCGTTAAATAAAAACAATTTTTATTATTGAATTGTATTAATTTTGATTTTATTGGCAAATATTTATCTTGTTTCATTACATTTTTCAGCCAATTGTCAAACCAATCAGTTGTTTTCACTGCATTTATTTACATTTTGACCATGTCTTGCATTATAAACACAGTCAATATTCAAATGAAATTCTATCAGGGTACATTTTCAATTTATTTTTTTAATGAAACAGTAATGCGGGTGCACTGTTTTAAATAACCTTGATTTGATTAGGTTTTTTGTCACAGCTCTCTTCGGCTCTCTCGTTTGCTTGTCTTGTGATTTGACTACTTTTGTCCTTTCTTGTTTCTTTAATTATGAGTTTGATTGAGAGTCAAAGAGTGCAAACGGCAATGTGTAAGTGAGTGGTAGAGAGAGAAACAAAGAAGAAGCATATGAAAGAGAGCATAAATCAATAGACCACGTTCGTTGTGTTTTCCAGCTCTAGCATTAATTATCAATCGAAAGCGAATGTGTGTGCGTGTTTGTGCTCACCAAAGTAATTGACCGGACGCGTCGACTGTCCTCGCGCGCCCTCTTCCCTCTGCGGTCGTCCCTTTTATTGGCCAACACTGTCACGTCACCAGAACCAGCTCGATTCGCTTCGTTACGTGACATTTATGCAGATACTTTGCGCTTATTACGCCGACCCATTATAATGGCCATTGGAGAAAGATCGACTTTGAAGGCGAGTGGTGCTCCCCAGCCAGTACCAATGGAACTATGTCAAAATGCTATTATGATTGCATCGCTAATGTTGACTTGCTTTGTTGTTGCTGCCTCCAACATCGCAGACACACACACACACACTCTTTACTTTGTCCTCCTCTTTCCCATGGTCCCCCACTGACGGAGCTGGAGCAACCACCAGTTTGGCGATAAACTCCACAAAAAGGCACCACCATTTATTACTTCAAGAAAGAATTTGCGCCGACTTTGCAGTTTAACTACTTTGCCCTACTAATTCACCACAAAGTAGCCTTGTTTGCGTTGTTTCATTCCTTTTATCCCGCCTCTAATAACGCTGCAAAAGACAACCAGGCTGTCCATTGCATATTACAGCTTCTTCTTGCCTTCTGCCTCATTGAACAGCAGATAGTTGTTGCTTGTTTGTGTACACAATTACTGCTGTAAACGGAGCTAATGGAGGCATATGCCGCTGGTTAGGCAGAGCCAAACAGTCTCCCTCGTCCTGGAAAGGGTCACCCAAAGTGGTACTAACTTTACAGCTATCATAGCAAAGAATAATTATTGTTTCAGTCTCTTTATGAGAGGAAATGCTGAAAAAGTTACATTTAGGCACTAGTTAGCATTGTTAGGATGTGCTATCACTGATACCTACCTTCTAACAGTTGATTCGATGATTGATCAATAATCCTTTTTTTTATTTCACTCTTTTGCTCTCGTCTACTTTCTCTCCACTGCTGCTGGCTCCAATAGTGTTAACCCAAGTTTTGAATAACACTTTCATATCGACTGATTTTTGCCATTATTACTCTCAAAGAGTTTGAGTTTGGCGTAGAACGTTTCTCACACCGAAGATATACTTTCCCTCACGTTTTGAGAAAAAAAATAAAATTACATTTGCAAGTTGCATCGACAGCATCTGTCCACAATTCACCGTCTGGCAAATTAGAACAAATTGCCTTTGACGGCTCTTGTTACTGTCTGTTCCACTGTTTTTTGCAGCGGCAGTTGTTGTCTGGGTTTGCCTTGTGACCGACTGCCAACACTGGCTGACACTGCAGGAACGTACTTAACAAGTTTGGTGTCATCGCAAGGCACACAGTCACTCAGTGCTTCCGAGAAAGCGTGCATTATGTAAAGTTCCTCTTGTTCTTGTTCCAATAGAACTCGTATCTATTTCTATTTGCAGTGTCTGCCAGCAAACTTCTGTCAATTTGCATTTTGGCCCATATCTGCTGTTCACCGTAAGACGACAAACAGCATTGAGTTTGCTCTTTTGCCACTGTCTTTCTTCCGTCATCCCTTTTCGGAGCCTTCATCTTACCGAATTGAAAGTGAAAGGAACAATAAACTAATAAACTAATGGCAGCACCCGGGTCCAGTACAACGGAGAATTTGGAAATAAACTAAAAGAACATGCCTACTTTGGATAAATTTATCAGAAAATAAGTTACTAAAGTTAACTCACAAAAGAGATAAAGGAAAGGAAATTGAAAACGACGGAAGTGCCCACTTTGATTAGGACAAAAAATTTAAACTTGTTAAGCATTATAAATTGGCCATATAATGCGGAAAGTGAAACACTTTATGTTAGAAAGGTGTTTATTACTTTTTTTTATTAAAGCTCATTTATTTACGTAATACAAATTGAATCCTTTGTATATGTTTTTATAGTTTTATTCTTTTATCAAAATGCACTAAACTGTGAGGTTTGAATAATAGATTTCTGTATGTAGTTGTATTTAAATAAATAAAAGCTTGTCATAAAGTTTGCTTACTTTTTAGATGCAGGATGTAATTAACTGCGACTTGTCAAAGTCAATCCTCATGGTGTCCGGATTAATGAGTTTTTACTTTCTGACTGGCCAAGTTTAACTTTTTTAGTTTGTGATAGCGTTTGTTTCCACCGTTTTAACCTATTGTGTGGCCAAAACGCAGCATTTTTTATTGAGAGTTACAAAGTGTACTAAATATTAGTGCGCTACAAACAAAATTGCACTTTGAAAAAAAGAGTTAGTTAGATAACTATGACAGGCCGACACAAGACAAACCATTTTCACCAGCAGAGTATTAGTTTGTTTTTGCCATGTTTCAACGCTGCATTATTTCATTAGCGACAGTTTCTTTAGTTTTTGGCTCTATTAAACCGGCTGCTACTTTGTTTAATTATATTTCTTTAACAGAAAGTCACAAACTGAACATTTGTTATTTACTCAAATTAAAATCCTTGTTCATGTAGCTATTGTAATCGATTTTATTATTTTTAAAACTCCCAATAAAAATCATGTGTTCAATTGATAAGATACATTTAATGGCCTTTCATACTGTATTTTTGTCAAAAGTAGCGGCCTATGGGCCGCTACTCTAAATGTTTTTTGTATTCCACAAAATCAGTTTATAATTAGAATTTTTGGGGCAGCTATTGAAACCATAGAAAATCTCAAATACAATAGTGCACCTGAGCATAATACAACATAATACTATTTAAAGATATCTCTCTCAAAACTTATATTTAATAAACATACAATTTTTCACAAACAATTAGAATGGTTTGAAATGTGCGTGCACAGGTAGTTTGATAACCGTCGTTGTGATACCAAAAAAGAATCTGTTTTTAGGCAATACCGCCTCACAGTTGTATTGGTTTTGCTGCAATTAATTGTGGTTTCAGGCCGTGTAAGACAATTCTGAGAGCACTTTGGCGTGTTTACAAAACAAAAAATCTAAAGTGTGTATTTCTGTGCAATGGGTGCCTTTGCCAGAATGTTTTTCTAAATGCGAATTCTTTTCATTTTCACTTTTGTTTTTGCTTGTCTTTGACAATAGTATAAATTGAACTAATTACACTTGCTTAGCTTGATCAACATGGATCAGCATTGAACGACGAGAATATGGATTAGAGGCGACACAAAGCTCATGAATTAATGATCTTCTAACACGCTTAGATGGACAAACCCCAGTGGGTTGGGCGCTGTCAAGAAAAACTGTTCCTATTTTATAGTCTCTCAGTCATTGCTTCAGGCCAGTCAGACTGCAAATCAGCCGTGCCATCTGCTCCGACATTGTTTCGGAACAGTAGTGCTGAACTGGCCGCCTGACAATGATACACAAATTGTTTTACAGGCAATAACCTTAATAATTCCAGTGATATATGATCGCAGTGATGACCGACACGACTAACTTTTTATTTATGAAAAAGGTATGTCATAGACCAAATAGGTCTTTTTGAATCGCTTTGTAAATGGCTGTCTGCACTGATGGAAGGAAACATTTTATCACAGACAGATGCTGCTTTTAATGATGATTTAGGGCAATGGTAATAATGGCACGTCAAAAGTGATGTATTGATGCTTTTCGGCTTTGTTGCTCACTGCTGAACTGTCCATTCATTCCGCTTTGATACGCATGATCATTTTATTTGTTTTTTGTCTGTGTACAGTGTTATTGATGGATTTATCGGCCCATGTTGTGACAATGTAATCCAAATAAATCCATTTACTACTACGCGATTCTTCAGTAATAATTAGGATTGTCCAGCTGACAGTGTGATTAGTGAAACAAGAGAACTTTACTATTAAAAATAGTATTAGAGTAAAAATATTGGTTTTCAGTTCACACGCAACTTTACACTTACAACTTTTAATTGCTGTATTCAATTAATTAGGTTGTGTTTGGTGAGCATTAGCGTGAATAAATTATTGAACACAAATCGATCAACAATTTCACAAACGATCAAAACTTATTCGTTTGCAAAAGTTGACTGTTTTTAATTTGCACCGATGCATTTCAATTAGATTCGTTTGATTGCCTTTCAGAACAACTGCAATAAAAAGTACCAAATGCGGTGTGTTATCATTAGTTAAATTCCTGACATATTTTTGGTTTCAGCATATTGTTTGTTAGGAGATAGGTGTTGACGGCACTCATGTGAAAGGCTATCTTGTTTTGAACAAGATAACTTCAAAATCATTGAGTCAATTGTGTGAAATTGAGCAAAATCTGACATAAACACAAAGTTGACAATTCTTTTGCTTGTACTTTCTTATCACAATGGCTCTTTTGGGTGTTCATTCTGAGAGAGGCAAATAAAAGCAATATTTCAATGAAAATTCATAAATTTAGTTGAATTTGCTTTTTGCATTTTTAGTCTTTCAATTCTGATAAAAGCATTTTTTATATTAGTGATGTGTTTACTGAATTCTACAAACTTTTTAGTACAAAGTGCATTTCAACCAGTTTGCATAACGCCCAAAAATGGACTTTTTAGTGAATAAAAAATTGTAAAAGTAACTTGCCTAATAATGTAGAGAAACAGAACTGAACTTTTCATCTGACGGTAAAGTGACTAGCAATTTTACTTTTTATTTCAGTGCTGCGTATAATCATAAAAGTCTAGAAAAATGACTAAGTTTAAAATCTTGTTATGCAAAAGTGAGATTTTGAATTATTTGCAAAAAATCATTTTCATTTCCTCGAAGAATTTGCCACCAACTCATTTGCCACTTTTCTAATGAAAGCAGAACACTCATTACGTATCTTAATAGAAAACTAGAAAAAATAAAAATGAAAGAATGAGTTATCACCAAATGTGATTATTCTATATTGCAGATGTTAATGTGTGCTTAGAAAGAGGGCGATGATGATATTTCCGATGCCGTAACGGTGATAGTGGTAGTCTGAAAAATAGTGGAAAAACTCAAGATTAAAAAGGGCAAAAGGGTGCAAGGGTTTACGAAGCAAATTATTTGAGCAAATAATAATGCATTCTCTCGCGCCTTGTCCTGAATAGAACGACATTTTCTTCTTCACATTTCCAGTTGTTTGCATCAATTCAACTTCGATTGGCTGGCAACACACACACACACAAGTGGTGAAACGGGAAAATGGAAAAGAATACAAAAACTTGTTTATATTTAATTACATGAATACAATACTGAATTTTGCAAAACTAACAAGTTCAACTGCCAGGCCATTTCTTTGTAGTGAAAATTTTTTGAGCACCAAACAGAGAAAGTAGAACTATCACTGGTGCTGCCCGATGGGGTGAAAAGTGAAATGGCACAGTGTGGACTGAATGAAATATATCGATTTGTCTTTATTTGTTTGCTCATTTCGTTCAACGAAGTGTCGAAGTAATTGAAGGGAAAATGGAAAAATGAACTTGAGCATGTCTCCAAGACTGTCTTTAATATTGACGATTCTGTCTGAATTCTGACAACAAATTGAAAATACAAATCTAAAGTAAATAAAAGAAATAAATTAAAAATTAACAAAAAGTATTGAGTGAATTTCAATTTGAATGCCAAAGAAACGCTTCAAAACAGAGTCACGAATTTAGACCATTGCCTCAAGTCTCCAAATAGAAAAGTGTTGGAGCAAAAGTTTCTGCAAAAAAAAGTTCGAAAAATGGAAGCATAAAAGCAGATTATGAATGCAAGTAATGAATGAAAAAAACTATTCACCGACTACATTAGTTGAGAAGTAAAAATGTTTCCAGAACAAAGAATAAGTGTCGTAATAAGATTAAAATAAATTTCTAATCAATATGGCTGTGGATCGACAAATTATTTACCAGAGGGTGAGATTTAGTGTGACTTTGATCAAAGCCGATTTAGCAATGTTCGTGATGATGAGAGCACGAGAGCAAAAGATAACGCACGGCTTGGATTATTAACAGTAGTGAGATTTGTTTTGCTGATGCAGACGTCAACGTAATCGGCCGATAGAGTCGACTACTGAAGAAGAAAGTCATTTTCGATAATGGTTTTGTGGGCATTCTTCCTTCCCTTTCCTTTCCTTCGATTTCCAAGTGCTCCAAGCTAAGCTCATTAGCCGGCAGCATTTGTGGTGTTTACACTTTCAGCGCACGACCCTACTTCACTCCTTCTTAAAAGCAAAAAGGCATTCAGTCATTCGGCCATGTTCTCTCCCAAATGATTACCCTTCGAAGGCCCACTTGTCGGCAGTGATTTTGTCTCTCCGGGCAGACACCGCGGCGCCGACCGTCTGTCTGCTAGCAGCAAGCGCTATGCACCACACCACAGCCTGCTTCACACTCGCCCGTTCCACTACTCCACCTGTGGCGCAGTGTCCGTTGTAGTTGTAACCTCGGGCTACGTTTCAATGAATCACAGCTTTTCAGGTTCACCAGTCTCTCTGGTTGATTTTGGACTCGGCAAATTGGGTTGACTCTTAATTTCAGATTAACAGATTACTCAACAGGAGCTACTCAGTAGAAGTGCTGGTGCAGAAGAAGGTGACCCTTTCACTGGAACAAACGCTTTCTTGCCGATCTGAAAACCGTTTCTGAAACGCTGGATTTGGTACTGAAGATTTCCAGACGTTCTTTTGGCGGAAAGTTCAGCAGTGACACCGAGAAGTAGTGGTACCTCGTTGAAGGCTGAAGCTGCCATCGAAGAATCCGATTGGTCAGCGGTCATTTCGAAAACCGCATAAAAAGAAAGTGCCAGACAGAGAGGAGCCGCAGATTGCCGCGTGCTCTTTTCTTCTCGCCACCTTTGACAGCGCTTTTTCTTTGGCGACAGTCTGTCTAGCGCAGCAGTTTCACTTGTCTACCCTTCCAGTCCAGTCGCCAGTAACATCACCACCAGCAGAAGCAGCAGCGGCTTATCTCGATTGCTCATTCTTCCTCCGTTATCGGCATTGCTTCAGCCATCTTGGTCAACGCACCGTCGCTCAAGCACATTCAAACAAACAAGCCGCTAGCCGAGTGCGCTCCCCAGCACGTTTTGTTTGCGTACTGCTTTGCGCCATCTTCTTCACGTCGTGCGATGGATTTCAATCTCTTCCCAAGCTCAACTGATTCGCTGGTTGCTCACAAGTTCAAGAGCTTTTCAAGAAGCACAATTAATGGAGAGCCTCCCTTTCCTGCTCTAGCCGCTCTTCCTATTGAAGCAAACTCGGACAACCTTTCCTCTGTCAATAACTACTTTTCGCACCTCTCAAACTCTGTGTTTGATCCTTTGAGTCCAAATTATGCTTGGCGTTTCATTCCGGCAGAACCACTTAGCAAAGTGACTGTCCCTATTGATAACACTGGCTCTTCGGTCAACTTCAATCAATTTAGACCTTCTAAAATGACAAATTTCGAGCACGTTGAAGTGCTTCGCAGAGAAATCAATAATGATTGGGATGAGTTAAATGCCGACATTTGGGTATATTGAGCGCTGTTGAAAAAGTCCAGTTATTAAATTTTCACTAACACTTTTTTGTTTGCTTTTCAGAATTTTTTAAAGTGCGAGCAAAAGAAGCGCCAAGAACAAGAACGATATGTATCGAGTGCTCGTATGGCTTATTCAAACTACTATGGACGATTTAATCCGAGCGTCAACGTTTATAACGGTCGTTTTGACGAGCATAAGCAGAGGTTTTCGCGAAACCTGTTGCCAGAGTTTAATGTCAATAACAAAGAAACCGAGTGCAATGACATGTTGAGTTCAATCTCATCAACCACTTCCATGGAAGGTTGTTTCGAGCCAGTTGCAATCAATTCAGAGCTGAAGATTCCTGATGCAACAAGTGATGCCATGCAATGCATAACCCCGCTTCCGCAGCTGTCTATAAGCAAGGAAACTATCACAGACACATCTTCGGATTACTTTTCTTCTACAATCTCACCCAAGTCAACCAACTCCACTAGCTCTTCTGCCAGCGAAAGTGACAAATCGTCCTTTAACTTGTTGTCTTCTTCTCACTTTGATACTCACAATCGCAAAATGGTTAGTTAACACTGCGCGTTGTAGGCTCACGTTTTAAACTTCAATTTCTTTCAGCAAAACATTGCCACTTACCCCGAAAAGCAGTTTGGCTACACTTTGCTGCCTGGCGTGGCAAAACCTCCTGTTAACTCGATGAACGGAATGACCAGCAGTACTGCCAACTTTGAGGCAAACAACTCTGCCAACATGGCCTCGCAGTTTTCATACGAAAACATGTCTTTTGAAGGTCTCGATTCACTAAAGCCGAAGCGACTTCATGTGAGCAACATTCCATTTCGCTACCGCGACTCGGACTTGCGTAAACTTTTTTCGGTATGCATGTTTACTGTTTTCCCATTTACATTTTTGTATAATTTTATCTCTTCTCTTCTCAGCAATACGGACACATTCTGAACTGTGAAGTTATTTTCAACGAGCGCGGCTCAAAAGTAAGTTTTCTTAAAGCGAGTGAATTCGTTTGTGTACTTACCATTTCCTTTCCGCTTTCAACTTAGGGTTTTGGATTTGTAACTTTTGCTAATTCAAAGTGTGCCGACAGTGCGCGTGATTGCTTGAACGGACAAATTCTCGATGGACGAAAAATTGAGGTATGTTTAAAGTTGGTTATTTTTCCATCGCCCTTTTAATAAATTTAAAATTTTTAAAAAACAGGTGAACAACGCTACAACTCGCAACACCAAGAAGAGTGGCTACATGAACAGCAGCCATGGAAGCTGGCCAGTTGAGCCTGAGCAATTTTCTTGGCCAGTCGGTCACTCATTTACTGAGTCTGTTTGCAAGGCCAAATGTTCGTGCCAGCAAATCGATGTCGCTTCTCGCCCAAACTGAGCTGAAGTGAACGTTTGGTGAAACTGCAGCCTGCATGCTGTGCTCAGCTGGCTGTACCTGTCTAAAGCATATCGTCCACCAAACATTCGATTTTACAGTGCCGAATCTGCACAGTTTTCTTTCCATTCATTCATGCCTATGGCGCTACTGAAATCAACATCTTCACCTCCAATTTACCAACGTTTTTTCCAAACTCCTTCAACGAGAAAATGATTAGTCTTGATTATCTTATTTTTATTTCGTTATTGTTTCCTTATTATTATTTCATTATCATTCTTAATTTTTTTCATTATTATTCGATTTAAATTTTACGGCCAAAAGGCGAATAAACGATTTTCTTCTCAAACTTCCACTGACTTCCCTACAATATCCTTTGTATTTGCCAAATAATCCCTCTTTTCCGAATAAAATGCTTAGAACTGAAGTACATTTGTCTCAATTTATTATGTATACCTAACAAACTTTATTTGTATCAGTTTGCTTATCTGTCTTTTCATAATCAATGTTATCATATCAGGCTCGAAAACGGGCACATTTACTGATAAAAACGTAAAAAACTCTGTCAGAGTGCAGCTCTACTTTTAGTCAGTCTTCTCAGAGTACTGCTTAGTGCTTGGCGCTCACTTTCTCTGCTGCTGCTTTTCTCTCGCTGCAAGTGGTAAACATGGTCACACAAATGGCTGAATCAATGATCTACGACCGAAGCACCAATTCGCTGCGCATTTTAAATCAGCTTTTGTTGCCACTCAGTGTTGAGTATGAAGAGATAAAAAATGCCGAAGACGCATGGAATGCAATCAAGCAGATGAAGGTTCGAGGAGCGCCAGCAATTGCAATTCTCGGTCTTCTCAGCGTGGCAGTTGAACTGGGAGATAGAGCCACCGTTGAGCAGCTGGCTAAAGATCCAACAAAGCTGGCTCAGTTTCTCAAAACAAAGGTACCTTGAACAGGTCCATGTCAGAACTGTGATCATAAACCGCTTCTTTTCAGGCCAACTACCTCTGTACATCTCGCCCAACAGCAGTCAATATTCGCAAAGAGTTCACCGCCTTGCTAGGACTTGTGGACACTCTTATTGCCAGTAAAGAAAAGAACGCTGCTGAACTGATCAATTTTGTGCGCGAGCACTGCATCAAAGCTCTGGAGATTGACATCCAAACAAACCAGCGCATTGGCGATTTCGGCGCTGAACACATCCTTCAAAGTGCCTCTAGGAAGGGTCGAAGTAAGGTGAACGTCCTCACTCACTGCAATACTGGAAGCCTGGCCACGGCCGGTTACGGCACTGCCTTGGGAGTCATTCGGTCACTGCACAAGCGAGCACAGCTGGAGCGAGCATTCTGCACGGAAACTCGACCTTACAACCAAGGCGCTCGCCTTACCGCATGGGAACTCTTTACTGATTCCATTCCGAGCACTCTGATTTGCGACAACATGGTGGCATCGCTCATGGCATCCCGTCAGATCGATGCAGTGGTGGTCGGAGCGGATCGAGTGATCGCCAACGGTGATACGGCCAACAAAATTGGCACATTCCAAATTGCTATTCTCTGTCAGCACTTTGGCGTGCCATTTTACGTCGCTTCGCCTCTTTCCACTTTGGATCTTACCAAGAAGGACGGCTCATTGATTCCCATTGAAGAGCGACCTGAAAATGAAATGCGTTTTGTGGGCACTGTGCAGATTGCCCCAGCAGAAATGCCCTGTTGGAATCCTTCTTTTGATGTGACGCCAGCCAGTTTAATTACCGGTGGCATTATCACCGAAGAAGGTGTCGTTCCTCCTTGTGAGTTGTTGTCTCGTTATCAATAATCCGAAGTAATAAAATTGATGTCAAAATTAAATTGGTAACGTACTCTATGTACAGATTGGTCGTGAGATTTTTTTTGTTGTTTGCATGTGATTTTGCGAAGAAATATTGCCGGGTTTCTTCTTGCATCACGCTCTTCAACCAGAAAAACAACCTCCAAAATGGACATTGACACTACTCCCGTGCGAAGCGCTCGTAACTACATGTCCACTCCTCATAGGCCATCCATCCGAGCACCATCAGCAACCACCCAGCAGCAGGCTCCTGGCCAAAATGCCGGTGAAAATGAAAGGAAAACAGAAGTGATTGAAGATAATCTCGATGAGGTTCAGGAACATTCAATTCACACCCTTGTGTTTCGTTCGCTGAAACGGACTCATGAAATGTTTATTAGCGATATGAAGCATTTGCCGCCTTTTGATGAAAAGATGAACGCCTTTCGAAGTTCAATCAAAGCAAAAGATCAATACGGGTCTGTTATGCACCTAGTGCCAGAAGGGGCTGCTAATTTGCTGCGAAAGAGTGAAAAGAAGTCTAGCAAAACAACTTCAAAAGCACTGGTACTTGCAGGAGGGCAACATAAAAGTGCCATCGCTCCAATTGATGAACTTAAGGCTAAACTGCCGACCCCAGTCAATAGTGCACTTGTCGTTGCAAATGGTGGTGCCGCCGCCGCCGGTGGAGGACTCAACAACAACAACACTGCGGAATCAGTTGCCGCAAAGAGTGGACAGATTGTTCTTGCCTCTGGGCTCAGTATTGCTCCACGCAAGCCAGTGTCAATTCCAAAGCCTGAATGGCATGCTCCGTGGAAGCTGTTTCGCGTCATCTCTGGACATACTGGCTGGGTGCGCTCCATCACCGTCGAACCTGGAAACGAATGGTTCGCCACTGGCTCTAATGATCGAATCATCAAAATTTGGGACCTTGCTTCGGGGCGACTCAAACTTTCACTCACCGGCCACATCTCTCCCGTTCGTGGCCTTGCCGTTTCGCCACGCCAGCCGTACCTTTTCTCCTGTGGTGAAGACAAGACCGTCAAGTGCTGGGATTTGGAGTACAACAAAGTTGTTCGCCACTACCACGGCCATCTATCTGCAGTCTACGCTCTGGCTTTGCACCCAACTTTAGACATTCTCGTTACTGGCGGGCGTGATTCAGTGGCCCGCGTATGGGACATGCGAACCAAAGCGCAGATTCATTCTCTGGGCGGCCACTCCAATACAGTCGGCTCAATCTTCTGCGAAGCAGTTGACCCTCAAGTGGTTACTGGCTCACACGACAGCACTGTCCGACTGTGGGACATAGTCGCCGGCAAAACCATTACCACACTGACGAACCACAAAAAGAGCGTCCGAGCAATGGTCTCGCACCCGAAGCTGAGCATGTTTTGCTCGGGTTCAATCAACTCACTCAAACAGTGGCGTCTTCCAGAGGGCAATTTCATTCAGAATTTAAATGGTCATGATGCCATTGTGAACGCCCTGGCTGTTAACGATGACAACGTGCTCGTCTCTGGTGGCGACAACGGGTCTATGCACTTTTGGGACTGGCGAACAGGCTACAACTTTCAGCGCTTGCAGTCTGCAGCACAGCCTGGCTCCATCGACTCTGAGTGTGGCGTATTTGCGCTTGCCTTTGATCAAAGTAGTTCCCGACTGATTGCCGGTGAGGCCGATAAAACTATCAAAATCTACAAGGAAGACGAAACTGCTTCAGAAGAGACGCACCCCGTTCAATGGGAGCCTGAACTGCTGAAGCGCAAGAGGTTTTAAAAATAAGCATGAGCAGCAGATGTGTTGGAATTCTCATTTTGTGTCTTTTGTGTAAACCGCTTTTGTCATCCCTATAAATATTATTATCATCATCACATGTTTTCATTTTTGCACTCAGCTCTAGGTGTAACTGTACTGTGCGTGCACCTTTGTAACAATACTAAAAACAGGTGTACACTTGTGCCAACATAAGATCATTGGACCTTAGTGTGTAGTAATCCAGAGTGTCTTGTTAAGGTTTAACGATAGTGTTTGCCCTAATCAGCACATCCCAACAGCTTTGAAGCACCGGTTCCCAACCTTTTGTGCGCTGAGTATCCAGGTACGACACCTGATCTGTTGCCAGTTTTGTAGTAAACACGACGAAGGCCTTATAAAATGGACGAGAGTAGCTCACCAACTAAAGGCACTCTCTAGTGCAGACTTTCGTCTGGCGAGAGACTCTTCAGCTCGTACGCTCTTTGCGCCATCAGCTGGCAGTCTCAATGTTTACATCCACTGTTTACATGCGCCGCTCTCCGCTTGACAAGTGATTGCACTGAACTTTGCAAGATCAATACTCGCGAAAGAAGCCACCGTTTCTGGTTGTGACGCAGCAATACAATCTACACTAATTTGAAATTCGAGATTATAAACCGAAATAGACCATCACCTGACATGATCACACTCATCTCCTTTGCCCCGAAAAGTAACTGTGCCGCGTTTAAAAATGATGGACCTTTTATCGATGATCACCTGTGAGACACACTTGAAGACAGACAACGAGCTGCCGGTGACTAGTTGGTCAAATGATGCACTTTGATTGTGGCGGTGTTTGATTTATCAGTGGCAGCCATTTAAGCCATTATCACAGCAATCCAATCACAACTTTAACGGCCGTCGTCAATTTCTCTCCCCAAAGTCGTACTTCACTTTGACTGCTTTTAGTTTTACATATCGCAAGTCATAATACCTCCTCTAATGCTTTGAAGCAGTTACTTAGTCTCATCGTTTATCCGCTGTCTCTCCCAAGTACAGCACAACTTTTGCAGCGCTTCTTTTCACCCACTCAACCGGAGGCTCAAACTTAATCAACTTTTATCATCTCATAGTCGCGTTCATACTCTCAAATTGCCACACTAAACCAGAAAGCTCACTCGACAATCTCTGCCATTGTGATATCTTCTAACATGAATCTGTAACACTTCAAGTTCTTTCATTCCATTGCATTTACAGTACATTCCACAATGTTCCCCAAAACGTGGGCTTTAATGTCCATCTGGACACTGGTTGTTTTACTTATTATCAATGTAAGCTATTTGCCTATCTATTCGTTTTGATCATTTGATTTATTGTGGTTTTTTAACAGACATCAACAAGTCATGCCCAAGGAGCGTGCTCTTTTCGAGGACAATGTGGTGTGGTGATCAACCCGTTTGGCAGTTTCCCAATTCCTTGCGTATATGATGGGCCACCCAAACAATTAAATGTATCAAGTTTAAATATTACAAATACATATTTACCTGAATATTCAAGTGAGAACTCCTACTGCTGTGATGATGAACAGGTTTCGGCGATTATGAATCAAATGGGAACTCCAAAGCAGCTTTTTAAGCGATGTCCATCTTGTTTCTACAACTTTGCTCGCTTGTTCTTCTTCATGACTTGCTCCCCTAATCAACGAGACTTTATTCGCGTAACTGAAAATAAAACCACAACAGAGGGAAACCAAGTCGTTGCTTTGGATTACTATTCGACAAATCACTACTTAAGTGGAGTCTACAACTCTTGCATGGAAGTTCAAATGCCATCAACGTCAGGCAAAGTCGTTCCCACTGTGATGTGCTCCAAGAAGCCAAATAACGAAACATGCAATGTTACCTATTTCCTCCAAACTATTGGCGCAAAGGGCACATCGCCAATGGCAATCAATTTCTTGCAAGACGGTGCTCCAGCTGATAGCTCCATTGTGCCCAACAATAACACCGTCTACAAGTGCTCGCAGGCTGTGAAAAACTTCCAGAACATTCCTTGCAGTTGCATCGACTGCACGGCTGACTGTCCCACACCGATACCGCTGCCTGTTGACCCTACCATTTGGAAGTTGTTTGGAATTGATGGCATGGCTGTCCTAATGACCGTAGTGTATCTTCTCATTTTCCTCGCAAGTGTCGCCTCATTTGTTTGGTACTACAGACGCTTTAGCCAAGAGGAAGATGGATTTTTGCATACACCGCCTGAGCAGGAGGAGCAGCAACAGCAGCAGACGCAGAACAAAGTGGACCGTGCGCGAATTGCAACGGAGACAGCCAATGAAAACTTTCTCGGCCGACTTTTCGGTGCGTACGGGGCAATTTGCGCCAGGGCGCCGTATTCCTTTCTCCTGCCACTGATTGGTCTCACCCTGGCCATTGGACTGTCTACTGGAGTGCGCTTCTTTGACCCCATCACCGACCCGATATCCCTCTGGTCGACGCCCACTAGTCGAGCGCGTGTCGAGAAGGACTACTTCGACAACAACTTTGGTCCGTTCTTTCGCCCGGAGACAATAGTGATCACTCCTACGTACCTTGAGAACGTCGAACACAACGGAAAGGCGTACGGTCCGGTTTTCAATCAGACATTTTTGCTTGCTGTTCTAAAGTTGCAATCAAAAATAATGAGCATTTCATTCAATGGAACGGTGGCTGGAAGCAATGACACGCGCATCATTCACACTGAAGACCTGTGCTTCTCTCCCATGAACAACCACATTTGCATGGTGCAATCGGCCATGGGCTGGTTCAACAACTCTGCCGAGTGGATTAATCGTACTGATTACCTGGATCACATGCTGAACTGCATCGCAAACCCGACCAGCTTTAATGACAGTCTAAATCTGCGCTGCATGGCACCTTACGGTGGCCCAGTCTTTCCACACATTGCGCTGGGAGACTTTGATGGGAAGAATTACACTGAAGCTAAAGCATTGGTCTTCACTGTAACGCTGAACAATGCCATCAAGGAAGCGGACAATGCTAATGCACTTCGTTGGGAGTATGAGTACCTTAACTTGCTCAAAAGCTATTCGGATTCGTCATTTTCACTCGCTTTCTACGCTGAGGTATGTTTTCGTTTTGTGCTTTTTTATTTTTTCACTTTATCTAACATCAAATGATGCCAACTTTACAGCGGTCCATTTCTGACGAGTTGACTCGACTGTCCAAGTCGAACATTGCTACGGTGGCCATTAGCTACTGTGTCATGTTTTTCTACGTCACCATCTCATTGGGCGATTTCTCTAAAAATTGGCGCCGTTTCCTGGTAAGTTGGTGATGTGAGTGATTCAGTATTCTCATCGGTCTAAACGCATTTCATTCCATTTCAGATTGATTCAAAGATTATGCTCGGTCTGTGCGGAGTCATCATTGTGCTGTTGTCTGTTCTTGCTTCTATTGGCCTACTTAGCTACTTCGGCGTCAAATCGACGCTGATCATTGTCGAGGTGATACCCTTTCTGGTTCTGGCCGTCGGTGTGGACAACATTTTCATCCTCGTCCAGCACTTTGGACGCATCAGACTGGAAAAAGAGGAGCATGAAGCATTGTCGTATGATGAAGCCTTACAGGTGCGAATGCGCCGACTAATGACCTACGTTACGCCGTCCATTTTGTTGGCTGCCTGTGCAGAGTCCTCGTGCTTCTTCCTTGGAGCCATAACGCCTATGCCTGCTGTGCGTGTGTTTGCCCTCAACGCCGGCATTGCACTGCTCATTGCATTCTTCTTTCAAATGCTCATCTTTGTGCCGGTTCTGGCGTTTGACGCTCAAAGACTGGACCAAAATCGAATGGAAATTTTCTGCTGTTTTAGAGGAAAAAAGAACTCGGACAGCTCTGACGTCGAGTTGAGTGGTGAAGACTCTGAGCAAAAGGAGGGGTACCTCTACTGGTTTTTCAGCAAAATATATGCCCCATTTCTCATGAAAAAGTTTTCGCGGCTTTTTGTGGTGAGTCAAAGATCATTTTTGGAAGAAAGATATCTATTTTTGCATACTCTTTTTTCAGATACTACTCTTTTCCGCCTCGCTTTGTTTCTCGATCTCAGTCGTCAACAAGGTCGATGTGGGTCTTGAACAGCAGCTTTCAATGCCTTCCGATTCGTATGTGCTCAACTTCTTTGACGCTCAAATTAACAAGCTCAAAGTCGGCCCGCCTGTGTACTTTGTGATTGAGGGGCGATTTGACTACGCTAACAAACAAACTCTCTTTTGTGGAAGTGCAGCATGTGACCCACGATCTGCTATTGAAATTCTCTCTGAAGCATCTAGTAACTCAAAGATCAGCTACCTAGCTGAGAGCACTCCAAACAGCTGGCTAGATGATTACCTCGCTTGGGCTTCTTCTGAAGATTGCTGTCAAACCTTCCCTAATGGTACCTTCTGTCCTTCTACTATTTCAGGTAATACTGTTATGCCGACTAGTTTTTAGTCATTTTTAATCTAACTTTATCGGTTTTTATTTTTTAGATCGTTCGAGTTGCTCTCTTTGTGCCGATGATGGTCTTATTCCTTACAATCAAATGTTAATCAAACCAAAATATTTTTACTATCCTTATCTGGAGTTTTTCTTGCATGACAATCCAACTGTCAAATGTAGTAAAGGGTAATTCTTGTCAATCTTGATTTGAAATTCTAAAATTCTTTAACGCACTATTTGCTTTCAGTGGCGGACCAAGTTATTTACACGCCATAAACATGCCAAACGCTTCAGCTCCAGAGCCGATAGTTGGTGAGACTGATTTGCCAAGCTTAAATCAACTTTTAATTCTGATCCACCACTTTGCCTTCATACAGCCACTTACTACATGACATATCACCTTCCTCTTCAGCACTCAAAAGACTTTACTAAAGCGCTGAAGAACGCTCGTGTGATAGCCGACAACATCAAGAAAAGTCTGAACGACATGGCCCACCCGACGACCCCAGTCAATGTCTTTCCTTACAGTTTCTTCTATGTATTCTACGAGCAGTATCTCACCATTTGGCGCGATTCACTGATCAACATTGCCGCCGCCTTGCTGGCTATCTTTTTGGTCACATTTGTTTTCCTCTCCTTTAATCTGGTCGCAGCTCTGTCCATCGTCCTCACCATTATATCCATTGTCATTCACATGTTGGGTGTGATGTATCTGGCCAACATTTCACTGAATGCCGTCTCCCTAGTCAATCTAGTCATGGTACGTGTTGTGTAGGAATGTCTGAAGGCTCTTCTTCCAATGATACTAACCAATTCACCTTTCCTTCTACAGTGTGTGGGCATTTCAGTGGAGTTTTGTTCTCACATTGCTCGAGCAGTGACCATGTCAAAGGAGCACTCCAATGTGGCTCGTGCCGAGCAAGGCCTGGCAGAGATGGGCAGCTCCGTTCTCTCCGGCATCACACTGACAAAGTTCTTTGGTATCATCATTCTCGCATTTTCGCCATCCAAAATATTCCAAGTTTTTTACTTTCGAATGTACCTCGGCATCGTCATCATCGGTGCCCTTCATGGGCTGGTTCTTCTTCCAGTGCTGCTCAGTCTGGTTTGTTCTTCTCTTCATCTACGTCTTAAGTGTTGCTAGGTTATTTATATTTTATAGTACCATTTTTTACTTAATCTTTAATAAATTAAAGCATCTCGGTTGTTACGCTGTTGTTAACGTATTTATTTTAGAGTTTTAAATACAAAAAAGTACTTTATTTAGCTTCAGAGTCCTCCTTCAGGTACTGAGCGCGAGCCTCTTGAAGCTTGAGAGCCTGTCGTTCTTCGCGACGCTTTTTGGCATCACGCACCTTCTGTCGGCGAGCCTCGGCTTGGTCGCTGTGGAAGGGAAAGGAAAAAGTTCAATTAGTATCAACTTAAATAGACAGCGTAAAAGTGTACGTACCTCATCTGTTTCTGACGGAGCTTCTCGACCTTCTTCTTGTGAATGTACTCCATCAAGACGCGCTTGTTCTTGAAGACGTTACCCTTCGCCTTCATGTACAGGTCGTGGTACAGGTGTCGGTCGATCTTCTTGTTCTCGCGGTACTTCTTCAGAAGACGACGGAGCACACGCATCCGTCTGATCCAGAGCACCTTGACCGGCATGCGAGCATTGGCGGTACCCTTTCGCTTGCCAGTGCCAGTATGACGGCCCTTGCGACGGGCCTCGATGTTGCGGCGGACGCGGGCGCGAGAGTGCACAGCGACAGGCTTGCGAATGATCAGACCATCCTTGATCAGCTTGCGCACATGCTGACGGGAGTTGGCGTTGGCGATCTCGTTGCTTTCATTGGGATCGAGCCAGACCTTGTTGCCGCCGCACTTAAGCACGGATGAAGCGAGACGCTTCTGGAGTCGCAACGAACTAGAAGTAAAAAGAGGGAAAAATGGTCAAGTATTGGTCGCTACAAGTAAACAAGTTGAAAATAAAAAATCAGTGTTCTGGTGTTTCGCCGGCTTGTTCTGAACATTTGAGGCGGCATGAAACCTCCAGAGCTGATGTTTATTGACGACGGGTATTTAGTGGTCCCCTTAGATGGGTCCAAGAGCAGCACTCACCTCATGGTTTCCCGGAATCACGGCAGAAAGATGGAACACGATGCAACACCGAGGAGCAGTGTTGGCAAAAGGACCACTACAAACTGAGGCAGCGACTATTTCTCACTTCTTCCTCTGGTGCGCTTCCTCTCTCGACACATGGTGAGTCCTTTCGCAGAAGACGTAACTTGGACAAACGTCTGTCTGTCGTTCCTTTAGTCGTACAAACGTTTTCTGACACCTTGGCAATACAATTTGGTATGCGTTGAAAACGTGATTAGTGCGTTAGTTAGATATCAAAAGGCTGTTACTTTGATATACTGTGTGGGAATCAGTAGAAACTACGACATAGACCCGTAGTTTACTGTCATTTGTTAAGTAAACAATACTAGCTTAGCTTTGCAAATTATCCCTTTACAGGTCTGAGAACGACATCAGGAGGCATCTTAATTGTTTAATATAAATTTTTAAACGTAAAATTATGAAAAGGCTGCAAGTAACTGGCAGCCAGTTAAATTGAATTACTTGAAAGAAGATGTTAAAATTTAAAAACATTTCATTACTCCCGTCACGTCATCAACGAGTGGCGCTGACCATGTCTCGATTTGTTTTTCTTTTGCAGAAAGTCTGATCAAGTTTTGAATCTGAAAATCGGGATTCAAACCGTTTAGGCAAAATGATTTCATCAGCGACTGCCATTACACTCTGGAGACGAGGATTACCACTGAGATTGCTGTTTAGTTCGTCAAGAGCTTTTCACAAGAGTGCGGTTGTCAACAAACGCAGAGGTGCTGTGTCAAACCCGAAACTCCCTGAGCTAATCATCGACAAACCCCCTACTTACTATGCAACTTTGCAGCAAAAACTTAAGCGGATAAACTACTACGACGAAGTAGTTAACGAGGTGAACATTGGCTACGAAAAAGACTCACCGTGTGTAGCTAATTTTATGAAAAATAGTGCTGGCATTGATGAAAAACTTCGCTTTTCCGAAGAGGACGGCGAGGATGATGAATTGCTGTCGCTAGAACTTGATAATAAGACAAGCAGTGCCACTTTAACGTCTGAAGAGTACCGAAAGCTGTCATGTCTTCACAGTTTTACCAAGGAGCACCTTGACACGAGTCTCACTATGGCCCATCATTTCGCGATCTATAGAGACCTCTTTTATCGTGTTCCCACTTCACTTCAAACCAACCGGCGCTTAATTGAAGCAAATGCAAAGAATGAAAGCAAATTTGATTTGCGCTCACAGCCGCCCATATTTTCATTTCTACCGCTAGTCCCAATTGACGCTGAGTTTTATTTCGACAATGGCAAAGACGAAGTGGCTTGTCAAAAGTCTTATCGTGGTAATTTAATTCCGCCGCAATATGGCGCTACTCCACCTGTTGTTACCATCAATACTGCTGCCATCAATGGTCAAGCGAGTTTGGATGACTTGATTTCGCCTGAAAGTTCACCTGACCACATCTCTATAAATGCCGGCAAGGCTGTGATTGATTCCAGTTTTTACACACTGGCTCTAGTCAATTTGGATTCGCATTTTGCTGATTCTGGTATCTGCCACTGGATGTTGTCTAATATTCACAGTACATCAGTAGGTAAAACTACAGCTGAAACGACGATAAAGTACCTGCCTGTGTACGGAATTCGTGGTTTTGGCTATCACCGGTACGCTTTTGTGCTTTTCCGGCACAATAAAGCCATCACTGGACTAGAAAAAGTTGATGACTTTGACCTGACTAAACGAAAGTTCAACGGCTATCAGTTTATGAATACTTTTACTAATCAAGACAAAGACCTTCAAATGAAACCAGTTGGCCTATCCTGGTTCCAAACTACCTGGAATGAGTCTTGCCGAGATGTATTTTACAACTACCTAGGTAAGTTGGCTTTTTGTTTTTCACTTTAATTTTTTTACGTTTATATACTTACATTTCAGATATGCGTTCACCTACTTATGAGTACATCTACCCATCTCAAATTTCGGAGTTTAAGCAGATTCAGTTTCCTGGCCGTGCTCCATTCAACTTGTAATAATTGCATTGTGTTTTTATTCTTTTCTTACGCTTAATGCTTTTTTATTTGTAGGTACTTGGACCATTACCGTGATCCGAAAGAGATTTCCAAAGAGGTGCTTTTGGAACGTCTAAAGTCGATAAACCCCATTGAGTCTTATGAGCCTGCAAAAATGTTCAGTGGATGGGATGGAAAGCCTAAGCTTCCGCACATTCACCCCATTTCAAAAGAACATCCTGATTGGTACAAGTCTACACTACTCAAGAAGCGAGCTTTGCTAGGTCGGTGGAGAGGTCTTAGACCAGCTTCGGCCATCCTGCCTCACAATAACAATGCCGATTTGGACAATCCAAAGTGGCCGCGCATTTCTCCAGACAAATTACCACTTAACTGTCCCAATCCATATCCGGATGGTAAGCGGCGGCCGAAACCACTGCGCGAGACACTGTGGAGCAAACCTCTACCAGATCACCACTCAATTCGAATTGACTTTGAAGAAAATCTCAACGTTGGCGATCAAACCAGTCTGAATAAGAAGGCTTCAAACTCGTAAGCTTAGTTTCGTCGACACAGCAGGTCAGTAAATGGTCTCCTAGCTCTGTGTATTTACTATTCTGTACAGTAGTCGCAAGCAATTTCTCCCTTGTTAGCTAATTTTTTATTTTAATAAATTTGTGTTGATGCTATACCAGATAAGATCAGCGGTTCTCACTGATGGGCACACACTATAGTCATCAAAGTCCCTGGCAGTGGTAGTGGCATTCCTCAGCCCAGTGCTATATTCTTTACAAAACCAACAACGGCATCCTCTGCTAAAACGCAAATGTAATCGAACACACACACACACATACTTCTTGCTTCTGACTAAAACCAAAATGATGTTTGTTGCATTTGCTTCTTTTGACTGCCGCTACAAACTCACAAACACATACACAGGTGTTTGGCAATACTCGGAAACGGCAAGGTAAGTGCGTGGGCTTCTTCAGCACTGTTGCACTAAATATAGCGTCAATAGGACGACTGTCACTTGAGTTGGAGACACCCAAATATGGTCAGCAGAGGACTGGCCAGTAGACTGACTGACACTGAAAGTGTTCAGGCAAGCAGATGAGCAGAGTGTGTGGTTTGTATGCAATGTGGGCATCTCGACTGGGCTAATTGTCACCGGTGGTAGTGGCAGTCATTCTCTTCTTCGATATTGATTGCCTGCAACTCATCTCATCTGCCAACTGTGAATGGAAGCGTACTAGTGGCAATGCAAATACAAAGCTAAACCTTGGCCAATTTGAATAGGAAGGAAAACACTTTTGCCTCGTGCAAATTCGACGCAAGTTTCGGCTACTGCAGCTCTAACCTGTTGACACCTCCTGATTTGCCAATTAGTTTCACTTGCTGTCTTTACACTATCGCGACCACATCAAATTAGTGTTGATGTTCCTTTCTTGATGTGCTTCATTTGGAGCAGGTAAGTGTACATCTCCTGCTAATCTATGTCTCTGCATCACTAATCACCGTCACTCTCACTAGTCACTCGAGATCTAGGACACGGTCAACCGCTCCGCCACAACGATGCCTTCTGCATCCCGAAACAAGGGAGCTACCTCGCCGAAAGAGAGAATCATTCCAATTGAAATTGAGAGCAGCAAATCAAAGAATAAAACAAAACCTGTCGTTGTCAGATACGACCCCAGCGATACTTCCGATGCTGAATCAGTCATTGTGAGAGATGTGGCAGAGGAGACTAGTGCAAGCAAAAATAAAAAGTCTCAAAATCAGTATGAGGTTAAAGTTGTCGAGTCCAAACCGAAAAAACTAAAAGAAGATTTAAAGAATTCTAAAAAGGACAGCAAACAAAAAGATTCAAAGGAAAATGCAACCACTAAAGCGAACCTCGACGTCAACAAAAATCACAAAGAAGTCGATAAAAAGAAAAACGAAAAAGCAAAAGTAAAGAATGCTGAAAAAGGTGTTGATGATTCAAAGGGAAGGAAGAACAAAAGCACGAAACATGAGTTGAGCAACGTCACCATCACCACCCAACCTGGGAAGTCCATTTTGAAGCATCCCATTGCCACCTCTACGCCGATACCAGTTGTTGCTGCCGTTGTTGCCGATCACCCTGAATCCTCCTGGGCCAACCAGTCGACTACCTCAACGGGGACAGTGGTGAAGAAGCCCGCCTCAATGGGCTCCCGATGCTGCGCCTGGCTCTGCATGCCCTTTGGCCTGTGCTGTGCCTGTGATCCGCTGGAATGTGAGTGCTGTAACTTTTGCATTCTTCGCTGCAGTCGATGCTTCCAGCAGTGCTACTGCAGTTGCTGCAACAGGAAGTGCTGTTAGCGGAGTCCAGAGGCAATGGCCCCTCAGAGGAGACAGTCACCATCTGCACTGTCTCTCCATCTTCCAACAGTGCCGCCAGCTCAAAAAGGCCGCCAGTGTGGCCTTGCTCGCAAACGACCGTTGTTTCGTCTCGCCCAGCATTACATCCTAATTACAATCTCTTTACCAGTTTATTAATACATTACCAGCAATGTATCATCATTTATCTGCACTTTTTTACTCAAAGGTGCATCGTCACTGCTCAAGACCATCCCGTGCCTGGTGGTGGTGGTGGTGGTCTTGCACCACAGTTGTGCTATTAAGTTCAGTTGAGCTGCCAGTGCGTTCACCAGTCTGGCCAACCTTCACCACCCGACGCAGCACAAACAACCAGACACAAACAAGTGCTGTACTTGAGGCATTCACTTTGCCCGAGAATGCACTGCCTCTTCTATGGTCATCTCATTGATAACTGTCTCTCTAACCAGCACAATCACAACTTGTACAAATGCTCGCTGATGACACTGCTTTTGTCTAAATCTTGTGGTTGTTTGTTCATTCACTATGTACAGTAAAGTTTGTTTGCATTCGTTTTTATTCAACTGCTTTCTTTTACCCATTATTGGAACGCCTGTGGCCAAGCCACAAGTCAATCTTGATGAGCTCCTCCCTTTAGAAACCTTATCAGAAAAGTCTTCTTTGCCAAATCGAGGTATTTTGACACCAATTTTTCCACGACTGTCTAACCAGTTTATTTTATTCAGTAAAACCAATTAACTTAACTTCCAGTGGACATGACGTTGCTTATAGAGTGAAACTCTCACCCACTGATAATCAGCGTTACTATGCGTTCATCAAGAGAAGTCTTTCCGTTGGTCACTCAAACTTTAAGCGAGTAGACTCCAAAACTCTTGCCAATAAAACTTCGCCATTGCATCCCCCTCTGTGGGTTAACATTAATATAGTCTTTACACTAATCACACTGAGCAACTCTTCCTCCACCAAATGGTCACCTCATCACGTGCTGCACATTGTCACCGAATCACATACACTTCAGTTTTTTTGTTTGCCACTTTCGGGTAGATGCCGAGTTCGGGTGATTCAGCAAAGGATACTAAGCAACAGGCGTATTTCTCTGGCCAGACATGGTAAAACGCCATTTTTAAAAGCTGATTTTCATTTGCTCAATCGACAGTCAATCGCCGCGGAACGCATTTGGTCAACCCTAACTGCCACACTATTGGCTTTTCTGATTGCTCTGGCAGCTGTCTTCGCTTATATGATAAGAATTTGTTTTGAAAAGTTGGAATCACAATAAAATTGTACAGACTAATACTGCAAACTTCTGTTATTTTGACATATGTTTTAGGGCAGCACAAGTTTCGAACTTTTCCAGTACAGAAACTTAAACTTCAGCATCGCTCACTGTAAGCATTATTTCATGTGCTCTTTTCTTTGAAATAGCAAATCTCTGCCACAATGTCTCAGAAACCTGAAAACCCTGAAGAGAGCGGGGAAGAGGAGTCAGAAGATTCGCCAAGTGAGAGCCCAAGCGGCAATCGCCCACCAGGCTTCTCCTTTACCAAATCTGCCATTGCTGATCTTCCTTCCTGTGCTGTTCAGTCGCTTCACATTGAAAATGAAACTCCTGTTGAGGTGGACGACGAAGCTTTTGTGTGGAAGGACATCACGCCGAGCGGCACAAAACTTGCTGGCAAAACAAAGTTTAAAAAGGTCGATTGGATGAAGAACAAACAGAATCCTCTCGCAAAGACGCCTCCGGGCAAAACCAAAACTGCTGCCGGTGGAAAGGTGCCCAACAAGCCGAGCACACTTAAAAGTAATCCCAAAGTGGCGAAAACCGGCGCCGGCGGTACTGGATCTCATGGACTCGTCAAAGCGGCTAGTGTTCCAAAAGTGCCAAGCACTGGATCAAAGAATCGACTCAAAGAGCGCCGACCGAGTGGATCTTCGGGTCAGGGAAAGGTGGCGGTGACTGCTGTGCCAAGAAAAGCTTCAAGTGGAACCAAAGTCGCTACACAGGGGGATGGCAGCAAGGTGGGCGGTGGCAGTAAGACCAAACTTGTCAAGCATCGGGGCCATGCTGATCATGGCAAACGCCAGCAGCATGGCCGAGGCAAACAGTGAGCAGGTGGTCTGCTTGGAAATCAACTCAAACTGCGTTGACATACTCCGCCATCTTTGTTCTTCCGCACACCTCCTTTTTGTGCTTTCTTAAAAATGTCAATAAATATATGACAGCTGTACTTTAATAAGTTCGAAATGCCACAAAATATCTATAAAAGAGTGCCCTTTGAGCAGTTACTGTGAATAATCACCGCTTTGAAGTAAAGAGAAAAGATGCCTTACCTCAATCATTCAATGGCTCACAGCATCAATGAGGCCATGTCTGCTGCTTGCGAAGGGAAGCAGTCTCCAGTCTCGGTAAAGGAGCCCTGTTTCAGCAACCGCTTCACCCGATCAATGCCTGGCTGTACGCACAGAGAAGGCGAACAGGACATTTACCAGCACACTGATAAACTGATGGCAGACCGCTACAAACTGCAGATGACTCAGCGAAAATTGCTGTTTATGCGGACTCTGCTGCGAGCTTCAGTGAAACAAATTGAAGCCACCGTCGGCGCTATTCCCCTTGAAACAAACAAACAGCTCTTCCAGGCGTACAAGGTAAACCAAAATGTGGTGCTTCATGAGAGTGAACACGTCAGGATTCTCGAAGCAAAGAGCTCACTAGCGCCGGGAACGGCAATGTCAGTGCGAATTTATCCGGCAAAAACCGAGACTTCGTCCTTGCACTTGAAGATTCTTCGCTACCTGGGCCGAAAGCACCCTTACATTGTGCACACTTACGAGCTCTTTTACGATGCCGAGAATGTGTTGGTCTTTCAAGAATTTGCGACGATGGGAAACTTGGTTGAATATTTAGAGCAGTGTCAGCCATTGAGCGAGCGCGAGGCAGTCGTCTGGGCGAGGCAGGTGTATCGCGCCTTGGACTTTCTCGGCGACCAGGCCATCGCGCACCGTGAGCTAAGCCCAATTCACCTGGTTGTCCAGCCTCAGCACAATGGCGAAGTGTGGCTGAAGCTGACTGGCTTCAAGAATGCAGTCATCTACTGGGACTGCCAGACGAATGATGTCATTTTTCTTCCGTGTCTGCCACTGGAGCAGCAGAAAATTGATGGTTGCAACTTTCAAGCGCCCGAAGTTTACGGCGACTCGAGCAAAGAGCAATTTGACCCGATTCTTGGTAAGACTTTGTAGCTATATATTCTTCTAAAATTAACTTTATTTGATTGAAACCAGCTGACATTTTTTCCTACGGAGCCATCATCTGCTACATGCTCTACAAGCAGTACCCAGTAAGAGTAGAAACGTTTCCAAGTGATAATCGTCCTATTAATGCTTCACTTAGTACAACATTTTAGATCCGTTTGAAAACCTTGACCAGGAAATTTGGCATAACCTACTTCGTACTAATCTTTCGGAGGAATGCAAGACCTTTCTCTTTGCACTGATGCGTGCCAATGCCAATGATCGAATGCCCTTTGATTTTATTGACGGTCAACCGTGGATGAACCCCTCTATAATGGTAATGACGTGACCTTAACTACCAGTTCACCTGTAGTTTAGTGACTTTTCTTTGCGTCCAGGTTGCCACTCCAAAGGCGCTTGTCAGCAGTAAGCACCAAGTGACGGGAAAATCGGACAAGTTGCTCAAGCAGCCTCGAGTTATCGTCGGCTCTGATATGCTTCACGAAGTTAAGACTCCCATCCCAAGTAAAGACACGTGCTCTCAGTACAAGTGCTGCCAGAACAACTCAAAGTTACGAACTAAAATGAAAAGCTTCTCAGCAAACAGTGGATCAAAAACAGCTGTCCCGCCAGTGACACCCGTTACTGTGGAGAAAGTGGTCGCCAGCAAGGAGACAGTCGTACGTTGCTGGTGCAAGTCAAAGAACAAGCCCATAGAGAGCACCGACTGTTTCGTAATTGTGGCGGGGGCTACGGCGTCGAAGGGGCCAGTCAGCACCCACTCCAAAGCGTCGGGCAAGTCAGCCCCAGCAAACATTGGCAACTTTACTGGCTTGATCAACTTTGGAAAGGGCGGTGGTAATGCACCTGACGACAGTAGCTGTTCGTCAAACAAAACGAGCAAATGTACCTCTTCCAGTGTTGGCTCTAACAAGAAAATATAAACTTGCCTTTAGAGCTGCATTTAATAGCAATTGGCAAAAACATTAAAAATAGAGTCACCTTAGGGTACAGAAGTGCATTGAGTGCAGCACAATGAAAGAAGACTAAAATGAGTTGAACCAGGCGTTGGCGGCGATCTTGTCAAAGGGCGTACGGCTGGCGGCGTTGCCATGGAGAATGCCCGCAAACCAGCGTTTAGCGTCATCGGAGATTGTTTTGGCACTGTAGACTGTCTTCTGAATGTCAGCGGCAATGTCAAAGACGTCCGCCTTGTAGCGAAATGCATATGTGCGTGTGGAAATGTAGAAGAAGGTCGCTCCGAAGCTCCACACGTCCGCCTGCACTGGAGAGTACTCCTCGGTGGTGACGTTGCCAAAGACCTCAGGCGCCTGGTAGTTGGCCACCTTGCGCTTCTCCACCGATCGACATGGCTGGTTGCGAATGCTCCCTGTACTCGGGTCGTAGTAGATGACCGCGTCTCGGAAGCTGCTCAGCTTCACCAGTGGTCGGTTGCTGTCCTCGGCGTCAGGGGCCGGCGTCATCAGAATGTGCTTAGGATTAATGGCACGGTGGCAGATGCCAGCGTCGCCGAGAAAGTTCATGCCCGAGTAGATTTGTTTTGCCCAGAGTGCCATCAACTGCTCCGGTACGTAGACGTTGTTCTGCATGATGTATTCTTTTAAGTTTCCATGAATAGCGTATGACTGTAACGATTAGAGCGGATTAGTGGCTGCAGGTGGACAGTGCTGAAGGACTTTCTTTACCTGGAAGATGACGACGCGATCATTGGCGTCGTAGAAGATGTCCCAGGTGGCAATCAGCGATGGGTGCCGCTTGCCGATGTGCTTGAGAATCTTCAGAAACATCGAACGGTGTGGGTTAATCTTCGAGGCAGGCTCAAATACTCGTCCAATGAGGTGCTCTTCGGGAAAGCTGTTGTGGTGGGCGAGATAAATGTGAAGAAGGAATCCAGGTAATTCTAACCAGAGATGCTACACTTCCTTTTCTAATTGTTCTTTTTTCCTTATTTCCAGATTGAGCTTTCTAGAAAATAGAACCCGATTCTATTTCATGCGTAATCTGACTCATTCTACACGAGGCATCTCCTTATCAGCAATTCTAAATTGCTAAGCAAGCTTAAAAAGAGCTGCCTGCCTGCAGAACGGTCACTTTGGTTCTAATTGCCGCAGCAGCAGCACAACCATCACCACTACCACCACCACCACCTTCCACCGACCGCACACCAAGGTTTTGCCGCGCAACCCAAAGTTCCAGCGAAACAGTGTGCCCAAGCGCAGTGCTCTGGACAAGTTCTCCATCATCAAATACCCGCTCACCACCACCATGAAGTAAGTAAATTCTATTTCGAAATTACCATTTTTCTGACTGACTGACTGAATGACTTTTTTTTCAGCGACTTCGTTCTGGATGAACGAGGCGAGCTGGTTCGCCGCCCTCGTGCTCCTCCTCTTCCCCGCCAACGCATCAACGCCTACCGGGCCGCTGGCCGTGCCCCCAGCTGCGCCTACTGCCAGCGTTCAGTAGGCACTGGCGCCTGTTTCGTGGTGCATCAAATGCACCACCGAGGCATCCTTTTGGAAGCCTCGGTGCAAGAAAAGCGCGAGCAAGGCGTCACTGGACAGCTCTTCCAGTGCACCCTTGGTGCTCCGCTGGGCGGCGGCAAGTGCCTGGCCTGTTTCCCAGGGCTTGTCGCTCTTCAGGTAAGTAAATAGAAATTCTTTATTTGAATTGTTTGACTAATTTAGGGTTATTTTCAGGAGCACACCCGGCAGGCTCACCCGGGGGCCCACGTGTCTGGCCGCCCGAGCGCCAGTGGCCAGCGCCGCATTCCACCCCCTCTGCCTGATGAGGTGGAGCGTTTTGCGGCCTGGGAGCTGGCCGGGCACCGGGTCCAAGAGGGCTGGGCCCAGCAGCAGCCGGCGGGAAGAGCCGCTGAGGCGGTGCAGGTGCCGCACATGCGAGTGCCGGCTGCGGCTCGAGTGGCCGCCATGGATGCTGCCGCCGCTGACCGGGCGGAGCGGGAGGACGACGGCGAAGAGGAGGACGCCGAAGAGGAGGACGCCGAAGAGGAGGACCGGGCAGCGGCCCGCGATGCCGCGCGCGCAGGATGGCGCGCTGGAGGGCGCCCCCGTGTGGGCAACCAGCGCTACCAACCCTACTGACGCGGGCTCTGGTAGGCGCCGGCGCCCAGGACCGCCGCCCCACCACCACCATCACTACCACCACCTCCCTTTCCCCCTCCCCTCTCTGCTCTCTCTCTCTTTTATCTGCGCCACCACCCCTACTGACGCGGGCTCTGGTGCGCGCTTGTTCTCTCTCTCTCTCTTCCATTTCCATTTCCATTTCCATTTCCATTTCCATTTCTATTTCTATTTCTCTTTCTCTTTCTCTCTTTTTTAAAAAATTAAAACTTTTAACAGTACTTTTGGTCTTAACAGATCTTAGCAGGTCTTAGCAGGTCTTAGCAGGTCTTAGCAGGTCTTAGCCTGTTCGAAATTGATGTTATCAGCAGATGCGATAGCGCTATCAGCAGTCACACTTGCAGAACCCATAGCGCCGTCTAGTGGCAAACAATGCTTTTAATAATTTGAAAAACTTAAAAAGCGGCAAAACAAAAACTCAGTTAAAATAGAGCAACGGTTGCATTAAGCGTCAGATTGCATTGCATTTTTAGTCAATGCATTTCACTTTGCTCTTGAAATCAAAAAACAACTCGTTTTCATAAGCAAGGAAAGCTTTGCTCTCCTTCACGTAGTTGTTGGCATCATCTCCAAAGTACTTGTGCTTGATCTTCAAATGTTGCAGTATCTCGGCATTGCAGAAACCGCGCAAGTTGCAAGAATTTGGTGCGAAAATGCACTGTGATGGGCGGAAGTTGCCATGACGGCGGTAGTGTCTCATAAAATCGGCTGTGGACATTCTCCTTTTGCTGCAAATAGGGCACAAGTAGTAGCCATCTTTCATGAGAACCTCTGCAAAAGTCGGCAAGTCAAAGTCGGTAAAGTCACTAATTTCTGGAGTAGGATTGTCTCCACCGTAAATGGTGCTTCTAACAGGCCGCCTTTGAATGCCCAACTGCTCCGATTCAAGGTCATACAGCTCTTGATTGATCTTGATGTGCTTGCTTGGCATCGATCTATTTGGTTCAAGGCCGTGTTCCTTGACGCAGTGGTAGCGGAGCTTTTCAACTCTAGTAACCGTTTTGGTGCAGTCAACGTTAGTTCCAGAAACTTTAAAACCATAACACTGGTAAATTGGAGAATTTGTATGTGTACGGTAGTGGAGGCGAAGGTTATAAGGATTAAACGTTCCACGTTTTGCTGCCACAACAAAGGTGCACTCCGGCCATGGACAGCGGTTTTTGGGATCTATTTTAGAGCTGTCCACCTCTTGCTTTACAACAGAATTTTGTTTGCTTAAAGATTGCTTGCGTTTAGGAGTAGAAGTGCTTGGCAAAGAAGAAGAAGTGCTTGGCATTAAAGACGATGAAGCTTTAGGGACAAAGAAAGAAGTAATTGTTTTTTGCACCTTCTTTGAAGGTGCCATTGTGACAGTAGTAAGATATCTTTCGATTTTAAAGTTATTTTAATTACTCATCTCAACGGATTTTATACAAACAGGCCTACAACAATGCTAAATTTCCGGTTGTTACTCTAAAAATTACAATTTAAAAATAGAACATCGTCATCATTTTGTTTTACATTCTTGCTCGTTGTAACAAAAATATAGAACTTAAAATTTAAAAATAAATATACTTGTTGTAAAAGTTAATCGGTCATTTCTACAATTCGCCAACACAATGCCGGTTCAATGCGACCAGTGTTTGCGATTCTACGCAGACAGAAATTCTCTCTGCAGGCACAAAAAGTCGTGTCTTGGGCCGCGCAAGTCACTTGAAACCACTCGAGAACTGGCGCCTGGGAACAAAGACTACTGTCCCAAGACACTGCAAGTTACTGATCTTTCCACTGGTTTTACAAAGATCATGGATGGCACTTTTGACTTTGAAAAAGCAGAAACGGTTTATTCTCGAGTCAAAAATTACTTTAGTCAAATCGAAGATAACAACATTCCAAAATGCTACGTCTATCTGCTCCTGGCTCCTTATTTGGCAGCCCAATCAAAACAAAAAATTCTTCCAGGCGCTGTTCTATCAGTGGAGCTGTTTTTGCTTTTTATCAGCTCGATCCTCTACATTGGTAAGGGGACCATGGACCGCTGTTTTTTTCATGAACAAGTCATAACCAGTCCTGATGGCAAGGAAAGTAGAGTTTAATTTCACCACCTTGCAGTTATAACAATTTTAATGTGTTTCTATCTTTTATTTTTTTAGACTAAAAAAGAAAGAGTTTTTTATGAGCTACACAAAACTGGCGAACGGTCGATTGTGGTCGAAATTGGACCATCATTCACGTGTTCGCAAGCTCTAACTATTGAGTCAGCTATAATAGCACTCCTAATGCACCGCTCGCCTAACATTACCAATAATCAACTCAGCGGCGGTGACATTCTGTCTCTGACATACGAGGAACAAGAGCTTCTCGCTGTTTACATCCTCTGGAAAGCTTACATCACTTATTGCACCATTGACCACCCACGCCGACCAATTTATATGGACGAGTTGGGCAAAACAAAAAAAACAAGTGAATATAAGCGAGCAAAGACCAGCAAGTGAACTGCAGTATAAGTTAAAACAAATACATTTTTTTTCATTGTATTCATTTATCTCAATACCCTGAAGCGATAGCAATAGTCTCTTTACTTCTTGCGCACTTAAATTCTTTTTTGATTGCCTATCTTACGCTTACTATCTCTCTTTCAGTAATCACTCTTTTTTTCAGCTTAACTTTTTTTTCAAAACATTCACTCACTTCTAGAGATCCCTTTCCTCAGGTAATCCTGCCAGAAATGCTACACATTCTTTTCTAATCGTTCCCTTTTTTCCTTGAATTTTATTGACGTGATGCTGCATGCAACTACATACCACCCACTGACGCCCCTTCTACTAATACACTGATACTGATACTGATGCTCGGTGCTTTCGGATTCGATGATCAGCAAAACATCACTTTCTAAATCATTTTCTTCCCTCAATCAGTCAGTTAACCTCTCTTTCCTGATTATTCTCTTTTTTTGGACGTCAATTGAGACGAAAATCGCCCACAGAAGAGCACCGTCTCCACTGACAGTGTGTACTGGTAGAAGGCCTCGGCGTCAGTGGGCACCGCGGCCTTGTTCGTCAGCAGTGCCTCAATTTGACTGCGGACGATGTTGTGCATGCACTGGATGCTTGCCATGGAGGCGCACTGACCGTCTCGCTCCAGTCCCTCACCATCGGTGGGCTGGTGCTGAGGGGCGCCGTTGTTGGCGGCATCCAGTGGAATCGTTCGCTGGATGCGTCCACTGGACTGGGCACTCTGGCCATCTGGTGGTGCTGAAGCAGCGGAAGTGCTCGTCGAACGAGAGGCATTCCCACCCGACGGGGGAATGGCACTGCCCGTCTGCCCGTGCATCACTTGGGTCCAGGCTTGCTGGATGTAGGGCATTTTGGCTGGCAGACAAAACAGATAACTCAACAGAAGAATTTTTTTAAAGTAATAAACAACACTAACTTTGAGCGTTCTTTTTACTGTTTTAAATTGTTCTAGTTTTTGCTGTGTACAACTATGAATAATTACACTGATAACAACAATGCACAAGGAGAAATAATGGAGATGCAATGCAGCTATTTGCGTGACTTCTAGATGCTCAGGTAGTAGTATTTCCGACCGCCACTCTAAAAATTGCAATTAAAAATGGAACATCGTCATCATTTTGTTTCATTACATTTTTTTAGACTGATTTTTTGCGCCGAATTGGCGAGCTACATGATTTTGTTAGTGGTCCC
>JAALOO010000511.1_pt1 | contig 34463 bp, 29 predicted proteins | sample 7257641 | NCBI WGS metagenome assembly JAALOO01 (sample SAMN14085613, study PRJNA598686) | mite metagenome | biome: ENVO:01001000; feature: ENVO:01001002; material: ENVO:01001226; isolation source: single female mite from University of Michigan culture on fish food culture... ...
TTGAAAATACACATAACTGACAACAGCGCCGCTTGCGTCCTTGTCTTGCCTTAAATAATAAACTACAAAAATAAATTTTAGCTTTGCAGTTAAGTTTTAAATGAATTTTGTATTTCTTAATTAGTTTCGATTTGTTTAAAAATCCTAATTTAATTAACACTTTTTCTGAAATGTTAGTTTTAGCTTGCCAAGGTTTATATTACAAAAACAATTAATTCAATTTTAGTGCTTGGCAACAACAGCATTATTTTTGTCTCAGTGTGTAATTAAAACCAAAACATTAATTTCTAATTCAAATTTTGGAGCCTGTGCATTTGCAATTTGATTAAGTCCAATGCAAATTGATAATGCAAAATGGAAGCTAGAGCAAATAAAAAAGTCACATTTAAACTGAATCTCGTGTCTCTAGATAACTAAATTGATTAGAAATATTTCCATTTACTTGCGCCTAGGAATGACTGCACTGGACTCTGGTCATTGACTATCCAAATTGGCCCATTGCAGGCTGTTGTGTTCCTTTCACCCGATGTACCGCATTTCCCATATCAATTAATTGGATTATGTGGCTACTAGGCTTTAATAGGATTGCAATTTTGCCAGTGATGCCTTAAAAGGCAGAGGATTTGCTGTTGCTGTCTGTGCACCACATCAGCCATTGCTGCGGCTGCTTCTGACTGCCTGTAATTGATTTCCCAAACCCCAAGTCGCTGGAATCTAAATTTCACTGCAACTGTTTGGTGTTTTTCAAGCTGCTTCTAATTAAAAGATGACAAATCTGAAAAAGATTTTGACTTTTTATGTCATTTGCCTGCTTCTTGTGGTCAACAGAAAGTGATTGGCATGATAGCATTAAAATAATAACAAAAAAATGTAAATAAAACGACACTTTTGGCAAACACTTTCAGCGGAAAAATAAGCTGTTGTTAAACAAACTGCCTGTGAGTGTTGATGACTTTCCATTTAGAGTAATAAGTCAAAATTTGTAGATAATCTTTTTGTTTATTTTGCTCGAAACTTGATTATACTTCCATATTTACTGTGAGTTTGACTCAAGTTATAATACACTAGTAATATTTTCAACTAATTCAGCATTCTATCAAAATACTGAAAATGATTATTTTAACAAAATGTGTTTGAAATTACAAGCCAAATAAACTTAATACCAATATTAAGCTAAACATTTTTTAAGTTGAGATAAGTTGCTGGGAAGATTGTGAAAAAAACAGTAAAAGTTAAAAAATCTTTAAAATTTAACTTGTTTTTCTGCCGGTAGAAGGCAACAAACACATGGAAAGAAAACACAAAGATTGTAAAGGAGAGGAAATTCGCCGTCCATCGCAGCACTTCGAAAACTATTTTGAGGGACGGAGAATAGTTTCCTTCTCGTTTACAATCCTTGCTATCACATGTTCATCAATGACAACAAACTGAACTCGACCTAAAATTATCATTTGACACTTCCATCTTTTGAATCCACTTCAACAACTACTACTTGATTGAAATGAGAAATGAAAAGACAACGGAAGAAACCACAACTACTCCAAGTAATAAGTTCAGCCAAAGTTGAGCCGACAACTGATCTGACTTACAATCTCTCTTCTTTAGATCCAAATTCACTCTTTGACTATGTTCGTTCTGAGTTGAGGCGTGGATATGAGCTTCAAAATGACGAACAACGATACAAAGAAAGACGAGACAAACTTTACCTAACATTGCACATTCCACTTCATTTGGAAAAGGTAAGTGATTGTTAAATCAAATCAACTGTTTTTGTAATAAAAAGCTAACAACTTGTCTTGCAGTTTTTAGTTTTTGGCTTTTTTCAATGCGTGGATGCATATTTGTTTGTTCTCACGTTTTTGCCTTTCCGGTTTTTGCTGGCTTTAATACTCTTCTTTGTCAGAATATTCAAAGCCTTCGTTAGGTAAGCATTGAAACAACTTGTGGCTCTCACCGACTGTAAACAACCATCTTTCAACAAAATAGACTATGCTCAAATCGGATTCAAGCATTTTCAATTCTGAACCCAGCAGAAACATGCGATTTGCTGAAAGGCTTAATCATCATTTGTGTAGTGTACATCATGAACAGTGTAGACACTTCAATGATCTACCACATAATCAAAAGTCAATCTGTTATTAAGCTGTACATATTCTTCAATATGCTCGAGGTAAGTCCAGCTAAATACTCTGTTGATGCGTTGCTAAAACTGCATTCACAAAATAGGTTGCTGATAAATTGTGTTCGTCTTTTGGTCAAGACATTCTTGACACGCTTTACTGGTCAGCCAATGAGCCTCGAACCAAAAAACGACAGTACTTGACAATTCTCTTCAACTTTTGCTTTTCCGTTTTTTACGTTTGTGAGTGTTTGTGTTATCTGTGCTCGTATGAGACTTTTATTAACTTTTCATTTTAAATTAGTTACTCACACACTTTTGGTCCTGCTTCAAGCAACCACTCTCAATGTTGCAATCAACTCTAAAAACAAGGCACTTCTCACTGTCATGATGTCAAACAATGTAATATGGTGTTATTACCTTGATCAATGAAATGACACATTTAATAAAACTTTATTTTCAGTTTGTCGAGCTCAAAAGTATGGTTTTCAAAAAGTTTGAGAAAAACAACCTCTTTCACATGTCGTGCAGTGATGTTCGCGAACGTTTTCACTACATCATCTTACTGATGGTCGTCATTGTTCAAACGATGAAAGAGTACAGTTGGTCGGAGAAACAGTTCTGGATTCTCATGCCTGACTGTGCCTGGGTCCTGGTGGCTGAAGTTTTTGTGGACTACTTTAAGCACGCCTTTGTGACGCGTTTCAACGAAATTTCCGGTGAAGTTTACGAGGAATACTCACTCTCACTTGCCTTTGATCTTGTTGGAAGTAAATTGAAAAGCGTAAGGATTGAATGTTTTAAGCTAGAAGATTTTTTAATCCGCCTAACTTTCTCCCCCTGAATGAACAGGCCTTTTCTGATCATTGTGATGTGATATCTCGCCGAATGGGGTTCATTCCACTACCTCTTTCGATACTTACTATTCGAATCTTTTTCGGCTCCTTTAGCTTTACCGACAACTACTCGTGCCTTTGTCTGCTGTTTACCTTCCTCTGGTAATTTTCTTGGTGGGAATTTTCTTAAAAGTGACCTTTTAACACATGTTTTATTTTTCAGCTTACTCACATTTAAACTGGTGGTAAATATCGTCCTTTTGGGAGCCTCGTGCCATATGATTTCCGAGCATCGTCAAGCGCTGGACGACAAAGTGAGCAAAACATTGGGAGGACAGTCGGCTAGTTTACCTGCGAGCCGGCACAACAGCGTCACCGATCTGACCATTCTCGATGAGGAGGAGAAGCTGATGGAGATCAAGGAGAAGATTATCGAGCAGTCCAGTCCAAGCAAGCAAGCGGTGGTGGTGGTGAACAGCATCAACTCGGGCGCACGCAGTACACCGCACTCGCCCAGCTCAAGTCCGCGCAACAGTCTGGAGGACATCACCGAGCAGGTGGCCATTGCGCAAAACACCCTCGATCACTCTTCAATCATCCTCTCTGACAGCACGGTCAGTCTGGTGTCGATGAATGATGGCCAGAACCTGAAGCTGCCAGACGTTCCATCGGCGCAAAAGGAGAACGCCAACAAATCAAAGCTGCACAAAGTGAGCAGTCCTCGACGGAAGCTCTTCTCTCTCAGCAACTTTCCTAGTCTGAAGCGACGGGTCTCACTGCAAGAGCTGTCGAACAATGTCGATCTCCCCACTTTCACCGAAGGCGGCGGCAGCAAACAAGCGGACCCTCCTAATCCTGTTGCCGAAACTTCAGCTAAAGCTAAAATCTCCTGACATTTGAGTTTTTCTGAGAGCGAGCCAAGTTGGAGGCCACCTTCCCGCCGCTGTCTTGATTGATGTCTCTGTTTTTGGTTGTGTAAGCGAGTTTTTCTTCCAACAAAATACAGGTTTTCCTTTCATATTCTTGCGCATTGTTATTCTCGGTGTAAAAGAGATGCAAAGGACACTGACACTTTGGCATAAGTGCCAGTTGCAGTTTATGCTGTTGTTGTTGCTTCAAGTGACAGTGTTCAGTGTCTTTTTCAAATGGCAAGTGTCATCGTTGATGCAATCGGGCGGCAAACAGAGAAGTGCTTGCCTACACTACCAACAACGCCAACAGAAAGTAGCTTGCTTGAGGAGCACATCTACATCACAACAGCCCCCCGGCCTCGCACCTCGGAAGCAACTGCTACCGATTACTACACTACACCTGTACGACGGTAGTCACTTTGATGGAGAAGTAATTAAAAGAAGAATCCATCATCCACCGTTAGTCTGCTCACATTATTTTGCAGAGTTGGTGGTGGCCGTTATCAGCAGCAGAGCAGATCACTGCAGACAGCAGTGTTACTGGTGGTGGTGGCGCCGTACAGTCAGCACGCCACTGTTGCACTGGTTGTATTGTCTCTCTCACTACCAGTGTACTGCTTTCAACCGATGCACCCCGAAGAACAACAGTGGAAACTCTCCGCCCGATCCTCTGGGCCTTGTGGGGCTAGTTCTAAAACCAACCTAACAATCACTTCGAGATGGTGATAACTTCGAGGAATCGGCACTTTGAGAATATGTCTGCGACAGGTGTGTGACAGCCCTCGCTGTTCAAATTCAGTGTCTTTGTGTGCGTGTGTGGACAGTGTCAGCCCCTACTGAATGCTTCAGGTAGGTAGAGTGAAGCGCCTTGGCGCCCAGTCCATGGGAAGCAGCAAATTCAAGTGATCCTGCCGGCCTGGCAACAGCGAGCCATGCGCACTGCGATTCAGTATCTAAGCGATTGAGGGCAAAGAAGTGGGCAAAGATATAGCAGAGGAAGAGGCAGAGAGAGAGAGAGAAAGCTACTGCAGTGTTGCCGTCTCTCCACTTTTCCACTTGGTACATTAGTCTGTCGCTGCTCGTCGTCTTCTAACGCAGCGTGCTCGCGCGTACTCACGCTTCCTCGCTCTCTCTCTCTCTCTCTCTTTTGCTGGCTTTTCACACAGTTCCTAGCTCTGCTCCTGGACGACCACCACCACCGACGCACACTCGACCCGGACGCCCTCAATCACAACAAATGATTCACTGATTACCCTTTTTCACATTACCACCACCACTGCTACCAATCTGGTCCTCGAAGAGATACATCGCTGATAGTGCGTTTACTGTACAGAGCTCTACTGACTGTTTTTTGTTTACCTCGGAGACGGTGCTCCTTTGCTAGTTGTACCTCGAAGCTGTGTGTACTTCGGTTCACTCTTGAGCACCGTTTTTCTGGGAGCACTTCAAAATGAAGCCAGACATTGTCTCTTTCCTTTTTGATAATCGCTTCTTCTGCGGTCTGTGCCATACTCTTGTCAATTCTATCTAACTCGTCAAACTACCAACAGGAGACAACCTTCTCGCTTCCTACCTAAATGGCGTGGTTCTATATGCCAGAAAATTGAAAACTTCATCAAACATCTCTTTTTCTACTTCAAACTCATCTCAATTTTGATAAACTTGTTTTCTGATTGTGCTTCTGCGTCCTACCATTCAGAGAGTCAACTGCAAGCTGTTATTTGAAGTTTTTCTCGGATTAGCTCAAAATATAGTTGCTGAACCTGATCTTCCATTTCATTCATCTACGCAAGTTATCGAACTTAAAATTCAAAATCCATTCAAATGTCGATTTTACGCGGAACCAAAAAACTTTTGCTTGCCGCGGGCCTGGCCGGTTGTGGAGCAGCTGCTGCCGTGATTTTTACTGGTCTCCACAAGGATACGGAAAGCTTCAAAGCTCACGCCTCAGCCTTGGCAGTCCCCTTCCAGGACTTCAAGTTCTCCAACTTTTACAGTAGCCCAAATTCACCCAAGTGGGACTACAACTGGGACCGGCGAGACCCTAGCTCAATTATTCCTCCATTAAAAGGCGATTTCGGTGATTTACCGGAGAGTGATCAGAATGCCTACAAGGAACGGCTGCAAAAGGCGAAAGCCTCTGCTACCAGACATATTATTCTCATTCGCCACGGCCAGTACAAGATGGACGGCATCACTGATGAGCTTCGACAGCTGACCACACTGGGTCGAGATCAGGCCAACCGTGTTGGAGAGCGCCTGAAGGAGCTTGAGTTACCGTACACGCGAATCGTCAAGTCGACCATGACTCGTGCCACCGAGACCGCCGATATCATTCACAAACACTTGCCCAACATACCAATTTCTTCATGTGATTTCATTCGTGAAGGTTCCCCCATTGTGCCCGAGCCGCCAGTCAGCCATTGGAGACCTGAACCAAAGGTGCGTATTCACTTGCCGTACGGCGTGCGCTCATATTAGTCTGTCTCTCAGCAGACGCGTGTCTGCTCACTGTAGAAGGAACAGGTTTTCTCCGTTAGTTAAAAATCTTGCCCATGTAAACATTTACTAGCCCGATCACATTTGTGACGTCTTGATCTAGTTAATTTGTTGCCGCAGCAGTTTTAGTGATAGTGCACTGCCACACGAATGAATGGTCTAATCAGCGAAAGTATACATTTAATTGCGTTTCATCCTGCCCTCACACGTCAGTTTGCTCCTTGCTCTCTTTAGCTTGGACTGAACTGACATACATTATTCAGAAATACTTTCGCCGGTCAATTCTCCGGACGAGTGCACCAAGCTCAGCTTCATACACTGTTATACTTGCTCGACTTGTTTCGTTAATATTCGTATTGATTGGCCAAAAAGTGTGTGCATTTGAACAGACAGGTGTTCTGTTGAGAGCATGCTTTTAATCTCCACTTGGCTATTCTCTGAGGGATACCTTATGAGGGCGGTGACAATTGACCATCGTGGATATAATCATCGGTGGGTGCTATTTCAAAACTACCGATGATGAAACTACCTTGATGGTGGTGGTCTGCAGAAAGCATTGAAAGCAATTGCGGCGACGGCATCGACAGCGTTGCGAGCTATAGCTTACCTTTGCCAGTGTGAAGCCTCTTTTTACAAAAAGTACATTTCAGTGCTTCCAAGGTCGACTGCGGCAGATACTGATGCGACGCGCGCAGAAGTGTTTCCCTGTGGCGTCGGCGAATGCTTATGCATTCGTTGTGTCTGGTTTGAATAAGCTCGGTTAACGCCACACTTATGACTTGGCACGGATTCACTTTGAAGAGTGAGCGGGCACATAAACATTGACTTCCCTCTCTACCCGTACCGTGTGTGCAGCTTTCTTATAGTGACATTTACATTTAGCGCAAATTGATGAGCTTTAGGCATCAACAACTTGAGCAAAACGGCAGCAAGAGCGGCATTTCTTGTGATTATGTCATAGACACTACAAATGTTTTGATTTAAAACACCTAACTACAGTGATTTGCCTGACGAATCACGAAATAAATATTTGGCAAAGCACAAAATTCATATTTTACTTTTGCCTGACTGTTATCTCGTGCGTCGTCTTCACTTGCTCAGCTGATAGTTAGTTTTTTGCCGATAATAAGCATTTGCTGATTGCTTCCCTCTTTACTTTTATGCAACAAACCAAACACGTTGTTGTTGGTACACTAACTTCCAACATACCTCTTTGAGTTTTGAATCGATTCGCCTCTTCAGGCTGCGAAATGGTGGCAAAACCAAAGTCCACAGTGTCTGGGAATTTTACCCCTACACTTAAGACAGTCTGTCTCTGTTCTATTTGCAACGTAAACTGTACAAAAGTGACCAGAACAAAGTCGAGACGCTGTCGAAAGCTTCTAAGATAAGATTGCTAGCCAAAGTACACAAACAAAAAACCAGCAGACTGTGGAGTTGTGGTATTCTCATCGACTACTGTCTGACTGTCAGACTGCTGCTCACTCGGTTGCACCTCGGTCCAAAGTTCGACGTATTATCTACTACTTCTTATCACTTTGGTGCCAAAGTACAACGTGCTCTCCCCTCTAGCCAAATATTTGAGTCAATTTCTACGAATTTCACACACTTTAGTGCTGATAATCATTAATAATTTGTTTACATTTTCATTATAGCAGTTCTTCCAAGACGGAGCTCGAATTGAAAGTGCTTTTCGCAAATACTTCCATCGCGCGGACCCCGGACAAAAGGACGACAGTTACGATGTGCTGGTTTGCCATGGCAACGTGATACGATACTTTGTATGTCGAGCCTTGCAGTTTCCGGCTGAAGGATGGCTCCGCTTCTCACTCCACAACTGCAGTCTGACCTGGGTGGCCATCAAGCCCAGCGGCAGAGTGGTCGTGTACACCGTCGGCGATACAGGTCACCTGAAGCGAGCACAGATGACTACCAGCTAGGAAGTTGCTGCTTCGAGTCACCATCTTCAGTCAATGTATTATAACGCTCACCTTTCATCCAGACCCCCTCTCTCACTCTTTGCCAACAACCCTGGAGCTATTCTGTCCCGTCCACCACCAGCATCACCACCAACGACAACTTGTCTGTGTCGGGCGAATTCTGCGCAATTTTGTATCATAAATCATAGCCTCAATTGATCTTGTTAATAACTTCTTTTTTCTATTTTTTATTGTATTTATAACATTACATTTGCAAAGATACACTATTACAATTATTTTTCAGATAGTAGATGATTGTAATGATGATGATTAAGTGATGATACTAGGGTGATGCCACTGTTTTACGACGTTGTTACTTTCGAGATTTACATTTAACACTGTCCATCAGAGCACTTGAATCGTGAGAAGACTGTAATCTCTGAACAGATAGGCCTTAAAGCAGAGTAAGCTCTAGCGCACGGGTGAGACCTTTTTTACCTCTAGGTCTTCAACTGCAGCTAAACTTTCTGTAAAGTCACTTTATTTTTCTACTGCAAATCACACACACACACACACGCGACTCCTACGCTCACTTGACCTGTGTGAAGAATACTGCACAAGTATTACTCAATCAATTCAGTTCTCTCTGTACATACAAACACAAATGTCACCATGTACCTCATGTTTTTCACGTTAATAAATTGACTCAAATAAATGGCGCCTCTTTGGTCTGGATTTGAAAGTACTTGGGCGCCAGTGTCACGGGCAACTTGGCCATGTTTGGGTTAAGCAGCCAACTAAAAGGGAGAGAAAGAGTGAGTTTTGGCCGGTGTTTGGCGCCAGACAAACAAACGCTGGCGACTATTGCTCAGCAGAGCACCTTCTGTGGAAGTAGCTTTTGGCAGAGCACACAATTTTAGCAGCACACAGCAGTAGCAGCAGTAGAAGTCTCACATTCAGAATCTTTATTGTTGTCTTTACCATCAGTGAAACGATATCGCCAGATCGCCAAACCTTACCTCGCCACGCCGACGGACCACACCGCCTGCAAAGTTGAGGCCTGTGCCGCGTACTACCTCTTCGAGTGCAGCCCCAGAGACGCAATAAACCGAGTGCCTCTGTCAGCGGCGGCGAATCAACTCGCTGTCGGCCACGGATCTCCGCTCCATTCATCAAATCGGTCAGTTGCAATTCGTGCTGATTCGCTCTTTACAAGCATAACCGCTCATCACTAACTTTACTCTCCATACCGTTGACACCTCCATCCATTCTGTGTATACACAGTTCAATGTATATAAATAACACCACAACTATCAACAACAATGGCAGATAGAAGAAAATTGCAAGGTACGGCTGTTCTCTGGTGTTTGCATTCTGAAACACCTGACATAATGACATTACACTAACTTTAATTGCTTCGACAGGTGAAATTGAACGGTGCTTAAAGAAGGTCACCGAAGGCGTGGAAACCTTCGAGGACATTTGGCAAAAAGTTCACAATGCCACTAACACCAATCAAAAGGAGAAATATGAGGCTGATCTCAAAAAGGAGATTAAGAAGCTTCAAGTAAGTAAAGAGTTTATCAAGTGTCATTGTGCTCTTAGTAATAACGTCACTCTATTTGATGAATTGCAGAGGTTGCGTGATCAAATAAAAACCTGGCTGACTTCGAGTGACATCAAAGACAAACGCCAGCTGGTTGATAACCGAAAACTAATTGAAACTCAGATGGAGAGGTTCAAAGTGGTCGAGCGGGAAACAAAGACCAAGGCATACTCTAAGGAAGGCCTTGGTGCCGCACAGAAGCTCGATCCAATACAGAAAGAGCGTGATGAAATTACCAACTGGCTCTCGTGCTCTATCGATACTCTTGGCGTGCAAGTAGATCAATTCGAGTGCGAAATTGAAGCACTACAATTAGTGCAGAAAAAGGGCAAGAAACCTGATCGGGACAAGACTGAAAGGGGAGAGCATCTGAAGAATCGAGTCGAGAAGCACAGATACCATGTAAAGCAACTGGAGACGCTGATGCGAATGCTCGACAATGATACCGTCACAGTTGACCAAATAAAAAAGATCAAGGATGATATTGAGTACTACATCGAGTCGTCTCAGGAGGACGATTTCCAGGACAATGAGTACATCTACGATGACCTCGACCTTGAAGACATGAACGCCTTCAGGGCGAACAACGTCGTCGATTCTACAAACTGCCCCTTAACAAAAAGTGCTTCCACAACATCTGCCTCAGATTTGAAAGCCAACAGCTCCTCAAATACGGCCTCAGTTGATAACGATGATTCTAATGCTCAATCGAACTCGTCGTCCACCAACGATTCTCCGGCACCAAGTCCTAGTTTGGTGAATAGTCATTCCAACAACAAGACGACTAACAATGCAACTAGTGAATTCGCATTTACTTCTGTCAATTCATCTCCTGTGACCACCACCCCTACAACCACCAACATCACCAACAATACCACCACGAAAGTCTTGCCCCCTGCGGTCAACTCAAACACCAGCCAGGGGCAGAGCTTTTTTCCCTCCTTTGCGGCCCAACTGAACAAAAGTGCACTTTCCACCAGCGCGGACTCTGACACCAAAACGACGAATGCCGAGACTAAAGTCTTGCCGCCTATGGCAAACTCAAACAGCAGCCAAGCGCAAAACTTTTTCCCCTCTTTTGCAGCCCAACTTAACAAAAGTGCACTTTCCAATAACACTACCAACACTACCAATACCAATCTGAGCGTCAACTCAACCTCGAATGCAACTTCAAACTCAAACTCCAACACAACTACGAACAGCAATCCAAAAGTCTTGGCTCCTCTTGTCGTCAACTCTAGTAGCCAATCTCAAAACTTTTTCGCCTCAGCTACAACTCATGAGTTTGAATTTACCTCCTCTATCAGTTCATCTCCAGTGGTATCCACTAATAACGCCGCCGCCGCCACCACCACTACAACAAACACCAACATCAATATAAACAGCAACACCACCAACTCTAACATCAACTCCAACACCACCACCAACTCAAGTATCGACACTGACACTGACGCCTACTCCTACAGCAACAGTGACGCAAACACAAACTCTAAAGACTTGGCTCCTCTGGTCAACTCCAACAGCCAATCTCAGAACTTTTCACCCTCCGTTGCAACTCGCGAATTCGCATTTACTTCAATCAACTCATCTCCGGTGAGCACAGCGACCATCACCACCACCACCACTACTACCACCCATAACAACATCAGCAACAATATCAACAATATCAACAGCGACGCCGACGCCGACGGCTGTATCAACAACATCAATACAACCGTCGCCGCCGCTGCCCCCAACAGCAACCCGAAGGTCTTGCCTCCTATGGTCAACTCTAACAACCAATTGCAAAGCTATTATCCCCCCATTGCGGCCCAATTGAACAAAAGTTCACTTTCCAAGCAGTTTCTCTATCAAATGCATTTACTCGAGTCAGCGTATCGACATCCGATCATACCGCTGGATTCGCATCGCTTAAAGTAACTTGTACTTTTCTGGTTGGTTTTTGGTGTTTAATCTTTGCCCTTTTCATTGTAGACCTTTGACAAAGATGCTGCCTACTGCAACGTCACCCATGCAGATATCAGCCTACCCTACTCAAATCATGCCACAGTTTGAAAACCTCGAGTTCTACCAACGTGTGGCACCTGAAACTTTGTTTTTTATTTTTTACTACATGGAGGTTTGTAAAGTTTCAAGAATTATTCCTGTAGCACTTTCACTTTCAACCATATGACCGCTTTCTTTAATCTTTAGGGAACCAAAGCGCAATATCTGGCTGCCAAGACGCTAAAGAACCAATCCTGGCGATTTCACACCAAATGTATGATGTGGTTTCAGCGGCTGGAAGAGCCCAAGATGATCACCGAAGAGTATGAACAGGTTGGTTGACCGGATCAGTTTAATACTTCTCTTATTATTATGCTGTATGTTCCGATGATTCATGTGTTTTATTTGTACCACCACACAGGGAACTTATATCTACTTCGATTTCGAAAGATGGCAACAACGGAAGAAGGAAGGCTTTGTATTTGAGTATAAGTACTTGGAAGATAAAGATTTGAACTGAAGATGATTTGTGTCAAATTATTGCACTTTTAAAAATATTATTCATTGTGATAAATCACAATCATTCACATCTGACCGCTAAATTATTTTACGCTTGTATATTATTATTATTATATTTACAAAAACAATAACAAGGATAGTGATCTATTAACTTTATTGAAACTTAACCAAGCCAGTCACTCTTTTAGGCTATTCTTTCCACTCCCAGCAAGTCCTTGAGGATGGCTATGGACTGCTCTGGCTTTTGCGTCGGCACCATGTGTCCTGTTGAGGAAGTTAGTAGAGGGGAATAATAGTCGAACGAGTAGAAGTAGGAGGTACAAACCTGCTCCGTGGACAGTGAAGAAGCGCAGTCCATTGTCGTACCGGGAGGCGACTCCGGCGAGAGCACCATTCAGTTTCCAGATGCGACTTGCCTCCTTCAGCCTGTACCTCATGTGGTGCGCCAGAAATCTCTGCGTGGAGAGGAAGTCGCAGACAATGTCCGCATCGCCGCTGTAGAGGATGACATTGGTGAAGCGGTGCTTCTCAATGATGTCCCGGAAGACGGTGTCCATGGAGGTGTACTGCTGCTGGTACGTCATCAGAATGTGCTCATTGCTGCTTTCCCAGCGCCGGGCACGCACCCCCTCTGCCACATGCAGGGCAGCCTTCACCTGGTCCTGGTTCAGGTACTCGGTGAACTGGGAGCCCACGCACTCGTGCGTTACGTTTGCCCGCGTATCTGCCAAAGTTTTGCAAATCCATATTTGAACGTTTGTACGGCAAAGTATGAGAAAGAGAGAGTGTGTTACCTGTAGTGTTGCACGTGTCGTAGACGTAGTAAATGTTGAAGCCAGTAGCTCTCATTTCAATCAACGTTAGACCCAGCAGTTCGGAGCACTTTGTGTTGCCATTGCGCACGCCCACTGAATAGTTGGAGTAGATGGAAGGGTAGTCGCACTGGATGGTCACATTGCGGGCGTCCAAGTGACAGCAGGTTGCCTGCAACTGGTCCCACCTGTCAATGCCAATCAGGCCGTGGAAGTAGGAGAACTCAATGCGAGACTGGGACAGAATGTCAATGTCGTAGACACCATTTCCAATGGCAATGCCTGCAAGGAACCGAGGTTAGTTTGCTGGCCACCACTTGTCCATCGTAGCCACAGTTTTTTCCCACCTTGTAAATTAATGCCGTTTTCCTGTTTATTGTCGAGAATTTTACGTGTTAGCAGGGGCAGATACACCCCTCCGTAGCTTTCGCCTGATAAAAGTATTGTAATAATTGGTTAAAATGTATTGAGTTATTCTTCTTAATTAACCAATTACCTGTCATGTAAAATTTATTCTTCTTTAAATGCGGAAACTTTTTGAAAAAGCTAACTAGTGCATTGTATTTAGCGTCAGTGGCTGCTTCATCATTGTACATGTCCACCTCTGCCAGGTGCGAGGAGTTGTAGGAGAAGCCAACGTTAACTGGCGACTCCAAGTAGAGCATGTTGGCGAAGCGATTCCAGCTGTACTTATCATGCTCTAGCGTTTTTCCATCGGATTTAACGCGAAAAGGCCCGTTCTCTGCAAAGGTTCCACTGCCAATGCTGGATGCACCAGGTCCACCTAAATGGAAGAGTCAATCAATCAGCAGCAGAGTAGTGTCAGTCACATTGTACATACCATTCAGCCATAAAACGACAGGATCGGTGGTTGCATTATTTGTGCTCTCGAACATCCAGTAGAAAAGGTTCCGCCCTTTGGAGCCGTCAAGGTACCCTGAATACTGCCTGAATGGAAGCTTCCCACTTAGGCCTGGCAAACTTTTGACTTCATCTTGCGGAAATGCAAACCCTTGCTGGGTGGCAAACAGTGCCAACAAGAGGAAAATGATCAGTTTCATTGTGCAGATGAACAGGTGATCGACTTAATGACTAAATGAAAATGAAAGCTGTTGATTGTCTTTTGTACAAGCTGAACTAGACTGTTTCTAAATTGTTACTCATCACTGCGATTGTGAAGGCATATCTAATCGCCAATCTACTACTCTCTTTGTTCCACTTGAGTCTTTCTCACCTTTTGTAAAGCTTTGAGTGTGCGGGGATTTTCCTGCTTAAACCACGAAAGTGTACATTTATCGAACTCTCCAGTTGCAATAAAAAACTGTTTTTTATTTTCTAAAAAAATCTTTTTATGGAAACCACTGACCACTGCTCAAAAGTGCGACAGCTCATATGTGGTTTTCACATTCTCTTCTGTTTTAGAGGGTGTTTAAAACACGACAAATGAGTAGCATACAATCGTCGAACGGTCACGACGCATCGCTAATCAAAGCATCGGCATTGTCTCTAAGCGCCTAAACACTCTCAGTGGCGATAATTGCAGGCAATCGTTAATTGGAGACTCCAAGAGAAGTGTTTAATTACTGTGCCGATTACATGCGGCGGTTACACAGGTCTGCACGAGGCTGCCTGTGATTGAGAAGGAAGGGGGAGATATGCACTGGCAAAGGCAAACCAGTGAGCTGTTGTCTAACTGTGGACAACAGGTAATGCACACACACACAAACAATACAAACCATTTGTCCGAACAAAGTTGGAACAAGTGCGTTCTCTGTTCACCGTGCAATGCTGTTTTTGCGACAACTCAAAAGAAAAGGTATCCAAAGGAGAGGGGGGTCTCCGAATGAGTTGTCACACTGACTTTGACGGAGGAGGTCAAACCTGATTTACAGTGTCACTGGTGCGTTTAAAAACGTGATAGCTCTCTAAAAGTATCACGTCCGGTGGTGGCAACACTTCTTGACGAAAAACTAAGCTCGGATGACTAATTATAATTGCGTTTTGCAGGCTACTTGAGGAACACAAAAAAAGTGTCACTAATTATTAAATGGTCGCATGCACAAGCTCGCTTTTTACGCTGCTTTTATTGATTACCAGTGAAAGCGTGAGACCTAGACAATGCTCTCTCTCTCTCTCTCTCTCTCTCTCTCTCTCTCTCTCTGTGTGTGTGTAATGGGTGGTTTCAAGGGGAGAGATGTTGGAGCGTTCATGGCGAAGGTTCACCACTTTTGGCACCTGCCTTCGCAGCAGCAGCAGTAACAGCAATGCCTGAGCATAGCAGAAAGTGGCATGGAGTTATTACTGGCTACTTCGAAAATCATTGCCCATGCAGTGTCATGGTTGCCAGGCGGCACTGTTCACCGCTATACACACAAAGCGATCATCTCCGTTTACTGCTAATGCTGCACACTGTGAGAAGAAGCAGAAGAATGACCACTACTGACACCACCTCCACTCTCAGTACTACAGTTTCAGTTTCAGTCTTGGCACGCACTCACTGGCCCATCCTCTTAGCAAGTCTGCTCTATGCACACCACGTGCACGTGGTTTGCCACTTCGAATGGACAAAAGTAATGGCTGAAGAACACGAGATAAACCTACAACAAGATTTACCTAACTCTTCCACGGCAAGGCTTCAAACTTGGTGCGGCACTATATAAGCGCGACAGGAAGCCATGAAGTTGCGATATTCGATACAAGTCTGAAAGAAGTCAACAGGCATCATGAAGTTGACGGTAAGTCAGTCATTGGTTACCCTCACACAAAACAGTACTTATGTTTGCTTATTTTGCTAAAAACCATGTCTAGCTCATTTTCTGCCTCTTGGCATTTGTGATGGCCGTAGTGTATGCTGGTGGATTTGGTGGTGGCGGCGGAAGAAGAGGCCATGGCGGGGGAAGACGAGGAGGATATCACAGTAAGGGCTTTGGAGGTAAAATCAATTTGATATTTTTAGCGGAACGAAATTGGTAAACTTTATTTTAAACTAGGTGGAGGTGGAGGATTTGGGCGAAGCAAAGGCTATGGAGGTAAGATTGGTAAAATAGCCTTACCCTTGTCATAATTCTGCTTGCTCTAAAAGGCGGTGGTTTCGGCCGAAGCAAAGGTTTTGGAGGTAACTTTTGATTTGTTTGTAGTCGCTCCAGTAGCTAACATCTTAACTATTTAGGAGGATTTGGTGGCGGTCATGGCAAGTTCGGAGGTAAAATTACTTAATATTTTTTGTGAAGATTTGCTAATCACTTTTACCAGGTGGAGGTTTTGGAAGAAGCAAAGGGTTTGGCGGTATGTAAATTTATTTAAATTTGTAACCGTAAACTTAATTGTTGTGAACTAAGGAGGAGGATTCGGCGGCGGAAGACACGGTGGTGGCAAATTTGGCGGAGGACACGGCTGGGGTAAATAAAGATGCAACATTACTTTGACTGATAATCTCCAGATCGATTGATTTCGTCATAACCAATAACATTGTAGTTCAAATGTCAATAAAAGTCCATTTTTCTATTCAATTTTCTGCTATTTGAAATGCTGTGATCACTATAAAGCCAACCCTCAGTAACTGACACAATAAGCCACTGTGAACTGTAGTGATTGATAATTTTGCAGTAAAGCGTTTTCTTTCGACTGACAGTGTGCACACTAAAGAACAATGAATGAATGAATGGACAGAAAGAACGTAGACAGCAATTGACATTGAGCTGCTCTTCTCTCTGGCAATGATCACACATGCATTGCCCCTTTCTTAGCACTTCGCTGATGCTCATCAACTAAAGTCTTTGTGCAATTAGAAGCCGATTCCTTCCCCTTTTCGCTATCCTTGGCTTGGCGATAGTGCAAATGAAGGGCTTTTGCTTCCTGATTACTTTTTCATCTAACTAGTGTCCACTTTTCTTCTCTTCTTCCCCTGGGCACAATTACGGAGATGCCTTTTCTAAAAGGAATTTCTTCCTGATAACTACTAGCTGAAAAGCATAAAAGCAGATTATGTGCTGTCAGTCATTGTCAATGTTTGTGTCACTGAGTGCAATCATTTCAGGTGATGACAGTTTGGAGAATTCGCAGATGAAAGAAAATTATCATCGCAAGTGATATATGATTTGGCAGACAAAAGCAATTACAAATAACTGTTTTAAATCCATTTTTTAGATCTTATTTTATCTGATTTTATCTAACAAACTGAATAGGCGGTAACTTGTGCCTTTAGCCATCGAAACCTTTTCGCTTGACAAATATTGCAAGGAAATACTCGTAATTTATGTCTCTTACAGATAAAACAAGTTAAACGCATGTTCCAAATGTTTCCAGCGTCAAGTTAGTTTTCGAAATTCTATTTATTGTTTACAAAAGTATCACAACGCCTTTTCGTTTATTCACACACTTCTGCTTACTTGTTCAACTCATTTCTCCTCTGCCGAACAATGTCTAAGAAAGATAAGCAGGTGAGTAAAAAAGGTAGCACCAGCAAAGCCAGTGAAAAGAAAGACAATAGTAAAAACAGCAAAAAGGAAGAATCAAAGAAAGAAGAAAGTAAGAAGGAAGAGTCAAAGAAAGATGAAAGCAAGAAAGAAGAATCCAAGAAAGAAGAATCCAAGAAGGATGAAAGTAAAAAAGAAGATAGCAAGAAAGAAGAATCAAAGAAAGATGAAAGTAAAAAGGAAGATGGCAAAGATGGAAAAGCCGATTCAACTAAAGATGAGAAAAAGGATAAGGATGGCAAATCCGAGGCACCAAAAGATGACAAAAAAGAGGAAGGAGCCAAAAGTGAAACAGCCAAATCGACTAGCAATGCCACTCCTGAGCAGATCAAGAAGAACCAGGAGATGTTGGAGAAGGTCTACAAGCTGATGGAAACATTGAAACCAGACCAGGTGACACGTGGCTCCAAAGACGATCTCCGAGTCGTTCAACAGCTTATCAAGAACATCACTTTTCGTGACTATGGCGAGAAATCTCGAGTTCGTGAAGTCGAACTTAATGATAAGCAGAAGGAGGTCATAAAGGTGGTCAGTGGCTCAGCGTGCAACAGCGTAGTGGACGTCGTTAACGTGACAATGACGGAAGGAGAAGAAGGCAAAAGCATCAGTGGAGATAAAATCAACTTTCCGTTTGAGAAGCTTGAATTTGTCAAGACAAAGTGATAAATGAAATTCATCAACTTCAGCTGTGTGTTCACCTAATGCATGTTACACAATTAAAATTAAATACAAAAAACTGAACACATCTTCATATTAGTTATCAAATAATTTAGCTCGTTTTGTTTTACTCTTAGTTTTGCTTGTAGATTCTTTAGCTTCTTCCGTTTTCTTTTTCTCTTGCGAATCAGGAAAGTCAATGTCCCAAAAACGGTCAGGAGAACGGTACGGCAAGTCATGAGCTCGGTGTCGTGAACAATCCTGAATCAGTTTTTCCAACTCTTCTTCCTTTAAATCTCTCGTTGCGTAATACTCTTGACAATCCTGTGTAAAAAATGGTCAATAAAAACAAAACAAGACAAGCTGATACCTTACTTTACACATAAAAGCAAGAAGGTTTTTTCGGTCTTTTTTCTTGTGAACCTTTGAATGAATCATCTTCGGTTGATCACTTTGATGCTGGACCTTTTTGCCAACATTGTCATTGAAATTGTTGACAGCGTCATGATTCTTTTTCTTCTTCTTGAAGAACGTCATCTGAAGATCGTCGTCACTGTCCATTTGATCGGAGCTGAAAGGGTTGGGTTTATTTACCAAAGTTGATGAGGAGATAAAAACACGACAGAGCAGTTTGAGTTGCAAAATCACAACACAACACGCGGTAGCTGAGGCACTTGCCGCTGAAGCCTGCATAAGGCGGTGCAAATGCACTGCCTGTAGCTGTGCTTACCTTGTAAAAACTGTTCATTCAAGCTCCTCCCACGTTTATTTGAACTTTTTTTGCACAGCCGAAACCAGATCAGCTGTCACTGCTTTTTCTTGCCGGATTCTAATTTGTAGTCTATTAAGTTAGATTATTGTCGTCTAGAAGAAATGTTAACTGCCCACATGATCAACCAGCATGTTCGCTACCTGCGAAAGCATCTTGATAAACTGGGGCCATCCTCAGCTCCGTTTGATACTAGCAGGTGTGCAACATAACAGATTTTGTACTTGTTATCATTGTCTTATTGAACATGTTTTTTATTCTTATTTTAGGATTACTCTGCTCTTTTTTGCCGTTTCTGGATTAGACTTGCTCAATCACCTTAATGATTTGTCCGATGAAACAAAGAAAGAAATTATTGAATGGATTTATTTGCAACAACTACAACCTTCAAGTGAAAGCAGTCCCACTCTAGGTAAGGCGAAAATGCAAAAACTGTTTTGGTTGATATCAATTCTTTGTTTTCAGAGGGTCAGTTTGGCTTTCGAGGATCTCCGACCAATGGATCCAAGTCTTCTCAGGACTTTTGCAATCTTGCAATGACTTATTGTGCCTTATCAACTCTAATCATTCTTGGTGACGATCTTAGTCGCGTTAATCGTTCTGCTATTATTCGTGGGCTAAAAGAATATCAAAAGGAAGATGGAAGGTAGTTACAATGATTGTTAGAGACAAAAACAAGTTTTATCAAATCTGCATTTAGATTTATTCAAGCGCTGATTGAGGAAGAGAATGATCTTCGAATTACTTATTGCGCTGCGACCATATGCTATATCCTCGATGACTGGTCAAGCGTCAATAAGGAAACCATGTTCCAGTTTATCAAGAGTTGTCAGGTAAGCTTTTTTATCTTCTCTGTTGTGTTCTATTTGTTTAACGTTTTTCTTTTTGTGTAGAATTATGAAAATGGCTTTGGCCAAAGCCCTGGTACTGAATCACATGGTGGACCGACATTCTGCGCTATTGCTTCATTGTTTTTGATGGGAAAGCTGGACGATTTAGAGGCTCACGAAAAGAATGACATTGTGAAGTGGTGTCTGTTTCGACAAATCTCTGGTTTTCAGGGAAGACCTTACAAAGATCCGGACACTTGTTATTCCTTCTGGGTGGGCGCTTCGTGCGCTCTGCTAAAAGCGTTTCCCTTAATTAACGACAAAGAAAACGTTGAGTTTCTTGACTCTGCTCAAGAGATAATGATTGGAGGCTTCTGCAAATATCCAAATACATATCCAGGTAAAGTAGGCTTTGATTGAATAAAATACTAACACCTTTTGCCGGCACACAGATATTTTGCATACTTTTATGGGTATCAGCGCTCTATCTCTTCGTGTCTACAGTGAAGTAAGCTCTAACGAGGATCAACTTCAGCCTGTCTTTCCATCGCTTAACATTAGCCAGCGAGCTTTTCATCATCTGAAATCATTGCACCATCGCTGGAGCACTGAGAAATAGCTGTTGTAACATTGCCAAAACATTCACCTGCCAATGAAATTAATTATTTTTTGTTTATTAAAAAAAATATACACCGTTGATCAAATTGTTTGCCTATATTTAATTGTTGATTTCATATACAATTTATATGCTTTCAATATAAATCTCTAATTTTGTTGCGGATCCTCAATGCAAAGCTGGTCACTGCCCACTTTGGATGGTGATAAATCCTGGTAAGTTCAAGTGGTGAGTAACAACTTACACGAATGGGATGCGCACCTACACACGGCTTGCACGCTGTCTGCCACTGTTGTGGACTTTTTCATTTCACTTTCTTATCACGCCGGTCAATGCTGATCTGATAAGTTTCTTCAGTACGATGCCCGCTCTAAATTACCTGTACAGTTAGGATGAATTTTAACTTGCAGCTTGTGTAAGGGCGGCCGGATCGGCTGTCAGCTCATAGCAACCTTATTCAAATTGTTCTACTTTTTGTTTTTGTTATTTTCAAACTTTTTGTTACCAAAAACCGAGGAAAAATCATGTCTCGTCCTCAAGACAATGCTCATAATGAGCGCAAGTTGAAGCCAATATATGGTAAGGCTTACAATGATTAAAAACGCAGTGTCAACTATAATTGTAATTAACTCATTTAGATTACTTGGACAACGGATACTACAAAAAGTCAATGCAGGAGATAGACAAGTTGCTTAAGAAGAACAAAGACTGGCCGTACCTGAAAGTACTGAAGGCACTGGCTTGTATCCGAATGAATCGCAAGAACGAAGGAATTGAAATGTTGAATAGCGTTTGTAACGATGCGCCATACGATGATTCTACTCTTCAAACAATGACCATCTGCTTCAGAGATCTGAACAAACGTATGTCCCTTGCACTTTTCTGTTTTAGTGAAAGACTAACCAATTATATGCCTGTAATTTCTAGCTGAAATGATACCAACAATCTATGAGAATGCTCTCAAAAAAGATCCCACCAGCGAGAAACTGTTTACGCACCTCTTTATGGCCCATGTTCGCGTTTGCGATTACAAGAAACAACAGCTCACGGCGCTCAACTTGTACAGGGTTCACACCAAGAATGCCTACTACTTTTGGGCAGTGATGAGCATCTACACGCAAGCTATCACAGCGAGTGATGAGGCAATGGCGAGTAAAATCACACTTCCTTTGGCGGAAAAGATGTGCCAGAAGTTTTACAATGACAACAAGTTTGAATCTGAGCAGGAAGTTGAGCTGTACCTGATGATTTTAGAAAAACAACAAAAGTTTAAAGAAATGATTGAGGTAATTGACAAAACGCTAGAGAAGAGACTTCTGTTTGACGCACTTGGATTTGTAAAGCACCGAAAAGTTCAGTTGCTAAAACGAGAAGGCCGCTTACATGAAGCTTTTACTGGACTGGTGGCTCTGATTCGCCAAAACAGTGACCAGTACGAATACTACAGTGAACTGTTTCATTTGGCCACTTCTCTCGATGCACTGCCCGAAGCAGAGGGGGATTTGAAGTTTGCAATGGAGTTTTTTGCTTTGCTCGATGAAATGTGCAATCGAAATCGGATTCTCAATTGGCAGTCCAGTTTAGAAGAGGGTGCTGATGATTCAGCATTGCCTAAAGGAAAAATTCGAGGACCTGTAATTGCAAAAATCCTTCTTTCCTACCTCATTCAGACTACCGCGGCCTCGGGAACCACAGAGTCATCGGCCAACTGTTCGTATTACAGCAAAATTGTAGACAAAATTGAAGGTTTGAAAAATGCAGAGTACGTCGTCGATTTAATTTACGAGTACTTTCTTCAATTTGGCTCAAAATTTGTCTGCGTCAAGGACATCATTTTTATGCTTCAGCAGACGCAACTTTCGCAAACACTGATTACCAGTTTGCTCGTCAAAATGAGCTTGTCTTTGATCAACTTAGACAAAGAGACTACTCTTGAAGATGTGAACAGGACTCTTTGCTATCGTTATCTAAAATACTTCAACTGCGACTTGACCGCCAACTCACAGCAGGAATGCTCTAGTGAAATTGCAAACCTCATAAGTCTACACAAAACTGTGCGCAAACTTGAAGATGAAGCAAAAACCAATAAAAGCTCAGATGACACGAACAATGCAGGCGACAAGATGGCTACCAAAAGTACTCAACCATTTGATGCCATTGTCTACCTGTTAGCCAACCAAGTTTCGTCTGGCTTGGACATCTACAATTCGGAAAGTTTCAACTGCCCAAACAACGACGAATCAACCGCCATCAGCAAGAACAGCTCAAACCTTTTAAGCCTTTCTGTGCTACTCGAATCTGCCTTGACCTACAATAGCTACGACTTTTACTCCAAGCTGCTGCTGGTCCGTCTGTACAACTCATTCGGCGCTTCCTCCTCTAGTCACGCCATTTATGAGACTCTTGATATCAAGCTTATTCAAAATGACACTCTGGGTCATTTCTTTCTTCCGGCATTTCTCACCACTGGCCTTTACTCTCACGCTCAACAGTTTTTAAATGCTTCTTCGAAGTTCTACACGTACCACTTTAAAGAGGTAACTTTTTCTAGACATTTCTCAGCGTTCAACCGAAATTAATTTTTAATTTGCTAGGCTTCTGATTTAATTATCAATCTCTACAAGTATGGAGCTTTTACAAAAATTGAACAAATCATTTCGTTCAATTACAAACTTCGCCACTCTGTACAGTACCGCTTTACTTTTATTGAAAAACTCTTTTTGAATTTACTCGTCGACTGCAAAAAGCAAGTATTTTTTAGGAAAGTGTGGATGGGTTTATAATACTTGCAAAACTTTTTTTTATAGTCGGGATTCTTTTTCAACGCTGGCAAACGATTGTATAACGCAAATTTTAAACGGCCAATTCAACGTGGAATGGAGCGAGCTAACAGACAATCGAGACATAGGACTTTTGAGTAGCAACCACCACCAACTTCACTTGCACATCACTAATACTTTGAAGGAAAAAACGAACACTGACGAGATCCTCTGGCTCCGATATCGTTTCGCTCTTATGCAAAATTTGGCTCTTGCTAATTACATTTTTGAGAAACAGCTGTCGGATGATTCTACGCAAGAGAAAGGTGATAAACATGAAAATAATGTTACTGACACTTCAAAGGTGGACATTGATAAACTGTCGCTAGATTCATTTGCTCAATTGGTCAAACAAATCGGGGAGCTCTCTTCTGTGGTCAAGAGCGCAATTAAAACGAGTCTCAAGGTAAGAATTTCATTTACACATTTTGACAAGTTTTATAATTATGCCATTTGTTTTCCCTTGAACATTGAACAGTACTGTATAGAAGGGCCGGCTCCTTCGAGGATCAATCAATATTTCAAGAATCAACAATATCAGTGTATCATTAAACTGCTAAATTACTTAGTCGGCATTTTTAAGTACCACTCAAAAACTGAAACTGAAGCATTGACAACGTTGTCGCTTGACTTTACAAACGAATGCGCCGAATTTACCGCTAAACTTGATGCTCTCCAAAGTGGACCGTCAAAACTGTCCATTTTCAACATTCGTGAGGCACTTGAAGATATAACCAATTGGATTGAGACTTCAAGTATTTGCATATCGCTTCTCGATGTTGCTTTTAACACTCTACAGATAATTTCTAAAACTATTAAAAAGTCAAAGAAAAAGAAAACTGCAGATTCATCTCAGAATGAGCAAGTCTTTGCCGTCTTCAATGAGCGTCTTTCTGCTTGTCGGGACATTCTTGAAGAGACTCTTAAACGGCTCGTCTCCTTTATCGACAAGGAATCCACTGCTTTAGACGTAACTTCAAGCTTCAGAATAATTAAAGAATTGGATATTGAGGTAAATGCTACTTTTGTTTGCAAAACAATGATTTACAATTTTTTTTTCAATTTCACAGAATCACAAGGAGCTTCAAGCAACTGTGGAGAAGAAGCTTACTACGAGCTATAATAAATCGTTTTCAGAGCTTTCTGCCGTTTTACAAGCCAAATTGAAATACATCAGCTCTCTGCGAACCTTTGTTCAGCCACAGCAGCAGCAGGTGTAGGCGTTTATGTGGTGTACACATTATTTTTATCTAACATAAAAAGATTCATCTGATGTACTAGAACACCTCAATAAATTGCCTTTTCCAAGTCCAATATTTTAAATAATGTTTTTTTCTTTTGAAATGCCTCTAGCGCCCTCTACGGGTGTGCTCTTGCTGTCGGCCATTGAAGAAGATTTTGGGAAGTGGGCAACTTTCCCCCCAGTGCTCACCGCTATCATCTCCAGTGTTTGTTGTTTTTCTGCCGCCTCGTTGAAGCCGACTGCCCTAGTGTGTTGTGGTATCGGTATTCCACTGGTACCAGATACCAACTTTCAAACCGCTAACAGATCGATTTCACATTGTTCTGTTGACAGCTCTACCACTCATCTGAACAATGCACTGCATCCTCTCTCTTGATTAAGTGTGTTCGCTCCCATTGCTCATCCATTCAATTGATCACTTGCAAGATGAAGTCGTACGCGCGCAAGATGTCCGGTGGAGGCGGTGGCCCAAAGTCAGCGGGTGCATTCGGCGCCTCGGCTGCTTCCTCAACGACGTCTGCTGCCGCTGTAACCGTAACCAAGTTTGGCCAGGCTACCTTCACGTCGATTCGCCGAAATGACTATGAGAATGGCACAACAAAGTTCGTTCCTCTTCAAAGTACAGTTCAGGAAGGCGCTACTCCAGACGTCAAAAAGGAGCAGATTGATGTCAAAACGCCACAACCTCCTAAACCAAAAGTGTTTAAATTCTTTAAATCTCGGGCACCTGAAGGCGCCAGCTCTTCACCGGGGAACAAAAGTTCTATCAACAATGCCACAACGAAAGCTGTAGTTCTAAACAGTACCTCCAAGGACGCCGGCGTTAAGCGAATCACCGCTACAATTGGACGTAATTCAGTTAACCACAGTAACCGTAATAGTAGTAAAGGTGATAAGTCAACAAACCAATACTCCCAGCCTACTGCCGGTACGACAACTATCAGCCTATCACCGACTAAATCTTGTGAAATTAAAATATGCGGCGACAAAACATTCAAGAAGGTTATATCGCCGACAAAGACGACACAGTTTGTCATTCGCAATTCCAATGTACGCAACGCTACAGTAAAGCCGACAATGGCTACTCCGACAAATGTTCTCTCCGTGCCCAGAGGTGTTCGCGCGTCACGAAGACTCAAAGGAATCGAACCTGAACATGTGAACAAGTCGATTCGAAAAACACAAACAGTTCATTTAGTTTATGACAAAAGCTCTTCAAGTGCTGCCAGTGTCGACAATATTTTTGCTCACGTTGCAAAGGAAAATAATGCGAATAATGAAAATGAAGCCCTCACCACAATGATTGAAGAATCTAAGGATCCTGATTCTGACGAGGTTCGTGTAGCTATTTTATAATCTCATTATTAATTTCAAACTGCAACTAAATTCTTTATTTTTGTAGGAAGTGGAATATGAGCATAATGGCGAAACTGGAAATACTGCCGAAATGAATGATCATTTAATGGAACCTTTAGAGTCGGTTGTAGAAAATGAGAAAGATGAGGAAGCGGAGAAGGATGAACAAGAAAAAGATGTTGATAAAGGTGAAGGTGAAAAGGAAGAAGAGACTGAAAAAGAAGAAGTTGAAAAAGAACTTGTAGATGAAGTTTCAGTTGAAGAGGCAACAAAAGTGTCTGATCAGTTTGTTTCTTCTCAAGATTACTTATCTGCAGACTCACAGGCGCTCGACTTTGAAATGTCTTCTCAATCCGAAGTAGGTGGTTCTCAGCCAAGTGCCTTTTCAGATTCTCAGCCAGAAAGCAAGTCAGTGACTGCAAAGCCTAAAAAGAAGATTTTCTCAAATCGAGATCGCAGCAAGGTGGAATTTAATACAAAGAGTTTCTTTAATTCTGCGGTAAAAGATGAGTTTGACATGGATCTGGAGGATCAACCACCCGCTGGAGCGACTTCCAGTAATGCTGACAAGAAGAACGGCCATGAAAATGATGAAGACCCAGATCAGTTCATTAAGCTGAAGCGAATAAAGAAGGCACATCAGTGTCACGATTTAGGAGAAACTGAACAGTTTGACGAAGATATAAAGTACTATCTGAGTGGAATTGTGGCGACAAACACCAATTCAATGCGTTGTCTTAGGTTTGTACTTGCTCGCCCCTTACCATTTTAACATGCTTTTAACCAATTTTTCCATTGTAGCATTATTGGCTTGGCACAGAACGCCATGCGACCCGAGTTCAGAATGCACCTACGAGCTCATGATGATATGCCTCGTATAATTAAAGCTCTGATGGACGCGCCGCAAGATCCTAATCTGGCTATTTGCACGGCGACTTTGATGTTTGTCTACAGTCAAGACCGCCTAACGATGGATATTGATCCAAATGCGCTTTCTCTGATTCTCGACTTGCTGGAGACACGCTCTGATGAGTGTCATCAAGCCGAAGAGAAGCATCGTGTCAAACTAGAAAAGCTAGTTGAAGAGATGAAAAACAAGGGCCATGCAAAATACCTGAAACTTACTGAAATTACCGTACGTTTTCCTATCAGACAAATTGTATGCCTGTTTTATGTTTTGCTTTTATCTAAAAAATCTTTTTAGGCTGGAAAATTAGCAATGGAAACCCTGCTTGGCTTAACATCTAAGCGTGCTGGTGACTGGTTCAAGGTGGAGTTTCGCAAAATGAAAGGAATTGACTTTATCGTCGATACTGTACTTAGGTGTGCAGAAAACTACGACGAAGAAGGTCAAATGGTCAAAATTGATCGATGCATGCATGTCCTGGAAAATGTAAGTGTTGTTTTGTGTTTTTTTATTTGAACTTGGCTAATCATTTTCGTTTAGGTGACTTTTGATAATGTTGAGAATCAACTGTACATAACTAGTTACAGCGAAAGTAAATTTATTTTGGCGTGCATCAAACTGCTTGAAAACTGCAAAAGCAAAATTATCAGCTCAAAGGATTCCAAAGTTTACCTGACTGCATTTTTCTCCATTCTTCGCGTGTTCACAAACTTGACATCAGAAAGTGGTATGTCTCATTTATTCATTGCAATTTTTCTAAAGCATTTATTATTTTTAATTATTTCTTTAGTTGATGGCTGCAAAGTAGTCGGCTCATTCACTGGAATATTCGATCTTTTACTGGAATCTTTTTTCGAGCTACCCAACATTATCATTATTGATCAACGATTTGACTTGATGGTGATAATTTTGTGCCTTTGCGTTAACCTGGTAGAGTTTTGTGAGCACATACGAGAAATCGTCATGACATCAGAGGATAACATGACTCGATTGAGTGAATTTCTTTTCAAGAAAATTGAAGAAGCCGCTCAGGTGGAGCAACAAACTGATCATCTCTTGGAATCACACGAAACTGTACCGATGACTGAAGCAATGCAAGACAATCTGCTGACACAAAGTAAGTTTTTGACCTTTTAGTAAGGCAGTTTAGTTTGGTTTGCTAATGCAATGTAATTACCATCTGTACAGTGATCAGCAAATCAGGCACCCACATGGAGCACAGCCTTCTGGCAGCTTGTGTTTGTCTTTTGTTTGGCTGTTGCATTCAAGACAATGATGATTACATGCACACACTGAAGGATTCACTTCCGAACAATTCATTTGACCCGCTTATTGAAATTCTCGAAAAACTTCGCGACTTTGCTCATCTTGCAGTAAGTTTTCAATGGGGTTACATTTAATGCAAGAAAATACGTACTTAAATTGTTTTAATTTTTTAGGATGTCATGACTCAAAAGGGAAAAGATCGCGTTCAACGAGTTTTGCAAATTTTCAAAATGTATAAATAAACAAGGACGGTTTTATCCATTCACCCACATTTAAAATATACCTGGTATTTATGTTTTATTGGCATTTCTCAACAACTCGGTGCTATCATTTATACGGACAAATCTGATTTGTTAATTAATCATTTTGTATAAAAAATAATTTGCTTTTCTACACTGTACACTTTATCGAAATATTCTTTTTTTAATTTGCACCTTCATTTTAAACGAATTGTACATACATGCGATAAATTCGCTCTCTCTTTTATGTATAAACAGTCATTTTACAATATTTCCCAAATAGAAAATATATGTGGTTCTTAAATGTGTTCAATTTGTGGCACGAGTCTGGTGATATTCTCTAGCCAATGCTTCCTTCACTGACACACTGCTCACACAATCACAGCACCTTTGGTGTTGATGTACTGACTCAATGGAGAACATTGCAAGTCAATATTGACACAGCGTCAATTGTGCCCCTGCCACTGATTATGCTTTTATCGTAGCAGTTAATTAGCTAAACACTACAGCTGCTGTCCAGTGTCCAGGAGGAGCACACGTCTGAGGCATTGATCGCGCCTTCGCCCCAGCAATCTGCAGCTGTTTACCTAGATAGACAGGCGACCAGTGGCAGCCAGAGACCCTTGCCTTCTTTGTTGTAGTCGAAGAGCACATGGCCATTTTCAAAGGATCTAAATCTTGAATTTGCCAGTGCCAGCATTGGTCTGTCTGCATCGTTGGCCGTAGCCAGGAGAAATGTCCAATTTGCAGTGAGAGGCAGTAAGCTGCAGTGGCGTGCCGCGCGCGCAATCGGCCATATTCGGGGATGTGCCTTAATAAAGTTATTTATATGCAGGCAGTTGTCCGCCACATCCATTGACACTTGCACCGAGACGCACTGGGCGCACACAGCTAAGCTAGATAGATTTGCGCTTCAATTCTTTTTAAACATATTTTGCTGAATCAAAAGACGAATTCGAAATTAAGTGCAGAATATTTGCACAAATTGGCAATGCAGATCGGAAGGATAGTGACGGCGAGGCAACGATGTGTCTCCAGAAGTCCCTTTCTCCTTAGAAAGCCTGTGTGGGCTTCTCTCGTTGGCTGGTTGGCTCAACAGCATCAGCAGCATCAGTCCAAGGGAATCCTCTTCTCAATGTGTATTTATTTATTTTTAATTTGCCGCCTTCTCAGCTATGGTCCGCTGCGAGCTGGTAATGGTGTGCTAGTGCTTATTTCCCCAGGGACGGTATGTCTAGTAGGGGCTGGCTGCTGGGTAGTTGGCATCAGTGCTGGTGCTCATCTTTCTTCCCATTCCGGCGGCGGCAGTGGTGGTCTGTCGGCGCATTTAAATATGCCCTAATGCATCATGCGGAATTAGGCCTTTTAATTTGAGGCCATATATGCGATGGCGCCTGCTTTGCCTGCCTTTGCCAGTAGCGGCAGTGGCGAGTTGAGAATTACAAAGATGACAAATTTGAGATTTAACTTGCCAGATTTTTTTCGCGTTTTTGGTTTAAGTTTAAATTTTATTGCTCGACGTTGCTGCAACAACTGCACTGATTTGTACCCTGCCCGGTTTGCCTAGCTTTGTCGTCGCACAATTGGTCCCATTGGTCACGTCGTGATCGATAGCATGGATTGACCGACTTGGATTTTAAATTGTTCCCTTAGCTTAGAAATGGGCATTCTAATTGAAATGCCGTAAATTTTGAATTGACTGCTCTATGAATAACATTACAACCTATGTGAGTATCTATCTACCAGAATGCAATGCATTCATGACAGACTGTAAAGTTTAGTCACTTTAGAATTGAGTTTTAAATTTTAATTAAACGCTCAACTGCTAGGACTAAGTTGATTATGAATTCAGTGATTCAGCAGCAGTCTGTCAAATGCCAGGATGAATGAGTTTGCCAGCCAGTTCTTTCCGAGGTTCCCTGTTGGTGCAGTGCCATGTAATTAGCTGCATTTGAATGGCTAATTCACTTATCGTACTGCAGATGAGACAAGGTGATAGTTGTCGTCGGCTAAGGCGTACAAGCGTGCAAACAAGCCACACACACACACACAAGTAAATGTCTAAGATGTGTTCTGCCGTGTGTCCTTTCTGACATGTAATTATTTCAATTTAAACTAGTGTTCCTCTTAATTTCCGACTGCATTGACGGAAATGAAAGCGAAAGAGTCAACGAAGAGGATGCACACAGCCAGTGATGTGAGCAACCCTCTACCGAAATCGATTGGCAGAGGGTAGAGCGCTTCTGCTTCTGCTGATGGACCGATCAACTTGCTGATGACTGTCATGTTTGCCATCGCTCTAGCGGAAATTTGCTAAACACGACAAACAACAAACATGACTGACTTCCTGAAGTTCACCTCAACTCACAGATGAAAGTTTGAAGTGTGCAGAACTCGCCGAACCCGAGTCAAAAGCCTCTACATCGAGCCCCAAGTCAAACTGTTCTTTGGACTTAGGGCTCGACGGGACAGATGCAACCCGAGCCGAACAGCCTACAGTGCTGAGTTTAGCGCCACTTTGCCTTTAGGCCAATTAAATTAGCCGGGCAGTGAAGGGGTTCCCTTCAGTGCTGAGTTAGTTGGTCTATTCACTGCTGCACCCGTGATGCACTTCATCTCTAGTGAGTCACCTTGTCGAATGATAACTAAATTATCGCTCCTTCGCAATTATGTCCTTTCCCGAACGGCATGTTTTCCGTTTCACTCTGTCCGGGCAGACTTGTTACCCGGGCAGACTTTTTTTCCTGAACAGAGTAGTCAACAGTCGAGTGGCGCCGATTAGCCGATGTTTGGCGGTGTTGTGTTGTCTCAGTGACAAGTGACTTGTGCCAAGAGAGAGCCGAGTTGTGTATCTGAACTGGTCTGGTCCTGCTCTGCTCTGCTCTTCTGTTTGTTCCACCATCTGATTGGATTGTCATCTGTTGTCGTTCTCTCTCCTTCTGGCCGCTTAGTTTTGACAATTTAATTTACTTTAGTTTCTCAGCTTTGTCAAAACAGGCTCTATTTGTCTATCCATTTCAGTGCCTGGTGGCTCTACAACTGCCACCACTTTGGGTTCACTATCAGCAGCAGCAGCAGAGAGGACCCGAGACAGTGGGCACTCGGTGTGCCCTTTTGTCACAAATAGGATTTGGTTCGATAGGGCAACTCGGCTAGAGTTTTCCTTGGCGGTGTCAATCAATTCGATTGAACAGTTTTCGTTGTAGTCAGACAGTCGATCTTGTTAGTCGAACAAGGCACACGTGAGAATTTTCCAACACCAAATGGTTGTCCTTTTGAAGGGGCGATTACTGCCAGTTCAGTTGACAGGCCGACGCTCTCACTGACGCATGCTTCGCTTTGATGAGAGCAGCAGAAGTCGCAGCAGCAGCAGCAGTCTTTCTGATGGCCTACAGCGTTAAAGGGTTTAGTGTTTCAGTGGTGGTAGCACAACAACTACCACATACTACACTACGTTTCAGCCGCAGGCTTCAGTGCTTAGCGTACTGTCCACCCACTGAACTGCCCAAACGATAATCCTTTTTGCTACAAACGTGAAGAGCGGAAGCTGTTATTATTCTTTGCCTAACAAATTGCACCAAATACCTAGAGAACTTTAGGGTATCATTCAGCACTAAGGCAGTTAGTTCCCGGCAGTTGGGAGCTTATAAAAAGTTGCTTTTGTAGAATCTAATTCGTGGGTCCAAGTTGCGACACAGCAGTCAAAGGCTCAGCTGAGTAGTTTGACAAGGGTCAAGACAAGGTAGGTGCAAGAGAGTAGAACTGCAAGGATCAGCACAAAAAATGCAGCTGAACTGATGGCAAGCGAGTGGCTGTGATTGTTTTTAGGTGATGGTGATGGTGGGCCAGCAGTCCCTGGGCACGTGTTTCCTCCCCTGACCGTCTGGCACTGCTCTGGAAGTGCTGCGATATGTCCGGTGCAGTGAAGGCAGTGTGCTCTGTGGCCGATTGCAATTGACGGGACAGCACGTGTCGCTGCCGAATTGCTAAGCCTTAGCATTTGCCATTTTCAAAGTTTGTAAAGAAAGTGAGGTGGTAAGTGACGTGCTCGTCACTTGATACTGCTGCTGCTGCTGCTGCTGAGTGACAGGTCACGCTCTCGCACTAGCAGGCGTGAGCACGCGGACTTATGGCACCGATCGCCCAAGAGAGCCTGTCAGTTCACTGCTGAAATCGACTCTTCTGCTGATCTCATCATCGAGGACTGTCGTTGACTGAGATCGCGACTCTAGTTCATGTGCTTCCTTTGTGTCTACGGTTTGAAATGCCAACTGTTTCATATCAGGAAAGCTGTCCACTGTTGCTTCTTAACTTTCAATAACTGTTAGACTCAAAAGTAACTTTTCAGTAGTCATTTCAGTAATAATGTGAATTCTAATTGATGCTTTCAATGCTGCAGAGAGTTTTCATTTCAATTCAAACTCGCCTTTGACTTGTCTTCCCTAGCCTGCTGATCTGGGGAAAAAAAGTCGCAATGATTGTTACCAATGATTGAGATCAGTCTTTGTAGGCTTGGATGTATACTGCATCTTAAAGCTCCGCTTTTGCATAAACCCCGACCTGCACTCTAATTGTGTTCGACCAGTAGTTTGCGGTCGGATCGGTGAGGTCTTTGTGGTTACCTGAATCAATGAGCTCTATATTTTTTGCCGGTAAATAATATAGGTGCTTGCAACAATCGAACTACAAAGGCAGAAATCCAGAAATCCGCACGGTTGCACAATTGGCCCACTCTTGGCTCTCGGGTATGTGCACAATGGGCTGTTGTTGGTCAGCAGGGCAGTGCACATCCAAGTGGCCGTTTGTTTTGGCCTTTCTTCGGTGCCTTCTTCTGACCTTAAGCCCTGTGGTAGGCACTTGAAACAGAGTTGAGTATTTCCACTAGGGTTGTGGTCGTAGTAGCGAGTGAGGGTCACTCGTCCAGTCAAGAGAGTGTTTATGCAAATAAAGAGATCAATTCTATTTGGATCACATTTGCGGTAAATTAATGCGTCCCGCGACCGCAAACAACAACATCGACAATGAGTGGCAGTGCCAGTGCGCACAATGAGTCCTCGAGTGCGCGACAAATTTCTGAACGGTGGCAGTGAGAAAGAGTAGCAGAGTAGAGCACTCTGTGCGGCCTGCACAAACGATGTTGGTGGCATTCGACGTTGCGACCCCAGCATTATCCCTCTCCAGTTGGCTGCAGTTGTTGCTCGGCTTACCAGGGCTACATTGTCTGCAGAGCAGTGCTCGATACTGGAGCACAGCTTAATCTGCAACGAATAAATCTGCTTTCCTCGGCACAGTTATAGGCAACAACACTGCAGCCACTCTGGAGTGTGCCCTTTCCTGTTGGATTAGCCTCACCAGCTTCCATCCTGCCATTGTTGATCTGAGGACCAACTTTTTGTTGCATGCCGACTGCTCAATTCACTCTGCCTCTGCCGTCTGTCTGCTTTGTGCATCATGAAATTGAGCCAACAAGCAGTGGATACATTGCACTGGTAGACTAGATGGGCACTCTTTGTTACTGTTGCCAACAATTGCCGTGAGAAGGCTTTGGAGTGCGCTGACCCAAGCCTAGGTGTTTGCTGGATCGTGATGATGCCTCTGTGTTAACGGGAGGCGACCACCATGTTCTGGTGGGAAGTCATAGTGGCCTTTTTTACTTTTTTTACAATTTTCAGCTCACTATTAAATGTATTTTTGCTACCTACAAGTAGCCGTAGTATTAATCGTTCTATTTATACTAGTCACTTAACGCGTAATCTGCCGCTAATTGCCATCCAGTGCCTTATTTATTGTTTTCCTTGCAGGTCATCATCATCATCGGTGATGCACCACACAGTGAGGCTTTCTAAAGTGCTGTCATACTGACCACGGACGACTGTTCCTGGCAAGCAATTACCACGAGTCAGATGTTCAGACTGACTGACTGCTGGTGTTCTTGGTGATATTTTGTCGCATCTCCTCAGGCCTCCGCAGCCTGCCACTCTCATCGGCGGCTGATTTACAGCCAGTGTCGACTAGTGTCGCCTCGCAGTGCTCTCTCTCTCTCTCTCTCTCTCTCTCTCTCTCTCTCTCTCTCTCTCTC
>JAALOO010000512.1_pt1 | contig 34421 bp, 26 predicted proteins | sample 7257641 | NCBI WGS metagenome assembly JAALOO01 (sample SAMN14085613, study PRJNA598686) | mite metagenome | biome: ENVO:01001000; feature: ENVO:01001002; material: ENVO:01001226; isolation source: single female mite from University of Michigan culture on fish food culture... ...
CCAGACTGACTTTTAATGGTAGAGGGAGCAGCTTATAAAGCTTTTACAAAGGTTTCGAACTTCGCGTGAGCAAAGCCACGTCACCAGCGGCCTGGTGGCCGCTACTTTAAGTGATAATATTCAGTGATGTTCACACTCATTACTTGCATATGTTGTTTTTTAAAACAGTAGAGCAGTTTGACCAGCAACAGTAACGTCAAAGGATTGACGCACAGGCAAACTCATTACAAAATTTTGATTAAAATTAGAAAGAAATAAACTCAAGCTGTCAATGGCGTGTCTGTTCTGTAACAGAATAACGGCCTCGGTTACGGCCGATCACAGCAGAAGAGTCAATTTCAAATGGCGCATTCAACGGTTGTCAGACAATGATTTTATGTAAACTAACTTTAGAGTGTAAAATTAAAAATGAAGTGCCGTAATTACTGCGCCGATAATTAATATTTACGTGCAAGTTAACTGTTCATTGGTTAGTCTTTAAAAAATAGCAAAAGCAGATGTTTTAGATAGACACTCGGTGTCATTGCATTTTGTTCTATCATTTAGAAGAAGGGCAAAAACAGTGAAATTGATCATTTGGTTATCTGACCTGCTAAAGTCAGCATCGCACAAAATATTATTTTCAAAGTTTAATTGTTTACTTTTGTTAAATAAAATAAATGAAAATAAATTAGCAAATTTAACATGGATCACCGTCGCTCTCAAAAACCTCCTTGTACTTGCTCTAAATCTTGCTATTCACCTAAACAGACATCTGAAACAAATCACCGCAACAATGACAAAAAAGTGAACCCTAAACCACTTTACTGTTCTGATTCTTTCCTGCCGGCACCAAACATAAATTCGTCTCCTTTTAAATCGCTGCATTCAGTATTTAAAACTGAAAAAAATGAAAAAACAATCACAACATTTGATAGAAAGAGTAAAACTTTGAAAATCAGTCACACAGTTAAGCAGAAACAAAATCTAGTGATGATGCCGCCTAAGCAACAACAACAGCAGCGTTCTTCAAAGGATTGTAATGAGAAAGTAAATATGCCAGCAGCTCCTGAACCGTCAGCTCCACCAATGACACTAGCACTGCAGCCACTTCTGTCACCACCACCACAATATAAATCCACACTTTCACTAGCAAACTATTTCGAAAAGGATGATCAATTGCCTTCTTCTTCAAAGCATCAACAGCCAGCACCATCTCCAGCACATCATCGGCAAGCATCACCGATGCAAAAGAGCAAGCAGTTCTTGGCTCAAGGTGGCACACTGACAACATCTTCTCAACCGAAACTCTCCCCGCCAACATCTGCTGAGAAATTGGCCCTACTGAGCAAGTACTTCTCCGGCAGTCGGCCACCACCAACACCACCGGAGCTGCTGTCGCCGGCCACAACTGAGCAGAAGTCGGTGATAATGGCCAAGTACTTTGCCAGCGGCAGACCACCGCCGCCACCGCCCAATCAGTCACTACCGCCCTTCTTTCTGCAGTCACCACCACCACCACTACCGCCGCCGCCGCAGTTGACAGCTGAGCTGATGAACAAATTCTTTCCAATTCAGTACTACTCTACCAACCAGTGTCCTCTGTGCATGCAAGAAGTAGCCGAAATCTTGAAAAAGTCAAAGTATTAAACAACAATTTTTTTGCAAAACGTTGTTAACGTGTTTTATCTTTGCAAATATTGCAGAATACACAACAAAAAGTTTAATTTAGTTACATTTGTCTAGTTTTTTTCAAACTTAAATGTAAACTCTTTTTCTATGTTACCAGCAATAAAGTAGTTACCACTGTAGTACAACATAATCATGTAACAACAGGGGCGTTTCGAACCTTTTTTTCGTATTCCCATCATATTATTGACTTGCAATTAATTGAGTGTCCATTTATTCATTTTTTGATTATTTAATTTTAAATATTTTTTAAAAATAAAACATCAACTGTTTTACGAAAATGTTTAACAAAACAAACGATCATTTTTTCTTTTGAATACACTTTTAGTGCAATCACTACTTACTAGAGGCAACACCTGACTATTAAAAATTGCAAAAGGGATTATTGGCATTCAATAAGAGCACCGTTAACTGTGCTAACTACAGCTTGACAACGTTTTGATAACGGTAGAGAAAGAGAGCTTGGACACCGGTAAATGGTAGCGCTTCCATTGACTTTGTTTTGCAAAAAAACTTTTACACTTATTTTGATGCAGGACAACTGATGCTGAGCCATCACCTGCACCACCACTTGCTATTGACACAACAGCACAAAGTAAAATGTTAACAGATTAGCACTGGTTGCTAGGCAACTTCTTATCAAGGCAGAAATAAAGTAGATGAGTGATGTCCGGTGAGCAAGTCAGCAGCAACAGCCTAAAAAACGGAACAGGTGCTGCAAAAAAAGTTGCAAAGAGTGATGATGGGGATGATGATAAACGAGTGGTGATGGTGGTGGTGGTGATGATGATGATGATGGTGACCAAGGGTGACAGCGACACCCGCCGATGCCTGTGTCTTAAGGACGTTGCAAACAGTTGCAGTAATCTCAGTGTGTGTGTGTACGTACACCTGATTCACCTTACCTTTGCTTGCTGTGTTGAGTTGAGGCACCGCCTTTGCGCATTCCATTTGTCTGGATGTGACGACGACATCGCCATTTGCTGGCTTCCAGAAAACTGAAAGAGGAGCCAGAACGCAACCAGAACGCCAGTTGCTGATCGACAAAATCTACCACACCTGCTGCTGCTGCTGCTGCTGCAATTTTCTTTCTTGCACACGCATTTTCTCTCTCCTTTTGGGTGGGTGCTTTTTTAAAACTTTTTTGTGTTTTAATAACTCAATAGCCATTTTTTGTTTCATGTTATTTCGAATTAGTAAGATTTATCAAAACGATAATCAAGTCAACTAAAACTAGAAAACTTAACAAGTTTTAACATTTAAAAAAAGTCAAAATGCTGAAAAAAAGCACTTTTGTCTACCTGGCTTTGGCGCTTGGTAAGTGAAGTTGGAAAATTGTGCAATTGTTTATAAAAACTACTTAAAAATTTTAACATTTGTACATTTCAATTTTGTTTTATTTCCTATTTTTTATCCAGTATTTATTGAGTCGACCTTTGCACAACCTTACATTGGCGGCGCCTACGATATCGGTGAGGGACGACATGGAGAACGACGAGGTAAGCAGTAGTTTAGTTTAGGGTACACTAAAATTAAGCTACCAAAATTCTATAACCACAAAAAATCGTTTACTAATCAACTTTGCAGGCGACCTCGGCCCGGCAGGCATCGCCGGCGTGACCATCGGCGCGGTGGCCGTCTGTGCGGCCCTCATCGTCACCATCTACTTCTGCTACGCATCAACGGTCAACTCACAGCAACAGCAACCGGGGCCACCGCCCAATGGCGCCAACTACCACAACACCAAGTACCAGATGGCCAACAGCGCCTAAAAGAGGGAAGAAGATGTCTTCACGAACTAAGCACAAAGTAACTCTCCACAAACTGTACGATGTGAAGTCAAACAAAACAGCAGTGACAACGGTAGTGGCACCTTGTGGCGCCCAACTTTAATACATCCACACGCAATATTTTTTCATTTTTCGTATTTACACATTGACTACAAACTTTTTATGTTCATTTTTCAACTTTCAAATTTTTAAGTTTCTAAATTGATTTTTTACTCTTTCATCACACCTTTTACTGTAAATAACTACACCAGTGTTCCAGACTTTTTGTGTTTTACCATTAAGTTTTATCATTTTTAATATTGCTAAACTAAATGCAAAATGTTAATTTAAAAAATCTTACAGAAATTAGCATTCAAAATTAAAATATTTTTATTTTTACAAAACATTTGCATAACATTTTGTTTTTACATTTTGTTTTTACATTTTGTTTGTAGTTAAAATAAATAAAAAATAAAACTCATTATTTAAAAAATTTGTACTTAATGTACTTTGATTGACTTTTTTATTGTGTGTTTCTAAAATCATTTTAACATTAAAACAGAAACACAATAAAACAAAGTTTTTAAAATATTTATAATTGAACAAAACACATGATTAACTTTTAACATATTTAGTAGATTTTTCAAATGACATTGTTCATTAAAACACAAACCCAAGATCACAGCTAGTGGCACAATTTGCTGACGTTTTTTGCATTTTAATAAAATTTGGAAAACAATATAATTAAAATAATGTTTATAAAACTTACAATAAAACTTATTTCTAACTCTAAATTTTTTTAATTGGGACATTACAAAAACATTAACTACAACACAACTAAAAAGATCATTTTCATTTATTATTTTACAGTTTATAAAAATAGTAGAAAATCAAAGACTTGACAAAAAAAATAAAAAAACGTGTTTAAAGTAAAAGAATCGGACAAAAATTGTTGTGGCAATTGAGATAAAAGAAAAGTGTTTACAATTCAGATACAATTGATATACCTCTGAAATGGGAAAAAACAAAAACATCATAATAATAGTAACTGTAGAGTGGAGTAATGAAAAGAAAAAAGTTAAAAGCTCACTAATGACAAACTCGCGTACGAGTAAAAAACTAAAAAAATTGCAAATAAAGACTGGGTAGTTACAAAATAGTAGTGTTGGATAATAGAGCAAAGAAAAGTAAGATTTGATGAGATTTAAAAAAGTTGGAGTTTGAGTGGTAGATTTGATGACATGAACAGTAACCAACTGTTATTGCTTCATTAACTTGTAATCCTTATTCTTAGAGAAAGTTTTACAAAAAAAAGCAAAAAATAGAGTTGTAAAAGTTACAAAAAAAAACAGTAAAAATGACAAAAATTAAACTAAAAATAAAATTAAAAAATAACAACGAAATCAAAACTGGGTGAAAGAAAAGGGTGTAGATATTATGCCACAGCAAAAAAAAAATGACTTTGATGTTGATAATTAAATTATGGTTGTGGCTTGGCAAAGTGCATAATTTAAACAAATAGTAGAATTTTAAATCTGCTGAGTGGTAGTTTTTAAAAGTTTGTTTTTTGCTTTTTACGCATTGTGACCATTGCATTAGAGCTTGGTAATCGGAGTAAAATTTAAAAGATAATTAATACTTGTAGTCGCAAACAGTAATTCACTGTTATCATAAAATTTCAGTCGTTTTCAGTAAAACTTGCAGATCAAAACTTTTTTGAGCGTTGCTTTTAAAATCATCCATCATGTTAGTCAGCCAAAGTAGATCAAATCACTGTTGTTTATGTTGCTTTGTTTGACGTAGTCATCAGCACTGAAACGACGTCGATCAGCAGAAAGCAGAATGTTGTTGTTGCTGTTGTTTGAACCTAGCTGCTGCTGCTGTTGCTGATGACTGCCCCCACTAAAGGAGAAGGACTCCGAGGAGGACTCTGGCGCCATTGAACCAGCACCAGCACCAGCTCCCGAGCTCTGTCTGGCGGCGCCGACCATGGAGGCCTGCACCTGTTCCTGGAACCACTGCTCCACCTGTCGGAGCTGGCTGTCCGTCTCTGCGGCCACTCGATGCGAGACCTGGGCGCGAAAGTTGTCCAGCAGGTCGCGCGAGGCGGAGGGGACGATCAGTCGGCGGTATCGCTGTGACTCGCCACCCGGACTGGAGGGCGCCACCACCACCGGGTGACCACCGCCTCCTGGTGAGCACTGCTGCTGGTGGTGACTGACGACGCCTCGAAGCAGCTCAGCACTGGTCAGCGGCATGCTCGCCGTAGAGGGAAAGGGAAAGTGACTGGTGGCAGTGCTAGCAGCTCCAGCAGTGTTTGGGCTGTTATTGGGGTTGTTAGTGGTGAGCGTTTGGTTGCTGCTGTTGCTGCTGGCCAGATCGTGTGTGGAAGCCTTCAGGCGCCAGTTGCTGGAGGAGGAGGAGGAGTTCAGTGAGCCGTGGTAGACGCCGTTTTCCGGCTGCAGTTGCTTAGAGTTGACTAGAGTCAGCGTTGAGGAGGAGGCCATCAGGTGGTGGTGGCCATTCGCTTGTTGCTGTTGTTGATGATGGTGGTGGTGGTGGTGGTGGTGGCGATGATTTGGAGAGTTTTGGTGGAAGGTGTAGGCAGTGCCATGTTGGCCATCACTGCCAATCGGGTTTGAATGTTGGCCAGTTTTGTGTAAGTACCGATGTGGTGACAGTTGAGCGTAGGAAGCCTCATCAACCAGACCACTATTTCCAGCCATAGTCGGTGGCAGATTCTGCGACATTGCAGCATTGCGAGCCATGAAGGGCGGCGCCGAGGCGTAACAGTTGTCATCCAGCTCCTTTTCCACCTCATTCAGGAAGCTCTCCACGTCGACGTTAGGATCAAAGATGAAGGCATTGGCAGACATTTCCGGCTCGCCCGTCAAGTGCATGTTCTGCAGATGGTTGTACAGCGGTGGCTGCTGTTGCTGTTGTTGGTGCTGGTGAGGATGCTGCTGGTGAAGATAGTGCAGATTGCTGTGATCGACGCTGTTGGCGAAGGCCTGCAGCTGAGCACCGCGGAGAATCGATCCACTGCTCGAGTGGTGACGGTAGTGTCCCAGGTGAGGGTGAGGGTGATGAGGGTGATGAGGATGGCCGATTGAGGAGGGGTGATGAGCACCACTACCGTTCACAGCGGTGGGCGGAATGACCACCGAGCTGCAGCTGGCCGCCGAGGAGAGCAGGTCCATGGCCGAGGGGGCAAACATGAAGCCGGTCATGTGGTGGTCGCCGAGGGTGAAGGGCGCCGCCGCTGAGTTGGACGTCTCATTGAGAGCAGTCATTCCGGCGGACCGCTTTAGAGCGGCGGCAACGTTTGCCCGACTGCCGTACATTGGCGGTGGTGGTGGTGAGTGAAGTTGATGATGAAGTGGGTAGTTGCCGTCCTCGTCCATTGAAGAGTGAGACCAGTGGTAGGTGTTGCGGTTGATAAGTTGCTGCTGCTGATGGTGGTGGAGATGGTGATTTGGCGAGTACATCTGCTGAGAGCTCCCGCAGTTTTTCAGACTGGACTGCTCACAGCTGCAGCTGCCACCACCCACCGCTGAGAGCATGTTGGTTGAGTTGCTGCTGTTGTGGCGCATGTTGCACTTCTTCAGCTGCACCGACTGAGGCGGACTTTGTGAGCTGTGCAGCAGGTGCAGCTGACTTTGGTGGTGATGCTGAGGATGATGACTGGTGGTTGACCAGCCGTTGGGAAGGACACCACCGCCACCACTTAGGCTGTTGCTGCTGGCACACTTTCCATTGGCTGCCATTCCATTACCGGCACTTCCGTCGATCAGGCTGGCACTGCTGCAACAGCAACCGCTGCTGCTGCTGGTGCTGTTGCTGTTGCTGTTGTTGCTGCTGGAGCAGCTGGCCACTCCATTGCCACCCCCACTTACTCCACTGCCTGAAAGCTGCTGCTGTTGCTGCTCGATAATCTTTGCCGAGCAGACGGCAATCTGGTTCAGCAGTGAGGAAAGTTCATCATCGGTGTTGACAGTGCTGCTACTATTGCTGGGGCTGCTGCTGCTGTTGGCAGTCGTCGTTTTAAGTGCTGCATTAGTCGTGGTTGTCATGTTATTATTAGTCGTTCCAAAGTCATTGGTCACTGTGGTGGCCGTGAACTCGCCGCCTGAGTCGCCATCCGAGACCATTAAGTGATGATTCTGGTGCTGATGATTTGAGGTGTTGGACTTGCTGCTTTCGCTGCTGTTTAGCTGTTCGGGCTGCTGCTGCTGTTGCTGCTGATGGCAGCAGCAGTTGTTGTTGGCTGATGCTGTTGCAGCAAACTTTGATGCTCTTTCCCGACTTGGCGACTTCTCAAATGCACTCAAAGTCTCGTCATTTGCTTTTTTCCGTTTGGCTGGAGTTGAGTTTTTCTGGGTAGAGGAAGATGATGACTTTTTGCCCTTTCCATTACAGCTGCTGCCGCTGCTCTTCACCTCATGGCCAATGGCTTTCAGGTGAGAGCACATCAGCCGGTCAAACTCCCGTCTCAACTGCACCAGACGGGCATTGGTTTTGACGTTCTCAATGAGCGCCTTCAGCAGTTCAGGATTGAGCTCGTAGATGCGCTCAAAGTTGGCCGCCGCCTCGGCCGCTGCAGTGTTCGGATCGGTGTTTTCTGCTCCCTCTGAACACCTTTTGCCGTTCGTTGCCGTTGGAAAGAGCTGTCCCATGAGGTCTTTGACATTGCTGGGCAACGACTGCAGCCACTCGTAGCGGTTACCTTTGGCGGTGCTTTCCGCACTCAGCGAGCTGAGCGTCTCAGTGAGGAGGACGTTGGAGTCGTTTGGATCGGACTTGCTGTCACCGCTGTTGTTATTGTTGTTATTGTTGTTAAAAGTATCTGAGTCAGCTGATAGCTGTTTGACTTGCAGCACCGCCTTTCTCCTCTCACTGACCACTGTTGTGGTGTCCCCGTCTGAGGTGCTTTCAGAATCACATTTAGTAGTAGTTATCACATTTTCAGCCGAGTTTAGCAACTTTTCCTCAGCTTTAGTGGTAGTGTCGTCAGATGGCTCTTGATCATTCCGGTCAGCTGGATTCAGCCTGGAGACGATGTTTGAGGAGAACTTGATGATTCGATCGAGCAGGAGGATCAGTTCATCTTCGGAAGAGTGAACTGATGAACTGCTGTCATTGCTGTCATCACTTGTCGCCTCCGCCTCTGCTTCCTCCCCTTCTTTTCTATTTTCCTCAGTTTGATGTTTATATGGCCCGACTAGCTTTTGGTTTTTACTAGCCAACTTTAGCTGCTTTTCTAGTTGATCTTTGCTTTTTAACGCTTTTTTCTCGGGCCGTTTTTCAAGAAGGACATGTTTAGAGCGAACGCCGTCAATCCAATTGCGAGTTCGTTTGATGACACTGCTCCAGGAACCTTTGTGATTGCTGCTGTTGCTACTTTGATGTTCAGGAGACGATGATTTTTGGCCGCCATTTAATTTGCTTGTGTCGTCCAAAACTGTCCCCACAACATCTGCTTTACTTTGCTGCCCTTTTCGACAAAAAATCTGCTCCAGGTAGTCGAGCTTTGCCTCAAACTGGCACAAGTTGTAGCTGAGTTTGGCACTCTCGGAGAGGAGAAAGATCAATTCGGGAGAGGACTTTTCAATGAAGGCCAGCAGAGTGCTGTTTGGCGATTTTGGAAAAGTCAGTCTGCTTCGGTTGCCTGTTTTTGCTGATGATTGAGATGTGGTAATTGTTGTTGTTGACGTCTGTTGTTGCCGCCTGACTCGACGACTGTTGGCAGAAGCCAGTCGAAGCATGTCAACGTCGGTGTTTGGGGCAAGGGCGTTATCACGGCCACTGCCTAGGCCTCGACTGCTTCGCAACAACAGTTGACCACCTCGACGAAGGTTTCCGCTTGATGGTGACGGTGATGACTGCACGTTTCGAATGTTCAGCTTTGCTGAACTGGGTGACTGTTGCGGTGGTTGAGTACTATCACAGGATTTCGATTTGTCAAAAGTGGTAGTGGTGATTGTCGATGTTCCAATATCAGCCGCAGCAGCAGCAGACAATAATGGGGACTGACTTTTGGAGAGGTCGTTTTCAGCATTGTTTTTATCAGCAGAAAATCTCCGATTTTCAGACTCAATGGTGGCATTTGATGACTGGTCAACAGCAGCAGTGGAAGTATCGGTGGCATTTGGTCCCGAAACAGAATCAGCAACAACCGCAGCAGCAGTTGTAGTATCACACTTCTGAAGCTCACTTTTTAGATCAGTTTCACCTTCTTTTGTCGTTGTTGTCGTCAGTCCATCATTGACTTTTTCCTGCAACCGAGCAGTGTTTGCCTGCCTTTCCAATCTCTGCTCTGAAACACTGGTCTGCTTGGAAAACTGCTGCTTTCCTTGCTGCTGTTCCAGAACTGCTGCTGCCACTGTTAACCGACTGCTGCTGATTGACTTGACCGAGAGGCTAGGCCGAATAGCTGAGTTGCTGCCGACAGCTTTGGCATTTGCTGATCGTGGCGGTGATGTCTCTTTGGTGGTGGCGGTGGTGGCTGTCGTCGTCTTTGTCACCACCACTCGACCACCGCCGTTGACAACAGCTGCTGAAGGAGAAGACTGCTGCTGTTGACATGACCTGTGGTGAAGAGGAGTAGAAGGGTGATCGTGCAGTGAAGTGCAAGGCGACGATGAGATCGAGGACGGCCTGTTGTTGACCACGGCCACTGATGTGATCACTTTGTTGGCAGAGGTGGCAGCAGTAGTAGATGGGCGCCGAGAAAAGGACAATGAGGAGGCTGCATCTGCGCAAACAAAAGCAAACATCAACAAAAAGAGGATGTCGGTAATGGCGACGACGGCAAAATGATGATGGTGAGAATGATGATGATGATGATGAGGTCGGGAAAAGATAGAAAGAAAGAGAGAGAGAGAGAAAGAGAAAAAAGAAGAAAAAGAAAAAGGGAAAAGAAGAATGGTCAATTAGCAAGGTAAACACACAGCAGGCAAACAAAGGAAATGAGTACGTACCTCTACCGCCACCGTTGCGTTGATTGCCGCCACTGAGCCAGTCGTGAGCGGTCACTCTGGTCACGACTGGGCGAGTGCCGTTGCTGCCGTTAGTCGATGCTCCACTAAATGACGACCGATTCGGCGATTGGGAGGAAGAGGAGGAGGCGGTTGAGCTGTGGTGGTGCTGATGGTGATGACTGTTGGCTCCAGCTGATGTCGGCGGTGGCACTGAATTTGCCGCCGACCTCAGCAGCAGTCGTGTTCGACTGCCGATGCTGTGGTGCTGCTGCTGCTGGTCAATGCTGAGCTGAGTTTCAGCAGCGGCCGCAGCCTTTGCAGCTGCCCTAGCATTTGCCTGCTCCTGAATGCGTAGCTTGTTGATTAGAATGTAGTTGGGCGTAGTAGAGCTGCCCAGGGAGGACTTGCTGTTTTGTGAATTGTTGCTATCACAGATCTGGGAACTGCTGCTGCTGCTGCTCTGAGTCTGGGTCTGGAGGGCTCGCTTTCGAGCATCAGCCTGAACGGTGGCTGTCGGAGATGAAGAGGGGTTGTCAGTTGATGCTGACTTTAACAGTTGGCCTGGTCGACTGCCACTACCACCTGCTCCACCTCCTCCGGTCACCGATCCAGCAGAATGATTGAGTTGCCTGCTCGACAGTTGAGGAGGGTGATAGTGCTGATGGTGGTGGGGGTGATGACTACTGTGCTGAGAGGGTGATGATGATGATGAGGATGATGATGATGATGATGGTCCAGCCACCACTGAAGAGGAGGAGGCTGCTCCAGCAACAGCACCAGCAGATGTGGCCAGCGGGCTGGAGTGGTGACACGCCAGCGTGGCCATGGCCTAGTGCTGTGTGCCCTGCGATGATCAGAGCACTTGTTCAAACAATTTCAATTGCAGAGCCTGCAAAGAGGAAACTGCTGGTTCCCTCTTTGCTGAAGTTTTTGCTGAGAAAACGTTGATGAGCTGGAAAAGAATGTCGGGAGAGTGTTGTCGTTGTTGTTGTGTGTGTCATTGATTGCTCGGCATTGATATTGCAAATGTGGCAGTTTTTGTAGTGAAAAACAACATCAACATCAAGAGTGGTGCATGCCGGCATGTCAAAACAGAGTTTTTGTGGTACAGGTGAATGGTTAACAATAGAAATCTGTAGAGCAGTAACAAAACAAAACAAAAGATTTGAGAATTTTTAGTGACAAAATTTGTTTACACCGGTGTTCAATGAACGAGGAAAATGACTGGGTTTGAATTGTTTGCCGAAAGGAACTGAAGAGTGAAAACGATGAGTTGTTGAGCTGTTGTGAAACCGTTGTTGTGACCAAGGTTTACGTTTTAAAAGATTGAAAAAGATCAAGAAAGAAAAAGTTTTGTTTTGGCAATGATCAGAGCGAGGGTTTGTAGAGCATTGTTTGCAGTGTTTTTTCTTAACACTTAAAACATTGTAAATTTTGGTCGCTGCCCGTCGGTGTTGCAAACAGCAAGTTATATTTTGTGGCAGTCAGTTTGAATAAAAGGTTAAAGTATTGGTTGTTGACGGTTGAGTGCAAAACGTTGATGACCAGACTGGAAAGTACAAGGCTATTGTTTTCTTTTGAATGCAAAGTTTGCCTTTTTTCTCACTTTTTTGTAATGCAGATTGTCCTGTCTTTTTCTGATTTAGCTCATTGCAGTCATCAAAAAGGCTTTATCTTGCGATAATACTTCTCGCCGTCTTTTTGGCTACTTTTTAGTGACTTTTTCGGTACTTTGCCGGTTGGTGAATGGGAATTTGTATGTGTGTGAAATAACAAAAACAAAGGTGCCGGGTGAGTTAGTAAAGATTGCCGGTAATCAGTTGAGGGCAATCAGTTGAAAGCAGTTAACAGCAAACAGCCAACGAATCAGCTGATAATCTGCTTCAAGTTGAGTAACGTAGTAACAGTGGAGGCTGAAGGGCGCCAGGACAAAAAATCGACTGCAACGGTAACGGCAAAGACGGCGATGATGATGAGACCAAATCGTTAGACCAAACAAAAAGTGTGGACGAAGTCTGCAAAAATGGGGAAACGAGGAGAAGGGAGAAAAGCAAACAAAACGGGCAAATTAATTAGACGACTAAAAATAATTGCGCCGCCGCCGCCGCTGCAACTCTTTCAAACAGTTCGTGTACGGTATGCGAGCTACTTTTGCTATAGAAAGTCTAGGCTAGGCAATCTTTCTTCTTTTTTTTGTTTTTTTTATTTTGACTACTATACTTTGGCTGCTGCTGTTGACTTTGTTGTTGTGGAGAAGCCAATTGAGCCACTTGTGTAGTGGTGCACTGTTGGGTGCTCGTTGGCTCACTTTTCACTTCTCTCTCCCCTCGCTTAAACGTTTTGCCTCGCAAACTTTTTATTATGTTATTAATAATAATAAAAAGCTACTTCTTCTCCTTTAATTAGACTGCTACTTCAAAGGAAGAAATGGAGAGAAATTGAGATAGAAAAAAGGAGAGAAAGGAGTAACGAAGTAATACTCTTTCTGTTGCCGACGACGACGATGGGCAAAGAGTTTGCTAATGACGGCAATTAGTACGACTAGTGAGATTGAGTGTCTAGAAAAGAAGAAAATGAGAGCAAGAAGAAGAACAAATGAGGAGCAAAGGGGAGCTAAAATGGGAAGGGAAAGGGCTGCCAGTGAAGAAGATGACTACTTCGGTGAAGTCCACACGCACACATTGATTGCCACAGTCAATGAACAGTGTTGTGATCTGCTTGGAATGATTCACAGAAAACAAATCAACTGTACTTGACTGGACTGACTAGTTTGATTAGTAGCGGGGCAGTGTTTAATAACATTGGCTGCGACGATAATGATAATCATTCAACAAAAGGATTAAAGAAAAAGAGAGAAGGGCGCTCAATGATGAAATACTGTAAATGGGGTAAAACAAACAGTTTGCGAATAGTAAAATTTGAATGAAAAAAGATGTTGTTGTTGTTGTTGAATGTCTTAATGGAAATTATTCCAAAATATGGCAGAATTTAACTAACAAACTAACCAACCAACTAAACTAGAAAACAACAACAACAACAACAACAAAGTAGCCTCAAGTCAATCGTTTATTTGTACAATGTGCGCCTTTTAGGGTGCATAAGGTGTAATTAGCCCGGCAACAGCGGCAGCAGATGCTGCAGCTGCTAAAACGGTTTCTCAATCGTGCCTTCTGTTTACCTGTGTACCTTTTGCCTGCCCACTGCTTTTCGGGTGATAGATGCGCCGCTAATCAAAGTTGCAGTGGCAGAGCGCAATGAACTTTTCAATCTAGACGGCATTGTGGAAAGCAAAACATTTTTGCCTAAAACATGATTTAATCACGTTGAGCGGGCAAACAAGTGCTGTTTATTAAAAATTTGACAGTAGACTACAAGCACACAGAGCACAACACCGCAAACACCACATTTGTCTAACTTTGTCTTATTTGTTTTGCCTTTACTTTTTTTCTACAGGTAATTAATGTCCATATTAGTAGATGAAGCTAAAACTTTAGCCACTAAAAGAACAATGTAATAATTCACAAACTAAATACAGGTAAAATGACCGATAACAGAAAAAATTTGAGTTAGCGGTCAACTGCGCAGCACATAAAGAAAAAAAGTTCATCAACTATTTTGAATTAGATGAAAAATGGAGGGGGAAATGACAAACGATTCCTGGTTCGTTTTCTGCTTTTTTGCCTAGTTTTGTTATCATTAACTCAGCTTTGTCGTCATCATTGGAGAGCATTGGAGCACTGGCTGACAATATGTTGCACAAACTCCTGCTGCTGCCGCTGTTGTTGTTGCCGTTGTTGCCCCCTTTTGCCATTGAACAAACAAGGTAACCAGGCTAATTGTCTCTATCTCCTTCTACTTCTGCTTTTTCCTCTTCTTCCTCTTCTCCACCTCCTCATTCTTTTTTTCTTTTCTCTTTTTTGCTCAGCAAGAAAGAAGGCACTTTTAACCGTCAGACAATATAACAACAGCAGCAACAGCAGCAACTTTTGACGACTACAGATGAGGATGACGAGTGTGGCTGCTAACGTTGTCAAAAGACGAAACAGACGACGACAACGACGACAACGATAAAATGGACTGCCACAACAGCAGTTTCAGTCAGCTAGTCAGACAGTCAGTCAGAGTTGGGCGCTCGTGAACTCTATTGTTGCGAGGCCTCTCTTCTCAGTGTTGTCTTTCACAAAAGTGAAAAAAGGGGAGCTGACTGACAAACGATATCAAGGACCAGGACAGACTAAAGCAGCAACAGCAGCAGATATGACACTGACAGGCACACTCACACACAACTTCACTCTACAGTGAAATGGTGATAATATGCGAAACTGACGAGCGGAGACAGTAACTAGCCTTGCAGTCACTGCCCGGCATATCACTGAAGCTGTGATGTGTGCCCTTTACCTTTGCAGCCTAATGGCTCCATTGTGCTGCATGTAAAAACCAGCGTGAATCCTCAACTCCAAATCATTTAGGTGCTCAGTGGTTGGTGATGATGATGATCATCACCACCACCATCAGCACAGTCATTGATTTCTTTAGCAGAAATGGCTTCTTTATTTGGCGTTTTATTCAGTTTCAATTTGCCGCAAAAGTTGTCGGTGTCACTGTCACTTTGTCAGTTTTGCTCAATACGCTGCTCAGCTTGAATTTTTCAATGTCAACGGTCAGCACATCTGAACATCTGTGGCGTGCACACGTTTTTTGCTAATGTTAAGCATTTTGCAAAATGAAAAAAAGAATAATAATGCACAACTGAATTGCCTGCCCCCCACACACAGTCTCAAGTTGTGTGTGAGCAATGTACAGCAAACTCTTAACCGTAATTGGCGCTCATTACCGTCTATTTTCAATTTTTTAAAACTGTCTTTTCTTTCTTTCACCGGTGATGCTGATTTCAGTGCTCATGTTCTCATCGTCACACTTAAGGTGATGGCACAGCCACACAGCGAGATGGTTTTGCCAGAAACACAATGCGCTTTTCAGTCAAAAATAAAGATGCAATTGCACTTAATAGTCACCAATACAATTCAATTATCTGATAGTAGTACAAGTGGTAGTAGTTGCGGTAGTCAACTAGCAATTGGATAGAATTTGATGATGGGTAACTTTGGTTTCAACCCTAATCGGTAATATTTTGCCACAATCGTGCGCAAACTTTTGAGCAACAATTGATTATTACTGATTTGATTGAATCTATCAAGTTTGTGTGCTTCCTGGTGATTGGATGCCGTTTAAAAACAATCGTTTAAAAATAAAAAATAAGTTTATATGAAATGGTTTGCTTGAATTAAATTGATCTCTAATCTGAAATTTTAAAAAATTGTTTAAATTTACAAAATTAGAATATTGGCAAATCAATTGAATTTATTTTGCATACATTACTGAGAAATGTGGTATTAGTAATAACTAAGTGTTTAGCCAGCTAGCTGTTTTAGCTGAAACAAAACAACTCATCAGCAACTAAATGACTGCAATTCATTAAACAGCAGACAAATTAAAGTTAAGCAAACTGAAAACAAATTGAAAACTCAACAGCTCTAAGAAAAAAAGGGGAAAAAGAAAGAGATGAAAACTGTTAATGGATGTTGCTTATCCATTTAGTCATTTAGCTGAAAGCGCAGGCAAAGCAGTAGTCGTCAGTAAACGAGTCAGTGAGTCACCCTTTTTTCGTTTTTCATTTGCTTTCCGCTTAGCTCAATCCATCATCATCTGCTCAAGGTGAAAAAGGACAGTGTGCTCAGACACAAAAAGCACTGAAGAGGGAATGGGAAAATGAGAAAAACGGGAAAAAGAGAAAAAGATATAGCAATGTGCAGCTAAAGCCATGCACACACACTGTCGAAGAAGCATTTCCTCGAAGGACGCCAATGCGGAAAGAGGAGATCGATCAACTGCCACTGCTGCTGCTGCTGCTTTGACGTGGCAAAATGTGCACCTTGTACAGCAGAACAGGACAACTGTACAACACCTCGACCCACAGGTAGTGTCAAAAGAGGGGTGTCCCTTGGAGGATGTCGCTGACTTCTTCTTTAGATCTTTTTTCCCCAAACACAACTCAATTGCCTAACTCTAAGATGAAGTCGCTGATGTTGACCAATTGCACTGAGGCATTTGGCAATTCCATTTAGATGATTGCAATGTGATTAGTCGCTTTTTTGTCTCAATTTGATTTTTTTCTCCCTATCTTTAAACTCAATTATTGAAAAAAGGTAGTAAAAAGAGCAGAAACAAGCTCTACTGAGTGATTGCATGAAAAAAACTGCTGACTGCTAATGAAAAGTAGTAGTCTATCATCTTGTGCACTTATTACTTCTCTTCTCCCTTTCTTTACATCTTTTTAGTTTTTCACTTGGCAACAACAGCCCAGCAGAACAAAAAAAGCAAGCCAAAGATCGTAGTAGTCAATAGTAGTAATAGGCAATAATAATAAAAAGTGGCAATCACTGGGCAGTCAGTCAGTCTGCTTACGCTTTTCACTGCTGTTAATTGGCTGTTCTTCATAGAAACTCAGGTCTGTAGCTGTTCTCTCTCTCCCCTTCTCATCTCGCATCTCATTGGCAAGAACACGGCGTAAGCATGAGCATCTCGCCATCATCATCATCATCCTCAGCTCCCATTGTTCCTGTCCTGCCGACATGTATGTATGTGTTTCATTTCATTTGCCGGTGGCGCGCCTTTTTTCCAATTTTTTTTCATTTTTGTTTTTACCACTTTTGCCAACTTTTGCTGCGATGACGAGCACTAGTAAAAGCGGCTGATGATGGTGATGGTGGTGAGGCTCATTTGAATCTGCCTGCCTGTTTTCGAGTTTGTTTGCTTGCTGGGCGCCAACGCGCCTATCTGTGCTGTTGCTGTCCACTGTGTCTGCTTCAACACACCACTGAATCCTCACCTCACCTCATCTCGCATTTCGTCTCCCATCGTCATCATCGTCATCGTCATCATTTGGCAGACAGAACAGTGGACAGCCGATTTTACAGGCAGACAGAACAAAGCAGAACAGGACAATTGCGCTGCGCAAGACAACTGCTGCAGAAGGCAGTTTTTGACAGTTTTGAGCAGTTGTAGAAGAGAAGAGAAGAGTAAAGTTTCCAAAACTTGAGCAGCTACTGAAAAACATCAGAATCTCTTAAAGACGATTTTTGGCCGTCTAGTTAGTTGAAAAGACGGTCTGCATAGTATGTCACAATACACACACTTTATGCAGTTATGCAGTTAGCGAAACGGGCAAAAAAGGGCTCAGTGTCAGAAAATGGCTCTCAGTGCCATCATAATCAGCACCGTCATCAACTAAACGGCCGTCTTATACAGAATAGACGGACAAACAGACGGACAGACAGACAGAAGGATTTGCAAAAGAGCTCAATAACGTGCAAGGCAAACGCTTGAGAACGAAAGAAAGAAAAAGAAAAAAGGAAAGAGCGTCAAGCCACCGTTTAGACAGGCCAATTAGCTGCATTAGCACAACACCGTTGTGTCTGGCAGTGTGTTTTTGTGTGCTCTATGTGTGCTCAACACCTCTCCTTTTCCAAACTAAGAAAAGGGGACCTTTACTGCCTAGTCAGATTTTTGTTTCAGCATTAGTGGTAGTAGTGTAACTATTACTAGCACTTTGCCGGCCACCTTCAGTGTCTAAAAGAAGCATGCTACGTTTCAAAAGAACAGTACTTTTGTTCAGCAGCGCTTTAAACACTTGGCACTGGACTGGACTGAGCTGAACTCCTCTTTCTCTCTCCTTGAATATCCTTTTAGCAGCTAAACCATAGTCTATAAGATAGTGCTACTAATCGCCGCCATTTGCATTCCTAATTCAAGCCATTAAGTATGTGAAAGTGTGTTGTCCACCACTCTTGGTGGCTTTTGATGGGGATAGTGCGGTGATGACAGCAAAACACTGCTTGACAAAAAAAAGAAAGATGGTGAAAAGAAGACAGCATGAAAATGTGACGTAGCTAAAAAAGGTGAAGATACTAGTTATGGTGACACTGGACGAGTAGTAAAGAACATTTGACTGACTGACTGGCTGGTCTATGTGCAGATAATGCCAACAAGCAGAGAGCATTAACCGATATAAGCTGTGTGATAAGCTTTGACAAAAGCTAAAAACAACAACAGCAGCAATAGCGGCAGCAAATGATTGCTGTTGGCTAAATCGATTTTTCAAAAAGACTGCAAGGTGAATTGAAAGAAGTGAGAAAGAGAAAAAGAAAAAGGAGTATATCAACTAATCTTAGCGCTAATTGGCATTTGATAATAGTGCACTCAGTTACTCAGTTTGCCTGATAGGCACCTTTTGAAACTCAGTCACTGACAATTGGCTAGTGGAGTGTTAAAAAAGAGGTTTACTTTAAAATCACAGTGATTTAAAAAACTTGGTTCATAAAAATCAATACAGTTTAATTTAAAATATAAATAAGAGTAATTCTTTGTTTGTTTTTGCAAATGAAAAGGCAATTTTAACACGATGATAATCAGAACGATCGCTTTATTTTGATACACTGAAAAGTGTTGTCAGTAGTGTCAAAACAGGTCTAATACAAACAACATTTTGAGATAAAAAACCTGAAAAACTGCCAAAAGAAGAGCCCCCACCCACTTGGTTCTTTCATTAGCTTTCTATTATAAAAACGCAAATTAAAAAACAAAAAACCAAAACTAAAAGTGGCAACAAGTCAATGCAGTTTTTATTTAGCAAGTAGAGTTGCTTCAATAGCCATCAACTTTTATCTCTAGTATTGCCGTTGCCATCAGTAGGCAGCGTAACCCTAGCTTTTTTAGCTAATTAATCGACATTTAATTGCCTATTCAAACTGAGGAAAATTTACCTGCCGCTGTTGACTGACTGACTGGCTGGCTGGTGGTTGTTTGCGTGTCAGCAGCAGAAGTAATAATATCAACTTCAATCGACCGAGTTACCTTTACCCGTCTCTTTTTGTCTACATGCAAAATTAAATGGCTTTGCATTGCTCTGCATTTCTATCAATCGTTGACAGGCACACATCATTGTCATCCGCCAGAAAAGGGTGGTGATGATGATAGTAGCAGTGGTGGTGATAGTGGCCACCAAAAAATGTTGCTTTTGCCAACCAAGAACTAATAAAATCATTTGTTTGAGAAAAAATGTTTTTGCTGCACAATATTGGTGACGTAAATCAAATGCTATCAAAAACTAAGATTTTTTTCTTGGTATTTGCAAAAATGCAACTCAATAAAATAAAACAATAATTTGCGTAATGTGTTTGTACCAGGTAAAAGTAGTAAAAATAATGTGTCATTGATCAAAAAAAATTTGATAGACAAATATACTGGAACTTCGTTTGTTTTGGTTATTACCAATAATCACGCAAAAAATAACCAAAATGTGTTTCCATGCAAACAAATGCTTGTTTTTCTATACATGATTTATAAAAAAATAAATTATTGTAGTTATGTAAAAATAGGATCACAAACAACTTTTCTAGAACTGCTGCACAAAAAATACAGACAACTGTAATTATCGCAAAAACTTGCTGTTTTTGTTGTGAAGCAAATTGTTCTGGCATGTGCTATTCTGAAACTGTTCTGATTGACAAAAACAAAAAAAAACAACAAATACCATGGAAACTGCTGTCAAACAGAAAAAATTGGCTCACAAATGTAATCATAACTTGTAGTGATCATTACCTGTAATATGACATGTTCAGAGCATGCAATGTTTGTCAAAATGTCAAACAATATTTTCGAACACATGCTTTTAATTTGAAACAAAAAGCCCGCAGTTGTTTTATACTTTTAAGTTTTTACCGCTTGGTACAACTCTGACCTACATTTTAAAAAATTTAAAAATGTTTTGTGCACAAACGCTGATCGCTGCTCGGCTTGTGTCGGTCAGTAAGTCAACGGGTTTGAAGAGAGAAATGACTCTGAAGCAGAGATGAGGGGTGAATCATACCGAATGATTCGACACCAAAAAAGGGTAACAGTAATGATGGCAGACAGACAGTCAGACAGGCAGTCAGTCAGACAAAGTAGTGCAACAAGGCGGACAATGGCTGAAAGGAGGAGAAGAAGGAAAAGAAGATGATAGTAGTGGCTGCTATCTTCTCTTACTCAATCCTAAATCGTCTGTCCATCAACAGCGCGGGGTCTGTCAACAGGCATTTCTGCTGCTGCTGACGTGATGATCACACAGATGAGCAGTCAGTGCAGTCAGTGGTGATCGGTGGTGATGATGGTGATCACCATTCAACCACACTATTGACTAGTGAACAACACCACCGCCCGAAAGTGGCAACAGATTGGAGAATAGATCACCACCACTCTCTGTTTATTATTCTTCCTCTCATTCTTCTTTTTCTTGTCTTCTTCTTGTTACTTTAGCTAAAGATCTACGGAGAATGAATGCAACATCAGCAACAGCAGGTCAGATGACTGAACATAGCTGATCTGTCCGTTGAATGCCAATCAGGTGAAGAAAAGAAATGAAGGGAAAGAGGTAGAGGCTATTAATACTACCGGTGTCGGTGAAGGCGCTGGTGCTGTTGCTGATGATAAGGAGAAAATCAACGCCGCTCAAAACTGCTTTCAAATTGACATCATCCCCCGGCTCTAGACATAATCACATCACACTTCACTGCTGATGATCATAGGGAAGTAAACCTGTGAGTGTGTGTGTGTGTTTGGTTGAAGTGTCAAGTGTTACTGCTGTTGGTCAGTGTTACACAGTGTCCGTGTCAAGTCAACAGCAGTGTTGACAGCTGCAATAGCAGCAACAACAGAAAACGCTCTAAGGAAGTAACAGGAAAGGAGAAGAGAAAAGAAGGAGAGTATCACTGTTGTAGTGGCAAAAATTTGACAGCTTTCTGGCAGACAGTCAAACGGGCAAACAACTCGCACAGCTGTTGAAAAGAGTTTGCTTTAGTGACCAGCTGATGGTGATGATGATCGTAATGGTGATTAGCTATCCTTATTATCACCTATACAACTACTGTGACTGCTATAGCGGCCATCATCACTACCACCACCATTACCACCACCATCATGTTCCACTAACCGAGCAAAAGGGGACAGAAAAAAAGATATAAAAGTTGTAGATGGTTCGCGATGAAAGAGTGACCTAATAGGACACAGTGAACACCGACACCGGGTGGCCACAACACAATAAGCAAAAACATCTATAGCAAACATTTGATAATGCTTTGCCAAAAAACGGTAATTTGATTGTTGTTGGTGTACTAGCACAAGGAAAAAGGCGCATTAGCGCCAACACTGCTGAAAACAGCTTTCAAAGAAAAAGGTGTCATCTTTTCTAATAAAGCTCAATTATAGAAAAGGTATTTTTCAATAAAATATGACACCAAATGATACTCTGAATACAGCAGCAAATCAATAACAACAACATTCACAACCTCAATTAAAAAATTGTACAGCAGCGCTAAACAGACCAACCTTGTTGTTGTTGCTGTTGTTGACCGTTTAGTGACATAAAAGCAGAGAAACACACACTCAGTTCATTCATCATCAGACATTATTGAGAGCCAACCATTAAATGTCACTGATCAGACATTAACTGATTCAAAGTGGTGATAAAGTGGACGGCATGAGAAAAAGCATCAATTGGGCGTCAACAATGACAACAGTTTCTGCAGAGGAAACCACAGCAGCAACAACAGCAATTGACATCGAGCATTGAACACACACACACATTTCATTTGCCCAGTTTCCAAGACAATTGACTCGGCAGGAGCAGGAGCATTGCTCCTTCTCTTGGCGCCTCTGTGCAGTGGCTGCTGTTGTCATCGTCGTCGTCGTCGTCGTTGCCCGCCATTGTTGAGGATTGCTGTTGTTGCTGCCCCCCGCGTTGGTGCTGACCGCACACACACCACCACCACAGTGGCTGCACAAATGGGCTCACAACTGGGCGACAACTGCAAAGGACTGAGTGAACTGACGACAACAAATGCAAATGTGCCACTGGGCTGCTGCTGCTGCTGCTGCGGTTGTTGAGAGAACAGAGATGTGCCCAGTGGCATGGCCAATGGCAAATTATACATGCCACTAAGCGAGTGTGTGTGTGGAGAAAGAAAAAAGGTTGTAGACAAAAGACAGAACTAGAAAGAAAGAGAGAGAGAGAGAAAGTTGGTTTGTGTCTGTGTGTTTTGGTACAGAGGGAAAGAGAAAAGGAGAAAATAGCCTCATTCAGTAGTCTGATTTATTGACGAGCTGCAAATCGATCATCGCTGCTTGTTTTCTTGCTGTAGATTTGCCGATTTTGCTGTCTATTATTCATTTGCATCCATTTTCCAGCAAGCTTTCTTCCTTGTCTTTTTGCATTGCCATAATACTTTTCCCATTTTATCTGCCAAACTCTATCGTACTTTAAATTTAGGCACAACCGCAAGTGTAAACAGGCAGTGATGAACTGCTTTTTGGCCCTAAATTAGGCGTATTGTAAATTTATGGCGTTGCAAAAAATAGAAAAAAGAAATATTCCCGTTCAGTTGTGACCAAATTATGTATGCTACGGTAGGCATTTATCAAAGAAAATGTATGCAACAGCAGACCGCAAAAGTGACTGCCCTACTACTACTACTAAACCTGCTGTAGTTTTCAACACGTCTAAAAAGAAAAACTAAAATGTAGTGCTGCAAAAAAAGTAAATGAAGAAGACAATGAAAATAGCGGATTTGAAAAGGACTTTGGTAGGCACAAACACTGAGCAAAAAATAGCTGCTCCTCATCGATTGTTCTTGACTGTTGCTGCTGATTAGCCTCTGCAAAACGGTAAACACACACACACTTGCACATTAGTCACACCGATTGAGAAGAGATTGCCGAGTGAGTGCTGCCTCAGGTCAAACCGGTCAACGTTTCACTCTGAAACAGTAGTTTTATTAGCTTTAATTTAACTAGACTAGCCAAATGGGCCATGGGGTAAACCTGTTTATCTCAAATGAGGGGCAAATATTGATACAGCTAAATGTGATTAATTTTTTCTAAAGTTTGGAAACAAGAGTGCATGTTTTGGCAGTTACTAGTAGTAGCACTGTGATAAAAATGCAATAAATAATGAAAAAACTGAAAACGGTATTTTAATTTAGATAGCCGCCGTCAGTTTAAAAAAGTGCCAATAATAGTTTTCGGTTTAACTAGCCGCCGGTCAGTGATTTTAGAGCTCTGTCTGTGTCTGTGACACGCCCTGTGTGTGCTGCAATTGCCGCCGCCAGTAACTGTGCAATGCATCAGAGCGCCTTTTTACCTTTTTCTTTCTCTTTCTCTGTTTTCCCCTTTTTCAACTTTGCATTGAAGCTTTGGGCGCCCACAAAGTGTCAAAGTGTCACAGCAGCAGTAGTAGTAGTAGGCGCCACTGTGTGCAAACCTGCTTGCGACTGTTAACCTGACCGATGACTGACTGGCTCCTGTCTTCGTCTCTCTCAATGACCGCTGAATTGAATTAACACTCCTCAGGGAGAACAACAGCAGTGTGTGTCTGCGTGTTGAGCAAATGAACCTGTGAGCCTGAACTGAAACCGCAACTGAGCTGTTGCTGCTTCAGTTGCCAATCGCCGTGCCAGTTCGTCTGTTGCTCCAGGTAGTGCTCTAACTGTTAGCTAACACATTGCTTTAGTTTGACTTTTTAGCCCTTTTTCATCATTTTACTAACGTGTTGGGGCTTTTGCTGAAGTAGAAGTAGCTGTTTCAATTGAACCCAAACTTTGAAAAAAAGTTTGGCTGCAGCAGCTGAATGTGTGTACAATTTTGATGTAGTTTTTTGCTGCTGCTGTTGTTACCTGTGACACCACTGACACGACCACTTTGTCGCTGTAGCGTGACGTCGTTAGCAATGGCAGCAGCAACGGCAGTGGCCAGAAAAAATACGGCATTTGTTCACACACACAAAAATTGGCGAAAAAAGAAAGCAAAGCAAAGAAAAGTATAGAACAAAAACAGCAACTGAAACATCAAACAACAGCAACAGCAGCAGCACACACATACATCTCGTATTGACAGTGAAACTTTTTTGCTTTTAACTGACATACTGTACACTACGTCGGCAGTTACAAGTAGGATAGTGGTTGTTGTCTAAGAAACAACTCTCTAAAACTTGCCATGCAGAACTTGCTTTTTTAATTGCTCCTACACTGTAAGGGTAATGAGTGAGAAAATGAATGAAATAGTTTGTGAATTGTGCGCATAATTGCATTAATGTCATTATCAGCAGATGAATCGTTAGCATGAAAGTTAAAAATTCTATTTAAGTTTCCGATAAGAGTGTTTTTCACACTGATGTCTAGTTAGATGGGTGCTCCAGAGTGCTCTACTTGTGCATAATTTTATGTTTTTACACATAACAAAAAAAGTTTGCTAAAAACACGCAAATTTGTAATTGTTTGCTTTGCTAGTAGTTAAATGCTATGCTACCATTACAGTCACACTTGATAGAACTAAAGAAGATTTTAGTTATAAAAACACCGGTGTTTGAGATACTAAAACCCAAAATTAAACAGAGCACAACAAGTGTTTGTGTGAAAACTTTGCTAGTACGATTCAGTGTCAAACAAAAATGCAGTGCATCGGTGGACGCATTGCCAAGCAGTCAGTTGCCTATGCAGGTCAACCTTTCGATAAGGAAGCCAGCCAAAAAAGAGGGCCACTAAAAAACGCTGGCAAAACGCAACGGCTACAAAAGATGAAGACGAAGTGTAGACAAAAAGATTAACGGCCTGTGACCAAGCGACAGTTAGCTAATTAGGCGACGGTGTTTGCTGGATGTTGTTTTGCAATCAGTGATAAGTTTTAAGAGGATACAACTAATAAACTCTAACAATTAAATCAGTTTATTGATTTTTAGTTTATTCACATTTTTTAAGCAAAAATTTATTTCAGTCAGTTGTGAACCAGAGAGCTAGACAGCAAATCGACAATGTAGTTTTAATCAAATCAAATTATTGTTATGAGTATAAAAAATTGTCGTTTTTAACACTTTAATTCATTTTTGCTGTTGGACACACACATTAGCAGACAATTTAAACCCTAATTTGTCAGTTTGATCCGAGTAAACCCGAGTTGTCTATTTCAGTAGTGGTCAAACAAACCAAATTAAAAGAAAGAAACAGTTAAAAGAGACAAATTTACCGGCGCCCAGCAGTGTGACCAGCAGCGTTGTGTCAGAGACGAACACTCACTCGTTCAGACTGCGCACACTTTTTAGGCAGTGAAGCAAAACGCCGTTAACGGTAGTGCTAGAAAAGTGCCGTTGCCGTTGGGCGCTCTGGAGACTCAGCGCAGTTAGCGTAAAGTAAAGTGAAAAAACTCCAGTGAGTGAAGCAGAAAATATGACTTTCTTGTGCACAGATTATATGCACATAGATCACACATGGGCTCTGAAAAGAGTGCAGACAGCTTTTCTTTCTCCATGAAGACAGAAGACAGAGGCAGAAGGACACCACACACACACACACACTTAAAACTTATGTAGAGGAAACAAAAAAGAAGTGAGAAGTGGAGGGCAAATTATCCAAGAGAAGGGAGGGGAAGGGAAAGAGTAGCCCCTTTTCAAGGCGCCCAACTGTCGCTGAGAAACTTTCGTACTCACTCGATTTTTATTTATTTTCCGAGTACAACAGTGCAAATGATACACATTGAAAAGAGAAACAACATAAAAAAAGATTTAAAGTAGTACCTTACAACTGTTACAGTACTGAAAAAGAAGGTTTGATAAATGGAAAACAAAAAAGACGGCTAAAAAACTAGACAAAAAAATCATCTTTTCTGTACAATCAATTTTTGTGTTTTGTGTGCTAATTATCGAGTAAACTTAGAAATGCAGTGAAAAGGGGAAGATACCAAAAGTGCAAAAAGAAAGTTTAAGTTTAGCTAAAATAGTCAGCAGTGGTGGCAGAAACAACAGCAGAAAGGGCAGTAAACACCAAAATGCATTTGACAAAATGCAACTAAAGATAATAAATAGTTTCCACTAAAGTTCTAGTTTACTTTTTGCAGTTAAACACAACAGAAACCAAAAATAAAAAATTTTTTTAACTACAAAACAAATGATAAACTTAAAAAATCAAAAAAAGAACAGTTTGTCTTGTACTGTTTAGAGCCAAAATGTATTTTTTTAAATATTTGTTGTTATCATCTAATTTAACTCAAAAATACCATTTTGCAACATTGTTGATAAATTAAAAAACAGCTTTTTTTAATGTAAAGTCTGGCAATTAAAAGCATTGACAAAAAAATCACATTGCTAAAACATTTATCACAAGAATTGAACAGTCAGTAATTGGGAATGTTGATAATAAAAGCATTAGTCATTAGTAGTTTGGTCACGAAATTTTTGGCAAGTGACATTTGAGAGCGAAAAGCACACACTAAAGTTGGAGCACCTTCAATTTGCGAGTAGAAAAAATGATCAGCGCGCTCTGAATTTGATTAGCATTGAAAAGAGCCAACAACAACAAAGCGGCAAACACACAGATCAACAGGCTGGTAAACGTCCCAACGGTGAATCGATGTCACTGCCTCAATTGCCAAGATTGATTTTGCCATCTCTCTTTCTCTCCCTCTTGCGTTTGATCGCAGTTAGCAATTGCCATTGAATTTGCCACTGCTGCTGATCGAGTTGTCTCAGTGCTTGCAAGTCAACCATCATCTCTCAGCTCTAGCAAGTTAATTAAATCGATTGTGCTCTAATTGATCGAAGAGTGCTTGCCAATTGGCGGCCGCCTTCGCCTGAGCTGCCGCGTGCACAGACACACACACGGACTAAAGTACTTTTTATGCTGTTGTTGCTGCTGCAATGCACGAATGGTAAAACAGCCATCAGAAAGAAAAAGAAGAAGAAAAAGGCCAAACACTGAAACTCGTTAAGTGAACGACAGGACGAGACGCTCATCAGATCACCAGTCATTTCGGCAAATAGAAACAGAAACAGCAAAGCAACGACGACGATGAAGAGGTAAAAAACGAAGATGAAAGAAAAGAAAAAGAAATGGAGAAAGAGAATGCAAACAATGCAGAGCAGCGCAAAGATATGCAGTCTGCCACTAGGCAGTGGCACTTCTCCTTTTCACTGGTTTCTGCTTCTGCACCTGCACAATTTTTAGGCTGCAACGGCAGCTATCCAACCGTTATGCTGCCGTTCTTGGTGGCCTGCAGCAGCAACGGCAGTTAAAAGTTAGTGGCAGCCGTTATGGCTGCTAAATTGGAGCGAAACGATGAACTAGGCAAAAGCACTTAACAATGACTCAATTGTCGTCGTCGTCGTCATCGTCGTCATCATCATCATTGTCGTGGTAGTCAGTCAGTCTGCCGACAGAGGAGGCCATTAAGACAAAGTAACTCACCGTTGGCGCAGATTGAGCAGCTAAGGAGTTGAGGAGTTGAAGTGAGAGTAGAAAATGTCCAGTGTAGAGCTGATTGCCGTGTGTGGTTGCTGTTGTTTGTGGTAGTAGTAGCGGTGGTTGTGGTGGTGGTCACTAGTGGTAAATAAGAAGGAAAAACAATTTAGAATATAAAGATGAAGTTAAAAAAGTTAAATCAACAATTATCATTATTTCTAGTGCAGTGTCTGCGCGTTTGTGTGTATTTTTCTGAATTTAGTGCATCACCAACAGAGCAGGGAGCACATCTATTGTGGAGCACATCTGCCACCTCTGATTGGCTGTAAAAAGAGAAAAAAGATGTCTGGCCTGTGTTTGTCAGCTTTGAACCGTCACTTGCACTTTTCCTCCTTCTTTTTGCCCCCTTTTAAATTGCACGCCAATTTAGAACAAAACTGTTTGTTTGTCAGTTTTTTTCTTTTGATGGCATTATATTGAGCACTAAAACTAAAACTAAAACAAACGTCTGCGTTATTTGAAGCATTATCAAATCTTTATCTGGTGAAACAGTGTAATAAAAACAAAAGGTGGAAGTAAAACAGAGGAAAAACAGAAAAAAAACAACCAATTTAAACAGTTCAGTTTGGTCAACGATGGTCAATGTTGACTAACCAACGACTGATCTCTTTAAAATCGTAAATAAAAAAATACTTTCGGACAACACTGCAGCATTGACAGCACTGACCGACTTTGGTGTGTGACTGAAATACGACAATAACAACATAAGCAGCAGCAGTGATTGGTGGCAGTCATCCTCCTTCTTCCTTCTTTTTCTTTTTCAACTTCTGATTTGGTGGACACACTCACAGATTACACAGTTTGCAGTTTGCGCAATTGGCGCCGCATTTGGCATTTGAATTAACACAAACACTCACAAGGAGAAAAAGTAGAAGGAAAGAAAGTTGACTGAACACTGGCTCTTGCTGTGAAAAAAAGAAAAGAAAAAAGGAGCGTTTTTAAAATGCTGACTTCGGAAGTGAAAGAAGCGCAAATGCAGAAGAAAAAAAAGCAATTTACAACAATAACAACAGCATCAGCAGTGTTGCTATTTTTTCTTCGACTTAAAATGAAAGCGAAAAAAATGGTGCTGAATCTGTTTGCATGATTTCTCTTCTGCTTTAAAAGAAAGAGGGAAAGCTTTTCACTTCAAACTTATTATCAAAACTGCTGTTGTTGTAGTGGTGTGCAGTGTTTTTTCAGTGGTGCAAGTGATGTGATTCGGATTTGGTAGGGAATCTATCTATCCATCTCCCACACTGCTCACCCTTTGATTAGTAAGTGAGATCTCAGCAGATCAGTGTTGTCAAGAGGAAGAGGAGAGGAGAGGATGGGAGATCACAGTAGTTTGAAGTAGCACACAGCTGTGATCATGCTGTGATCATCGCACTCTTCTCGAGGATCACTATCTGCCGGCTCAGTCGGTACTAATCGGCCAAAGAGCACCAGGGAGTGTGAGCAGACAACAGCAGTCTCAGTCGTGTGCTGTAATAGTAATAAGTCAGTCAGTCAAACTCACGGCTGAAAGAGTGAAAAGAGAGTGAAAAGAGAGAGAGGTGGTAGTGGTGAGCATTGTAAACCACTGGCACTATCACCACCGGCACCACCAGCATCAGGAGAGCAGAGAAAAAAAGTGGAAAAAGAGATGCATCAACTTGGCTGGTAAATTAAATCGCCAGCACTTGCGGTAATTAGGGGCACCAGCAACAAAGAGGTAACGGGAGAGAGAAAAGAGAGAGAGAGAGAGAGAGAGAGAGAGAAAGAGAGAGAGAGAGAGGTAATATATGAGGGAAAAAGCGAGAAAAGTAGAAGTAGAAGTACATGCTCAGAGAAAGTGAACCGATCAACGAGACTGAGAAAATGGCTAAAAGTGAAAGAAGAAGAAAAAAAGCCCAGCTTTGAGTGTAGATTCGAATTCGTGAGCGCAGAAAGTGATTGAAATGGTGATGGTGATGCACTTTTCTATCTTTATTCCACCTCAACTTGCGCATTCAATCAGTGGCAACACTAGTGCTGCCCGTAGACTACACATTATTATTAGTAGAAAGTAGTAAGTAAAGATAAAAGTTTTTTTCCTGAGATGTAAGCAAAATCGAGCACAGTGTGCACTCTTTCACTTGTTATGAAAAACACACATTTTTTGCTTGCGCTGCTGAATGGTGGTCAACTCTGGTCAGCAAGGTGAAAATGAACACGACCAGATAGCTGCTGCAAAAAACTGCTTTAACTTTCGTAGTCAAAAGTAGACAGTTTGAGGGCTGAAAAAAGGTAAAAAAGAAAAACGGCAATAAGAAAACAGTCAAATTCGAATTGCCAGTTAGTTTCTGTCAGTCAGTTTGATAGACTGACTTACTGACTCACAGTGAATGTGTGTGATTTTTTCAACTTCGTTTTCAGCTTCTTCTTTCAAAGGCACTAAAAATAGTACCTCCAGGGAGAGTGATCAAAAGAAGGTGAACACCTGACACTACTGACATTACTGCCCCCAAACAGACACTGACTCAATCAATGAAAAAGGGCTCTGAGGTTCAGCAGGTTGTGCGTCTTGCGAACAACACGACAAAGACGGCACCGACCAGCGACCGACCAACCTACCACTTTCCGTCTAAATAGAAAAGGGGAAAATAAATTGAAAAAAATTGTGCAGTGGTAGAAAAGAAAAAAAGAAAAAAGTGAAAGAAAGTGAAGAATAAATGACGGCAGACGATATAAGATTGACGGGCAGCAAAAGTTGTTAAGACAGTCAGACACACTTTGGACAGACTTTGCTGGCTAACAAAAAAAGAAAAAAAGCAGCAGCAAGTTCAGCAAGTGAGTGAGGGAGAACTGATGACTGAAAGGGCAAAAAGTATTGACGAACTCACCACTGAGGTAAAGGGGTGAAAAAAGCAGATTGATATTAAAGTGAGTGTGTGTACGGTTAGGTAAAATGGAAGATTGTGACAGGGTGCAAAAAATAGAGGCACTACTCATCTTCAGCAGCTGACAGTTCAACCAGTTCATAGAGTGAATGCATAGAGTGACGGTTTGTGTGCTCTCCCCTTCACACACACACTGATCAACCGATCTGCACTTGGCACTGCAGTCTTTGCCCTTTCGGCCGCTCTCCTTCTCTCTTAATCTCCTTTCTATGACCGATCACTCTTTAAAAAGTGACTTGCGCCACGAGTCTTCAATGACGATCATCACCATAATTTTCATCTCTATCACTACCAGCATTACCTCTACCACTACCACCACCACCACCACCACCACCATCAAAAACACCGGCAGCAACAACCGCAGAGTTACCTCTTCAGAGTTGCTAGCTTCTGATATACTTATATTTATAATCTAGGTCGATTCAACCGCCACCGCCGCCAAAGCCGCTCAGCAGCCAATGCCAACGAGCGGCTAACAACGGTGCTGAGTAACGTCAAGAAAGAGAAAGAGAGCGAGAGAACTTGATTTAGCAAAGATGTATGTAGATTAAGTGAAGCAGTGGCGGCAGATTCAGCTGCTGCTGCCGGCAAAAAAATTGGCAAGAGTTAGCAGCACACGCCGTTACTATTTGGTTGCTGGTGGCGGTAACTACCTGGTGGACGACTACCGCAGCAACAGCTGCTGCTGCTGCTGTTGCTGCTAAAGTAGCCGCCGCCGGTGGCCAAACATTTATGCTGATCGCCCAGAAGAGGAAAAAGAGGAGATCAGAATTGCTCCCAAAGTAGTTTCCACAATCACAATCTTCACCGTCTGATTACTGAGGGTGACGGTGCACCAGCCAGTCAGCCGGCCAGCAGGGCACTGTTGGGCGATTGAACAAAAAGAAAGGGGGAAGGAAAGAAAAGCACTGCTTTTTGCTTGCATAAAAATAGATGATGATGATGATGATGATGATGGTGATGGAGGTGGTGGTGGTGGTAAAAAGTAGAGTGAGTTGAAGATAAAGAACAAGAGCAAAAACAGAAGAAGAAGGGCAATGTGGCTAGAGTTTTTTGCTGCTGCTACTGCTTTGGTACTGCTTCGGTTTAGCCAATCATCATCGCCGACAGCGTCATCATCATCGACGAAGATGACGACTACGGGACCTGCTGATGATTGACCACGATGATTGAGACACAGCACAGTGCTTCTACTCCTCTAGCTCAATCGTGAGTTTGTACTTGTGCTTGTACTTGTGTGTATTTGTGGGGTGAATCGCCTCACTGACCAGCGAAAGTGGTGGCCAGTGTTGACCGGTGCACCGTGTACCGGACCACTGATGGCACCAATCAATGCGGCACTTTTGCCATCACCATCAGCATTATCACCATCACCATCGCCACCGCCACCGCCATCACCACCATCCTCGGTCTGTCATCATCACTTGAAGCACAGAAAGCCGAAAACAGCAGCAGTCAACAGTTGATTGAGTCACAGTAAAGAACACACAAACATACAGTGAGTTATTATCAATGAGGAGTGCACTTCGTTTCGCTCAGTGTACCACCATCACCGTCGCCTTGCCAAGAGTGGCACAACAGCCACGGCACTTTTAGCATCAACAGTAGTCGTTGCTCGTTTTAAAACGGTCTGCCACTGCCACTGGGCAAAAAAGCAAAAAGCACAAACTGCAGTTGTGTAAAAAAGAAAAGGAAAAACAGAGCAATAAGGGAGCAAAATAATGCAGTGCACCGAACTGCAGCGAGTTGGAAGTTGATGATGTTGATGATGGTGGTGATGGTGTGCATGTGTATCAAGGCAGGGAGAAAAGAAGAAAGGAAGCAAGAAGAAAAGGCAATAAGCAAATGGGTACCACAATGAAAATGGCCGTGCTTCGAGCTGCACGAACTGTTGCCCTCTGCTTCACGATTCACCTTAAGTTGCGGTTTTTTTTGGTGGCAGTGCAGTTACGACAGCTCGGTTCACCGGCTACTACCACCACCACTGCACACTGACACACTGCCCATTGGTAGCACACTGACAGAAAAAGAAGAAATTATGTTTAAAAAAATAAAAAAGTTCTACATTTGTGGTACACAAAAAATCTGATGCTTGATGTGATTTTTCAATAAATTTGCAAAAAAACAGGCAACAAACGGATGAGTAGTTGCTGTCAAAACCAAAGACAAAATATGTGTTAGTTGTGTGGTGGCAGTGGTAGTGGTGGTGGACAATGGTGACGCACAACGTCTCTATTTGAATGCTCAAAGTGCATGTTTTGGCTTTTTCTCTTTATTTTTGTGGTTGCGCTGATGATGATGTTGATGTGGTTGATGATGAAGCTGCTCCTGATGATGATGATGTTGATGGTAGTGCCCAGTAATGAGGAGAATGGCCAGCCAGTCAGCCAGCGTAGCTGCCGGTGCTAATGAATTCATCATCAATCGATTCGACTGAACTGCAACGTGCCTGCCAGCTTGCAAGCATCACCAAAACAGGCAGACAGACAGACAGACAAAAGCAGAGAGACACAGACACAGACACAACAGAACAGAGATTACCGTGTTTTGATCATGAGTGTAGCGTTACCGCACTACTGTACACACGCATGCAGCTGAAAGGAAACGAAGAGAAAAGGGGAACACAGAGAGCAAATTGAGAAAAGGAGCAGATAGATAGGCAGGTAGGATAGATTGAGAGATGGCAGAGATAGTGACAGACTACAGAGCAGTGAGGGAGAAAAAGGAGAGAGGGAGGGGAAGAGAGGGAAAGAGAGGGAAAGACGGTTGTCCAAGCCAAGACGGCAGAATGACCGACCGACCGACAGATAGACACACTCACACTCACTTCGGACACAATATGTAAGTGGAAAGAACACGATGCCTGGCTGATGCTGATGCGGGCAACAAAAGCGAAAGGGCTGCTGATGTTGCTGTTACTTACTGACTGACTGAAACACTGATGTTTAGATGAGAGAGGGAGAGAAAGAGAGATATAAATAGTCGATTAAGTGCTCGAAGCATCAGCAGCAGCACCGACTGACTGACTGCCATCGGAAATAGAAATCGTAAATGAAACAATCGAGCTGCCAAGCAGTCAGTAGCGTCTGTTTGACGGCAGCAACAACAGCAACATCACTCGAAGATGGTGGCGTCGGTAATAATAAGCACCACTTCACCACCACCACCACCACCGCAAGAAACGACCGGCGATTAAAGGCGCCACTGGCCAAGTTTATGTTCAATTTGAGCTAGAATCAGTCATTAAGGAAAAAAACAAGGAAAATTAGTGAATCACTGAACAACAATTTCCAGCAACTCAAAACAACCAGCTAGTTGCTAGCCAGTGTTCATAGAACCATTCTAAGTTTTGGCTCTTACATGGCAAAACTGCTCACCAGTTGGTTGATTGGTTGGTTGGTTGACTTCCTTTTGATGGCGCAATTTATTTGCAGTCTATTGTTTTGCCAGCATTTGTGTGGTTTTAGGCAGAAGCGTGCTTTCACAGTTCGAAGTAAGCGTGTGTCTCACTGACTGTGTGTATGTTTGTGTTGTTCTGAAGGAGAGAGGACTTTAATCTCTCATTTTTTATTTTTTATTTTTTACTTTCTCTCTCTCTCTCTCTCTCTTATTTTCCCTCGCCAATCACGCTGGTAACTCATCGATTATCGACCTCTAGATGAGATGCTAATTACACTCTAAAAAATAGAAAGGAAATATAATTCCAAGAGTTTTAAATGGGAAATC